>ERZ773241.475-NODE-475-length-45123-cov-8.864094_pt1 | contig 45123 bp, 42 predicted proteins | sample MGYA00580989_ERZ773241 | MGnify/ENA primary metagenome ERZ773241 (study PRJEB29015, sample SAMEA2737804) | human gut metagenome | biome: human gut; feature: human-associated habitat; material: faeces | place: China | collected 2012 ... | reverse complement strand
CAGCAGGACTGATAAAAAACAAAAACGCCATGAGGAGGTACGATGATGACCAACGAAGAACGCAACACGGCATTGTATCAGAAGATGTTTTCCGAACAGGAGAAATTCCGGGACTGGCTGAAAGGTCAGCCCCCGGAGGAAATTCTGAACCACGCCTATGAATACACGATCCGGGAGGACATTCTGCTGTCGCTGGAATATCACGACCTGTCAGATGCCCAGGCTGACGCCCTGATGAAATCCCCCAGTCCTCTGGCGGATGTATTCCGGGATTTTGAAAAGCGGGAGACAGACCACATGGAGACGATCTGGGACTGTCTGGAATCCAGAGCGGATACGATTCTGGAAGAACAGCGCCGTACACTCAGAGAAACGCCGGTGTACCCCTATCCTGCCAGCTACGCTCAGGAGCATGGGGAGCTGGAGCAGTATCGGGCATCCAACAAAGCCAATATTGCCTGCAAGGAAGCCATTGAATCGGCAATCCGGGAGCATTATCACGACAACCAACTCGACAATCAGGCAGCAGCACAGGTCGTGAACACTTTCGGGCTGGACAGGACGCTGTATGTCCTCGCAAATACTGTCCAGCAGAAAGATTGGGACGCACGGTTTTCTCCCGGCAATAAGGAATGGGCAAAAACAATCCCCATTCAGCAGAATCCAGACGCATGGGGCACAGACCGAAACAGCCAGTTTGTTGTGAACAGCCATTCGGGATTGACCGATCTGTTTCTCAGCACCGTCCGTCAGGAATACTGTCAGAAACAGGAGAAAGCTCACAAGCCCTCCGTCCGGGCGAAGCTGCAAAACAAGCCCGAAAAAAATTCGCCGAAAATTTCGGCGAATAAAAAAGAGGTGGCCCGATAACCGCATGGCTGACCGCAATATCGTGAAGATCATCCGCATGACCCCGGATGAACTGCAAATGATCCAGCAGAAGATGCAGCAATTCGGCACAACAAATTTCTCTGCCTTTGTTCGCAAGATGGCCATTGATGGGTATGTAGTAAAACTGGAACTGCCGGAGCTGAAAGAGATGGTGTCTCTGCTTCGGTACTCCAGCAATAACCTTAACCAGCTTACCAAGCGTGTTCACGAAACCGGAAGATTTTACGATGCTGACTTGGAGGAAATACAGCAAAGCCAAGAACGGCTGTGGGATGCCGCACAGAGCATCCTTGACACTCTATCGAAGTTGTAAGCCAACCGCCGTATCCTTGCGCTGCATCCCCATCAACTATATAATATAATGAAATCGCAAAGGAGGTACTACCCATGAAATGGATTATCAAAATACTGACCGTCCCTGTTATCCTGCTCATTGATCTGTTTACGCTCGTCTGTGTGGGAATCATCTCCTGTTCGGCAATTCCCCTCCGAATCGTCAGCGGAATCATTGCACTGCTTGGAACGGCAGTTCTGGTGACATATTCCCCGAAGAACGGAATGATTCTTCTTGCCATCGCTTTCCTGTTCAGCCCCATGGGCATCCCCATGATTGCCGTGTGGGTCCTGGGCAGACTACAGAGCGTATCGTGCATTCTGAAGGGAATCTAAAGATATGCTCCGGTGTCACAGTGGCACCGGAGCTAAAACTATTCTTTTCTCAATTATTGACTGATTGAAGCAAACCATATACAATATATGATATAATTAGTAAAGGGTGAGGAAATATGAGTCTAATCGTAGCAGCGTGTTCGAAAGAAAAAATCATTATCGCTGGAGATACTCAGTTGAATGATGATAATGGTCCACTTCCCTTCACTGGCATGAAAGTAGTGCCTGTCGGAGATACTACGGTTGCTGGACTTGTAGGAGACTACGAAGGATATAAGAAAGTTGCTGATTACTTTTCCAGCAAACCAGAATTACACTTTTTATCTTTTCAAGATAAGGCAGAATCAATTTGCAGCATATTGCATCATTCCGGAGTTAAGTGCAATTTCGTTCTCGCTGGGTTTGAGAACAACGTTCCACAAATTGTATGCACGGGAACGGACTACGGCTATAGGTATCACATTGAACAGGTAAACGATGGAACAGTGAGAACACTATTGCCCCCGGATGTTACGGATGAAATATGTAGGCGTTTCTTTACTTCAATTTACGGATTGAAAATACAAACTGTGAATTGTATTCGTGGTGTCTCCAGAATATCTCAATCTGTAAACGATAAAATATGTGGATTTGAAATAACTCCGCATGGTCTCAAATGCTTTACAGACGGAATAAGGTATGAAGATATTTCAGTTCGTATTATTCCCGTCAACCCTTAAGTATAATATATGTTGGAGAATTAATTAGTTTTTCCTCAACATGAATATAGTTCTTCAAAAGCAGGAGCAGTTCACATCTGCTCCTGTCTTTTCATGTAAGGAGGTCTAAGAATTGGCAACCACACGCCTGATGCCCCTGCATATCGGCAAAGGGCGAACAGTCGGAACAGCAATCGCTGCGATTATCGACTATGTTGAAAATCCAGGAAAAACAGATAACGGAAATCTGATCACCAGCTGGCAATGCGACAGCCGTGTTGCTGACAGTGAGTTCCTATTTTCAAAACAGCAGTACATCAAGAACACCGGACGGGTGCGCGGTGAGGATGATGTGATTGCCTACCACCTGCGCCAGTCCTTCCGCCCCGGCGAGATCACCCCGGAGGAAGCAAACCGTTTGGGCTGCGAGCTGGCACGGCGGTTCACAAAAGGAAATCATGCCTATATTGTCTGTACGCACATCGACAAAGCCCATATTCACAATCATGTGATATGGAACTCTACCGCACTTGATGAGCGGAGCAAGTTCCGCAACTTCTGGGGCAGCACCAAGGCTGTGCGCCGTCTCAATGATACGATCTGCGTTGAGAACGGTTACTCGATCGTAGAGAACCCCAAGGGCAAGAGCAAGACCTACGACAAGTGGCTGGGCGATCAGAAGCAGCCCTCCCACCGGGAGCGTATCTGCTATGCCGTTGATGAAGCACTGGCACAGAATCCCCAGGGCTTTGAGGAGCTGCTGGAGCTACTGCAACGCTCCGGGTATCAGGTCAAGGGCGGCAAGATTCCCTCCCTGATGGGGGAAGGACAGAAGCGTTTCATCCGCATGGACACGCTGGGCGCAGGCTACACCCTGGATGATCTTCGCGCCATCATTGCCGGAACCAAAGAGCATACCCCGAAAAAGAAACGGGTCATAGATGCTCCCGCGAAACCCAGTGGTAGTCTGCTGATTGACATTCAGGCAAAGCTGCAAGAAGGAAAGGGTGCCGGTTACGCACGGTGGGCGAAGAACTTCAATTTGAAACAGCTTTCCCAAACGCTGATTTATCTGGAGGAAAACAATCTGCTGGACAGAAGCGTTCTGGAAGAAAGGACGGCTTCCGTCACAGCGCAGTACCACTCCCTGTCCGCCAACATGAAATCTGCCGAGCAGCGCATGGCGGAAATCAAAGTGTTGCAGCAGCACATCATCAACTACGCAAAGACCCGCGATACCTATGTTGCCTATCGAAAGGCTGGCTACTCCAAGAAATTTCTTTCAGAGCATGAATTGGAAATCATATTGCATAAGGCGGCGAAGCAGTCCTTTGATGAGCAAGGGCTGAAAAAGTTGCCCACCGTTAAGAGCCTGCAAGCAGAATATGCCCAGCTCCTGTCTGAGAAAAAAGCCATGTACGCAGAGTACCAGCAGACGAAAAATGAAATGCGTTCCCTCCAAACCGCCAAGGCTAATGTGGATCGGATTCTTAGGGAAGATTATCCTTTCTATGAGAAAGAGCAAGGAAAAGAAATGCGGTACTGACCTTTTACTTTATGTGCTTATCGTTTTATCTCAGCAATGGGGGAATTTACCTGCCTACAGTAGGGCGGGCTGCCTTCAGCCCGCTGCCGTATTCCCGCCGTTACGTAAAAAAGCGGCGGCTTGAGGACAAGCCGCCCTACAGTGGCGAGTACAAATCCGCTAAAGCACAATATAGCTGAGCAAAGCCGATGAGCACATTACATTAAATAAATTGATGGTAACTATTCAGTCGTCCGTATCATTGCGAACCCGTACGCACACTGGTGTGGCAACTCCTCGGATTTTTCTGCCTTTTCCAGAATGTTTCACAGCTGAAAAATGGGGCTACTGAATAGCTACAATTGATGAATCATTTCCTACACGATATGCCATCAATTTATTGAGCATTTCGATTTCTTGCTCAATCTGGCATAGTGACTCCTCAACGGTTAATACCAGCATTTCATAAAGTATTTTAATTGCATCGAGATATTGTTTTTCATTCAGAGTAAGAGAGGGATTGTTTTGAGTCAAAAATCTTTCCTGCTCGTCTTTGATCTTTGCCAGCTTTGACTCTGCCTCTGTTTTCTTCAAAGCCAAGTCATTTTGCCAACTATCCATAAATCTCCTCACATATCGTAGTTTAATAAGCTGCTCACGATTCAGTCTAAGATATTTTATGGTATAGTTTGCCGGTTTAGAACCAGAAAATGCATGCAGCTTGTTATCCTCTCCGAGATACAGCATTGACTTAGGGTCTTCAGTTAACGCATCAATAAATCGTTCAATATTGTCATTACAAACTTTCCGGGTACATTTCTCGCAGTCTCTGATGCACCCATCGTCTGTAGAAATCCATCGTTTTGATTTGTAAGAATTGCAACGTGGACATGAGTACCGTAGGTTTTCGCACAAAGATGCCAAAGAAGGAAATAGGGTCTCTGGACGAAAGTGCTCAATATTAAACGTAGCCCCAGGGTTTTCACTTTCCGTAATTGTACAGTATGCACACGCATACTGTGACGCTGCTCTCAAATAATCCCGATATTGCGGATATCTCCCATATGTAGGTGGATTCGCATATATCAATCGGTGCATCACAGAATCAATCACAGCCTATTTCCCCTCGTAACTTCTGAAGCTTGGCATAGAGTTCTTCAAAACGCTTGCCTAACTTCTGGGCCTTTTCCTGATTGGATACTGCTTGCTGCTCAAATGCCAGAGCTTTTTTGATTTCTGAATCTTGTTGTGCGTCAAGAATTCGTTCAAAGCGATCCAGCAAGTTCTCTAATTGAGCCAATTCCGGTGCATTATCACTTGATTGCAACAAGTTTTGATATTGCTCCACAAGCAGTCTATGCTGATTATTGAGCCATTCATCGGAGTTGTATGTTTCTACGCAATTAATGATGCGATGAATAACATCTGCCGGAGCATCTGTTATTTCCCTTTTCAAAATTGCACCATTAAAGTAACTTGGATCTCCGGGATAGGCAGCAGTACTCAACGCCATTCGAGGAATTCTTAGATACAGAGCAATCCACGCTGAAACCAGAATACCAGTAAAAGAACTTGTTAACTGGTAATCGATGAGTGCAACATCAAATGTAGTATTGTATTTCGAAACATCGTATTTTTCTACCATGTCTAGCTGTACAATACTATCATCAATCTCTATTACACCTAAGTTACTTCCGGTGTCTGCGTGTCTCAAATTACTAACCAAGCGGGTCAATGGTCTTTTGTCGTCATCGATTATTAGAATATTGATTGCCATTACGTTCCCTCCCTTGGTGCCTCATGTTTGGGTATTGACAATTCAAACTGAGTAATAGGGTAGTCATCTGCTAGTTTGATTGTTCCTTGATAAAGTAGAAGCGTATCCTGAATAATTGTAAGACCTAATCCCGTTCCATCTGAATATGTCGAAAACAATGGCTCGAAAATTCTCGAACGATTTTCCTGTTTTATAGGTTGGCCATTGTTTCTAATTTGGATACGGATAATTCCGTCAATAAGCTCCAGTGTAAACTTCAATTCTTTGTCTCCGCTCGCCTTTTTCAATGCTTTATATGCGTTCGTAATTAGATTAGTAAAAATGCTTTCAATATCTCCCTCGTATGCCCACAGGAGATAATCATTTTCGTCACCATTCATAATCACAACTGGTTTGACATTGATTGCCACGAATGCATTTTCGTGTTGCTTAAGGAGTTTTGTTAGAGTCGCATACACATTAACATATTGACACTGATCCTGCTTTTCCCTCTGCAAATAGTTTCTGAAGAAATCTGCCTTCTCATCAATTAGTGTCAGATCTTCCTTCAGATCCATAAGTAGCTCTGAAAGGCTATCAGCCGCAGAGATTAACGATGGATAGTCTAAAAAAACATTGTTAATTATTGCCTTAGCTTCAACAGTTTGATTCAGAGCCTCGTGTCCAAACATAGCCGCACTAATCCCAAGCGTTGCGATATTCCTATAAATTTGCATTTCCCGGCTTCTAAAGTCAGTTTGCTTTTTGTAAAAGCGGTATGCATTTTCTAACTGCTCAATTGTATGCTGTGCCGATATGACAACTGTTGCCGCCTGGCTTTGAACTTCTATGTATTGCTCCTCTTTCTGCTCCGTGGTGGAAGTCATATCTGCTTCAATAACGGAGGTTTTAAGAGCAGTAAGGTGTGACGCTAGTGTAGTAAGTGCCTTTTGCGCTCCCTCCAGCGCAAGTTGGCCTTCTTCCTTCACTTTTCTCTCTTTTTTCTTTCTTGAAGCTAACTGAATTGCAGTATATTTAGTAAATGCTTCATTAACGAACTTTTTAAGAGAAATAAACTCTGGTGTATCATACATATTCTCACGACTTAAAACATCCTGTAGCCCAGGATTATTGTCACGAGTAATGTATACAACGCCAATGGTGTTATATGTGGCAATTCTAAACTCAGGAGAGCTTGTTCTTGCTGCATTCAATTCTAGCCAATCATTGTCAGCATCACCAAAGGGTAGTATTCGGAATCCATCTCGGTATATTTTCACGCCACAGAAAGATTCCAAATAATCATCTATTTCTTTTGACCCAATATCGAGGCTTTTATAAAGTCGCTTATCTTTTAGGAAAACAAATGATTCATAGGTCACAGGGCCACAAGAAGTATCATACTCTCCAGGTTCATAAGTATATTCCTGCGTAACATCTGCCTTGCTTGCACTTATATTAGACTTAATAAAAACACGAACTACTGCGGAACCATCCTCTTTGATCTCGCCGTACAAATGAGCTTGGGCATAAGAAAGAAATCTTGTCTTGATGACACGCTTTTTAGAAAGGTAATCCGGGGCAATTAAGTTTATTCTTACATTTTGTCCCACAAAATCGTATTTTTTGTATGCAAAATCGTTAATATCAAGAGGACGCAGTAATTCAAGCTCCTTTTGAAGATTAAGCAGTTCATCCTTACCCCAGGCATCTCTTAATCCCTCTAGCAGCAAGGTAGTCCCCTTTTTTTCAGAATCACAAGGAATTCTAATGACCGTGTGTTTTAATTCTGCAAATTCCCCATCAAACCTTTCATACTCGTCCCAATCAATGGAAAAAGAAATTGCAAAATCATCACCTCTTCTAGTGCTGATAATCTGAAGCTTTTTTGCAAGCCGCTCAACAGAAAAACGGCCAATTCCCTTTTCTCCAAGTTTCCTACGTCCTTTTGGGGTAAAAGGTGTATGCACTTTGTTATCAGTACCAACCATCATCCATTTCGTTTTGACATCATTAAATGTCATTCCATCGCCATCGTCTATTATGCTCAGGCAAGGTTTTTCAGAAAGGAGCTGGTGAAATTCTACTGAGACGTTATCTGCATCAGCATCGTATGCATTTTTTACTAATTCTGATACCGCAACAATAGGATTGGATATTAATTGTCGACCAATCAGCTGACTGAAGCGCGAAGAAAATACAAATCCTACCTCGCCTATAACATTATTCTCCAAGAGTACCATCCTCTCTACGATAGAGTTTCATTCGGCGTGTTAAATATCTATTTCTAATCTGTTGAAGGAGTGAAATTACATCATTCGGAAGTTCTGCTAAGACATGCGAATCAACATAATCGATTATTTCTGTGTAAGGAGCATTCTCCCGGAACAGGTCGTCAAGATAGGAAATCTTCTCTTCTGATATTTCATGGTACGGAACACATATTTCTTTGAATTCGCTCGGTACGAGTTCTCCCACACCCCCACCATAGAACCTACCATTATACTCACAGAGCGCCATGGTCAGAGAGTTGTAAAAACAGAAAGCAAAGGACGCAGGATTTATTTTCTCATTAAAGCGAATGTTATACGAAACATCTGTAGTATGAATTGCTGCCTCATTTACAATCAATTTAGGCAGTTTATGAAATCTCTTGAAGAAACATGCTTCGCCTGTCCTAATGATAGGAACATCAAACCATCGTTTCCTTTGTTTACATTTATACCTCTCGTGAATCTTTTTCTCTTCACCGGCCTCAAGATATTTTTTTAGTTCTTGGGAAAAGGCTGTTTCCTCTGCTGCATTCAAATTAAGTAGTCTGGTTCTCTTTTGGTGAGTCTCTACAGATTCAAAATCACTTGTCTTGAATAGCAACAAAGAAGGCACATACGATCCCTTGGTAAGAACAGATAGCTTTAGATTTTCTGCTACATTCAGTGCATCAATTTGATCTTTTGGCAGCACAAAGTATGAGTTTGCACCGGTAACGATTCCAGGAGAAATCTCTCCAAATGTCTTAATTTTGGGAAAATGGGAGGCTGTCTTTAAAAGAGTTTCTGTTTCAGCATCATTCAGAATGCAATTCGACCATTTTTTCAGTGGTTTGTTTCTCTGGATAATGCTTTCGAATGTCTTCGTTGTATTAGTATCGCTAACCAATGTTGTATACTTGATATATGGCCTTCCCTGCTGTTCGTTTCTTAAGTATACCAGACAAATATCCTGTTCGATTTCAGAAAAAACACTGTCCTCAAAGGTCGTAATTTCAATAGTGTTGAATTGTCCCTCAAGGAATTCTCTCAATTTTTCAGCATACTGCACTTGCAAAAACTCAAATGGCAATACAAAAAAAATGGCTCCGTTTGGAGATAAGTTCTTAAGTGCACCAAGAATAAAGCTCACCCATATATTTTGAAACAAATCATGTGAGAGTTTAAAGTAATCCAGTAACTTTAGTGATGAATCTCTCTGCCCCTGTGGAATCACTTTCTTGCGGATATACGGTGGGTTACCTATAACCAGGTCGTATGTTTGATTTTGATTAAAGGCAAAGTCCAGATAATCCGCATTGACAATTTCACAGAAATCAGAATATGTGCTTCTAAGATCAGCCACTTTATGTTCTTCGACCTCAACAAGTGTAATTGGACAATCGAAGAAATGTAAAGCTTTTGCAAAACGACCATCACCAGCAGAGGGTTCAAGGATTGAGTGTGGTGTAATTCTGCTACGCGCATACTCAACCATATATTCAATTAAACTCGTTGGAGTATAGAATGAGCCGGTTTGCTTATTATCCATAGTTGAATTTTCCTTTGCTGAAATAAACACAGGCGGAATTACTAGGGTGCTATTACGATCATGTTCTTGAAAGAAACGAAAAAGGCAACGCACTACAACTAGAATTGCTTAAGCATAGTATAGCAAAATCTGTCACTTTTGGAAAGAGTTTTTTTCTTCGCATCAAAAAAACTTAAGCCTCCTGTTTATATTTAAATCATAAAGACACATAAATAGAAATCGCTTTAATTTTACACAATAACTGCTTTGGCTTGTTTTCTCTCAGTGGCTATAATTCCGACTCTTTTCCTAGTCTCGACTCGTGCTTTACTCCGAATCTCGGAAGCAAAGTGTGATAGAATATCTGTTACCATACAAAGAACTTGTGTTGTTGACAAAAAGCCACAAGTTGGTCAAAGACTTCGATACTATCTTTAACGATTAGCAGAATCGTGTAGCCGCTGGAATTTTCCAGCGTTTCCAGAACACAAATCTGTGTTCTCCGGGGATTGGGGCAGTGCCTCAACAAGCAGAAACCAGGCATTTCCGATAGAGTGGAAATGCCTGGTTTTGTGCCTTTGTATATACGAAGGCATTGCTTGCTACTATTGTACCAAATTTGGTATAACGCTTGGTTGAAAAAGCATCATCCCTATCGTATCCTTGCATTTTCCCCAAAAATAAGACATAATGTTGGAAATTCAGCTTATAGGGCTGACGAACGCATCGAAATCGCAGGTAGCGGAAAATATATTGTCAGAGCTGATTTACGATTAAGAATTGGGAGGAATAACCATGTTATCTTTTGAAAAAATCCTGCAAGTCTTTGAAGATATTCTCCGCCAAGACCCGCTGTATGAGGTTGTTTCCACCAGCCACGGCTATACGCTGCTAGGGTGGGATGAGCACAGACACCAGTGGTACAGCGTAGAGCTTTTGGAAACACCGGAAGATATGCTGGATGCTTTGCTGAGCAATTATTCCAGTAATCTGGAATTACAGTTTACTGGGGGCGAACGGGACGATCTGACGGAGCAGGAGGAAGAAGAAATTGAAACTCGATGTAAGCAGCTTCGTGCAGAATGCTTGTCAGAATATGAATGTCTCCCAAAATATTAGACCCATAACTTATCCTCTCATGTTCTTTCATCTGACAATCAAAGTTACTATTCTGCAGTATTTTCAAAACGCAGAATTGTGTAATACTCAAAAGACGGAATCGTCTTAACGAACAGGAAACAGGCATTTCCGGAACGTTGGATATGCCTGGTTTTCGAACTCTTATCTTACAAAAGTATTGCCCGAAGTACACGGAATCAAAGAAACCATTTCTTCATACCTTGTAATGATTATGCTTTTTATGTTTTAATTAAGAACGCAAAGAAACGTTGACATCCATGTTTTCGTGCTGTATAATAATTCTTACATCCGTAAGAATTGGAGAGATGATATGAAAAACTTGCCGCAGATTTCGGATGCCGAGTTTGAAGTGATGGACATTATTTGGAAGTATGCCCCCATCAGCACCAACGAGATCACGGACCGTTTGGCTAAGACAAAGGATTGGAGTCCGAAAACAATCTACACAATGCTATCCCGCCTGGAAAAGAAGGGCGTGATCGTACACGAAAAGGAAAGCCGTGTTTTTGTCTATACGCCCTGCGTGAAGAAAGATGATTATCTGGCGGCGGAAAGCCGCACTCTGGCAGACCGCTTCTTTGACGGGGCCATGAAACAGATGGTCGTCAGCTTCCTGGATCAGAAGGATTTAACCCCGGAAGACTTGGATGAATTGCAGAGTATCCTGGACAAAAAGCGCCGGCTATGAGGCGATTATGATGATTTTAGAGCAGTTCTTGATTGGGAACCTGTGGAATGCTGGCCTCATTTGCGTAATGCTTGGCCTGAAATGGCTGCTTCGCAATCGGTTATCCCTACGCTTTCAGTATCACAGCTGGTTTGTCCTGCTTGGTTCTCTTTTTCTGTCATTACTCCCAAGTGGGATATGGCCTGAGTTTCAACCCGCGAAATCCGTTGGACAGCAGGCATTTACCATTTCCAATCCTTCCAGCAATACTGCCGTAGCTGCTGTAGGAACAGGATGGCTTCATGATACAACAGAACTGATCGCCAGTCCTGCAAACACCCATTTTGCCTTTGTCATTTTGATAATTTGGTTGGCAGGTGTTCTGGTACTGACCAGTGTGTATTGGGGCGGAAACTGGCGGCTTCATACAATCAAGCAATTTGCAACAGACCCATCCCATCAAATCCGCAAGCGGTTTGACGAGTGCCAACGCAGGCTGGGACTAAAACAGAATATCGAACTGCGGCAGTCCAGATTCATTACCGCTCCGGTCAGCTTCGGGTGGCAGAAGCCATTCGTGGTTCTACCCAAAGACGGCATCGACAGATTATCGAAATCCGAGTTGAATCATGTTCTGCTCCATGAGTTAACACACATCAAACATGGAGATATTACCATCAATTACCTGATCTGTGTTGTTCATACGCTCTTTTGGTACAATCCGCTGGTATGGCTCGCCCTTCGGCAAATGCGTCGGGATCGGGAAGCCTACTGTGATTGGTCTGTTATGAATGAGATGACCGGTGAAACAGAGCGAATTGCCTATGGTCAAACAATCTTGAACTTTGCCGCTGTCTCCAATACCCGCCTTCCTACGGCTAACGGATTCTGCCAGAGCAAAGATCAGCTGAAATACCGTCTGCAACAAGTGGTTGGTTTTCAGCGGGAGACGAAATGGAAGCGCCTTCTGGGCCGCTGCTTTGCGGGATTTCTTGCAGTGGCAGCAATCGGGCAAATTCCGACACTGGCCTATTGTACAGAATACAATGAAACCTATTACAAGCCCTCTGGTGCGTTGACTATGGTTGAATCCGACTGGGAAGAATTCTTCGGCGCTTCAGGTGGCTGTGCTGTTGTTTATGATCTTAGCGCAGACCTATACACGGTATACAACAAATCGGAAGTAACCCGCCGTGTACCGCCATGTTCCACCTATAAGATTTATAGCGCCCTCAATGCGTTGGAACAGGGAATCATCTCCCCCGAGGCAAATACCCTTGTCTGGGATGGGACGACGTACGCTTTTGAATCATGGAACCAAGATCAAACCTTGCGATCCGCTATGCAGGAGTCTGTAAACTGGTATTTTAAGTTCTTGGATCAGTCAGCAGAGACAGCGCAGATGGAGGATTTCTTGACAGAGATCGGCTATGGTGACTGCAACTTTGGAGATGATTCGGATAGTTTTTGGAATGGCTCCGGTGTGAAGATCTCCGCTTTGGAGCAAGTAGAACTGCTGGTAAAGCTGTACCGCAACGATTTTGGTTTCGAGGATGGAAGTATTGCAACTGTCAAGGATGCCATGTCGCTGAACGAGGAAGGACTGTACGGAAAAACCGGCACCGGGCGACTGGATGGCGCGAATGTCGCAGGGTGGTTTATAGGTTTTGCAGAAACACATAGCGACACCTATTTCATTGCGGTTTATCAGAATAGCCAGGATGGTGCCGACGGCGCGTTGGCTTATGAAACAGCATCGAATATCCTTCAAACCATGAATATCATAGAGTAAGGCTGCTTTCGCGGCTTTACTTTATATATCTAATTCTTACAAATGTAAGGAGTGAAAATAAATGAAAAAACGTATTCGAGCCGTGCTTTGTATGATTTGCATGGTCATTGGAATGAATTTGCTGCTTGCGGGATGCTTCTATTATGCAGTGAACTACAAGAAAACTTTACGGGATACATCTGTTTCCCCAGATGAGAGATTTGAATTGACCCTTATAGAGATCGGGGAACCGGCGTGGCCCTTCGGGTCTGCATCCGGGCGGCTAATTCTGAATGAAGGTGCTACCAAAATATCACAGACAGATTTTGAGTTGCGCAATGATGGTTGTAGCATCAGCAGCAATGACTGGTCAGTCACTTGGAACGAGAATTATGTGGAAGTGATCTTATCCGGGGAGGAACAGTTTGACGAGCGAATCTTACTGTATTTTGACGGCACGATGCAGTGTCAGACTTTGGACAATGAAACCGAGCCGACTGTATCGCAGGCGGAAATAGATCCTCTGGATATTCAGGTCGTGGAGAACCGGGAAAATGAACTGGTTTTCACCTTCTCCATCGATGAATATATCAGAAGCTATAACAGCTACTATGAAAGGGGCTACTGCCGAAGCTACTTAACACCGGCATCACAATGGCAGTGTTATATCTACGATTCTGCAATCCATTCAGATCACGAAACAAAGAAATACTACTTTACAGAGGACGAGCGTGTATATTCACTGCCTACGATTACGGTATATGTGCCGACAAATGGGGACTACATACAAGAAATCACCGTCAATTTTGACGAGCACAGCTATTCAGAATCAGGGTTTGCGCATTATAAGGAAATGTGTTATTACACAATGAAAGTATTCTTTCCCAATTTGCCCGATGAGAGCATTCTTGACCTGTGCTCAGAGATTATTGCGATGGGTAATCAGAATGTGTTTTCCAGTGACGAATGGTACGACAAGGATGCTGTCCCCTTTGTGCTATTCCATAAGGATGGAATAGGTGTGTATCCCTACTTTGCTATCGGTGATTGGGAACATTTTTGTATCATCCCTGTTACAGAAGAAATCATTGCTGAGTTTGAAAAAAAAGGAGCCCAAATTCATGAAATATCTTAAAATTACTGTTGTTCTTTTTGCACTGATTATCGGACTATATGCTTGCGGGAGCAGAACTGAAAACCCGAAGCCAAGTTTTCAGTCAAAAGACACGATTGCCACCACAGAAGCGGATACTGCTCCGGCAACCACAAATGAAAGCCATAATAACGTTCCGATTGATGACCCTATATTTGACCGTCTTGAAGTCCGGTGTAAAGAAATCGAATCTTTGTACCATGCACTATATGAGTCTGCCGAGAAAACAGTGCCAGACAGTCCATGGGACGATTCCTGCTTGTCCCAAAGCAGTATCGATTCCATAGAGGACCTGCTTTATGATGCAGGATATGATGTAATGGATACAAACGAACCTTACCCGGAATATTTGACCACATCCGAAAGGTTTTATGTATTTTGGGATGCTGTACAGCAGAACAGAGATACCGAACAAGAGGTTATCACCATTTTGAAATCGGGGGGCTTATCATATAGACTATTCACATATGACAAATCCGGCGCTTTTGTTTACAGTATGACGTATTACCCGGATGAGATAAAAGAGCCATATTATGAATGTCATGAAATCAAGGATTGGACACTAACAGAGAAAGGTAATTTCTATTACAGGATCTATCCTGCAAATGATAAACACTATCCAGATTTTTGTCTGATTCGACTTGTTGCTCCGAATACGGAACTATTTGATCTTGCTTTTCGCTATATCTATCCTGTTGGCTACATTGCCACCAATATTTTCCTCATTGATTGGCAGGAAGGAAATTGGGGAAATCTAAGCTTTAACGATCAGTTTGAATATCTATACTTTGCGCATCATGGAAAGCAGTTCCTTGCCGATCATTATACCATTCTCGAAGACAAAAGCAGCTATGCCATACCGGCCAGCGAATTTGAAGGAATCGTCTTACCGTACTATAACATTGACATAGAAACCTTCCAAGCGCTGGCACGGTATGATGCTGAAGGTAACTACTATCCTTGGAGACCATTGAATACAAACGATTTTGTTTTAATATGGTACTACAATGTCGACCCGGAAGTTACAGCTTATGCCGTTAATCCTGACGGAACGATGACACTGACCGTTGAAATGCTCTCCACAGACCTAAAAATGGATTGCCTGTTTGCGCATGAAGTAACCATCCGACCGTTAGAAAATGGCAATTTTCAATATGTGGGGAACCGTGTAACTTATCAGACGGAATATGGCTTGCCCTATACCATTCCCCGGCTGATGTGGAATTGACCATCACAACTAATTACATATGAAGGAACAATAAATGAATAGAGATCAAGGAAATGCGAGATGGATTCTATGCCCCATCTGTGGCAACAAAACCCGAACAAAAGTTTTCGAAGATACTATAGTTCACAACTTCCCACTGTACTGCCCCAAATGCAAAACAGAAGTCCGGGTCGATATTTCACAACTGAAAATGACAGTAATCAAATGAGCCAGACGTAGAACGCAGAGCCTGCTTTCCTGTGAAATCACATCACAGGGTAAGCAGGCTCTTTTCATTCAGACTATAATTGGTTTCCATTTTGGTAAAGACAAATCGGAGAGTGAAACTATCTATCCGATTTTTCACCCAAAGAAATGGCACCATCAATAGCACTCTCAATTATCGTTAAGTATTCCTCTGGGCACAGCTTCAGCTTATGGCTGACACGCCGCCGCAATTCACTTTCGCTACGGAAAATTGCCGAATTAAAGTACCGATCCGAAGGAAGGCCGCAGATACTGATGAGCTGAATCACAACAGTCTGACGGCTCCATGATGAGCTATTCCACCCCCTATGCCACCTTCCAGGATGCCATAGATCGCTACAATGCAGACAGGGAGTCAGCCGATCAGCTTCCGCACATTCCGTTCCACGGATTGCGTCATACCTCAGCTACCTTGCTGATCGCCGCGCATCAGGATGTCCGTACCGTATCCAACCGCTTGGGTCATGCACAGGCTTCCACGACTATGAACATCTACGCCCACGCCCTGAAAGAGAATGATCGCACAGCATCCAACGCCCTTGAAAATATGCTCTGCAAAACCGGAGCATAAACACTCAGGTATAAAACAAAGCAGGTCGGATTCATGTCCTACCTGCTTTGTTTTATGGTTGAGGCACCGAAACCGGCTTTCCATCATAGAAAATAACGCCAAATCATGGTGCGCGCAGCAACTTTTGGTATCTTCTGAAAAGTTGTGGTTTCATCCAAAATTGTCATGATATTATTGATTCAAAAGAAGACCCAAAAGTTAAGTATTTCCCGAGTTTGCGGAATAATCAATTTTCCCTGCCCTGTTGCGTCTATTTTTCACCAAAAATAAATGACCTCAAAAAAGTTCGGAAAATCCGGTTTTTCAAAATCCCGATTTTTTCAAAAATTTGAATCCTTCAAAAAAATAACGCCAAATTAACGCCAAGCCAATTTCAGGGTCTTTCAAACCACCTCAAAAAGTTATGAAAACACCCGGTTTTACTAGAAAACCGGGTGTTTTTCTGGAGCTAGTGACCTGACTCGAACAGGCGACCTTCTCATTACGAGTGAGATGCACTACCGACTGTGCTACACTAGCATTTCTTTAGCCAACTCATTATATCCGGAATTGGCGGAAATGTCAACTGCTTTTTCAGACAAACCACCGATTTCCGCGGCGTAGGTGGGGAACGGCGCTGACAAATCGCCCCGTTTTATGCGACACGACATTGCTTTCCGGCAAGAAGGGTGTTATAATGACGCCGTTATGGGGTGAGCGTATGAAAAAACTTCTCAAATATCTGAAGGGCTATGAAAAAGAATGTGTCCTTGGGCCGCTGTTCAAGCTGCTGGAGGCCACGTTTGAGCTGCTGGTGCCGCTGGTTGTGGCCAGTATCGTGGATCAGGGCATCGGCAGCGGCGACCGGGGCTACATTGTGAAAATGTGCGCCGTCATGATCGGACTGGGCGTCGTGGGGCTTGCCAGTTCGGTGACAGCGCAGTATTTTTCCGCTGTGGCGGCGGTGGGCTTTTCCACACGGCTGCGGCATACGGTGCTGGAGCATATTCTGAACTTAAGCTACAGTCAGGTCGATAAGCTGGGCGCATCCACCATGATCACCCGGATGACCTCCGACATCAATCAAGTGCAGAACGGCGTGAACCTGACGCTGCGGCTGCTGCTGCGCTCGCCATTCGTGGTGTTCGGCGCCATGGTCATGGCTTTTACCATCGATTTTCAGGCGGCGCTGGTGTTCGCCGGGGTCATTCCGGTGCTGTGCATCATCGTTTTCGGCATTATGCTGATCACCATGCCCATGTACAGGCGGGTGCAGGCGTCCCTTGACAGCGTGACATCCGCGTCCCGGCAGAATCTGACGGGCGTTCGGGTGCTGCGGGCTTTCTGCAAGGAGGACGCGGAGGTTACGTCCTTTGAGGAAAAAACGGAGGACATGACCCGCAAGCAGCTGTCCGCAGGACGGATTTCCGCCCTGATGAATCCCGTGACCTATGTAGTCATCAATCTGGCGGTGGTGCTGCTGGTGCATGTGGGTGCGCTGAAGGTGGAAAGCGGCGTGCTGACACAGGGACTGGTCATTGCCCTCTACAATTATATGTCCCAGATTCTGGTGGAGCTGATCAAGATGGCAAACCTGATCATCACCATCACCAAGGCCGTCGCCTGCGGGAACCGGGTGGCGTCTGTGCTGGATTTGGAACCGGGTCAGGAAAACGGCACCCGCACGGCTGCGGATCTGAAGGGACAGGTGGAGTTTCAGGATGTGACCGCCCGATATGACGGCGCGGGAAATCCCTCCCTGGAGCATATTTCCTTTACCGCCCAGCCGGGGCAGACCATTGGCATCATCGGCGGCACCGGTTCCGGCAAGACGACTTTGGTGAACCTAATCCCCAGACTGTATGACGCGACTGACGGGAAGGTGCTGCTGGACGGCGTGGAGACGGAGGCCTATGACCTGACGTCCCTGCGGCAGGCCATCGGCGTCGTTCCTCAGAAGGCGGTGCTGTTCAAGGGTACCATCCGGCAGAATCTGCTCTGGGGCAACGCCAGCGCCACAGACAGTGATCTGTGGGAAGCGCTGACCGTTGCACAGGCGAAAGAAGTGGTCGAGGGCAAGGAAAACGGACTGGACGCACCCGTGGAACAGGGGGGCGTCAACTTCTCCGGCGGTCAGCGCCAGCGTCTCACCATTGCCCGTGCTCTGGTGCGGAAGCCCCGCATCCTGATTCTCGACGACAGCGCGTCCGCGCTGGACTATGCTACCGACGCGGGTCTTCGTATGGCCATCCGCAGAATGGATGATCCGCCGACGACCTTCATCGTCTCCCAGAGAGCGGCGTCCGTGCGGTATGCGGATGAAATTCTGGTGCTGGACGACGGCGTTCTGGCGGGCAAGGGTACCCACGATGAGCTTCTGGAATCCTGCCCGGTTTATCAGGAGATCTACTATTCCCAGTTCCCCAAGGAGGCGGTGCAAAATGGCTAATCAGATGGCAATTCTGCGGAAGGTTCTGCGCCGCATCCGGCGCTATTGGGTTGGGCTGGTCGCGTCGCTGCTGCTGGCGACGCTGTACGTGGTCATGAGTTTATATATCCCCATTCTGGTGGGAAATGCCATTGACTGCATTATCGATGCCGGACGGGTGGATTTTACCGCCATGTGGGGCTTTCTGCGCAATGTGGCGATTTGCGCCGCCGTGGCGGCGCTGGCGCAGTGGCTCATGAATCAGATCAACAACCACATGACCTACGGCGTTACCCGGGACATCCGGAACGAAGCCTTCCGGCATATTCAGGTGCTGCCCCTTTCCTATCTCGATAAGCAGCCCCAGGGCGATGTGGTCAGCCGGGTGACGGCTGACGTGGACACCTTCGCCGACGGACTTCTCATGGGTTTTACCCAGCTGTTTACCGGCGTGATGACCATTCTGGGAACGCTTGTTTTCATGGTCCGTATTCACTGGGGCATTGCGCTGGTGGTGGTCTGCATTACGCCGCTGTCGCTGTTGGTGGCGAATTTCATTGCCACCCGGACGTATTCCATGTTTAAGCTCCAGTCCGTTACCCGGGGCGAGCAGACCGGCCTGATCGACGAGACCATCGGCAATATCAAGGTGGTGCAGGCCTTCGGCCATGAGAAGGCGTCCATGGAGCAGTTCGACGAGATCAACGGACGGCTGCAAAAGGCGTCTCTGCGGGCGATTTTCTTCTCGTCTCTGGTAAACCCCAGTACCCGGTTCGTCAACTCCGTGGTGTATGCGGGCGTGGGCCTGAGCGGTGCGCTGATCGCCATTTCCGGCGGCATCACCGTGGGCAACCTCACCAGCTTCCTGAACTACGCCAACCAGTACACCAAGCCCTTTAACGAGATTTCCGGCGTGGTGACGGAGCTGCAGAACGCGTTGGCCTGCGCGGGGCGGGTGTTCGAGCTGATCGAAGCCCCGGCGCGGACGCCGGAGCCGGAGCATCCGGAACGTCCGGAAGAGGTGGAGGGCGCAGTGGAGATCAAGGACCTCCGCTTCTCTTACACGCCGGACAAGCCCCTGATCGGGGACTTCAACCTGTCCGTCAAGCCCGGCCAGCGGGTGGCCATCGTCGGCCCCACGGGCTGCGGAAAGACCACGTTCATTAACCTTCTCATGCGGTTTTACGACCCGGACGGGGGCGAAATCCTTCTCGACGGGGTCAATACCCAGAAAATGAACCGGGGCGAGCTGCGCAGGAGCGTGGGCATGGTGCTTCAGGACACATGGCTGAAAGCAGGGACGATCCGGGAGAACATCGCCATGGGCAAGCCGGAGGCGACTGAGGAAGAAATCATCGCCGCCGCGAAGCAGGCGCACGCCCACAGCTTCATCATGCGTCTGCCTCAGGGTTATGATACCGTTATCGGCGAGTCCGGCGGCAGCCTTTCTCAGGGACAGAAGCAGCTGCTGTGCATTGCCCGGGTGATGCTGTGCCTGCCGCCCATGCTGTTTCTGGACGAGGCGACTTCCTCCATCGACACCCGGACGGAGATCAAGATTCAGAAGGCATTCGACACCATGATGCGCGGGCGCACCAGCTTCATCGTCGCTCACCGCCTGTCCACCATCCGGGAAGCGGATATGATCCTCGTCATGCGGGACGGCCACATCGTGGAGCAGGGCAAGCACGAGGAGCTGCTTGCGAAGAACGGCTTCTATGCCAGATTGTATCAGAGCCAGTTTGCACATTGACAAAGCGCAAAACGTGCCGGAGCGGAAGCTCCGGCACATTTTTATGTAAGCATCAGGCGACCTTCTGCTTTTTCGCAAAGTGAATAACCAGACCCAGAACAAGACCCACAAAGGCGGGGAGAACCCAGCCGAGGCTGATGTCGAAGAAGGGGAGAATCTTCTCCGCAAGGCCGACCGCGCCGTCCAGATGAAGGGCGGTTTTCAGATTCGCGGGCAGCGCCTTGGCAAGATCGAACAGGGCGGCGATGCAGGTGAAAGCCGTGACGCTGACGTAGACAGCCCGGTCGTGATGGAACAGATTCCCGAACAGTGCCAGCAGAATCAGGGTGATCGCCAGCGGGTACAGGAACAGCAGCAGCGGCAGGGAATAGCTGATGATCTTGGACAGACCGAAATTGGAGATCAGGAAGGAAAGTACGGTAAATATCACCGCCCAGGCGCGGTAGGAAAGTCCCTTGGGGAACATGCGGGAGAAAGCGTCCGAGCAGCTGGTGACGAGACCAATGGCGGTTTTCAGGCAGGCGCAGGTGATGGTGACTGCCAGAACGAGACTGCCCGCCCGTCCCAGGTAGTGGCCGGAGATCTGCGCCAGGGCGATGCCGCCGTTTTCGGAGGTCTCAAACAGACCTCTGGACTGGGTGCCCATGAGAATGGTGGTAACGTAGATCACGATCATGGGGATGCTGGTGAGCAGTCCGGAGGACAGAACATCCTTTGCCACGTCGGAATCGTCGGTAACGCCCATGGAGCGGATGATGTCGATGACCACGATGCCGAAGGCCAGACCGGCAATGGCGTCCATGGTGTTATAGCCCTCAATGAAGCCCAGAGAAAGCGCCCCGGTCTGATAACCGGCAGCAGGCTCCACGTCGGAAACGGAGGTGGAGGGATTGATCAGCGCCGTCACCACCAGAATGGCGAGGAAGACCAGAAAGATGGGGGTGATGACCTTACCAATCCAGACGGTGATCTCGCCGGGGCGCAGGGACAAAATCAGCACGATGGCGAAGAAGATCACGGAGAAGATCAGCAGCGCAATGGACTCGGATGCGCCAGCGCTCAGCATGGGCGCGACGCCCACGGTGAAGGAAGTGGTCGCGCATCTGGGAATGGCGAAGCCGGGGCCGATGGTCAGGTAGAGCAGGCAGGAGAAGACGTAGCCGTAGCCCTTGCCGACCTTGTTGGACAGCTGCTGCAAGCCGTCGGAGTGGGTGTTGCCGATGGCGGCCACGCCCATGATCGGAATACCGACGGCCGTGATGATAAAGCCGATCATGGCGGGGATGACGTTCCGTCCGGCCAGCTGACCGAGGTGAACGGGGAAGATCAGGTTGCCGGCGCCGAAGAACATGCCGAACAGCGTTCCGGCCACCAGAATCTTCTGCTTGAAAGTAAGGTGTTTTTTCATTTTTTCTGCCTCCTTCTGTTTGACGATATTCTAACATTTCCCTTGCATTCTGAGAAGTCCATGTTTATAATAGGGGTATTAGAAAATGTAATAGATATGAAATGGAGTGCGGCATATGGACAGCAAGAAACTGGAAATTCTTATGACGGCAATCGACCTTGGCAGCTTCACCAAAGCGTCGGAGGTGGTGGGCTACACCCAGTCGGGACTGACCCACATGATGGACGCCCTGGAACGGGAGGTGGGCTTTTCCCTGTTGCAGCGCGACCACAACGGCATCCAGCTCAGTCCTCAGGGGCGGCAGCTCATGCCCGCCATCCGGGAGTTTTTGCAGGCCAATGCCAACCTGGAAAACCAGATCAACGCCATTTCCGAGCAGAAAAAAGAGGTCATCCGCATTGCGGCCTATGCCAGCATCGCCATGCACTGGATGCCGGAGCTGCTTTACCGCTACAAGCGCGTCTGCCCGGATGTCAGCGTGGATCTCCGGATGGTGGATAACGCGCTGGAGCCCTACGAGCTGCTGGAAAGCGGCCAGACCGACGTGATCTTCGCCAGCCGACAGAACTACAGCTTCTGCGACTGGACGCCCCTGTACAATGAAAAAATGTATGCGATCCTCCCCAAGGACTACCCCCTCAACGGCCGCACAACCTTCCCGCTGGAGGAATTTTCCGGGCAGGAATTTCTGATGCCCTACGGCAGATTTGACATTGACGTCAATGCGGCCATGGACTCCGTGGGCGTGAAGCTCAACGCCAGCGTTTCCCGGGTGGACGACGAGACGGTTATCCGGATGGTGGGACACGGGCTGGGCGTCACCATGATGACGGAGCTGATGATCCGGGGCAGGACGGACGATGTGCTGTGCGTCCCCGTGGACCCGCCAAGGCTGCGGGAGCTGGGCATGGGCACCAGCCGCAGAATGAAGCTGACAGGCGGTATGCAGAGCCTGAAGGACTGTATGCTTCAGTTCATCCATGACAGATCGTGATAGCGTTATGGGCGGTTTTCTCTGTGGGAAAACCGCCCGCAGCAATAACGCATTCTGACCGGTTTCTGCCGCCGCTTCCTGGCATAATTTGTCATACTTTGACAAAATCCTTAAAAATCACTTGACAAATTGTTTAAGGTGGGCTATTATACAGGAGGTTAGCGAGAGCTAACCTATATTAGCGCCTTTAGGTTAGCTTTTGCTAATCTAAAAGTTCAGAAAAAGAAGGTGTTCTCCATGCCGCTTACGGTTGCGGATACCGGCGAGGAATACGTCATCAAGCGAATCGGCGGAAAGCCGGAAGTCAAACAGCATCTGGAGAATCTGGGGTTCGTCGTCGGCGGGGTGGTGTCGGTCATCAATACGATGGGCGGCAACGTCATTGTCAAGGTGAAGGAGTCCCGGATAGCCATCAGCCAGGAAATGGCGCAGAAAATTATGGTTTAACGAGGAAAAAAGGAGGAATCGGTATGAAAACACTGAAGCAGGCCAAGGTCGGCGAGACCGTTACTGTGGTGAAGCTCCACGGCGAGGGCGCCGTCAAGCGCAGAATCATGGACATGGGCATTACCAAGGGCGTCACCGTTTACGTGCGGAAGGTTGCTCCGCTGGGCGATCCGGTCGAAGTCAACGTCCGCGGCTACGAGCTGTCGATCCGTAAAGCTGACGCCGAAATGATCGAGATCCAGTAAGACCCCAGTAAATCATAGGGACGCGAGCCCCGATTTTGATAAAACGTTAGCGGAAGCTAACAGAAGGAGAGTATCATGGATATCAGAATTGCCCTTGCGGGCAACCCCAACAGCGGCAAAACGACACTGTTCAATGCCCTCACCGGTTCCAACCAGTTCGTGGGCAACTGGCCCGGCGTCACCGTGGAGAAGAAGGAAGGCAAGCTGAAGAAGCATTCCGACGTCACCGTCACTGACCTGCCCGGCATTTATTCTCTGTCTCCGTACACCATGGAGGAAGTTGTCGCCCGTAATTATTTGATCGAGGAGCGGCCCGACGCCATCCTGAACATCATCGACGGCACCAATCTGGAGCGGAACCTGTACTTAACCACTCAGCTGACCGAGCTGGGTATCCCTGTGGTCATCGCCATCAACATGATGGATATCGTCCGCAAGAACGGCGACAAGATCAATATCGACGAGTTGTCTCAGGCGTTGGGCTGCAAGGTCGTCGAGATCTCCGCCTTGAAGGGCGACGGCGTTATGGCTGCTGCCGAGGCTGCGATCGACGCTGCGAAGAACGGCAAGACCGTTCCCATGCACACCTTCTCCGGCCCTGTGGAGCACGCCATTGCCCACATCGAGGAAGCAACTGTCCACGGTATGCCTGAGGAGCAGCAGCGTTGGTACGCCATCAAGATCTTCGAGCGTGACGACAAGGTGATGCAGAAGTTGGGTCTGACCAAGGAGACCATGTCTCACATCGAGGCCGACATCGAAGCTGCCGAGAAGGAGCTGGACGACGACGCCGAGAGCATCATCACCAACGAGCGCTACATCTACATCGGCGAGGTCATCAAGCGCTGCTACAAGAAGCACTCCGCCGGTAAGCTGACCACCTCCGATAAGATCGATAAGATCGTGACGAACCGCTGGCTGGGCCTGCCCATCTTCGCAGTTGTCATGTTCCTTGTTTACTACATCGCCATGGTCGGCGTGGGCGCTGCCGCTACCGACTGGGCAAACGACGGCCTGTTCGGCGACGGCTGGCACCTGTTCGGCATCGGCTCCGCTGCTTACAACGACGCTGCTGATGAGTACAGCGCGGCGTCCCTGATCGTAGACGGCTACGACGCCTACGTGGAAGAGAACGGCACCGCTCCCACCGGCGACTTCCCCTACGAAGTCGAGGATGAGGAGACTCTGGAGATCACCGAGGAGACCGCTTCTCTGGCTGACTATGAAGAAGCGCTTAAAACGCTGGAAGGCGAAGAACCCGACCCCGCAAACTACGGCGTTTGGGTGCCCGGTATCCCTGTTCTGATTGGCGGCCTGCTGGAGAAGGCTAATGCGGCTGAATGGCTCAGCGGCCTGATTCTGGATGGCATCGTGGCCGGTGTCGGCGCGGTTCTGGGCTTCGTGCCTCAGATGCTGGTGCTGTTCCTGCTGCTGGCCATTCTGGAAGCCTGCGGCTACATGGCCCGTATCGCATTCGTTCTCGACCGTATCTTCCGGAAATTCGGCCTGTCCGGTAAGTCCTTTATCCCCATGCTGGTCGGCACCGGCTGCGGCGTTCCCGGCATCATGGCGTCCCGTACCATTGAAAACGAGCGTGACCGCCGGATGACCATTATGACCACCACCTTTATCCCCTGCGGCGCGAAGGTTCCCTTTATCGCCATGATCGCGGGCGCTCTGTTTGGCGGCAGCGCATGGGTTGCTACCTCCGCTTACTTCATCGGCATGGCCGCCATCATCGTGTCCGGCATCATGCTGAAGAAGACCAGGATGTTCGCCGGTGAGCCTGCTCCCTTCGTTATGGAGCTGCCCGCCTACCACCTGCCCACCGTGTCCAACGTCCTGCGCAGCATGTGGGAGCGCGGCTGGAGCTTCATCAAGAAGGCCGGCACCATCATCCTGCTGTCCACCATCTTCGTGTGGTTCACCACTTACTTCGGCTTCGTTGACGGCACCTTCCGGATGCTGGGCGAGGAAGAAATCGACTACTCCATTCTGGCTGCCATCGGCAGTGTGCTGGCGTGGGTGTTCAAGCCTCTGGGCTGGGGCAACTGGCAGGCGGCTGTCGCTTCCATCACCGGTCTGGTCGCCAAGGAGAACATCGTTGGTACTCTGGGCATCCTGTACGGCGGCGGAGACGGCACCGTGTATCAGAACCTTGCCAATGCTTTCAACGGCATTACCGGTTATTCCTTCCTGGTGTTCAACCTGCTGTGCGCCCCCTGCTTCGCGGCTATCGGCGCCATCAAGCGTGAGATGAACAACGCCAAGTGGACATGGTTCGCCATCGGCTATCAGTGCGGCTTCGCTTACCTGATCGCCCTGATGATCAACCAGTTCGGCAACCTGTTCCTCGGACACGCCAGCGTGATCGGCCTGATCTTCGCTCTGGCTGCTCTGGCCGGTATGCTGTACATGCTGTTCAAGCCCTACAAGGAAGCCACCAAGCTTTCTAAAGTCTGATCGTTTTGGAGCCAGACGATACGTCTGGCTCCAAGCTTCAATGTTCTGAAATGGAGTGATTTTTATGCTGCAATGGATCAGCGCGAATATCGGTACAATTCTTATCAGTCTCGTCCTTCTGGCAGTGGTTGCTCTGATTATCCGCAGCATGGTACACGACAAAAAACAGGGAAAGTCCTCCTGCGGCGGCAACTGCGCCGGCTGTGCCGCGTGCGGTGCCTGCCACAATAAGAGTAATTGAATTGCTTTTCCCGAGTTCCTAACCCCCGAATGCAGTCCGCAGACTTTGTCTGCGGACTGCATTTCTTTGTGTATGTTCTGACAGCATTCTTTCCTCCCGCTGTGCTACCATATCTCCGGGAGGGGATACCAATGAGAACATTGGCAAAGGATATTCTGATCGCCGCCGTCATGGGTTTGGTGGTGCCGGGGATCGTGCTGAGCATTGCGGCGCGCCAGACGGATACTCCGCCGGAGACGACGCCTGAAACAACGGCGCAGACCGTACAACCCACGGCGCAGGAGACTGTGCGGCTTCCTGTGCTGGTCAGGCAGGAGGACGGCACGGTTTCCCAGATGGATATGGACGGCTACCTTGTCGGGGTGGTGCTGGCGGAAATGCCGGTATCCTTCGAGGAAGAAGCACTGGAAGCCCAGTCGGTGGTTGCCCGGACGTACGCCCGGAAGGCGTGGGAGACCGGCGGCAAGCATGGAGACTGCTCCGTATGCACCCGCAGCGCGTGCTGTCAGGGCTACATCGGGGACGAAGACTACCTGTCTCAGGGCGGCACGGAGGAAGGTCTGGAAAAGGTACGCGCCGCCGTGGCCGCTACCTCCGGCTGGGTGCTGACCTACGAGGGGGAGCTGATCGAAGCGACGTATTTTTCCTGTTCCGGCGGCAGTACCGAGGACGCCGCGGCGGTGTGGGGAACGGAGTTCCCCTATTTGCAGGCTGTAGCCAGCCCCGGCGAGGAAAAGGCGGCGCATTACACGGATACGGTGCGCTTTTCGGCGGGAGCGTTTCAGGATGCCCTTGGTGTCAAGCTCAGCGGCAGCCCGGGAAGCTGGTTCCGGGACGTGACCTATACCGATGGCGGCGGCGTCGATACCATCGTCATCGGCGGGACGGGCTACAGAGGAACGGAGCTTCGTTCTTTGCTGGGTCTGCGTTCCACGGCGTTTTCCATATCCACCACCGAGGATACCGTTACCATCACCACCAGAGGCTACGGCCACCGGGTGGGCATGAGCCAATACGGCGCGGATGCCATGGCCGTCACCGGAAGCACCTGCCCGGAAATTCTGGCGCACTATTATCCGGGAACCACGCTGACGAAGCTGGGATAGCGAAAAAGGACTTGCCGAAAATAAGCAAGTCCTTTTTGCTGCTTGACAAAACCAGGAAAGAATGCTATATTACAAATACTTAGCAATACTAAATAGGAGGGGAGCCGATGGAGGACAGATTTGCCCAGCAATTAAAAAAGGGCGTGCTGGAAATGCTGGTGCTGAAGCTGATCTGCGAGAAGCCCGCTTACGGCTACGAGCTGCTGTCAGAGCTGAAAAAATCCTCTCAGGGGCGGTTCTGCCTGAAGGAAGGGACGCTATATCCGATCCTGTATCGCCTTGAGGATGACGGCATGATCCGCTCCCAATGGTCAACGGGGGAGGGGCGCACGGCACCGAAGAAAATCTACGAAGCCACGGACGCTGGGCAGGCGGAAAATCTCCGCAGACAGCGCGTCTGGCGGGAATTTGATGATACGGTAAACGCATTTTTGCAGGGAGGAAGAGAGTCATGACGCAGGCGGAAAAGAAAATGAAGAACTACGTGAACGCGGTGGAGCGGCGTCTGAACCTGCCCCGTGAGATAAAGGCGAGAGTCATGAGCGACTTCCAAAGCTCCATAGTTGCTCGCCGGGAGGCAGGCCAGACCGACGAGGAAATTTACGCCGAGCTTGGCACCCCCGCGAAAGCGGCCGCCGACCTCAACGAGCAGATGAAGGACTATACTTACCGGAAAAGCCCATGGCGCTTCCTGTTTCTGGGAATCGCGGCGATCGGGGGCGTGCGGCTGCTGTACGACGGCTTCGTTTCCCTGATCGGCTATTTCATTCTGCACCGCGAGCTTGTGCAGAGCGGGAGCGCGGCGACCATCGGCATCATCGGCGGCGCGGACGGCCCCACGGCCATTTTCGTCACCACTCCCGCCTGGACAAGACCGGCGTGGATGGCGGCGCTGCTTATCATTGGCATAGTTGGATATCTGCTGCTGCGGCGGTGCAAGGCGAAATCAAAATAAATCTTGCAGAAAATATAAGCATGTGCTATAATACAGTACATATTTTGTGCAACTTCACCAAGGAGGTAACGTTATGGCTTTGACAATGGACGGACGGAAGGTACTGCCCCAGCCGGGACAGAGTTTGCTGGAACTGGTGAAGCAGCTGGGGCTGGACGGCAGTACGCTGACGGAAAGACCCCTTGCCGCGAAGATCGCCGGTGAGGTCTTTACATTAAATTATATTCCCGTGCGGCAGAAAGAGGCGGAGGCCGACCGCCAGTCCATGCGCCGGGCGATGGCGGCGTCCAACGGCGAAATCCGCCTGCTCCGCTACGCCGACCCGGCGGGCAAGGAGTGCTATATCCGCACGGCGCAGTTCACGATTTTCCTTGCCATGCGGCAGCTGTGGCCGGAGGCAACGGCAAAAATGACCTGCACGCTGGGTTCCAGCGTGTACATCAGCGTTGCGGGGGCAAAGGATTTTTCCGCTTCGACCCTGAAAGCGCGGGTCAGTGAGCTGGTGGGGCAGGACATTCCTCTGATCCGCCGCCGGGTAAAACTGCAAAAGGCCATCGACCGGTTCCGGGAGGAAGGGCAGACCGACAAGGCAAGGCTTCTTTCCTGGCGGACGGTGGATTATTTCGACGAGTACGCCTACGGCGACTTTGCCGACTATTACTACGGCGAGATGATGCCCTCCACCGGGTATCTGACGGTGTGGGACATTCTCCCGGCGGACGGCGGCTTTGTGTTCGTCTATCCGGACGACGGCAATCCGGAGATCTGCGCCAAGGTGCCGCCTATGCCCAACTTTTTCAGCGTGTTCAACGAGGGCGAGCGCTGGGGCGAGCTGATGGAGTGCCAGACAGTGGCCGACCTCAACGACCTGACGAATTCCGGCCGCATCCGTGAGCTGATCCGCGTCAACGAAGCCCTGCACGAGAAGCGGTTTTCTCAGGTGGCCGATCAGGTGTGCCAGCGGGGGGCGAAGGCTGTGCTGCTGGCTGGCCCCAGTTCTTCGGGCAAGACGACCTCGGCGAACCGTCTTGCCACCCAGCTCCGCGTCCATGGGAAAAAGCCCATTCTCATGAGTCTGGACGACTATTACATAGACCGGGACAAAATCGCTCCCGGCCCTGACGGTAAACTGGATTTGGAGCATATCAACACCATTGACTGCGCCCTGTTCCGGGAGGATATGGCGTCGCTGCTGGCGGGCGGGGAAGTGGAGCTTCCGTCCTTCAACTTCCTTACCGGAAAACGGGAGTGGCGGGGCAAGCGGCTGCGTCTGGAAGCGGATTCCGTCATCATTGTGGAGGGGCTTCACGGTCTGAACCCCGCTATGCTGCCGGAAAGCGTGGACAAAAAGCTGATTTTCCGCCTTTACGTCAGCCCGCTGCTGCCCTTGAATCTGGACAATCACAACCGGATTCCCACCAGTTATCTGCGGCTCCTGCGGCGCATTGTCCGGGACTACGAGACCCGGGGTGCGTCGGTGCAGCATACGCTCGCCATGTGGGACAGCGTGCAGCGGGGGGAAAAACGGTGGATTTTCCCCTATCAGGAGAATGCCGACGTGATTTTCAACAGCTCCACACTGTACGAACTGGCGGTGCTGAAGAAGCACATTTTCCCCCTGCTCACCGCAGTTCAGCCGGAGGACGAATGCTACGACGAGGTGCGCAACATCGTCAAAATTCTCAACTACATTCAGGAAGCGGACGTGGACGACGAAATTCCCCCCACCAGTCTGGTGCGGGAATTCATCGGGGGGAATACGTTCTATAGGTAATTCTTCAACAGGGAAGATAAAAAAGCGGCAGCCGAAGCTGCCGCTTTTTCAGATGTAAGTTACACAGTAGGCGCGGGGCCGGGATAGCCCAAAAGCAGGGACACCAGCACGCACAGAACGATCGCGATGAAGCCCGTTACCATCCACAGACTCCGGCGGCGGGAGAACTCGCCGGTGATGACCAGCCAGCCAAGGCATAAAAGGGAACCTAGAATGGCGATAATGGCGGAGGTCACCTTCAGAACGGTCCAGCCAAGACCGGCGCAAAGCAGGTATAGTGCAAACACCAGCGCGTCGCCAATAATGACCCTGGTCATCAAACTCTCCATCTCACGATAACGATTCCGTTTTGCCACTTCTCATCCCTCCGAATTTCGGTTACAAACATGATACCACATAAAATCGAAAATTGCAACATTTTCTGAAAGAAAGTTCATGAAAGTTAATGGAATATTAGGGTTGCGCCGGGGAGAAAAGAATGGTATAATGTCTGCAAGTATGTATTGATTTAGTTTTAGCAAAGGAAGCCACTATGGGAGAACCGCAATACCGTCTGGAGGGCATCGTCCATACCAAATCCGACGTTCTGGAGGATTTTGAGGGGCCGCTGGATGTTATTTTTGAGCTGCTGAGCAAGAATAAAATCGAAATTCAGGATGTGTCCATTTCCGCAATTCTGGAGCAGTATCTGGGATATCTGGACGAAATGAAGCGGATGGACATGGAGATCGCCAGCGAGTTCATCACCATGGCGTCCCACCTGATGCTGATCAAAACCAAAATGCTCCTGTCGGCGGCGGAACAGGCCGAGGCGGAAAGCGAGCTTGACCTGCTGCGCCAGTCGCTGGTGGAGCGGAAGCGGAAGGAAGCCATGGAGCAGATCCGGCAGGCCGTGGCGGTGCTGGAGCCGAGAAACGAGATCGGCCGGTGCCTGTTCACCAAAGAGCCGGAACCCCTGCGCAGAGAGCAGGGCTACCGCTATCAGCATGACGTGATCGACCTGCTTCGGGCGCTGGACATCATTGCCGAGCGCAGTCAGCGCCAGCTGCCCCCGCCCACGGCGAATTTCCGGGGCATCGTGGGAAAAGAGCCGTACCCCATCGGCAGGAAAACCGGCGAGGTGCTGCGTCAGCTGCTTCTGCGGGGCGTGGAACGGCTGAAAAATCTGTTCCGGGGCAGCCGAAGCCGCTCGGAGGTCGTGGCGACTTTTCTCGCCATTCTGGATTTGTGCAAGACGAACTCCGTGACGCTGGAGGACGACCCCGGCGGGGAGAACCCCAACGTCCGTCTGCTGGACAAGCACCCAAGAGAGGAGATGACCTGATGGAATCGGAAGAGTTGCAGCGCGCCATTGAGGCCATTCTCTTTGCCGCGGGCGAGCGGATCGATATTGGAAGACTTGCCGCCGCGCTGGAAACGGACGCGTCGGATGTGGAAAAAGCTGCCGACGAATTGGCGGATAAATATGCCTTTGAGCGCCGGGGAATCCGCATTCTCAAGCTGGAAAAGGGCTACCAGATGGTGTCCTCCGGGGAGATGGCGGACTATGTGACGAAGGCGCTGGAAACAAGAAAGCCTCCCAAGCTGTCTTCTTCTCAGCTGGAGACCCTGACCATCATCGCTTACTACCAGCCGGCGACGAAGGCCATGGTGGAGCAGATCCGCGGCGTGGACAGTGCCTATTCCGTGGCGGCGCTGCTCAATAAGAAGCTCATCGAGGAGGCGGGACGTCTGAATGTTCCGGGTCGCCCGATTCAGTATAAAACGACACCGGATTTTCTGCGTACCTTCGGCCTCAGCTCTCTGGAAGAGCTGCCACCCATTGAGAAGATCACATTCGGCGAGCCGGTGGAGCTGCCCGAGCAGCCCCCCACCGGGGAGGAAGCATAATGGGCTGGTGGATTGCGCTGGGCGTGATATTCCTTCTGGGAATTCTGCCCTTGGGCGTCAGCGCCCGGTACAGCGGGGAGGGGCCGCTGCTGCGCGTCGTGATAGGCCCCGTCCGGCTGACCCTGTTCCCCCGAAAAAAGAAGGAGAAAAAGCCGAAACCTGCGAAAAAAGCGGCGGAACAGCCGAAAAAACAGGAAGAACCTCTCCCAAAGCCGCCCCAGCCCCCCAAGCAGGAGCCTGCGGCGGATAAGAAAGAAAAAGGCGGCAGTTTGCTGGACTTTTTGCCATTGGTGAAGGTCGCACTGAACTTTCTGGGAGATTTTCGGCGGAAGCTGCGGGTGAATCGCTTGGAGCTGAAGCTGATACTGGCTGGGGGCGACCCCTGCGACCTCGCGGTCAATTACGGAAGGGCTTGGACGGCAGTGGGCAATCTGATGCCCCAGCTGGAACGGCTGTTCGTGATAAAAAAACGGGATGTGGAGGTCGAGTGCGACTTTACCGCGTCCGAAACGCTGGTCATTGCGCGGCTGGATCTGACCATTACGCTGGGAAGACTTCTGGGTCTTGCCATCGTGTACGGCATCCGGGCGCTGAGAGAATTCCTAAAACTTCAGAAAAAACGAAAAGGCGGTGCTACTCATGAGCCAGATTCCCAATATGCTTGAAAGTACCATTCAGAAGATTCGTGAGATGGTGGACGTGAATTCCGTCATCGGCGAACCCATCTCCACGCCCGACGGCGTGACCATCATCCCCGTGTCCAAGGTCAGTGTCGGCTTTGGCGGCGGCGGCTCCGACTTCACCAAAAAGACGGGCGCCGGCGACAATCCCTTTGGCGGCGGCGTGGGCGGCGGCGTCAAGGTGACGCCCATCTGCTTCCTCATTGTCAAGGACGGCAATGTGCGCATGATGCCCGTGGCGGAGCCTGCCAGCTCCACGGCTGACCGCATTGTGGAAATGGTGCCGGACACGCTGGACAAGCTTACCGCCTATCTGGATTCCAAGAAGAAAGACTGATTTGCGTGGACGTCCGTGGTGCATAGTTTCCCCATAATGGGACACAATAGCCACGGGTGAGAAGAAATGAGACGATTTTTCGCCGGGACGGCGGCTGCATTGCTGGCCGCCGTCCTGTTTTTGCCTGTGGGGGCGGGTGCCGTGTCCGCCCGGCGGGCGTATGCGGTGGATGCCGTCAGTGGGCGAGTGCTTTACGAGAAAAATCCCACGGAGCGGAGCCTGATCGCCAGCACCACAAAAATCATGACGGCGCTGATCGTTTGCGAGCAGTGCAACGTCCTGGACAGAATGCGCATCCCAAAGGAAGCGGTGGGCATCGAGGGTTCCTCCATGTACCTGAAAGAGGGGGAGGTGCTTACCTTGCAGGAGTTGCTCTACGGGCTGATGCTGTCCTCCGGCAACGATGCCGCCGTGGCGCTGGCCATTTACTGCGGCGGCACTGTGGAGGGCTTCGCGGAGCTGATGAACGACAAGGCGCGTAATCTCGGCCTGACCGGGACGCACTTTGAAAATCCAAACGGCTTAGACAGCCCCGGCCATTATTCCACGGCGAAGGATTTGGGAACTTTGGCGGCCTACGCCATGGAAAATCCCATTTTCTACAAAACCGTTTCCGCTAAGAATGTCAAGGTAGGGGAGCGGTATCTGACCAACCACAATAAGCTATTGTGGCGAGTGGCGGGCGCCGACGGGGTGAAAACCGGCTTTACCAAGGCCGCCGGACGGATTCTGGTGTCCAGCGCCACGCGAGACGGGCGGCGAATTATCGTCGTGACCATTGACGACCCCAGCGACTGGTCTGACCATGCCGCGCTGATGGAAGAAGGCTTCTCCCGGTACGCCATTCAGCGGGTCGTGAATCAGGGCGACCGGGTGGGAACCGTGGAGGTCGTGGGCGGCGAGGAACGGCGGGTGGAAGTGCTGGCGGCGGAGGACTTTGACTATTCCGTCGCGCCGGAGGAACACCCCTGTCTGGCGCTGCCCGGCCCGGGATTCATCTATGCCCCGGCAGTAGAAGGGGCGGACGCGGGGGTCGTGTATGTGCTGATCGAGGGCAAGGCCGTGGGGAAAGTCCCGGTCGTCTACGGCGCGACCATCGAGCAGACCCAGCCGGAGGAAAAGAGCTTCTGGAAGAAACTATTCCACAGGGGGAGCGGCTGACATGCCGCTCCCGGACGACCATGCGGGGAGGAAGAACCGTGACAGAACGTTTGCAGAAAATACTCTCCGCCCGGGGCATGGCTTCCCGGCGGAAGGCGGAGGAGCTGATCCGGGCGGGGCAGGTGACCGTCAACGGCGTCCCCGCTTCTCTGGGGGACTGCGCCGACCCGGAAACCGACGATATCCGGGTGGCGGGGCAGCCGCTGGCCGTCCGGGAAAAGAACGTGTACATCTTACTCAATAAGCCTCGGGGCTACGTCACCACTCTGTCCGACGAAAAGGGGCGGCCGGACGTGGCCGGTCTTGTGGCGGACTGCGGCGCGCGGGTGTATCCCGTCGGGCGGCTGGACATGGACTCCGAGGGGCTTCTGCTTCTGACCAATGACGGCGCGTTTGCCAACGCCCTGATGCACCCCAAGCATGAGGTGGAGAAGACCTATGACGTATGGGTCACCGGCTACACGCCCGGCGGGGAACGCCGTCTGGCGAAGCCCATCACGCTGGACGGCTACACCATCCGCCCGCCGAAAGTGAAGCTGCTGAAGGCGGAGGGGCAGTCGGCAAAATTCCGTGTGACCATCCACGAAGGCCGTAACCGTCAGGTGAGGCGGATGTGCGATGCAGCTGGAATGCACTGCACCCGGCTGCGCCGCATTCAGGAGGGAAGTCTCCGTTTGGGAGATCTCCCGCTGGGGAAATGGCGCTATTTGACGGAGGCGGAGGTTGCAGGATTGGTGCGGACACCGGGAACATCCGGCACTATTTGAAATATTCCTGCATTTTTTGCGGTTGTCTCTTGCAAAATGCCGCCGATTTTGCTAGTATAATATAAGGCGGTTTTTCGGCAGAAACGGGCGATTGCCCTGACCGATGGCCATAAAAAACGATACAGCGCCGCACAAGGAGGCAGCTATGAGTTACGATATATTGTCCACTCTGCGGGAGATGGAGCCTACCTTCTCCAAGGGGCAGAAGCGGATCGCGCGTTACATTACGGAGGACTATGACAAGGCCGCGTTCATGACGGCTAACCGTCTGGGAAAGACGGTGGGCGTGTCGGAATCCACGGTGGTTCGGTTTGCCGTTGATCTGGGCTTTGACGGTTACCCCAGTATGCAGAAGGCCATGCAGGAAATGGTGCTCAACCGTCTGACCTCCGTGCAGCGCATCGAGGTCGCCAACGACCGCCTGGGCGATCAGGACGTGGTCTCCACGGTGCTTCGCTCCGATATGGAGAAAATCCGCCAGACGGAGGAAATGGTGAGCCGGGAGGAATTTTCCGCCGCCGTGAACGCCATTCTAAAGGCAAAACGGGTGTACATTCTGGGCGTCCGTTCCGTGGAGCCGCTGGCGAATTTTCTGGGGTACTACTTAAATTATATGTTCAACAACGTCCATGTCGTTTCCGGCTTCGGGGCGGGGGAGATGTTTGAAAAGATCGTCAGCGTGAACAGCAGCGACGTGGTCATCGCCTTTTCCTTCCCCCGGTATTCCTCCACTACGACCAAGGGCGCAAAATACTGCCGATCTGCCGGGGCGACGGTCATCGGCATTACAGACAGCAAGCTGTCCCCCTTAGGCAGCAGCTGCGACCATGTGCTGATCGCCAAAAGCGATATGGTCAGTCTGGTGGACTCCCTTGTGGCGCCGCTGAGTATCGTCAACGCATTGATCGTCGCCATTGCCGCCCAGAAGGAGAAGGAACTCTCCAAAACCTTCGCCAATCTGGAGCGTATCTGGGAAGAATACGACGTGTATGAGAAGCGGGTGGACGGCTGATGCGCTATGACGGTATCGTGATCGGCGGCGGCGCGGCGGGCATGTTCGCGGCCATTACGGCGGCAAAACGGGGGCAGAATGTGCTGCTTCTGGAAAAAAACGACCGTTTGGGCAGAAAACTGCTGATCACCGGCAAGGGCCGCTGCAACGTGACCAATAACTGCACCGGGCAGGAGGTTTTGCAGAATGTCCCCCGGAACGGGCGGTTTCTCTACAGCGCCATGACGGCGTTCCCGCCGGAAAAGACGATGGCCTTTTTTGAGGAACGTGGCTGCCGTCTGAAAACCGAGCGGGGAAACCGGGTATTCCCGGTGACGGACAAATCCCAGTCCATTCTGGACTGCCTGCAATCGGAGCTGCACAGGCAGAAAATCACCGTGAAAACCGCCCGTGTCAGGGATATTCTCACCCAAGACGGGCATGTTACCGGGGTGAGGACGCAAAATGAGGAAATTGCCGCAAATTGGGTGATTCTCGCGACCGGCGGCGCTTCCTACCCCGCCACAGGCTCCACCGGCGACGGCTACAGCATCGCCGACGCTCTGGGACACACGATCATCCCCCCGGAGGGAAGTCTGGTGCCGCTGGAGACGGCGGGAAACGACTGTCAGGAAATGCAGGGGCTGAGCCTGCGGAACGTGGGGGTCAAGCTGCTGAACGCCAAGGGAAAGGTGCTGTACAAGGACTTTGGCGAGCTGCTGTTTACCCACTTTGGCATTTCCGGCCCCACGGTGCTGTCGGCGAGCTGCCACCTGAAAGGAGACGGCTGCCGTCTGGTGCTGGATTTGAAGCCCGCGCTGGAAAGTGAAAAGCTGGAAGCCCGCATCCTACGGGATTTGGAGCAGTATCAGAACCGCAGCATGGAAAACGCTCTGGTGGACTTGCTGCCCCGGAGCATGATCCCCGTGGTGCTGCGCAGATTGGATATTTCCCCGGAAATGCAGGCCAATTCCCTGACGAAGCAGAAGCGCCGCGCACTGGTGGAGCTGCTGAAAGCCTTCCCCATTGACATCACGGGCAAGTGCCCCGTGTCTGAAGCAATCATCACCAGCGGCGGCGTGAAGGTATCGGAAATCGACCCCAAAACCATGGAATCCAAGCTTGTGGCCGGGCTGCATTTCGCCGGAGAAGTCATTGACTGCGATGCCTACACCGGCGGCTTCAACCTGCAGATCGCATGGGCGACGGCCTATGCCGCAGGGATGGCGGTTGGGTAAAAACAGGGCATTGACAAACGCGGGTTCCTGTAATAGAATACGATAAGATAGTTCCGCAGAAAATACTGAGAGGAGGACTTACACATGTACGAGAAACTGGTTAACTATGCGGCCAAGCAGCTGGAGCTGGATCCCGCCGAGATCACCCCGGATGCTACCTTTGAGAGCCTGGGCATCGATTCTCTGGATATCGTTGAGATGATTATGGATCTGGAGTCCGAGCTGGGCGTGGAGCTGGATCTGGAGGATCAGCAGATCACCACCTTCAAAGAGCTGGCCGACTTCATCGAGTCGAAGCTCAACTGATTGCAATTTCACAATTTTCAAAATTTCCTTGTATTGAGCTGTCCGGCTTATAACAAGGTCGCACTAGTCGGGGAGATAGCGGTGCCCTGTACCTGCAATCCGCTACAGCAGGGATGAATTCCCACACCCGGGCAAGTTTGAATATCGTCTGACCTGCGCAAGTGGTGTTGATAGATTGGTCTTGCGCAACGAGATCCCGTGAACCATGTCAGGTGGGGAACCAAGCAGCATTAAGCGGATCTTCTCGTGTGCCGCGGGGTTGCCGTTCTTGAGCTAACTGTGTCAGGTTCGGGTATTCGCCTTGTTCAAATGTGGGTGTGCGATCTTGTTATGGGCCGGATGGCTTTTTAGGCTCGCAATGGACTTTTGCAGAAAGGAGAAGCACAATGTCGGCTTATCAGGCGTTATACCGCAAATACCGCCCCCAGACCTTTGACGACGTTTCCGGGCAGATGGCGGTGACGCAGACCCTGAAAACCCAGATCATGACCGGAAAAATGAGCCACGCGTACCTGTTCACCGGTTCCCGGGGCACGGGCAAGACCAGTTGCGCCAAGATTCTGGCGAAGGCGGTCAACTGCCTGAATCCCGACCACGGTAACCCCTGCAACGTCTGCGAAGCCTGCAAGGCCATCGATTCCGGCTCCTGCATGGACGTGCTGGAGATCGACGCCGCGTCCAACAACGGCGTAGACAACGTCCGCGACCTGCGGGACGACGCCATTTATACGCCGTCTCAGGTGAAAATGCGGGTGTATATCATCGACGAGGTGCATATGCTCTCCATTTCGGCCTTCAACGCGCTGCTGAAGATCATCGAGGAGCCGCCGGAGCATCTGCTGTTCATCCTCGCAACCACGGAGCTGCACAAGGTTCCGGCCACGATTCTGTCCCGGTGCCAACGCTTTTCCTTCCGGCGCATCAGTCAGGAGGACATCGCAGCGCGGCTGCAATACGTCGCCTATCAGGAGAACATTGATCTTGACGACGGCGCGGCGCGGGTGATCGCCCGCCTTGCGGATGGCGGAATGCGGGACGGCCTGAGTCTGCTTGACCAGTGCGCCTCCGCGACCACGGGAGAGCTGACGGCAGAGCGGGTGTACGCCTGTCTGGGCATTGCCGGGGAGCGGAAATGCGGGGAAATGATGGGCTATATTGCCGCCCACGATACGAAAAACGCTTTGGAGCTGTTCAACCGGCTCTATACCGAGGGCAAGGACTTAAGCGCCATGCTGGATGAAATGGCCTGCCTGACCCGGGATCTTCTGGTGCTGAAAACCGCCGGAAACGCCGGGATCACCATGCTTTCCGGCGTGGCGTCGGACAAGGAAGCGCTGGAACTGACGAAGGCGCTGACCAGCGCCGAGCTGGTTCGCATGATGGAGCGGCTTCAGGAGACGATGGCCGGTTTTACCCGAAGCGCCAGCCGCCGCATGGACGCAGAGCTGTGCATTGTGGAGCTGTGCCAGCCGGAGCTGAGCCTGGATACCAAAGCCCTGAACGCCCGTCTCACCCGGCTGGAAGAGCAGGTGAAAAGCGGCGCCTTCGTTCCGGCGGTTCCCGTGAAAGCGGAGAAGGCCGCGCCGGAGAAGGAACCCTATGACGACGACCGCCCGCCTATGCCGGATGACGCCGACGCGCCCCCGGCAGAGGATACGCCGCCGGTGGCGGAAAGCGAAGCCCCGGTCGGCTTCTGGTCGGACCTGGTGGCGGCGGTTCGCAAGGAGCTGAAACCGCCTGTTTCCGGCTTCTTTGTGGTGACTCCCAACGCGCCGGTTCAGGGCGCGCTGGTGGGGGACAGGTTGGAGCTTCGGTGCAGCAACAGCTTTACGGCGCAGATGTTGGACAGACCGGAAATTCTGGAGGTCGTCTCCCGGAAGGCAACGGCAATGCTGTCCCATCCGGTGAGGGCGGTAACGGTGGATATGTCGGCAAAGCCTGCCGCGAACCCCAGAATGGAGCAGCTGATGAACTTTGGCAGGGCGCACAGCGATATTGTAACGATCAAACGATAATTTTCGTGTGAATTTTCAAGATAGGAGAATCATATTATGGCAAAAGGCGGATTCCGGGGTATGCCCGGCGGAATGAATCAGGCGGCTATGATGAAGCAGGCGCAGAAGATGCAGCAGGAAATGCTCCGGATGCAGGCAGAGCAGGAGGCCAAAACCTTCACCGCGGCGTCCGGCGGCGGCATGGTCACGGCTACCGTCAACGGCAAGCATGAACTGGTCGGCATTGAGATCAAGCCGGAAGCGGTAGACCCCGACGATGTGGAAATGCTGCAGGATATGGTCATTGCCGCTGTCAACGAAGCCACGCGGGCGGCGGACGCCGAAGCGGCGAACAACATGTCCCGTCTCACCGGCGGCCTGAATCTGGGCGGCCTGTTCTAAGGAGAAGTTATGCAGTTTTTTCCCGCTGCGCTGCAAAATCTTGCCGACCAGTTTGCAAAGCTTCCGGGCATCGGCGGCAAAACGGCGCAGAGACTTGCTTTCCATGTGCTGAGCCTGCCCATGGAGGATGCGGAGGAATTTTCCAACGCCATTCTGGAGGCAAAAAAACAGGTGCATACCTGCCCCGTCTGCCAGAATCTGACCGACCGGGAAGTTTGCCCCATCTGCGATGACGATACCCGGGACAAAAGCGTCATATGCGTCGTGGCCGAGCCGAAGGACGTCATTGCCATGGAGCGCAGCCGGGAGTTCCGGGGCGTTTACCATGTGCTTCACGGCGTTATTTCGCCCCTGAACCATGTGTCGCAGGACGACATCAAGATCAAAGAGCTTCTCCGCCGGGTAGCCGAGGGGGATGTCCGGGAGGTCATCATGGCGACGAACCCGGACACCGAGGGAGAAGCCACGGCCATGTACATATCCCGCCTGCTGAGACCCATGGAGGTCAAGGTGACCCGGCTTGCCTACGGCGTGCCGGTGGGCAGCCAGCTGGAATACGCCGACGAGGTGACGCTTTCCAGAGCACTGGAAGGGCGTCAGGAGATGTAAACGAAAATATGGGGGGCTGCCAGCGGCAGCCCCCCATATTCTATGCTGTTTTATGACTTTTTTGCGAACATTCCCACAGGAAGCTGAGAAAGAACCACACCGGCGAACACCAGACCGCAGCCCAGCAGTTCCCAAGGCGTCATGGTCTGGTGGAGGATCAGCCAGCCGCCCAGAGCGGCAAAGACGGATTCCAGACTCATAATTAACGACGCCGTGGTGGGTTCCAGACCCTGCTGCCCGACGATTTGCAGCGTATAGGCGACGCCCATGGACAGAACGCCGGAAAAGACCAGCGGGAACCAGCAGGCGGTAATGTCAGAAAAAACGACGGTTTCCTTCGTCAGCAGAATGAAGGGCACGGAAAGCACCGTAACCACCAGCGCCTGAATGCAGTTCATGCGCAGACCGTCTAAGTTCCCCGCCAGCCGGTCGATGCAGGTGATCTGCACGGAAAAGGCCAGCGCGCAGCCCATCAGGTACAGGTCGCCCTTGTTGATCCGGGAAACGCCCATGCAGCTGAGCAGGTACAGCCCCACCACCGCCAGCGCAACGCTGAAAACGGTGGTTTTGGGCGGCTTTTTCCCGAGGAACAGTCCCAGCACCGGCACCAGCACGATGTACATGGCGGTGATGAACCCCGCCTTTCCGGCGTCGGTGTAGACAATGCCGATCTGCTGCAGGCTGGATGCGACGAACAGGGCGCACCCGCAGATCAGTCCCACCCGCCACAGCGCCGGGTTCTTCCACTTTGCCACGGATTCCCGGAAGCTGCATTTGCCGATATCCAGCACAAACGCGCAGGGAATCAGAAACAGCACGGCAAGCAGGCACCGCACAGCCTGAAAGGTAAAAGGGCCGATGTGATCCATGCCCACGCTCTGGGCGATAAAGCTAAAGCCCCAAATGGTTGTACCCAGCAGCAGACTCAGACTGCCGCGAACGCGATTTTTCTTCATATGCATCACCGAGGCTAACTTTAGCATAATTTGCCGATCTTTGCAAGCGGCGTTGATTTTTTTGGATAGTGTGGTATAATAGCAGAAAAAACCAGGAGGGTTCATTATGGAAGAAATCAAAAAAATTCCCAGCCGCGATCAGATTCCGGCGGAGGACAAGTGGGCCATTGAAGACCTGTACCCCACCGACGAAGCATGGGAAGCGGAACTGGCGGCGCTGGCGGAGAGCCAGAAGACCCTGGCTTCCTTCGCGGGACGTCTGGGTGAGAGCGGCGAGACGCTGTATGCTTACATGGAAGTCTTTGAGCAGGTCAATGCCAAGGGAGATCTGCTGGGCAACTACTGTATGCGCCGGGCGGACGAGGATACCCGGAACGCCACCTATCAGGCCATGGCCGGAAAGTTTATGGGCGTTGCAGTAGCACTGAACGCGGCGTGCAGCTTTGATACGCCGGAGATCATGGCGATTTCTGATGAGAAGCTGGCACAGTTCTATGCCGACTGTCCCAAGCTGGAGCGTTACCGCCGCTATCTGACCAATCTGCGCCGCCGCAAGGCGCACACCCTTTCCGCCGCGGAGGAAAAGCTGCTGGCGTCGGCGGGCGAAATGTCTCAGGCGCCCGACACCATTTACGGCTCCCTCGCCGATGCAGACCTGAAATTCCCCGACGCCGTGGACGCCAAGGGAAATAAGCATCCGCTGACGCAGGGAACCTTCGTCAGCCTGGAGGAAAGCAGCGACCGGGTGCTGCGTCAGAGCGCCTACGAAAACCTTTACGGCACCCTGGCCAGCTTCAAGACCACCACGGCCGCCATCCTCAATGCCCAGAACAAGCAGCTGAAATTCTTCGCCGAGGCGCGGAAGTACGACACGGCCTTTGAAGCGTCTCTGGACGCGACCAACGTCCCTACCTCCGTGTACAAGAACCTCATCGAGACAGTCCACCAGAACATGGACAAAATGCACCGCTATGTCCGTCTGCGCAAGAAGCTGCTGGGCGTGGACGAGCTGCATTTCTACGATGTGTACACCCCCCTGCTGAAAGATGTGGACAAGCACATTCCCTATGAGCAGGCCAAGCAGACCGTTTACGACGCGCTGGCACCTCTGGGCGACGATTACCGCACCATTCTGAAAAACGGCTTCGACCACCGCTGGATCGACGTGTACCAGAACGAGGGCAAGCGCAGCGGCGCGTATTCCGCCGGGACGGTGGTGCATCCCTACGTCCTGCTGAACTACACCGGAACGCTGGACAGCCAGTTTACGCTGGCCCATGAGATGGGTCACGCTCTGCACTCCTACCTGTCCAACAAGCACCAGAACCCCATCGATGCGGACTACGTGATCTTCGTGGCAGAGGTGGCCTCCACCTGCAACGAGGCACTGCTGATGGAATACCTGCTGGGCAAGACCACGGATAAGAAGGAGCGGGCGTACCTCATCAACCATTTCCTCGACCAGTTCAAGGGAACGCTGTACCGTCAGACCATGTTCGCCGAGTTTGAGCTGAACATCGGAAAGATGGCAGCTGAGGGACAGACCCTGACGGCGGACGTCCTGTGCGCCGAGTACAAGCGCCTGAACGAGCTGTACTACGGCCCGGACATGGTGGTGGACGACAATATCGCCATGGAGTGGGCGCGCATCCCCCACTTCTACTACAACTACTACGTCTTCCAGTACGCCACCGGCTATTCCGCCGCCATTGCCCTGTCCCGCCGCATTCTGCGGGAGGGTGTACCGGCCGTGAAGGATTACCTCGGCTTCCTCTCCGGCGGCTGCTCCAAGTCCCCCATTGATCTGCTGAAGGGCGCGGGCGTGGATATGACCAGCCCGGAGCCTGTGAATCAGGCGCTGGCGCTGTTCGGCGAGCTGCTGGATGAAATGGAAGAGCTGACCCGGGAGTAAGGGCATGGCAGAGCTGTTTTTGCCCACCCTGCACACCTTCGCCATGAACAACATTTTTACCGGCTCCAAGGGGCTGTTCCGTTTCCGGGCAGAGCCGAAGGTGGTCATGGCGAACCCGAAAGAGGTGGATTTCGCCCAGAGCGCCATCCATGTGGAGTACTGGCACGGCCTTTACTGCTATGAAAAAAGCACCATGGAGGGCGAATGCACCTTCCCCATGAGCGAGGAAGGCCGGGAGGAAATGCGCCGCTGGCTGGAGGAGAAAATCTGATTCGGAAACCTCTGCGGAATCGGCAGCCGCCGGTTCCGCAGGTTTTCGGTTTCCCGGACAGACAATTTGACTTTTTCCGGGAAACCGCCCGAAAAAATGGGAAATGAGCCTTGACTTTTTCCCTTTTTGTGATAAAATATCGACGATATGGAAAGACATTGCGGAAACCAAGCGGAAACGTAGTCCTTCAGCGAGGGGGAAAAGGTGCAAGCCCCCGGATGAACTCCCGCAAGCCATTTCCCGCGTCGCCCGGGATGACCGGGACGGGCGCTCCCGTTACAGAGCGGCTAAGATGCCTGATTTTCAGGCGAATTAGGGTGGTACCGCGATTTACGTCGCCCCTATTGTTTGGGGGCGGCGTTTTTAGTTGGAAGTGAAGAATTCACTTTCAGCTCCGACAATTTTTATGGAGGTAGAAACCAATGAATCCCAAGCCTTACGGCGTAAATGAACTGCGCGAAATGTTCCTTTCTTTCTTTGAGAGCAAGGGTCACCTGCGCCTGCCCAGCTTTTCTCTGATCCCCCAGAATGATGCGTCATTGCTGCTCATCAATTCCGGCATGGCGCCCATGAAGCCCTATTTCAAGGGTGAGGTGGAGCCGCCCCGTCACCGGGTCTGCACCTGCCAGAAGTGCATCCGTACCGGCGACATCGAGAATATCGGCAAGACCGCCCGCCACGGCACCTATTTTGAGATGCTGGGCAACTTCTCCTTCGGCGATTACTTCAAGCACGAGGCCATTGCATGGAGCTGGGAGTTCCTGACCAGCCCGGAGTACCTCGGCCTTGACAAGGACAAGCTGGCGTTCACCGTCTTCGAGGGCGAAGGCGACATCCCGCGCGACGAGGAAGCCGCCAACTATTGGATGGAAAACGGCGTGAAGAAGGAGAATATCTACTTCCTCCCGCGCGAGCATAACTGGTGGGGCCCGGCGGGTCAGACCGGCCCCTGCGGCCCGGACACCGAGATGTTCATCATCAAGGATCAGCCGCCGTGCGGCCCGAACTGCTCCCCGGCGTGCTCCTGCGGCCGCTTCCTGGAGATCTGGAACGACGTGTTCATGCAGTATAACAAGACCGCCGACGGCCAGTATGTGCCGATGGCGAAGAAGAATGTCGATACCGGCATGGGTCTGGAGCGCACGGTCTGCACCCTCAACGGCTGCAAGACGGTTTACGAGACGGACGCTTTCACCGGCATCATCGCCAAGATTTCCGAGTTGTCCGGCAAGCACTATGACGACGACGAGGCGACGACCCGCGCGTTCCGCATCGTGGCCGACCACCTGCGCACCTCGACCTTCATCATGGGCGACCCGCGCGGCGTCAGCCCGAGCAACGTCGATCAGGGCTATGTGCTGCGCCGCCTGATCCGCCGCGCCGTGCGCTTTGGCATGGAGCTGGGCATGCAGGAGGGCTTCACCGCCGAGATCGGCAAGGTTGTCATCGACCAGTACGCCGAGGTCTATCCGGAGCTCAAGCAGAACGAGGCGTTCGTGCTGGAGCAGTTCAAGCTGGAGGAGACCCGCTTTGCCCGCACGCTGCGTCAGGGCGAGCGCGAGTTCGAGAAGGCCGTTTCCCGCATGGGCGAGAGCAAGGTCATCGACGGCATGGTGGCCTTCAACCTGTACGCGACCTACGGCTTCCCGATTGAGATGACCCGCGAGCTGGCGAGGGAGCACGGCCTGACCGTGGACGAGGCGGGCTTTGAAAAGCACTTC
>ERZ773241.467-NODE-467-length-45360-cov-68.251032_pt1 | contig 45360 bp, 37 predicted proteins | sample MGYA00580989_ERZ773241 | MGnify/ENA primary metagenome ERZ773241 (study PRJEB29015, sample SAMEA2737804) | human gut metagenome | biome: human gut; feature: human-associated habitat; material: faeces | place: China | collected 2012 ... | reverse complement strand
GCCTAACGGACTTGCGAGCTGTTGATTTATGACACACCCTCTTGTGGACCTTCAGTCCGTACTTGAATCACATGCGAAAATTCAGTTACAAAAACAAGTAAGTCGGCAAAAACTATGGATGGCAGTCTCCTTACCGCACTTTTTAGGGGTGATGTGCAATATAATGAAAGTTTTTTATCAAGCTGCTAAATAAACTTAAAAATCACTGTGTTTATGAGGAATAGTGATGTATTATAATTACCTTTGTAATTAAATATGCATCTGGCAAATAATAGACTGATAAAATGACAACAGACAATAAAGACAACAAACTCTCAATAGGAAGTAGCGATTATGCTGAGATACTGCGACACGCTGTCGCAGTAATTGAGCATGCACGGACAGAAATAGCCCGACATGTCAATGGCTACGTATCTACCGCCTATTGGGATATTGGTCAAATGCTTCATGAGCGCAAGATTGAAAGCGGGTATGGTGACAGCGTTGTAAGAAGATTGTCAGCAGACCTGAAAGAACGCTATCCAAAGATGGGTGTTTCACCACGAAATCTGTGGTATATGAAAAAGTTCTATGAACGTTATGCAGGGCATAATGAGAAAGTGCAACGGAGCGTTGCACTTTTGCCGTGGTCACATAACATGCTGTTGTTGAGCAAGGGACTGAATGATGAAGCCACGCTATATTATGCGCAGGAAACCGTAACCAAAGGTTGGAATCGCGACTTGTTGCTCAATGCCATCAAACTCAAAATGTATGAGACACAGACATTGGCACGAGTAGACAACAATTTCGACCGCACTCTTCCTGCCGAACAAGCACAGTATGCCAACGAAGTGTTTAACAGCAGCTACAATCTTGGTTTCTTGGGAGTAACAAGTCCCATTCTGGAGCTTGAACTTGAAGACCGCCTTGTAAAAGCTATCACTCGTTTCCTTATGGAACTTGGTAATGGTTTCACTTTCATTGGCAACCAGCATGTATTGGAATACAATGGTAAAGAAAGTAAGGTAGATATGTTGTTTTTCCATCGTGGACTGCGCTGCCTTGTTGCTGTTGACCTAAAGATAGGTCCTTTCAAACCAGAGTATGCAGGTAAGATGAACTATTATCTGTCTCTGCTTGACCGTCTTGAACGAGGTGCAGACGAGAATCGTTCCATAGGAATCATACTTTGTGCTGAGAAAGACCGTGTAGAGGTGGAACTCGCACTTGAAGATTTGGGAAAACCTATTGGAGTGGCGGATTATCAGTTGATAGTACCGAAAGAGAAATTACAGAAAGTACTTGCTGATGAGATAAAGGCATTTAGTGAGGAGAAAGAAAACAAAGAAACATTATAATATGGACATTCAAAGAATAAATCTGCATACATCCGCTTTCAACGAGATAACGCATCTCTATTTTATAAAAAACATTAAATTATAGTGTTGTGAAATTTGTAAAACAATAAACGCTTATGGATAGGAACGATTTCATAGAAACGCGCGAAGATATAGTCCAAAACATCAAAACGCTTTATTCATACCTCGATGGTAAGGTGGACAGCGAGCATAAAGACTGGGCTATCCAAAGGATGTCCCGTGGGAGTAACTATGTCATAGAAGTTGTAGATTCTCAAATATACTTTGCTCCAAGTCGTTTTGTCGGATATGTTGACAACACGATGGAAAAGCATGTTGCCAACCATGGCAATGGCACCGAGACTGACAACAAGATAAAGAATTTCTATCAGAAAGTACAGGATGTCAAACTTGATGCCTTGTTACAAAAAGCCATGTCTGAATACGGTATTGTTGTGGGGGCAAAGAAATATTGGATAAGCAAAGATACAACGGTAGACGATATCCTGTCTTGTTCCGCTGTTAAAGTTCGTAGATATTGGATTGCCCGTCTCTCAGACGACAACCACTGGGATTATGCATTGGAGGACAACCTGTGGCTTATGCAACAGCGATACGACATTCAAAGAAATCACATAGTCACCCAGTTGCTGAATTTAGCAAAGGAAATAAGAGTCGGTGATGTGCTATTGCTTACTTTTGACAATATAATATATGCATATGGGATTGTGGTAAGATGTCCATTTCAAACCCGTCAAATCTCAAATCTGCAGAACATAGTGTCCCTAAGACAATATGATTATAATGATGGCATAGTATGTTTTGAAGATGCTCCAGCTTTCTATGAAGACTTAAGAGATGGAGAAGAAAATTGGGGGCAACGAGTATCTGTAGACCAATGGCATTGTTATGACAACGACTCAACCGTGTATAATTCCGGATGCCAATCTGCTCTTTTAGCAGGCAATACTCAACAGTCAATATTCGAAGTTGACGCTAAGTTTGCACAAGACAAAATAAAAGAATTGGAAAAACAATACTATAAGAAATATATGTTCATTAATAATACTGCAAAGTTGCTGAAATCCAAGCACAACATAATTCTTCAAGGTGCTCCAGGCACTGGCAAGACCTATAATACGGCAGCCATTGCGCTCAGTGTGCTTGGTATAGACGGGGTAGACCTTGACAATCACGATGAAGTTATGAAGAAATATGAAGAGTTGCAGGACGATCGCATATTCTTCACGACATTCCATCAATCTCTTGACTATGAAGATTTCGTCGAAGGTTTGAAACCTCGCGTTCAGACGAACGAGAATGGCGAAAGTCTTGGCGTGACCTACGAGCCAGAAGACGGCATCTTCAAACGAGCATGCAATGCAGTGGTGACCGATGACAGCAAGGATATTATAGAGTGCATTGATGATTACCTGCAAAAGATAAAAGGATTTGAGAACCGTCGGGAAATACCTACGGTAACCGGGAAATCGTCGTTGTATGTATGGTGGAACGAAGGGAACAAGACCGTCAGCAGTAGAAGTACAAACTCTACAAGTCAACGTGAGGAAAGTTACTCTCCGTCTCCACTGAATATAGAGAAAATCAAGGCTCAATCCTTGGGAAAAGGATGTGAGAACAATTGGCAGCAATATGCTCAGGCTTTCATTGAAGCGGTCAAGAAAGAATATCACGCCAAGACAGACAAATCAGTGGTACTCATCATTGATGAGATAAACAGAGGAAATGTTTCCAAGATATTTGGTGAACTGATTACATTGCTTGAAGCGGACAAACGAGACAAAGGCAATCACCCTATAAAAGTGACATTACCATACTCCAAGACATTGTTTGGCGTGCCAAGCAACCTGTATATCATAGGCACAATGAACACAACAGACCGAAGTACGGGGACGCTTGACTATGCCCTCCGTCGCCGCTTTGCATTTGTGACGTTAAAGTCTGACCCGAATGTGATAGTCAAACATTATGAGAAATTGGGCAACGACGACTTGAAAGCAATAGCTATCGACTTGTTCAACAATATCAAAGCCTTCATCACAAATCCAAAACATCTGTGTGGCGACTTGGGCATTGACGACCTGATGGTGGGCCACAGCTACTTTATGGCATCCTCTAAAGAAGAACTACAATGCAAGGTGGAATTTGAAATAATACCCCTCATCACTGAATATATCAATGACGGCATCCTGACCGTGAACGACCAAGAGAAAGAAAAGGCATTCGATGCCTGGGAGTCTCTCCAACCCGTGCAGATAGTAGACGATGAGGACGAAGATAATATAGACGAAGAAGACGAATAGAATGATACAACTCCAAGAACACGAACAACTATGCAAGAATGATTTACCCGTTGAAAAAAGCGAAAGGTACGATAACCTTCAACTCATTCAATGGGATAAGCCTATGGATAATAGTGCATGGGGGTACTATGCCTCATTCAAAATTGGAGCAGAATGGATTGACAAGCAAGAAGCATTGGTGGTTACGGCAAAACGGGGAATGGAGAAAATCGATTTCCTGCGCATGTTTATGACATGCTTCTGCTCTGACCTTGCGGTGGATTCGTTTTCCAAAATCTATTCCATTGATCAGGAGAAGCCTGCCATTGTAGCCCCTGCATTGAGCAGTGTTGTTAGTCCACTTATCGTGTTTCATTTCATAGGAGTGGTAAACAGAATCAAGTCGTTAAGAAAAGGATATGTTCTGCGTCAAGAGAACCTTAAAAAGGTGAAGGGGCATACCAAGATGCTCAAAAACGAACGCATCAATATCGCCGTAAAACGATACGACCGTATTTATTGCGAATACGCTGACTACTCAGTAGATACTCCAGAGAACAGACTGCTAAAGAAAGCCCTTGTCTTCTCTCAGAGATTTGTCGCCAAGATAAATCGCAATAATGTAGTATATTCAAAAGTCAACCAAATGGTCACGAAACCACTATCGAAATTTGATTATGTGAGCGATGACATCAACATCAATTCCATTGGGCAAATACGCTCCAATAAACTCTATCGGGAATATGCGGAAGCCATGTGATTGGCCAAAATCATATTAAAGCATTTTGACTATAGTCTCTCAAATGTGGAAGCCACGGAAAATAGGGTCACGCCGTTTGTGCTCGATATGTCTTTACTATACGAACATTATGTGTACGGTTTGTTATATGAAGCTTATCGGGAGAAAATCAGTTACCAGTATCGGGGAGTAACTGGACTGCCAGACTTTTTATACAAGTCGAAACATTTCAATGCTATACTGGATACCAAATATATCCCTAAATATGAGAAAGGGACGCTTGACAAATACGTCATTAGGCAACTGAGTGGCTATAGTCGTGATCTAACAATTTTGAGAAAGTTAGGATATGAAGAGATTGATGAAGACTCACCGACTCCATCTGTTCCGTGCATCATTATATATCCTAAGGAAGATGGAGATTCTGGCAATCCGTTCAAAAGCAATAAGCTGAGAGATCTTTGCACGAGGCATCTAAAAAAAATCTCGAGGTTCTACAAAATCAGCATCTCAGTTCCAACTATTAGCAGATAAACGAGAAAAATGTCGGCCTGTACGGTTGAAATTGCCCAATACGCCTGTAAGGGCAAAAGTTTTGTACAGAAGTTTCGCTAGTAAGCTCCACACGCCCTAACAGGGCAGAAGGTGCTGTGGTATAAGTCCGTAATACTGGTTTGCAAGTCCGCTAGACGTTAGGGAGATACGCAAGTCCGTTAGGCGTTCCTGCGGATTTGCAATCCGCCTCAAGCGAGAACGCAGCATCACGAATTTGGAGATATGAAAAGCCTACGGCTGCGGATTGCAAATCCGCTTTAAAGTGGTCGAACCTTTTTTGTCTGCGGATTGCAAATCCGCAGGAACGCCTAACGGACTTGCGAGCTGTTGATTTATGACACACCCTCTTGTGGACCTTCAGCCCGTACTTGAACCACATGCGAAAGTTCAGTTTATTATACTTCATCAGATTGTGATGAGGTTGCAAAAGTAAACTGTGTCAAATTACTTTGGTTGTAACTTGACACAGTTTTTTTTATATCTCCAACTCTTAACGCAAGAACTTTCCGGTAAGGCTTGCCTTGCAGGCAGCTACTTCTTCCGGAGTTCCGGCTACAACGAGATTACCGCCCTTGTCGCCGCCTTCCGGACCGAGGTCGATGATATAGTCGGCACACTTGATGACATCCAGATTGTGCTCAATCACTACCAGCGAATGGCCCCTTTCTATCAGGGCATTGAAGGCATGGAGCAGGCGCTTGATGTCGTGGAAGTGAAGACCCGTGGTAGGCTCGTCGAAGATGAAGAGCGTAGGCTCCTGTTCCTCCTTACCTATGAAGAAGGCGAGCTTTACACGCTGATTCTCACCACCCGAAAGCGAACTTGAATTCTGACCGAGCTTGATATAACCCAGACCCACATCCTGAAGCGGCTTCAGGCGGTTTACGATGATGCGGCAGTTGTCGAAGTCGCCCTCGTTGCGCTGCAGCTTTTCATCGCTGAAGAACTCAATGGCCTCGTTTACCGTCATGTTCAGCACATCATTGACGTCTTTTCCGCCATAGCGAACCTCCAGGATATCGTGCTTGAACCGCTTGCCCTTACAAGCCTCGCAGGTCAGCGTGAGGTCTGCCATAAACTGCATCTCGATGGTAACATATCCCGCACCCTTACATTCCTCGCATCTTCCGCCTTCGGTATTGAAAGAGAAGTACTGCGGCGTGAATCCCATCTGCTTAGCCAGTGGCTGGTTGGCAAAGAGGGCACGTATCGCATCGTATGCCTTCAGATAAGTGGCAGGGTTGCTGCGGGTACTCTTTCCGATAGGGTTCTGGTCAACAAACTCTACATGATGGATGCTCTTCCAGTCGCCTTCCATCGATGCATATTCGCCTGGGGCATCTGCAACGAGGTCCAGACGGCGACGCATGGCAGGATAGAGGATTCCCTTGATGAGCGAACTCTTGCCTGAGCCTGATACGCCGGTTACACAGGTGAATACATTGAGCGGTATCTTAACATCGATGCCGCGCAGATTGTTCATCCGGGCTCCCTTGATTTCGATATACTGGTTCCATGCACGGTGGCTCGTTGGCACCTTTATCTCCTCGTTGTGGGTCAGGTACTTGATGGTATAACTCTCTGGATATTCAGCCAGCAGCTTTTCCTGTTCAGCCTTGTCGGTGGTTGAATATTCTGATGACGGACCGGCGTAGACCACTCTTCCGCCCAGTCTGCCGGCATCGGGACCGATATCGATGAGATAGTCGGCTGCCCGCATAATCTCTTCGTCGTGTTCTACCACAACCACCGTATTGCCCAGTTGCTGCAGTTCTTTCAGCACCTTAATCAGTCGGGCGGTATCGCGGCTATGGAGTCCGATACTAGGTTCGTCGAGGATATATACGCTACCTACGAGCGATGAGCCCAGGTTGGTGGTCAGGTTGATGCGCTGACTCTCACCGCCGGAGAGGGTGTTGGAGAGTCGGTTGAGCGTAAGATAACCCAGACCAACATCCAGGAGGAACTGCAGGCGGTGGGTGATTTCGGTGAGCAGACGCTTGCAGATTTCCTTCTCATGCTCAGAGAGTTCCAGTTTCTTGAACCATTCGCTCAGGTTCACAATCGACATCTCAACCAGTTCGGTGATGCTCTTTCCGCCAATCTTCACATAGTTGGCTTCCTTCTTGAGTCGGGTACCATGGCAGTCAGGACAAATCGTCTTTCCACGGAATCGGCTCAGCATCACGCGGTATTGTATCTTGTACTGGTTCTCCTTTACCATTCTGAAGAACTCGTCGATGCTCACCCTTTCCTGCTGTTTACGTTTCTTCTCGCCAGGCAGACCGTGCCACAGCCAGTCCTTCTGCTGCTGAGTCAGTTCGAAATAAGGCTTGAAGATAGGGAAGTCGTATTCAGCAGCTCTGCGGATGAATTCCTTGAGCCACATACCCATCTTTTCGCCTCGCCAGCAAACCACACATCCGTCATATACGCTCATCGAAGTGTTCGGGATGACGAGTTTCTCATCGATACCTATTATGCTGCCGAAACCTTCACAGGTAGGGCAGGCTCCGAGAGGAGAATTGAAGGCAAACATATTGTCGGTAGGCTCTTCAAACTGCATGCCGTCAGCTTCGAACCGGGTAGAGAAGTCGTAGCAGATGTTGCTTGGCAGGAAGACGAGGCGGCAGGCTCCATCGCCCTCATAGAAGGCAGTTTCGGCAGAATCCATCAGTCGGCTGATGTCATCCTTCTCATCGCTTACCGAAGCACGGTCGATGACCAGGAAGATTTCTTCATCCTTCTGTTGCATTCTCTTTCTCAGTTTATCGCCGCTTACTTCCAGCAGTTCCTTATCAGCCTGCTCCATGAAGTCTTCTATGCGTACGAATTCACCTTTTATATATATACGCGCGTAACCTTCCTGGTTGTACATCTCCAGCTGTTTGCCCAGACTGCGCCCTTCGATGACGTGGATAGGGGCGAGGATGACAAACCTGGTACCCTGGGAATACTGTCGGGTACAGGCGAGTACATCTTCGGTAGTATGGCGTTTCACCTCCTGTCCGCTGATAGGCGAATAGGTTTTTCCGATGCGTGCGTAGAGCAGTCGCAGGTATTCGTAGATTTCGGTGTTGGTGCCCACGGTAGATCGTGGGTTGCGCGAAATCACCTTCTGTTCGATGGCGATGGCAGGTGGCAATCCCTTGATGAAATCACATTCCGGTTTGCTCATACGTCCCAGAAACTGGCGAGCGTACGAAGAGAGCGACTCCACATAGCGGCGCTGGCCCTCTGCATATAAGGTATCAAAAGCCAACGATGATTTTCCCGATCCGGAGACACCCGTAATGGCAACAAACTTGCCCTGAGGTATCTTCACATCGATATTCTTGAGGTTGTTGGCTCTTGCCCCTTTTATTTCTATATATTTATCTTTTGGCATATTCTTTTTGCTTTTTATGATTAAGGGTTGGAGGGGGACCAGCGATGGAATCGCTGGGAACGGGGGCGCAAGGGGGAAAGGCTCTTTTTACCTTTTTACTTTTTTACCCTTTTACCCTTTTACCTTTATTCATGGTGGTAAGGCTCACCTTTTATAATAGTACATGCGCGATAGAGCGCCTCGGTAAAGATAAGGCGCACCATCTGGTGCGAGAAGGTCATCTTGGAGAGGGAGATCTTCTCGTTGGCGCGGTCGTAGACAGACTGTGAAAAGCCGTAAGGACCGCCGATAATAAAGACGAGCCTGCGGGCAGTAGCCTGCTTGCGCTCTATCCATTTGGCAAATTCGATGCTTCGGAATTCCTGTCCATGTTCATCCATCAGCACCACGGTATCCGAAGGCTGGAGGAGTTTCAGAATCAGTTCTCCTTCCCGTTCCTTCTGCTGCTGTTCGCTGAGACTCTTGGTGTTCTTGAGCTCAGGAATGGTTGTTATGTTGAAAGGCATATAATGGGTGATGCGCTCGGCATAATCCTTGATGCCCGCAATGAAATGCTTGTTTACGGTCTTTCCGACCAGAATGAGTTCTGTCTTCATTTTCTTCCTATACACTTGAATTCTTCACTGAAGTTTCGCAAGTAAGCCCCACACGCCCTGAAAGGGCAGAAGCTCCTAGCCCGTACTTGAACCACATGCGAAACTTCAGTTCCTCGTTCTTCACTCTTCGTTCTTCACTTCTTCTCGTCCCTGTAATATCCTGTTCCTATTCTTTTCGGATTCTTCGGGAACCAGCCTTTCTCGCAGCGTTGTCTCTGTTCGAAGAGTTCACCGATGCTCCAAAGGCATGAAGCACCTACTACGCCCAGTATGGCAGAGAAGAGCACGTTGGCAACCAGGAAGGCAGCTCCGATGCAGATGATGCCTGCAACGAGGAAAACCCACCAATAGCGGGTGCCCGTATAATATTCCGTCTTCATAACGATAGGGTGAAAGATACCTATTATTAAAAAGGTGGATACGGCGATGATGACGCCCGTGTAATATACTTCCATATTCTATTTTTTATATTTTGTTCATTCAACTTCTGCTATCTTACCAATACAATATTGCTAAATATTAGCCTTATTCTATTTTCAATTCCATTTCAATGTGCAAAAATACAAAAAAAACTTCATTCTTGCTTGGTTTATCAAAATTTTTATATAACTTTGTACGCAAATAGAGAAATTATGCATTGTTTTCGTGCACATCCTTCTCGATAAGAATTAATTAATAACATAATATAATCAAACTATGGCTAATAACGCAGAATTGATCAAGCAGTGTGAAGAAAGAGCACAGCAGTGGCTCACACCTGCTTTTGACGAAGAAACTCGTAAGGAAGTAAAGGCAATGCTCGACGCAGAGGATAAGTCTGCTCTCGTTGATGCATTCTATCAGAACTTGGAGTTCGGTACTGGTGGTTTGCGCGGTATCATGGGCGCAGGTACCAACCGCATGAACAAGTATATCGTTGGTATGGCTACACAGGGCTTTGCTAACTACATTCTCAAGGCTTTCCCAGGTGAGGAGAACCTTTCTGTAGTGGTAGGTCACGACTGCCGTAACAACTCCCGTCTCTTCGCTGAGACCGTAGCTGCCATCTTCTCTGCCAATGGCATCAAGGCTTATCTCTTCGAGAGCCTCCGTCCTACACCAGAGATTTCTTTCGCTATCCGTGAGCTCGGTGCCAAGGCTGGTGTCAACGTAACTGCTTCTCACAACCCTAAGGAGTACAATGGTTACAAAGCTTACTGGAGCGACGGTGCTCAGGTTCTGGCTCCACACGATACAGGTATCATCGAGGAGGTAAACAAGGTTACTATCGACCAGGTGAAGTTCGAGGCTAACTGGGATAAGATTCAGATTATCGGTGGTGAGATGGATTACGACTACATGACAGCCGTTCACTCTGCCATGATTGACCAGGATGTCATCAACCGTCAGAAAGACCTCAACATCGTTTATTCAGCTATGCATGGTACAGGTCGTGTCATCGTTCCTCTCTGTCTGCGTTCTTGGGGCTTCCAGAACATCAATGTAGTTCCTGAGCAGATGGTTGTAGATGGTAACTTCCCAACAGTAGTTTCTCCAAACCCAGAGAATGCAGAGGCTATGACCCTCGGTATGAAGCTCGGTACTAAGTTGAACGCTGACCTCGTGGTTGCTACTGACCCAGATGCTGACCGTCTGGCTATCGTTTGCCGCGACGACAAGGGCGAGTGGATGATCATCAATGGTAACCAGACAGCCATGATGTTCTGCTACTACATCATCGAGAACAAGAAGAAGTTGGGCAAGTTGAAGCCAACAGACTTCCTCGTAAAGACCATCGTAACAACAGAAGTTATCGCTGAGATTGCCAAGAAGAACAACGTAGAGTTGCGCGACTGCTACACCGGTTTCAAGTGGATTGCACGCGAGATTGCTATCTCTGAGGGCAAGCAGCAGTACATCGGTGGTGGTGAGGAGAGCTTCGGCTTCTTGCCATACGATAAGGTACGCGATAAGGATGCTCCTGCATCTATCTGTCTCATCTGCGAGATTGCAGCATGGGCTAAGGATCAGGGCAAGACTCTCTACGACCTCCTGATGCAGATTTATGCAGAGTATGGCTTCAGCAAGGAGTTTACTGTAAACGTAGTTCGCCCAGGTAAGACAGGTGCTGACGAGATTAAGCAGATGATGGCAGACTTCCGTGCCAACCCTCCACAGGAGTTGGGTGGCAGCAAGGTGGTAACCTGGAAGGACTACCAGAGTCTGGAGACTAAGCATGCTGACGGCAGCGTAGAGAAACTCGACATGCCTGCTACAAGCAATGTACTCCAGTGGTTCTGCGATGACAATACCAAGGTAAGTGTCCGTCCATCAGGTACAGAGCCTAAGATTAAGTTCTATATTGAGGTTAAGGATCCTTCATTCAAGTGCGCTGGCTGCTACAACCGTTGCACAGCTGCTGCAATGGATAAGATCGAGGCTATCAAGAAGAGCCTTAAGTTAGATTAATTTCATAGGAAATCATATCATGGCGCTCCGGTAATTATTGCCGGAGCGCTTTTTGTTTCAGTAGCCGTTTATTTTTCTCGAAATAAGGTAGTAAGTTACCCTCATTATCATGTTTTTACAGAAAAAAAGCAAAAAGACTTGCATATTTTCTGATTTTTATTTACCTTTGCACCCATATTACAAAATTATAACATAGAATTATACTCTTATGGGAGGTATTTTCGGAACTATTTCCAAGAAAAGCTGTGTCGCTGATCTCTTTTACGGCACAGATTACAACTCACATCTCGGCACACGCCGGGGCGGTTTGGCAACCTACAGTAGTGAGAAGGGCTTTGTGCGCTCTATCCACAATCTGGAAAGTTCATACTTCAGAACGAAGTTTGAACCTACACTCAACAAGTTTGAAGGAGCTACATCGGGCATCGGCGTGATTAGCGATACAGATGCCCAGCCACTCATCATGAACTCTCATCTTGGCCGCTTTGCCATTTGCACTGTAGCTAAGATAGTAAACAAGGATGAACTTACTCAGCTTCTGCTCGAGAAGAACATGCACTTTGCAGAGATGTCTTCGGGTAGTACCAATCCTACTGAGTTGGTGGCTCTGCTCATTATTCAGGGTAAAACCTTCAGAGAAGGTATCGAAAACGTTTTCCATCACATCAAAGGTTCCTGCACCATGATGATCCTTACCGAGGATGGCATCATCTGTGCGCGTGACAGTTGGGGACGTACTCCAATCATCATCGGCAAGAAGGAAGGTGCTTATGCAGCTTCCAGCGAAACCACCTCGTTCCCTAACCTTGATTATGAGACAGCATATGAGGTAGGACCAGGCGAAATCGTGAAGATTAAAGCTGATGGCATGGAGCAAATCCGTCCTGCCAACAAGAAGATGCAGGTTTGCTCTTTCCTCTGGGTTTACTACGGATTCCCTACATCTACCTACGAGGGCAAGAATGTAGAGGAGGCGCGTTTTACCAACGGCTTTAATCTCGCCAAGACCGATGATGTGGAGGTAGACTGCTGCAGCGGTATTCCTGATTCGGGTACGGGTATGGCGATGGGTTATGCTGCCGGAAAGGGTGTACCTTACCAGCGCTGCATTGCCAAGTATACGCCTACATGGCCTCGCAGTTTTACTCCTAGCAACCAGAGCATGCGTTCGCTGGTAGCCAAGATGAAGCTGATTCCTAACAAGGCGATGTTGAAGGGCAAGCGGGTATTGTTCTGCGATGACAGTATCGTGCGTGGTACCCAGCTTCGCGACAATGTGAAGGTGCTTTTCGACCAGGCTGGCTTGAAGGAGTGCCACATGCGTATTGCATGTCCTCCATTGGTATACGGCTGTCCGTTCATCAACTTCACTTCTTCAAAGAGTGATATGGAGCTGATTACCCGTCGTATCATCGAGAAGTTTGAGGGCGATGCCAACAAGAATCTTGAGAAATACGCTACCACTGGTTCTCCTGAGTATCAGAGAATGGTAGATGAGATTGCCAGCCAGTTGGGCTTGACTTCCCTGAAGTTCAACACCATCGAGCAGCTTGTTGAGGCTATCGGTCTTCCAAAGTGCCAGGTATGTACCCATTGCTTTGATGGCAGCAGCGCATATACTCTGAATGAGTTTGCTGATGAGGAGTAGGATAAGAATATAAGTTATTGATAGATTAGAAGATAGGTCTAGCGAACCCGTGAAACGCGGTGTTGCTAGACCTATTTTATTTTCCTTTTATATGATATCGTAATACCCTCTGCGAAATAAAACTGTCACAACTGTCATGTAACGCTTCTGGGTAGGAAGCGTGAGGGCTAAATATATAGCTTTCAATCACTTGTGATATGATACGAATGCAGACAGAATCGGAAAATAATGTGGTTTATATTGTTTTCTTCTCGAAAAATTTGGTAGTTACGAAAAAGCAACGTATCTTTGCAGCACATGTTTAGTAAAAAGAAAAAAGTATGAGTGAAGTAAAGCCATATAAATTACCGGAAGAAAAAACAAGTATAGTTTCTGATTCCATGGCAGTCCGTATTACTCCTGATACGGATATTGTTACCTTGCGCCATAATGTGATGGATGCGGTGTATGCTACAACAGATCAGAATGCTTTGTATAGTTGTTTGGTTTTCTTGTCAAGTCAAAAGCAAACTTTACAATCTTCAGTAAAGAAAGAACTTTTGAATCGTTTAGATGAATTGTCAAAGCTTCCAGATGGTTGGGATGGTGAAGGTAGTCTTGCCCTCTCAAGAAATATCGTGGATTTTGTGAAGCGAATTGTTCTGCTAGCTACTGATACTAGTCTGCAAAATTGGGTAGCTTTTCCTGATGCACGAGGTTGTATATATTTAGATTACACGGAAGACAATAATATAGCAGGTGTTACTATAACCAATCATCAGGTTGTAGCATTTATCAAACGGGATGGTCATTTGTCAAAATTCAGTTTTGATAAGTTGGATGAAAAGGAAGTATTGTCATTATTAGAAAAAGCTCATGGATAAACTGATTTCTGAAATAACAGACGATGAAAAGGTTGCAAGAATCCTGTTCTCGCCTTCTCATATCTATAAAGGGCGTGTTTCGCCGAAGGCTTTTAAACTTGAAAAGTTGAAGAGTGGTGCTGAAGACTATATTTCAGTATTAAGATATAATGCAGATCAATTAGATTCTGTATCAGCTGTTTTTCGTCCTAGAACGAAAGGAGACTCTCGATATGGATTTACATTTTTAAATGTTTTGGATGTTCGAAACCTGGATTATGAATTTAACAACAGAAGGGTGGAGCTATTGCCAAAACCAAGCAAGCGATTACCGTTACATGCTGGAATCTTTTTATCAATTGATGGAAGATTGCAGACTGCCGATGATGTTTCTCCTGATATAGATTTTTTCCAAAAAGAACTTGCCATGCTTTGTGATGGGGTGCATAAATTTTAATCTGCCCCGAACGTTGGAAAAGCAGCCTAGTTTTTCATCCGGGTGAAATCTTTACATCTTCGCCTTTTGAGGCTATCGGTCTTCCAAAGTGCCAGATATGTACCCATTGTTTCGATGGCAGCAGCGCCTACACTCTTGATGAGTTTGCTGATGAAGACTAATTCATCTTTTTGCGAGATAAATAAATATGTAAGTGGCGAAATGAGTAGGCTGACAGTCTGCTGGTTTCGCCATTCTTTGTTTGTCCTCTTCTGTTAAGCAAATACTTTGTGATACATTTTTGTGTTAAAATATCGAATATTCTTTGAATTATCAGATAATTACCGTATTTTTGCAGAAAGGTTTTAAAATAGAGATGATTATGAAACTATCAGATTATAGCAATATAACATCGACTCCTGTTTGGAATGAAGTGAAAAACTGGAGTGACGATGACAAGAATGAGCTTATCACATTGCTTTATACAACAATGGATAAGGTAAATCCTTATGTCGTTCCTGAGTCTGATGAGATAGAAGCTTTTGTGAACGAGATTCCTCGTGAAGCCTTGGCAGCTAGTGTGGAGATGGCATTAAAGGATCATGAAAATGGTAATACCATTTCCCATTCAGAATTAATGAGTCGTATAAAAGCGGAACGAGGATGGAAATAGAATGGTCACTGCTTGCCATTAAATTTGTTGAATCAGAAATCATACAGTTATGAGTGCAAAAATAACACAAGACAATCTTTATATGTTGTTGCCATTGAAGATTGGATGGCTTGCTCCTTGGCTCTCGGAAGACAAGGGTATAAGTCTTACAGATGCCATCAATCGTATATATCATTCACAACTATATAAAAAGCTGTCTACAGAAAGTACCAAATATTGGCACTTAGGTCCTGTGGACTTGTATAATGAACTGAAGAAAGAACTATAAGAAGATAGGTCTAGCGACCCCGCTTAGCGCGGTGTAGCTAGACCTGTTTTTATATTATTTCTCGGCAAAATCTTCTTTTGCATAAATCTTGTTACAATCGATGTTGGAGATATCCCACTGGAGAGACAATACCTGATTGTACTTCTTGTATTTATAGGTTTTGTCATTTACTGTGGTAAACTCAACCTCGTAATTATCTGCTATTCTCAATGGTGGAGTTGTAATGCTGGAACCATTCTGCAGGGTAGATTTATAGCTCCAGATAGCTTTCTGTTCTCCCTTCTTGTAAATCTCAACCTTTGAGATGGCAACTTTGTCGTTCAGATTGTTTGTGAACTGAAGCGGTGCATAGCGATCTCGTGTGAAAGGTTGCAGGTCGAAGATGTGATTAATATTTCCTATGTCTGTAAAGGTTAATGTATGAAGATCTGCTCCTGTTGAGATAAAACTCATGGCACCATAGGTTGGCCTAGCGATAAACCTGATGGCTATAGGCGATTCATCCGAATTGTCTGCCATTTTAGGCATATACCATGCCCATGCAGCATTCACTTCGGCAGTAGCTTTATATATGTTGGAATTTCCTTCCTCAAATCCATTCTTACTTTTCCATCTGAAATATGGCAGGTTCTTGAATACCAGCTCATAGGCTGCAATGTTCTTCCTCTGCGTATTCTTGATGTCCATGTCGTTAATGGTATAGGTCTTGGAGTGAGTCCATGACCATCCAGCCTTCATGGTGTATTTTGCTTCAGCATATGGGATGTCTCCCTTGGCTCCTGCTGCTACGGATAGCCCAGCTTCTACACCATGAGTATGAGAAGAGGTATAGGTAACCTGGTTAATCGTTGTTTGTGGACTAGGTGTTCCGCTCGCTGTAAAAAATATATCGTCTGTACCCAATTCCGTATATACCTTTTTGCCATCCTTTGTCTCACATTTCAACGGGATACATTCCATGGCGAATGCTTTGCCGTAGAAACCGCAAATACGTACATACGTACCTCCGTGTCTGTTCGACCATCTACCCTTGTACATGTCATTATTGCTTACGCTTGACGACATGTTCACTATATAGTAATCGCCCGAACCTGCCTGTCCCTCATAGCAATGAACCTGATAGATGTCAAACGAAACATTGATGGCTCCGCTGCCTTCGATATAATCCCGTTTCGACAATGCCAGATGGCGAACTTCCTTTTTGTCATTATAAGTAAAAGTCTTACCATAATGGTACTGGGTAAAATCCTTGCTGAGGTCATCATCACCATTTGAATTTTCTACTTTCTTTTCTTCGTATTTGTTCATATCTGCTACCCATCCGTTCAGATAGGTATAGATGTCGTTGTCACCAAGTTCTGGATCTACAGCATCCAGGTCGGCCATCTCATCACCGGAGCCGTCATTATTCAGGTTTTCTTCCTGCAGTTCTGGCTGATTCCATTCCACGTCATCAAACAGATTGGTATATGATTGGGTTTCAGCCGCTTCCTGGCTATTGTCAACGAATACCTCGTCCAGGCTAGGTTCATATACCTTGTAGCTATACCCCTGACCGTCCGTAGCCGATAGCAGAATATCATCAGAAGGCTGGTAGGTTGCTACAATTCCACCCTGCTCCATAACTTGCTCAGCTTCCTTCTGGTATTTATCCCCGGCAGGGATAATCAGCAGGTCGGTTGATTCCGAAACCGTAGCTTGTCTGTTAGGGAAGAGGAGTTCACAGGCTTTCGTCATTTCAGCCTTTTCGCCCAATCCCAGCATTACAGTATTGCCCTTATATTGAACACCAGTTATAGCGCTGTTGAAATGGGTTTCTTCATCTGATGGTGGAAAGTTTTCCGCTGAAGACGTTTTGTCATCATCCGAACAGCCTGTAAACATAGTCAGCGAAGCTATGAGAAGCATCACCAAGTAAGTAGCCTTGTTTAAAAATAATGTTACTTTTTTCATAATCTTGTCCATTTTTCAGTTAATGTATTATTTTGCATAGAACGTAAACTTGTTCTTGTAATCTCTGTTCACGCAGACGGTTGCCTTGCGCTGGGAGAGATTGTATACCACCGACCACTGGGTATGGCTCGTAGGATTGCCCGGAGTTTCTGCCTGACTCACACCATTGAGCAGATTCATGGCTCCTTCCTCTGACAACCGGTTACTGTTCTGCTTGATGACGAATTCCATCATGTCGTAGCGGGTCTTGCCGTGATTCGAGAGTTTCGGTCCTTTGTCAGAACATGCCATGGTTTCAGATACATAGAAGTTGCTGGCATAGCGCTTTTCTATCACCTCGCGGGTGTTTGGCAATACGTCAGGATATTTGAAATGAGTCTTTCCGTCTTCACCCGTATATTCATCGTCGATGTAAATCTTGCTTTGGTGATCCTTGTCATATACGAATTCTACGATGGCATAACGGCCCGTGGCATCTGCCATGTAGAAATGATTGTTGCCGTCGCCGTCCGGTATCCAGAGATCATATCCGTCCAGAATCTTGAGAGCTTCATCTACCGTCTTGGCATGATCCAGCATCATACGTAAGGCAACTGTTGTTGTCAACTTCTTTCCTGTGCTAGCCTGCTGGGTTGGTTTGCCGTCAAGATGAAGAACGGAAACGGCAAAGCCTGCCTCGTTCATGCCGTCCATCAGAAGATATGGGAATGCCATGATATAGGAAAGGTCTTGCGTCTTATGTTTCTCAAACTGTTCCTTGTTATATAGGATGTAATGCCAGAGATCCTGCCGGTAACCTATCCAGTAGGCATCCACCATGCTGATGGATTTCAGTCCACCTTCTGGAGCCGTGCGAACCAGGGCTGCTGCAATCGGTTCATTATCGTGAGAGTAGTCAAAGTTGCGCCCCATCAGATAATCACCAGTATCTGGTGTCGTAACAGCAAAGGCACTGCAGCCGGCATCCAGCTTGACTCTTGCCTTGAGCCAGGATGGTGTTTTGTCGCAGAGGGTTTTCAATACGGCACCAATCAGTTGGGTGTTGTCGGTAAGATTATAGCCTGATATGGTAGAGAGTTTGTAATCCTCCGTATAGTCAAGATAGAAGAATCTTCCGTCTTTCAAGTCCTGGATGGACCGGACCATCTCCAGTTTCTTGGCATCGGTCAGCAGACTGGCTGGTACGTCCTGATAGTGTGCCTGATTGTTTACTTCTTCATGGTCATCATCGCTGCATGAAGATAGCAGAAACATACAGAATGTGATGCTGAAACTTAAGCATAAAAACAGAAACCATTGTATGTGCTTACTGTTGAAAGTGATATTCTTTTTCATACGTAATTAGTATTAAATGATTGATAAATGATTTGAATTTTCAAATGCAAAAGTAATGGAAAACCATTCTCGGTAGGGAGAAAAGTACACTGAAAAATGCTGATTTTTCTGAAATTATAAAAAAATATCCCTCAAAATACATCAAAAGCAATCTTTTTTATTATTTTTGCAAGAAGAAAAAGCGATTCGTCTGTCTGTGCAAAATGATTCGTCAGTCAGGGCAAACCTGCCTCATCTGTTAATACGAAATAGTTTATCTATCCATTATGAATATGAAAGAAAAGAACGCAAAGAAATCTAAGATACATCAGTTAGGGTTCTCTTTCCTGAAGAGAGAATCTAATTACTTGGACCGCCAACGTCAAGCTATCCTTGTGTGTTTCTCCGTGATGCTCTCTTTGGGCATCCTGTCAAATATCCTAGGCTTTTCTGGAGCCTTTGATCCGTTTTTTACCGTGTCTAACATCGTTTTTCTGATTGTCGTGTTATCCTCCTTCATGGCTTATCTCTTCGGGAAAATCCCAATGGTGAGGGCAATCGTTTGTATCGCTATCGCCACCCAGTGCTTTATCGGAGCTGATATCCTCTACAGTGCCTTTATGCCTACGCTGAAAGATAACAGAATGGTGATTCTCATCAATATGCTTATCCTTTCAGGCAACATGTTTTTCTCGCTGGCGGCTTATCAGGCGCGTCTCACACGCTGGCTGGTGGGAATAGCTTTGGGGGTTTATATATTGAGTGTGATTGTGACGGGGGATGAATCGCTCATGGATTATTTCTTCATGATGATGCTCATATTGCTTTTTATCAGCGTGCTGAGTCTGGCTGTTGCCAGAAACGGTGAGTATCTTGTCAATGCGAACAGAACGTTGCAGCGTGATGAGGAAGAACTGCTCCAGGTGCTGAAGATAAACAAAAAGCAGATTAAGGCATACGTGGCTCTGGTGAAGGAAAGGCATGATGTTAAACTTACCGCGCATTTGCTGGATCTTCTGGGTGAGGCTTCGCAGAAGAATGTCATAGACAATGTGATGCAATATCTCCAGACCCGCGAATTGAGCAAACAGAACATAGAACGCGTCTTTCCCGAGTTGAGTGCCTCTGAACAGGAAATCTGTTACCTTATCCTGCAGAACAGAAAGCTGAGTGAGATTTGCATGCTGCTCAACAAGTCGGAATCGAACATCACTACCCAGCGGGCCAACATCAGAAAGAAGTTGGGAATGGGCTCTGCTGATAACCTGAAGAAGGTTCTGGAGAAGCGCATAGCTGAAAGCCTGTAGGCCGATGAGGCTGATACTGAACCATATCCTGTTATTTTCGGAAATTTTGAACATATTGTGATAAGATGTGAATAGTCTTTTATCACCGAAAAGCCGTACCTTTGCACCCAGATAATGAATGAAACGTAAATCAATAGAAATCATTAAGAAGAAATGAAGAAAATAATCATCTTATGTTTCGCGCTCGGAGCTTTCCATACACTTGGAGCACAGGAGACGCTTACGCTCAGCCAGTGCCTGCAGATGGCAGTGGATAATAACCTGTCGCTCCAGAGCAGCCGAAACGAAATAGCTAAGGGAAAGTACGCTATCAGCGAAAATCAGGCTAAACTCTATCCGCAGATCAATGCGGTGGCACAGCTCAACGATAACTTTACGCCACCTGTTTCGGTTACCGACGGCTCGGCTTACGGCAAGCCTTATAATGTAACCAAGACGTTGCAGTATAATGCATCGGCGGGTGTACAATTGCAGATGCCACTGTATAACCAGATGATTCTTACCGCCATCGACATCACCAAGATTGCCGATAAACTCAACCAACTCTCTTATGAGAAGGCGCGTGAAGATCTCATCGTGCAGACTGCCAAGATGTATTACATGGCGCAGAACACATCTGAGCAGATTCGTCTGACGGATGACAATATCAAGCGACTGGTAGAACTCAGAAACATTACCCAGGCTTTCTATGACAACCAGATGAGTCTGGAGGTAGATCTGAAGCGAGTGAATCTCAATATCGAGAACCTCACCGTGCAGCGCGATAACGCCATCGCCATGCTCGAACAGCAGTATACCATGCTCAAGTATGTGATAGATTATCCTGCCGAGAAGGAGATGAAGGTGACAGCCGTAGATCCGGGAAAGATTGAGATGGTGAAGGCTGACGGATTGGATACGGGACTCTACGAACTCCAGTTGCTGGAACAGAAGAAACTGCTCACCCAGAAGCAGACCAAACTTGCCAAGGACGGCTATCTGCCATCGCTCTCGCTGACCGGAAACCTGATGTATTCTGCCTTTACCGATAGGATAGATCACTGGATTCATTCGGGCGAATCAAACCACTGGTATGGTTCCAACGGTCTGGGCATTCAGCTGCGAGTGCCTGTATTCGATGGTTTTGAAAAGCGTTCTAAAATCAGAAAGGCGAAGATAGAGGAGGAGAATGCACGCATCGGTTACGAGGACGCCCTGAAGGGACTGCAGGCAAACTATATGAATGCGGTGAGCGAGGTGAATAACAGTCAGCGCAACTACAAGAAGCAGTTTGATAATTATACCATGGCTCAGGATGTTTACAACGTAACAGCCGACCAGTATAAGGAGGGTGTGGCTTCGATGACAGCGGTGCTGCAGGACGAGATGCGTATGAGCGAGGCAATGAACAATTATCTCACAGCCTACTATCGCTACAAGGTTGCCAATCTCTCGCTGCTCAAGTTGACTGGACAGCTCAACCAGATTTCGGTTGCTAAATAACGGAGAAGAATAAATCATTAAAAAATAAAACATAAACAGGAAAACGGGATGTAAAAAACTTTACTTCATATTCCCTGATTCCAAATTACAATAAAACTATGGAACAGAACGAAAATAAAAATATTGAAACAGCAGAGGCTACACAGGTATCTCACGAAGAAACCTGGAAAAAACTCAAGAAACAGCGCGTAAGACAGATTATCGCCAGTCTGATAGGTGTTGCTATCCTGGCTTTCGGACTCTGGAAGATCGTTTGCCTCTTCCTCGATTATAGCTCTAACGAAACGAGCAATGATGCTCAGATAGAGCAATATATCTCACCGGTTAATCTCCGTGCATCCGGCTATATCGCCAAGGTATGCTTCAGAGAACATCAGGAAGTACACAAGGGAGATACCCTCCTTGTGCTCGACGACCGGGAGTATCGTATCCGTCTGATGGAGGCTGAAGCAGCCCTCAAGGATGCCAAGGCAGGAGCCAATGTCATCAACGCTACAGAGCAGACCACCGAGACATCAGCTTCTATCTATCAGGCATCCATCGATGAAATAAATGTACGACTTGCCAAACTTGCCAAGGACTGCGAACGCTATCGCAACCTGGTAGAAAAAAAGGCGGCTACTCCTATCCAGCTCGAACAGTTGGAGGTGGAATATGCTGCTACCAGGAAGAAACTCGAAGGGGTAAAGAAGCAGCAGGCTGCTGCCTATAAGGGAGTAAACGAGGTAACTACCCGCAAGCAGAATGTGGCTGCCTCCATCGAGCGTGCCGAGGCAGCCGTAGAGATGGCAAAGCTGAATCTCTCTTACTGTGTGGTTGTGGCCCCTTGTGATGGTAAACTGGGTCGCCGCTCTATCGAGGAGGGACAGATGGTGAATGCAGGAACCACCATTACCTACATCATTCCAACCAACAACAAATGGGTGATTGCCAACTATAAGGAAACCCAGATAGAGAATCTCTATGTTGGACAGAAGGTGCGTATGACCGTAGATGCCATCAGCAACAAGGAGTTTGAGGGTACGGTGACCGCCATTTCTGGTGCTACCGGTTCGAAATATTCGCTGGTACCTACAGACAATTCGGCTGGCAACTTTGTCAAGATTCAGCAGCGTGTGCCTGTAAGAATCGATTTCAACAACCTCAGCAAAGAGGATAATGAGCATCTTGCTGCCGGCATGATGGTGGTTGTCAAGGCTGAGAGAAAGTAAAAAACAGCTAGATGGAAATGAAGTAATATATGGAAGAAGAATATAAGAATTATCCGTTTTATGATTGGGTGCCCAAACCGCTCGGAATCATCTTCATGATCATCCTCTTCGTGCCGATGATTACGATGAGTGGTGTCTATTCTGCCAACAGCGGCGAGATGATGAGCGGGCTCGGCATCCAGTCGGAATACATCGCCTTTGCGGGTTTCTGCACCTCGATAGGAATGGCGGCTTTCTCGCCGTTCTTCTATGAACTGGTGTGCATCCGTAGAGAGAAGATGATGTGTATCGTGGGCTTCTCCATTCTCTTTATCCTCAGTTTCGTGTGTGCCCAGACCGACTCGCTGTTCATACTCGGACTGTGCAGTCTGCTGATGGGTTTTGTCCGTCAGACGCTGCTGATGGCGCATCTCTTCGTGCTCATCAGATACGGTTTCGGAATAGAGGCTACGAGGAATATCACGCCGGGATGCGAGCCTACTACCGAGGAAGCATGGGATGCGGTAGATTCGGAGAAGATGGTTTCGCAGCCGGTCATCTATCTCTTCTTCATGATTATCGGACAGTTGGGAACCTGGCTAACGGCATGGCTTGCCTATGCCTATGAGTGGCAGTATGTTTATCATTTCATGATGGCATTCATGCTGGCAGGCATCATCATCGTGTTCTTCACCATGCCTTATCATAAGTATCCGATGCCTAAGTTCCCGATAACGCTGTCGAAGTTTGGCAATGTTACGGTGTTCAGTATCATGCTCTGTTCGTTTGCTTACGTCATGGTTTTCGGTAAGACGCTCGACTGGTTTGATGATCCAACCATCCGTTTCTCTTCGGTGGTCTGTCTTATCTTTACCGCTCTGTTCATCTATCTGGAGAAGACGCGGCGTTCACCTTATTTCATCATGGAGGTGTTCCAGCTCAGGGTCATCAACTACGGCATCCTGCTCTTCTTCCTGCTGATGGTTTGCAATTCGAGTGCCATGTTTGTCAACGTGTTCACCAATGTGAGCATGAAGATAGACAACTGGCAGAACGCCACCTTGGGCAACTGGGTGATGGTGGGCTACACCGTGGGACTGATATTCGCCGTCATCGCCCGAGCCAAGAATGTTCACCTGAAGTGGATGTACTGTCTGGGCTTCCTCTTTATCGGAGCCTATGCGCTGTACATGTATTTCGAAGTACAGAACGACGGCATGTATGAACGTATGAAATGGCCTATCATCATCCGTTCTACGGGAATGATGCTGCTCTATTCGCTCATCTCCACGATAGCCAACCAGCGCATGCCTTACCGCTTCATGTCAACCTGGGTTTGCATCATGCTTACCGTTCGTATGGTCATTGCCCCTTGCATCGGCTCTGCGCTCTATACCAATGTGCTTCAGCACAGACAGCAGTATTATGTAACCCGCTTTGCCCAGGATTACGACCGCACGAACATCGAGACGGCGAAGACTTACGACCAGACGGTGAGAGGCATGCAATATCAGGGCAAGAGTGTAACCGAGGCACAGAACATGGCTGCCATGAGTACGAAGGGAAAGGTACAGGTACAGGCCACGCTGGTGAGCATCAAGGAGATGGCAGGCTGGACCTTCTACGGCTGTCTGCTGTGTGCCGGACTGATGCTCGTTCTCCCTTGGCGCAAGCGCAATATCGGGGAACTGACGCGTGAGTATCTGCTGAAGAATGTAGATGTGAAATCTCTGGGAAGAAGGTAGTGGAGTGCTAAAATATCATAAAAGATACAGGCTGCTCATCTGATGAATGGATATTTTTGTTATCTTCGCAGTTAAATCTGAAGATAACAGACCCATATTCATCATGAAAATAACAGATAATATCATCATATACGAGGCTCATGAGTTTCCTCAGCTGTTGATGCAGCCTTTCTACTCCGACTATGTCGGAATCGTAATCTGTCATCAGGGGATGTTCCGTTTCTGTGTAGACGGAACATCCTTTGTTGCATCTGAGGGTGAGACCGTTTTCCTCTCCAAAGGGGTGATGTTTCATGTGCAGGAAACGGGCAAGAACCTTAAATATACCCTTCTTTTTTACCGTGCTGAACAGATTCGTCACATGTTGGGCAATACCGTGGTTACCATGCGTCTTTATGCTACGATTTATCCCAAACCCTGCCATGTAAGGAAGACGGGTTATGAGGATATGCTTACTTCGTATGCCCTGATGTTGAGGAAACTGGAGCAGGAAAAAGAGAAGAATGGTGAACTGGATGCCTATTGTGTGCATGAGCAGAAACTGTTGCTGATGGCTGTTACGTACCGGTTGTGCAGCATCTTCTCGGCATCGTTCAAGGCTGCCGGCAAGGAGATGGAGCGGAAGATAGCCATCTTTGAGTCGCTGGTGCTGCTGATAGAGAAGAATTATATGCGTGAGCGCAGTGTGGCTTTCTATGCAGATGAACTCTGTCTTACACCGAAATATCTGTCGGTACTGGTCAAGTCGGTTTGCGGTCAGACGGTCCAGCAGTTGCTTTTCAAGGCGATGATCCGTCGCAGTATCTATCTGATGAAGAATACCACGAAGACAATACAGCAGATAGCCAATGAACTCAGTTTTCCCAATGCTTCAGCCTTCGGAACCTTCTTCAAGAAACATACCGGTCTGTCGCCTAAGCATTACCGTAATTGGGAAGAGGGGAATGAACCGCCTTCTTTCAAATAAAGATTTCATCCTATACCTATAAAATAAAAAAGGGACAGAGGAATTGTTCTGTCCCCTGTCCCGAAACTGTGATATAACTAAAACAACTGAGCGAAAGCTTCGGCTGTCTTTCCTGTATAGGTCTTCATCTCTGTAACCGGCTTGTAACCGAAATCCTTGAAAGCAAGGAGCTGTGTGGCAACAAACTGGTGGTCGTCAGAGATGCAAGCCTGTAACTTCATATTACCCATGCTGATGGCAGAAACAGGGAAGTTGCTGATCGCTGTTTCTACATCCTTTGGGGCTGCACTGAGGATGTTCTCAAGCTTTCTTCCATCCTCTGCAGAATATTCCTTCTCTTTTATCTTAATCACACTGTTGGTAGGTTGATAGATGAGCTTGACAGTCAAACCCATGAAACCTTTCTTTACCTGTACATCCTGGAGTGCCAAAACATCAGCACCCATCTCTAAATGATTAATCTTTGCCATAATTTTATACTGTTATTTGCTTATTCTTAATTCTTGAAAAATAATATATATTGAACTGTTTTTTGTTTTGAATAGGGGTGTAACCAGTCTTATCGCAAATCTTAGGAAAGATGCGATAAACCTATATGATATTTTAAAAAGAGAAAAGAATAAGCACTAACAGAGCAGACGCCGCAGGCAAATGACATAATACTTGCTGGCGACATCAAAGTGGATTGGGGCAGTTTCCTGTCGGAAAGGCTCCATGCCACCTTCTATAGCTGATAAAAGGGATGATAAATAACGGATTCTATTTGTAAGCAATCTACTGGCAGTCTGACTGTTGTGCATGTTGCCACTTGGCAATAAGCGCTGCGGACGGCTGCTACAGATGCGGTAAGCAAGCTGTGAGGCGTTTTCAAGTTGTGCCTCAGGCTGGCTCTTGTCATACTCAACCTTCGCCAAACCATCTTTCTTATGGCTTGCATCTTCGGTATAAGAATCCTCGGGTGTAAAAGAAATAGAGGCAGCAGATACCTCTCCATAGCCTGAGAAGACCATGGACACCAGAAAAAGGATGTATAGTATCAACTGCCTCATATTAAATATATTATGGTATCAGGAGAATTTCCTGACACCGGGGATGATTAATAACTTCTTGCGATGATGACACGGGCTACGGCTGGCTTGCCGCTTACCATATCTACACCTGGAGTCTGCTCGTAAGCGAAAGGCACGCAGCGGATGGTAGCCTGAGTCTCTTCCTTAATCTTAGCCTCGGTCTCGGCTGTACCGTCCCAATGGCAGAGGAAGAAACCACCGTCCTTCACACGCTCCTTGAACTCCTCGTAGTTGTCGCACTCGTAAACGTGAGCATCACGGTAAGCACGAGCCTTCTCGAAGATATTCTTCTGGATGTCTTCCAACATATCCTTTACGCGCTCAACGATACCGTCGAAGCTTACGTTCTCCTTTTCCAAGGTATCACGACGCATAATCTCGATGGTGTTGTTCTCCAAGTCACGGCCACCCATAGCGAGACGTACAGGAACACCCTTCAACTCATAGTCAGCGAACTTGAAGCCAGGACGCTTTGCAGGGTTATCATCATACTTTACGGTGATGCCCAACTCGCGGAGCTGGTCAATGACAGGCTGCAACTTAGCAGTAATCTGAGCCAACTGCTCCTCGCCCTTGTTGATAGGAACGATAACCACCTGGATAGGAGCCAGCTTTGGAGGCAATACCAGACCGTTGTCATCGCTGTGAACCATGATGAGGGCACCCATCAGTCGGGTAGAAACACCCCATGAAGTAGCCCATACGTACTCAGGCTTGTTCTCCTTGTTCAAGTAGGTTACATCGAAACTCTTGGCGAAGTTCTGACCCAGGAAGTGAGAAGTACCGCTCTGGAGAGCCTTGCCATCCTGCATCATTGCCTCGATGGTATAAGTGTTGAGAGCACCTGCGAAACGCTCAGTCTCACTCTTCACACCCTGCAATACAGGAACACCCATGTAGTTCTCTGCAAACTCAGCGTAAACCTTGAGCATCTCCTGAGCCTTTGCCTCTGCCTCTTCCTTGGTAGCGTGGGCTGTATGACCCTCCTGCCAGAGGAACTCAGAAGTACGGAGGAACGGACGGGTACGCATCTCCCAACGCATTACGTTGCACCACTGGTTGCAGAGGATAGGGAGATCACGCCATGAATGAATCCAGTTCTTATATGTGTTCCAGATGATAGTCTCAGAAGTAGGACGGATGATGAGCTCCTCATCGAGCTTTGCATTAGGATCCACCTCAACCTCTGTACCATCCTCTGTAGAACGGAGACGGTAGTGGGTAACAACGGCACACTCCTTGGCGAAACCTGCCACGTGCTCAGCCTCACGAGAGAAGAAACTCTTCGGGATGAGGAGAGGGAAGTATGCGTTCTGTACACCTGTCTGCTTAAACATCTTGTCGAGCTGCTGCTGCATCTTCTCCCAGATAGCGTAACCGTATGGTTTGATAATCATACAACCACGAACTGGTGACAACTCAGCGAGATCAGCCTTTACTACCAAATCATTGTACCACTGACTGTAGTTGTCAGCGCGCTTGGTTAAATTCTTGAGTTCTTTAGCCATATTGCTTTTTTCTATTTATTTTGTTTTTTATTTCTTCTGTTATATATATTAAGGTATAAGCTTGAACCTTCATCATCTGCTGCCGGCAGTTCATCGGCCAACAGGTGTCTGAAATTCTATTTTTAGGGATTTTCCACCCCCAAATAGGTGATTTCCTAGCTCTATTTCGACAAATACCCTTAAATTTGCATGCAAAAATACAAAAAAATATTAGAAAACTCTCCATTATGGAGAAAAAAGAGTTATCTTTGCAATTAAATAACATAAATATAGGAGATTTTAAAATGAAAAAGACTAATTTTGCAGTTGCAGGCCTCTCTTTGTGCTTGCTTTTTTCAAGTTGTGGAACCAATCAGAAGACAGGTACAGCTGTAGGTGCCGGTTCTGGTGCAGCTCTGGGTGCTCTCGTAGGTGGATTGCTCAACAATAGCCATCGTGGTACCGGTGCTCTCGTAGGTGCTGCTATCGGTGCAGCTGTTGGTGGCGGTGCTGGTAACCTCATAGGAAAGCACATGGATAAGGTAAAGGCTGAGGCTGAACAGGTGAAGAATGCACAGGTTGAGACTGTAACAGATGCCAATGGCTTGTCTGCCGTTAAGGTAACATTTGCTTCTGGTATCCTCTTCCCAACTAACGGTTCTACTCTCAGCAGCAGCGCAAAGACTGATTTGGCTCAGTTTGCCGGTGTATTGAAGAATAATACCGACTGCGAGGTTTCTATCCAGGGTTATACCGATGCTACAGGTAATGATGGTATCAACTTGCCTTTGAGCCAGAAGCGTGCTGAGGCAGTTTACAACTATCTTGCTTCTTGCGGTGTTACCAGTCGTCAGGTAAAGAATGTTCAGGGTTTTGGTTCTGCTAACCCTGTAGTGAATACTACTGCTGCTTGTGCCCAGAATCGTCGTGTAGAGGTTTACATGTATGCTAGCCAGGCTATGATTAACGCAGCCAACAACGGTACATTGAAGTAATAACTTTCATGATCCTGGAAGGGAAAAAGCAAATAGATGATTTTGAAGAAAATCAAGAATATAGTAAAATGGGTGGTGGTGCTGTTTTTCAGTACCACCATTCTTGCTGTAGTGGCATATAGGTTCATTCCTGTATATGTCACTCCTCTGATGTTTATCCGATGCTTCCAGCAAGTAGCTGATGGCGAGAGTATTACCCTGCATCATCATTGGGTTTCGATGGATAAGATTTCGCCTCACATGCCTGTGGCGGTGATGGCGAGCGAAGATGCGAGATTCCTGAAGCATCACGGTTTCGACTTCAATGCCATCGAGAGTGCGGCGAAGAATAATGCACGTGGCGGAAAGGTGCATGGAGCCAGTACCATCAGTCAGCAGACTGCTAAGAATGTCTTCCTGTGGCCTGGCCGTTCATGGACCCGCAAGGGATTTGAAGTCTACTTTACCTTCCTCATCGAAATGATGTGGAGCAAGCAGCGCATCATGGAGGTTTATCTCAACAGCATTGAGATGGGACCGGGTATCTATGGTGTGGATGCGGTTGCAGAATATCATTTCGACAAGAAAGCGAAAGATCTGTTTCGTGGCGAGTGTGCGCTGATAGCAGCTACACTTCCTAATCCGCGCAAATTCAGTTCGCTGCATCCTAGCGCTTATATGAAGAAGCGCCAGCGACAGATAGAACATCAGATGAGATTTATCCCTACCTTCCCTCGTGAGGGCGAAGATTTCGACCCGGGCACGGCTGTGGGAAGATATAGGGGGAAGTGAAGAATGAAGAGTGAAGAATGAAGAGTGAAGAATGAAGAGTGAAAAATCTGGTAAATATTGATTAATGGATTTACTGAACGACTTGAACGAAGCGCAGCGTGCTGCGGTAGAATATATTGACGGACCTTCGCTGGTGATAGCCGGTGCAGGTTCGGGTAAAACGCGTGTGCTTACTTATAAGATAGCTTATCTCCTTAGCCAGGGCATGAAACCCTGGAGCATCATGGCGCTCACCTTTACCAACAAGGCGGCAAGGGAGATGAAGGAACGTATCGGAAAACTGGTGGGAAATGATCTTGCCCAGCATCTCTATATGGGTACCTTCCACAGCATCTTCTCCCGAATCCTGAGAGCGGAGGCTGAGCATATCGGCTTCAACAACAACTTTACCATTTATGATGAAAGTGACTCGCGCTCGCAGATCAAGGCGATTGTGAAGGAGATGGGACTGGATGATAAGAAGTATAAGCCTGCTGCCGTTCATGCCAAGATTTCGATGGCGAAGAACAACCTGATGAGTGCTGCGGCTTATGAGAGCGATGCGGCTATCTTCGAGCAGAACAAGCGTGCGCAGATCCCTGAGGTTGGTAAGATTTTCGTGGCTTACGTGCAGCGCTGCAAGCAGGCCAATGCCATGGATTTCGATGATTTGCTGACGCTTACCTATCAGCTCTTCAGGGAACATGAGGATATTCGCCACAAATATGCCGCCCGCTTCGATTATGTCCTGGTGGATGAGTATCAGGATACCAACCACGTTCAGATGTCTATCGTCATGCAACTCTGTCAGGAGAAGCAGCGTGTTTGTGCCGTGGGTGATGACTCGCAGAGTATCTATAGCTTCCGTGGTGCCAATATTGATAATATTCTCAACTATCAGCGCCAGTTTCAGGGTACGCGTCTCTTCAAACTGGAACAGAACTACCGCTCTACCCAGACCATCGTTGAGGCGGCTAACAGTCTGATCAAGCATAACCGCAACCAGATTCCTAAGGATGTGTTCAGCGAGAATGCGAAGGGTGAGAAGATTCAGTATAAGCCTGCTTACAGCGACAAGGAAGAGGCGGCGATTGTGGCGAAGGACGTAAAGCGTATCCGGCGCGAGGATGGCTGCCAGTATAGTGATTTTGCCATTCTCTACCGCACCAATGCCCAGAGCCGCAGCTTCGAGGAGGAGTTCAGAAAGCAGGGTATTCCTTATCGCATCTATGGCGGACTGAGTTTCTACCAGCGCAAGGAAATCAAGGACATCATAGCCTATTTCCGTCTGGTGGCGAATCCGGATGATGAAGAGGCTATCAAGCGTATCATCAACTATCCGGCTCGTGGAATCGGTGCTACTACGGTGCTGAAGATTGCTGACTGTGCCCATCAGAACCAGGTGAGTTTCTGGGCGGTAATCGGTACCCCTGAGCAGTATGGACTGGCGGTTAACAAGGGTACGATGAATAAGCTGGAAACCTTCAGATTGCTGATTTCTTCGTTTATCGAACGGGCTCAAACTACGGATGTCTATGAATTGGGTGATGCCATTATCAAGGAGAGTGGTATCAGTCAGGATATCATGTCGGGCAAGGATGCCGATGATCTGGCACGTCAGGAGAACCTGGAGGAATTCTTGAGCGGTATGTCGGCTTTTGTGGAGGAACGCCGTGAAGAGGGTAGGTTTGATGAACTCTTCCTGCAGGATTATCTGCAGGATGTGGCGCTGCTTACCGATGCTGACAGCGATGGTGATAAGGATGAACCTCGTGTTTCTCTGATGACGATTCATGCTGCCAAGGGTCTGGAGTTTCCTACGGTATTCGTGGTTGGTTTGGAAGAGAATATCTTCCCAAGTCCGCTTTCTGCTGCTTCGCTCCGAGAACTGGAGGAGGAACGGAGATTGCTTTACGTTGCCATTACGCGAGCTGAGAAACATTGTATCCTGACGAACGCCAAGAACCGCTGGCGATATGGCAAGATGGAGTTTGATAATCCGAGTCGGTTTATCGATGAGATTGACGGCAAGTTGATTGATTGCCAGGATGAGGCTGGTGGAAGCTTGTTTGGCTCTATGTCTGAATCAAGGCTTGGTTCAAGGTCTGGTTCAAGGTTTGGTTCGAGAGCTGATTCGATGTTTGACCAGCCGGAGTGGGCGAGAGCGCAACGTCCTCGCAGACCGTGGGAGGATGCTGAGCAGCCTAGATACAGTAGCAGGTATCAGAATTCCAAACCGGTAGCATCGCAGTTTGTAGCAGATCCTAAGCCTTCTCTCTTTGATGATGAACCGGAGACTTCACGTACTTCCGGACGCTCGTCTGTTTCCGGACGCTCATCTCTCTCTGAAGGTAATTTCAAGTCTGTTAGAGCGCTGAATGCAGCGAAGCGTTATATGGAGACGCATTCTTCTCATCCTGCTTCTCGTGGTACTGGATCTTCTGCAGCATCAGTTTCTTCTTCTACAGCTTCATCTGCTGGCAGTTCATCTTGTGGTTTGCAGGAGGGAATGAAGATTGAACATCAGCGTTTTGGACGGGGAACGGTATTGAAGATTGAGGGAACTGGTGAGAATACGAAGGCTACAGTAGAGTTCGTTCATTCTGGTACCAAACAGCTTTTGCTGAAATATGCCAAGTTTACGGTTGTAGATTAAGCCTCGTATTTTACATTAGTAAGTACGAAATACAGACATCTATTCTTATTTGCAACGAGTATGTCTTTTGTCTGTAATTTTAGTTTTTTTACAAAATGTTAGGCTCTTTAGTACGTAAAAGTATTAAAGAGCCTTAATTTTTGCCACTATTATTCGTTTTTCTTATAACTTTTCTTTACTTTTGCACTTGTGTTTAAGAACGATATGAAAAAAATAATTTGATATAAGAACTAATAAACAGAACGATTATGAAAAAACTAATGATGGTGGCAGTAATTCTGCTTACTAGTGTAGGGAGTGTAATGGCGCAGAGCGATTACAAGCGCGGTATCTTTAACCATGTAGGTCTTAACGTGGGTGCAGGTACCGAGGGTATTAGTGTAGGTGTCGCTGCTCCTGTTACTAACTTCCTTGAGGTAGAAGCAGGTGTGAACATCATGCCATCTTTCAAACTGTCTGGTGATTTGGATGTAGATGTTAAAACCAGTTCTTTGCCTCAAGTACCTAATGTTCAGTACCCAAGCAGTGCAACCATTCATGCAGAAGGCTCATTCGACCGTACCACCTTTAATGTAAAGGCTAATCTGTATCCATTCGGTGGTGGCAGCAAGTTCTTTATTGCTGCTGGGTTGTCTATTGGTGGTGAGAAGATTGCTGAGGTTACCGGTTCTTGTGATGAACTTCGTAAGTTCTCTGAGAACAACTTGCATACTCCTGAATTGAAGGATCAGTTCCGTAAGGCTATATCAGCCAACTTGGGTGGTTATAACCTGGAGCTCGATGAGAACTATAACCTTCAGGGCGATATCCGTTGCAAGAATGTTCGTCCATACCTTGGTTTAGGTTTCGGTCGTCTGGTTCCTAAGAACCGTATCGGTTGCCGCTTAGAGTTGGGTTGCCAGTTCATGGGCAAGCTCAAGGTTTACCAGAATGGTAACGAGATAGATATCAATAAGGCATTGGAAGATGCTGGCGAGGATGATCTCTCTAAGTTCGTAAAAGACTTGAAGGTTTATCCTGTTTTGAAGTTCTCTCTTACAGGTAGAATCTTATAATATAGATAAAGAGTTATAAAAATAGATTGGGCAAGGCCAGAGATGGCCTTGCCCTTTTTGTTTCTATATACTATAAATTGAAAAAGCGTCCCCGCAGTAGCCTCACGGTCACTACGGGGACTTATATTACTAACATCTAACTTTAATTTAAAACAAATTCTTTAAGAGAGAGTATAGTCTCCATTATCTATAAACATAAACCAAGTATCTCATATATTGCAAGTAACTTGTATCCTGCAAATATCTTGTATCCTTAAATGCAAGTTCTTAGAAAAGTTAAACCCATAGACCAGTATCTCTACTAATATCTCGATTATTTTTATTTTATTGTTTTTTGTCTGTTTAATAATACTTTTAAGTTCACAATGCAAAGATATAAAAAAAATGGGTAAACTCCAAATTAATTTTGTTTTATTTTGTGTTAAATGCCTTTTGTCGTACTTATGCGGCGTTTTTTAAGGATTAACTGGCAAAGTTAAAAGGGTGTATCATAAACATTCAAATGCTTTATGATACACCCTCTTTCTCAGGATTCTGAATATTTTTTCGTGTTTATAACGCTTCGTCTTCAGGACGTGGCATCTGTGTCTGGGGCTTCTGTTTCTTGCCTGACTTCATGAATAGTTTCTTCTTCTTGAGCCATGCAGCCTTGCGTATTTCGTATTCTTCGCGATGACGCTCCAAAAAATTATCTGCCATGTTTCGTTTCCTTTTTTTACTTTGCGTTATGAATGCTTATTCTTTTTCTTTAAACTTACTGTAAATCACCTTTATCTGTATAGGACTTGTCTCCTTGCCGTTGCTGTCGGTGGTTATTACACCTCTTTTCAGTCGGGTAGAAGCGAGTGACATATCGTGATTAATCTTGGAGATGACGGTAGTATATCCCTGTGTGGTTGTGATGACGTTTACAGGAACCAGCACTACTTTATTCCAGTTTTCCCCCTTGCCCTTGTTCTTATACATGGCAGAAACCAGGTTGGCGATGTTCTGGAATGTATAGGCATTCTTGTAGGTGCCGGTACTGCTGTAGCTTGCCGTATAAGAAGTACGGTTGTCAGCCAACTTGCTCTTTTCGAAGAACGACCGCAAACTGTCTGTCTGAACCATCAGGATGGTGCTTGGTGTAGCAAAGTTATATGCGTTGTCTTCGTCTGCATTGTTGAGTCGTGGGAAGGAGATGGATGCTGTATTGAGCGTATCCTTCTCATGACCTCTCATGATGTCTTCGATAGGGAGGGTAACCTCGGTGAAGATACCTGCTGGTGACTTGAGGTAAGTACAGTTCGGCTGACTTGCCAACTGCTCCAGGTTTTTGGTATCATTCTCAATCTTGTTGAGCTGCAATACCTCTTCTGTACCATCAAAACGGTTGTATCCGATGCCTACAGCTGTACTGTCTGTAACGCCGTCCATTGCCTTGATGGTCTTGTGGCGGGTCCAGTAGAAGATAAGCTCTGTATTCCAGATTTTAGCCATGTTACCCGTACCGCCTACATTCTTGATGAAGAAGCCAGGGCAGACGTTGTGCAGGAACTTGTAATTGGTCTTGAAGTACTCAGGATGTTCTGCGTATGTTTGCATGATGTAAGAACCATAGTTCTTGTATCTCTTACCATCTTTCTTGTACTCATTATTCAAGTAAATCTTGAAGTTCTTGACATCTGATGTATTGCTCAAGTTGTAATTACTGCTCCAATGCTGGTTGTTTTCGCTTACCCAGCCTTCCTTGAAGGCATCATAATCAGAGTAATACTCCTGATCTTCTGCCATCGGCTCTGTCATCTCATAAGCTGTCACCTTCATTGGGGCGATGGTATCACCATAGCTGGCATTGTATGAAACCAGGAGGTAGCATGAGTCTGCTTCGATAGAACCGTTGTTTGCCTGCTTGATGTAATCGAGTGTATCTACATCGAAAGTAGGCAATACGCTCAACTGGGTCATGTAGTCGCCCTTTACATAGTTGCCGGTTTCCGGGTCTTTCATCTTTCCGATGAGCCCCGTGTTGTTGCGGCTCAATACGGCACCTGCTACTATAGACTTTGTGGTAACATTGAACGCTGAGTCAGAAATGTTAATGTTGTCTATCTTATTAGTGATGCTACCACCGATTTCCTCGGTGGTATCATCACATGCAGCGAAAGTAAGCGCTGCTATTACTAATACTGTTAAGAGTCTTAAAATTTTCATTATCCTTGTATGTATGTGTCTCTGTTGTCGGAATTTTATTCTGCGTCAGGACAAACCTTGTTGATGAAGTCTGTGTATGGCTCCTGGATATCTTCTCCCGGATAAGCCAGTACAGGTTTGTTCTTCTCCTTCGCATAATCAAAGAGAATCTGGTTAGCTTCTTCTTCACCTTCTACCACACCGTCGCTATAGTCGATTGCGAGTTTGCCGAGCTCAATGAAGTCGAAGTCGTCCTGATAGCCGTCGAGCAGTTCAGGCTTGGCATCGCGGAAGGCAACGCAACGCTTGAAGTTGGTACCCAGTTCACCCTTGAGTTCGTTGGTATAGAGAGCGGTAATTACCTTTGATTCTGCAAATGAAGGCTCTTCGCTGTAGGCTGTCTTTACATAGAATGGCACTACTGCGCTAGCCCAACCCTGGCAGACGATTACGTCAGGCTGCCAGCGGAGCTTCTTGACGGTTTCCAATACACCACGTGCGAAGAAGATAGCTCTTTCGCCGTTGTCGGCATATTCCTTTCCGTTTTCATCGGTGCCCATCTGACGGCTCTTGAAATAGTCATCATTATCGATGAAATAAATCTGCTGTCGTGTTGTTGGTATAGATGCAACCTTGATGATCAGCGGATGGTCTGTATCATCGATGATAAGGTTCATACCAGACAGGCGAATGACCTCGTGCAATTGTCCGCGACGCTCGTTGATGGTGCCCCACTTAGGCATGAAGGTGCGGATCTCAAAACCTGCTTCCTGCATCTTCTGAGGCAGTTCGCGTCCCATGATTGACATGTGAGACTCGGCTACGTATGGGTCGATCTCCTGATTGATAAATAATACTTTTTTTGCCATAAAAATTAAATTTTATTCTTACGAATTACGTGCAAAGGTACAAAAAAAACTTCAAATAGGGGCATTTTTTTCTCCGAAATTCATTATTTTCGGCATTAATTCGCATATTTTTAGGTTTTTTCTTTCTCATTTGAGAAAAAAGTTGTTATTTTGCACCCGAAAACAGATTATGACGATGAAAGTATTCAATAAGATTGTTGACCTCCAGAACGAACTCTTCATGTGTCGTAAGGAGGGAAAGGAAATCGGCCTTGTGCCAACTATGGGTGCGCTGCATGAGGGTCACGCCTCTCTTGTTAAGCGCAGTGTGAAGGAAAATGGCGTGACTGTGGTTTCTGTGTTCCTGAATCCTACACAGTTTAATGATCAGGGTGACTTGGATCGCTATCCTCGTACCCTCGATGCTGACTGCAAGCTCTTGGAGGCTTGTGGTGCTGACTATGTGTTTGCACCATCGGTGAAGGAGATGTATCCTACACCAGATACACGCCACTTTGAGTTTCCACCTGTTTCTACCGTGATGGAGGGTGCCAAGCGTCCGGGTCATTTCAATGGTGTATGTCAGGTAGTGAGCCGTCTTTTCTATATCGTTCGACCAACCCGTGCTTATTTCGGTGAGAAGGATTGGCAGCAGATTGCTGTCATCAAGCAGCTCGTGAAGTACATCAACAGCGATGTGCAGATTGTTGAGTGCCCTATTGTCCGTGATGAGGATGGGGTGGCTAAGAGCAGCCGTAATACTTTGCTGGCTCCTGATGAGCGTGCCATTGCGCCAAACATCTATAAGGCTCTGAAAGAGAGTGTGGAGTATGCCAAGACTCATACCGTACAGGAAACTCACGATAAGGTGGTTGCCGACATCAATGCTGTAGAGGGTCTGGAGGTAGAGTATTTCCAGATTGTGGATGGCGACAGCCTGCAGGATGTTTCTTCATGGGAGGATAGTGCATACGTGGTAGGTTGCATCACCGTTTATTGCGGTAAGACTCCTATCCGTCTCATCGACCATATCAAGTATAAAGGATAATTCCTCGATAGATATTCTTTATTAAGTTTAATCCGTAACAGATCAAGTAATAACAGAACAATGCAGATAGAAGTATTGAAGAGTAAGCTCCATTGTGTGACCGTAACTGAGGCTAACCTGAATTATATGGGTAGCATCACCATCGATGAGGACTTGATGGACGCTGCTAATCTGATAGCAGGCGAGAAGGTTCAGATTGTAGACAACAACAATGGTGAGCGCTTGGAGACCTATATTATCAAGGGTGAGCGTGGCAGCGGTTGTATCTGCCTGAATGGTGCTGCAGCCCGCAAGGTGCAGGTGGGCGATACCGTCATCATCATCGCTTATGCCCTGATGGACTTTGAGGAGGCTAAGACCTTCAAGCCTACCGTGGTTTTCCCAAAAGAAGGAAATAAGGTTTAAATATCGTATGATGATATAGAATTGTATAAAGAATGATTATCTCGTATGATAAAATAAAGAATATGCGTTCCTGTGGATAGATGAATCCGTAGGAACGCATATTTGTTTTGTGACGATAAACTTGCGTTTCGGTGTGGCGAAATAGCGGTAAGCCACATCGATGGTGATGCCCTGTTCACGGATGGATAATGTATGTGTACCCTATATATAATGGTGTAATTACAATTTTATGAAGGTATAATTGCGATGGGTTAAGGATAGATCTCGATATGGCTGCTGCCGGAGTTGCCGTTCTTGATAATCCTTATCTGGGTGGTGATGCGCTCGCTCATCGTGTCGGTATGACTGATGACGCCCACCTTCTTGCCTTGCGAACTTTGCAGCATGGCGAGGGAGTCGATGACGGTGGCGAGGGTGTCTGGGTCGAGGGTTCCGAAGCCTTCGTCGATGAACAGATTCTCGAAGGAGATGTTGCGGGAGGATAACGCCGACAGGCCCAGGGCGAGCCCCAGACTCACGATGAAGGTTTCGCCACCTGATAGGGAGGTGGTGTCTCGGATATCGTCGGCACGGTCGTGGTCGATGACTCGGATGCCCAAGGAATGCTTTACCTGCTGCAGTTCGTAACGGCTGTTGAACTTTCTGATTTCCTGGTTGGCGTGAGCTATCAGGAAACTGAGCGTATAGCATTGGGCTATCTTGCGAAGCGTCTTTCCGTCTGCTCCGATAGCATCCGTAATGGCTGTCCAGTCGTCCTTTTCCTGTGTTACGAGTTGCAGGGCCTCTGCCTTGTCACCCAACTGCTTCACGGCTTCCTGATGGTTCTGCATCCTGGCGTTGGCAGCAATCAGTTCGTTGCGCTGGCTTCTTTCCTGATACTCCTGCTGAATGGCTAAGAGAGCATCACGGGTTTGGGCAGGCTGATGTTCCAAATGCTGCTGATGCGCCTTTTCTGCACTCTGGTAAAGGGCGGTAGTTGAAGCTACGGCTTTCTCCTTTTCGTCCTTTTCCCGTCGGATAGCATTCCAGTCTTCGGCAGAGTGAAGCATCTCTCGGATGGTATTTCGGTCGATAAGGCTTGGTTCGATGCCTCTTTCCTCGATGCCTTCCTCCTCGGAGTCTTTTCCTTCAATGCTCTTTTCTTCAAACTGCTTGTTATATTCCTCAATCCAAAGGTCGAGTTCCTTTTCCTTCGCTTGCAGGTTCTCTTTCATCGTCTTGTTCTGAGACAGCATGGTTTGATGCGAACCTTTACTGTTGGCGAGTTCCGCCTTCAGTTTGTTGATATTCTCGTTCTGAGTATCAGCTGCTTTCGTAGCCTCATCCTTTGCTGCTGTCAGTCTTTGTTCAGCTGCATCAGGTTCTTCGCCATTCAGAATCTGCTTGTATTTCTCCTGCCATTCCTCCATTTCCTTCTTGGCGCTATTCCATGTCTGAAGGGCTTTCCCGTAAGCCTCATCCTTACTCTTTTGCTGCGAGATGAGGTTGATGGTAAGTGCTTTCTGCTCAGCTAGTTTTGTGGTGCAGGTTGAAGTGTTTTCTTGTGCTTTGTTCTGTATAGTAGAAGCCTTGCTTTCATACGCAGCTTCATCCTTCACAGCCTTGTCCTTGAGTTGGGTCAGCCGTTCTATCTCTTTCTGAATCTTGTTAAACAGGCTCAGTTTGCTGCTCGCATCTTTCGCCTTGTTTTCATAGATAGGCAAGAGTGATTTCAGTTCTGTCTCTGCCTTTGGAATCTTTGGATACTGGGCGATGAGCGCCTTCCAATCCTCTTCGTAAGATGCGATTTCTCCCGACAGCTTTTCCTGTTGTTTCTGGAGCGTCTGTACTTCGCCGTCGTTCTGTTTTCTTTCGCCGGAAAGATCCTTCTCCTCTTTCTGCTGCAGTTTCAGCAGATTCTCCTTGGCTTTCAGAAGTTGAGAGAGTTCCGTGGTGGCTTCCTCAAACTGTCTGTTGTCGGTATGATAAGGATGGGTCGTGCTGCCACAGAGCGGACAAGGTTTGCCTTCGGTCAGGTTGGCACGATGAATCTCCCATTTCTCGCTCACCATGAGGGTATAGGCATTTCTCAGCGTCAGGGTCTCTTGGGTCAGCGCCTCGATGGTCAACTTGCCCAGCGCTTCATCTATCTCTGCGTTTCTCTTGCCCAAGACCTGGATTCGCTCCTCATTCTTCTGCTTTTCTGTTGTGGCAGTATCGAGATGAGCCACAACCTTGATGGCTTGCTGGACATCCTGCAGTTTCCTGTCGGCTACAGTCTTGCTGTTCTGCAGTTCCTCTATGTTCTGTCCGGCAGTCTTATTTCTTTCCGTCTCCCAAGCCTGTTCTGCGGCTTGCGTCGCTTCGTGCAGAACCTGTTTCTGCTTGGCAATCTCTTCCTGTGTCGCTTTGAGGGCAAGGTTTGCTTTCTCCGTTTCGGCTTCCCATTTTTTGATGTTTCGGGCGTTTTCCTCCACGTCTTTCTGGGCTGTTAGATTCTCTTTCTGCGCCAACTCCAATGCCTCTTTCTTTTCTTTCAGATTCGGCATAGCTGCTTCCATTTTTGTTTTCAGCGCCCTTGCTTCAGCGATGACCGGCAGGGCCTTTTCCAGCTGTTCCTGTGCCTTGCCGACTGCTTCCTTCAGACTGGCGAGAGTTTTCTCGCTTTCGCTGATGGCAGACTCTTGACTTTTGATGTTGCCTTCCGCTTTCAGAATGTTTCCTTCCTGTTCGTGGATGCTTTGCGTCTGTCGCTCTACTTCCTGCAGTAGGTTGACGGCAGGCTGTACTTCATCGTGTAACTGCAGACGGATAATCTGGGCTTGCATCGCTTTAATGGCTTCTGTTGCTTGCTTCATATCAGTCTGGTAGATAGCGATTTGCTTGATTTGCTTATCGTTTTCCTCAAACCATTGCAGGTCTTTCGAGATGGCTTGCAACTGGCTGTCGAGTTCCTTCTCAGCCTTTTCCAGGCGGTCGATTTCCTCCTTCAGTTGGGCAAGTTCTTCATCGTTCAGCAGGTTCTGTTTTACGGCTTCCACCGATGCAGCCATCTGGTTGTAGGCATCCGTCGCCTGGTCTTTCGCCTTCTTGATTTCAGTAGCGATGTTCGTATAAGTTTCCTCGCATCCGATGAGTTTTTCCAGGAGTTCGTACCGCTCGTTTTCCTTCGCCGTCAGGAAGTTGGCAAACGAGCCTTGGGCGATGAGTACGGTACGGAGAAACTGGTCGTAGTCGAGTCCGATGATGTTCGGCAGCTCGTTCCAGTCGGCAGTTTCCTCCGTTATCTCTTCTCCGTTTCTCGTGATTTTATAGAGCGCAGTCTTGGCATTCTCGTAGCGCACTCTCTGGAATCTGACGTGCCATTCTGCGCGGTAGATGCTGCCGTTGTTGGCAAGGAAGGTGAGTTTGCTGTAACCCTCTTTCTTGCCACGTGTCAGGATGTTTCGGCTGTCGGTAGGCGCCAGACGGTTACTTTCGCTGGCATCGGCAGCTCCGAAAATCTCGATGTTCTGGTTCTTGTCTCCTTTCTTCCTGGGGTAGCGTGGGGCGCGGTTGTAGAGAGCCAGACAGATGGCATCGAGTAGGGTAGACTTGCCACTTCCCGTCGGACCTACGATGCTGAAGATGGTACTCTCGCCTAAGGCACCTTCTTCAAAGTTGATGACCTCGCCTCCCTGTTTGTCAAGTGAAGCGAGGTTGAGTATTTCGAGTTGTAGAAATTTCATAATGATGATGTTGTTAATAAATCGGATAACATTTTTTCCTGTCTTTCGTTCATCGGAGCGTTGTGCCTGATGGCGAAGGCTTCTTTCAGCGTGTCGAGCGGAGGACGGTTGATGATGTCTTCTATGCTGGTGATGTGCTGGGAACCCTGGATGGTGGAGAGGTCCAGTTGCGGGATGATGCGCTGGATTTTGCAGAGCACGGCATCCTTTTCGATGACGAGTTTCTCCAGTTCCTTGATGTCATCGCTGGTCAGTTTCTCCTGTTTCACCTTCAGCATCACGTAGTCGAAATGGTCGCTCAGTTCGCCGTCAGTTCTCTCCGAGAGTTCAGAATTGATGAGCTTCTGCCATTTCTTGAAGGTCAGCTCTTCCTCATCTTCGGGCAGGATGCGGAGGGCGTGCTGAGGCTTGTATTCCAGGAAATCTACTTTCCATTCCTTACTCTTGCCGGTTTCCTTTCCTTCCTCCTCTTCTCCGTGTTCTATGGTGATGAGGTCGATGCCGTGGGTGTAGTCTTTCTCGGCAAACGACATCGGGAGGATACTTCCCGTGTATCTTGCCCAGTCGGTATTCCAGATATGTTGCCGCTTGTGGATATGTCCGCAAGTCATATAGTCGGGATGGTCGTTCCATCCTTCCAGGTCCACTTCCTCCTGCCCGCCGATAATAATCTTCTCGCTCGCATCCTTCTTGGCGATATCCGAACCCTTGGCGTACATGTGTGCCATCATGATGCACTTCCTGCCCGGGTATTTCTTTCGAGCCTCAGCCGTCAGTTCTCTCAGAAAGTCGTTGACTCCCTGCGAGTAGCTGGCGTTCTGCACCACATCGCTTCTTAGGAAAGGTACGGCGATGATGATGACTTCTTCTCCTGCCTCGTTGGTTACGGGGATGATGAGGTCATCGAAGGAATAGATCCAATGTCCGCCGGTTTTATCATCGTCCTCGCTTTCTCCCTGCTGCCAGATTTTCCTTACGTTTCCTCTTATTTCCACGTGGTATCGGGTGAGCAGCGGACGGGGAGCCTCCAGTCGGCTAGCGGAATCGTGGTTGCCGGCGGTAATGATGACCTGCATGTTCGGGCACAGTTGGGTAGCATCGGCAAGAAACTCGTAATAAACGGTCTGTGCCGCTGCCGATGGATTTCCGTTATCAAAGATGTCTCCTGCGATGAGGAGAGCATCGGGCTTTTGTTCAGCGACTTGTTCCAGGAGCCATTTCAGGAAATGCTTGTGTTCCGGCAGACGGTCGTTGCCGTGAAACAGGTTGCCCAGGTGCCAGTCGCTGGTTGCTAATATCTTCATACTCATAAGAATGTCTAATCTTAGTATTTTTCTTTTTCTTTGGCTTGCAATCCTTTGGCCTTTGGTTTACAATCCTTTGACCTTTGGTTTGCAATCTGACTACAAAGTTAACACAATTATTTGGGATACGCAAAGAAATAAGCTCAAAAAACGAAGAATTATGGCCGGAAAAGTAAAGATATTCAGGAAAAGTCTTGTTTTATATCTGATAAAGTTGTATCTTTGCATAGTAGAAATCTTCGTTCACCGACGTTGAACTGACATTCACCGACGTTGAACCGCCATTCATCGTCGCTGAACGGACATTCGGCGTCGGTGAACGGAGATTTCTCCTAGGATAAAATACTTTTCTTCCTAGGTTTGTGGTCTTTTCTTCTTAGGTATGATCATAAATACTGTAGGATGCAAAGGCTGCTGCAATAAGGAGTGATAACAATCTTAATAAGAAAGGAAACAGATATGGCTAAGTACAAGTTGCAAGAGTTGAATGATTTGCGTGATGAAGGCAAGCGCAGAGTTTATCCCAAGATGGTGACCAACCGTACACTATCCCGAAAAGAGTTCGTCAAGATGATGCAGAACTACCATCGCGGTATTTCGGAAAGTACCACGGAGGCTGTATTGACTGATGTGGTTGATATGCTGAGAGATATGCTCTCCATGGGGTACAACGTGAATCTGGAAGGTTTCGGCACCTTCTCCCTCTCCCTCGCTTTCGAGGATGAGAAGCCTAGGGAAATTCTGAATCCAGATGATAAGATGACGTACCGCAAGGTGGGCGTGAAAGACATCAACTTCAAGGCGTCTCCTGAGTTTGTCAAGGATGTGAAGCGTGAAACCGACCGTGACCTGGAGCGTGATATGGGTGGTGTAAAGGTTATCCGCAAGCAGCTGTATTCCAAGGAAGAGCGCATCGCCCGTGCCCTGGAGGTGATAGAGAAGAACGGAGTCCTCACCCTAGGCGATTATGCCTCCATCAACAACCTGAGCCGTACTTCCGCCTCTATGGAACTGAAGGAGCTGACAAATGACAAGACTTCGCCGATAGATTCACTAGGTCGCGGCAGCCATAAGGTTTGGGTAAAGAGAAAAGAATAAAAAACAGGAGTGTGGCAATAGGTGACAATAAGAAAAGCCTTTATTGCCACCCTTAATTCGCTAAAAACCAGAGCGTTACCAGAAAGTGTGGCAATAGTGACATTAGTTTAGAGAAAAAAGATTTTTCTTTATATAAAAAATGACTCGCTTGCAGTTCTAATGGGATGCAAACGAGTTCTGTTGCTGCAAAGATACAAAGATTCTTTGATAAAACAAACTTTTTGAAAAGAAAAATCACAAAAAGTAGCTTCATTTTATATAATTGAAGGGCATTTGCCGAAGGTGAGTCAAGTTTCGCATGTGGTTCAAGCATGGGCTGAAGACCCAAAGCTCCTAGCCACCACACGCCCTGAACCAACGGTCACCGGCGCGTAGCGGAAAGGTAAAGGGTAGAAGCTCCTAGTCCAGGGCAACACCCCTGGGTATTAGGGTGTTGTAACCCTGCGCCCTGTAAGGGCAAAAGCCTTGAATATATGCTGCTTTATAACCAATTTTATTTGGGATTTGCAAGAAACTATTTCTCTTTTAAATCATTTGCCGACTTTTCGAAATCAGCTTTGATTTCATCTAATAGTGGATTTCTGTTTTAGCATAAATGTCAATGCCATCATATTGTTTTGCTCTTTCGAGCATCTCCTCTTTATGTTTTAGGAGTTGTTTAAACTTTCTGATGTTTTCCTCCTTTGTATTGTTCTTTGTTGCTTGCATAATAGCCTCCTTTTTAATGTTATTGTTATTTATTTGGTGGCAAAGATAAGAAAAGTAAATGAGATATGCAAGAAAAAAGACCCAAAATTTTGTGAACCCAATTCTTTTTCGTACTTTTGCAGTTGTCTTGCTGTGGATGGCTGGCGATGAGTCGCCGGCTAAGTAAAAATCCATGGCTTGGCCTATTTTAAATTGAAGACGTTTGCTTGACGTTTCTTCTGACCTTTCGAAACCTCGGAAATTTCATAAGCGTTCAGATGGAGACTGCGGTGGGCGTCTACCCACTGTGTATATACACATGGCATAGGTGTGCCCCTTCGACTGAGGGGGTACACCCTATGCTATCATATATATACCTGCTTGGCGTAGGCTTCTGTTGCTTCTTATCCTTGACGCTGTGGTCCATTCCGAGGTACCTGAAAGGCAAGGATGAGGCTAAGGGTAATAAGATTCCTACGCCATCATTTTATAATAGCAATCCTGTTTCTAATAATCTTCTCTGCTTAGGGAATCGGTGGAGCATATTTATAGGGCTAGGAGACACCGATATGGCAAAGAAAATAGATTTGGAAGCTTTGTACCAGCAGATAAATGAACTTCAGATTGATAAAGATTTGAACAGGGGAAAGCTGCACCCTCTTTCGGAGAAATTCACTATATTTGCAACATGAAGGAAATATAGAAACTATACCAAGGATAGAGTTAGCCCTGATTATCATCGGGGGGGCATCCATATTTATCTTCTTAATAAACCTCTTGTATTTTCTGGAGTGAACTTAACAATAAGCAGACAAATTTAAATAACAATTATAATATTAATTTATGAAAAAATTTACCAATCAATTCAATGGGTCGCATGCCGA
>ERZ773241.463-NODE-463-length-45571-cov-10.642258_pt1 | contig 45571 bp, 40 predicted proteins | sample MGYA00580989_ERZ773241 | MGnify/ENA primary metagenome ERZ773241 (study PRJEB29015, sample SAMEA2737804) | human gut metagenome | biome: human gut; feature: human-associated habitat; material: faeces | place: China | collected 2012 ... | reverse complement strand
GAAAAGAACCAGACGGTGGCTGACATCGTCAAGGACAGCGTGCCCGCCGGCATGAGCATCCAGCCCGGCGACATGGTGCAGCTTCTGCGTCCGTTGCAGTCCGCCAAATAAGGTTTCTGCCGCGTATTTTCCTTGAACCCCGCTGTGCCCTCCGGCATAGTGGGGTTCAACTTTTTAAAAGGAAATGATGAAACGATTCACAGCCTCCCTTTTGCTTACGTCTTTCTCCCTTCTTCTGGTCTCTTCCTGCTCCTGGCTGATGGAGCCGAAGGAACGGGAGCGTGTTCCGCAGCCGCCCCCCGGCCCGGAAAAGAGCGCTCTTCCCCATAACAAGACCCAGAGATTTGAAGCGGAAGCTACGCTGGGACCGCTGGCTTCGCCAAGACGTTAAAGGCGTTCAAATAACGGTTGGCGGTGATTCTGTTCTTTACAGCATCCCGCAAACCGGATACAAACGCTCCCGATTTCCAAGCGGAGAGATGGCTGAGCTGGTCTAAGGCACTCGACTCGAAATCGAACGTGGGCTTTAAAACCCACCGTGGGTTCGAATCCCACTCTCTCCGCCACTTACTCCACCGCAATTCTATCGGAATTGCGGTGGTTTTTCTGCGTCAGCGCAAACCTGTCGGTCAGGCGTTGACAAACGCCCTCCGAACGATTACAATAGACAAAAATTACATTATGAGGTGATTTCTCATGGATTCCAAGCTGCGCCCCGAAACACTGTGCATTCAGGCCGGTTATACGCCCAAAAACGGCGAGCCCCGCCAGATCCCCATCGTCCAGAGTACCACATTCAAGTACGACACCTCCGAGGATATGGGAAAGCTCTTTGATCTGGAAGCCGAGGGCTATTTCTACTCCCGTCTGGCAAATCCCACCTGCGACGCCGTCGCCGCCAAGATCTGCGCGCTGGAGGGCGGCACCGCCGCCATGCTCACCGGTTCCGGACAGGCGGCCAACTTCATGGCGGTGTTCAACATCGCCGGATGCGGCGATCACATCGTTGCCAGCTCCGCCATCTACGGCGGCAGCTTCAACCTTTTCTCCGTCACCATGAAGAAAATGGGTCTGGAAACCACCTTTATCGACCCGGACTGCACCGAGGAAGAACTGAACGCCGCCTTCCGTCCCAACACCAAAGCCGTGTTCGGCGAGACCATCGCCAACCCCGCCCTGACGGTGCTGGACATTGAGAAATTCGCCAAGGCCGCCCATGCCCACGGCGTTCCCCTCATTGTGGACAACACCTTCGCCACCCCCATCAACTGCCAGCCCTTCCGGTGGGGCGCGGATATCGTCACCCACTCCACCACCAAATACATGGACGGTCACGCCTCCGCTCTGGGCGGCGCCATCGTGGACAGCGGCAAGTTCGACTGGACGGCCTACCCGGACAAGTTCCCCGGCCTGTGTACCCCTGACGACAGCTACCACGGCGTCACCTACACCCAGCGCTTCGGTCTCGGCGGCGCGTTCATCACCAAGTGTACCGCCCAGCTGATGCGGGACTTTGGCTGCGTCCAGTCCCCCCAGAGCGCGTTCCTGCTGAATCTGGGTCTGGAAAGTCTGCCCTTCCGCATGAAGCAGCACTGCGCCAACGCCCAGGCCGTGGCGGAATATCTGCAAGGTCACGAGAAGGTCAAGTGGGTGAAGTTCGCCGGGTTGAAGGGCGACAAATATTACGATCTTGCCCATAAGTATATGCCGAACGGCACCTGCGGCGTTATTTCCTTCGGCCTCTACGGCGGCCGGAAAGCGGCCGAGACCTTCATGAAGCACCTGAAACTGGGTGCCATCGAGACCCACGTAGCCGATTCCCATACCTGCTGCCTGCACCCCGCCTCCTCCACCCACCGTCAGATGACCGACGCGGAGCTGGACGCCGCCGGTGTCGGTGCTGACCTCATCCGCCTGAGCTGTGGTCTGGAAAACGCACAGGATCTTATTGAGGACATCGCGCAGGCATTGGAGAACGTGTAATCAGGAGGAAAGCGTATGCCCATTCAGATTCCCAACGACCTGCCGGCAGCGGGCATTCTGCAGCAGGAAAACATTTTCGTTATGCGAAAGACCCGGGCAGAGACCCAGCACATCCGCCCTCTGGAAATCGTGCTGTTGAATCTCATGCCAACGAAAATCGTCACGGAGACCCAGCTCAGCCGTCTGCTCGGCAATACGCCCCTGCAGGTGCATCTGGAGCTGATGATGGTCTCCTCCCACCGCTCCAAAAATACCCCGCAGGAGCATCTGCTGAATTTCTATAAAACCTTCGACGAGCTGAAAGACCGAAAATTCGACGGCATGGTGATCACCGGCGCGCCGGTGGAGCAGATGCCCTTTGAAGAGGTGGACTACTGGCCGGAGCTGTGCCGGATCATGGAGTGGAGCAAAACCAACGTCCATTCCACCTTCCACATCTGCTGGGGCGCGCAGGCGGGACTTTACTACCACTACGGCATTCAGAAAAAAGCCCTCCCGGAAAAGCTGTTCGGCGTGTACCCCCATCACGCGGACTACAAGCGCGCCATTCTGCTCCGGGGCTTCGACGATGAATTCTGGATTCCTCACTCCCGGCACACCACCGTGGAGCGTGCCGACATCGAAGCCGTTCCCGGCCTGAAAATTCTGGCTTCCTCTCCGGATGCCGGGGTCTACGCCGCCATGAACAAGGAAGGCCGTCAGATTTTCGTCACCGGCCACGCCGAGTACGATGCGGACACGCTGGAAAAGGAATACCTCCGGGACAAAGCGCAGGGTCTGCCCATCCACGTCCCAGCGAACTACTACCCCAATGACGATGACACCCAGCGCCCCGTCGTCCGCTGGCGGGGACACGCCCATCTGCTGTTCAGCAACTGGCTGAACTACTTTGTCTACCAGACGACGCCCTACGACATCATGGCCGTCGGCGTGGAGTGCACTTCCGAATAAAAGTTTACAATGCAGCCGCCGTCCCACACTTGAAATGGGGCGGCGGCTGCTGTATAATTCTAGAAAAATTCTGAATTGCGAGGTAAACGCCATGCTCACCACAATTCTTTTTGATCTGGACGGCACACTGCTTCCCATGGATCAGGAGGTGTTCGTCAGGGACTACCTGAACCGTCTGGCAGCCAAAATGGTGCCTTATGGCTACGATCCTCAGATGTTGGTCAAGGCCGTCTGGCGCGGCACCGGCGCTATGGTCGCCAATGACGGCAGGAAAAGCAACGAGACCGTCTTCTGGGAAAACTTCGCCGACATGTTCGGTCAGGATGCTTTGGAAGACGTCCCCCTCTACGACGAATTCTACGAAACGGAATTTCAGGAATGCCGCCACAGCTGCGGCTTTCAGCCCGCCGCGGCGGAAACCATTCGCACCCTCCACGCCATGGGGTACCGCACCGTGCTCGCCACCAATCCCCTTTTCCCGCCCACGGCCACCCAGAGCCGGGTCCGGTGGGCCGGTCTGACGCCCGAGGACTTCGAGTTCATCACTACATATGATAATTCCTCCTTCTGCAAGCCAAATCCGGACTACTACCGGGAAATTCTGGGTAAACTGGGATTGAACGCCGGAGAATGTCTCATGGTGGGCAACGACGTAAACGAGGACATGATCGCCCAAACCCTTGGTATGCAGGTATTCCTCCTCACCGACTGCCTCATCAATAAAGAAAACAGGGACATTTCTCAGTATCCATACGGCAGCTTCCCGGAGCTGATGGACTATATCCGGGGCTTATGATATGACGGTTTTTCTATTTCTTTTGTGTGCCATCGCGGCAATTTTGCTGATGGGAGGGTACTATACCTACCGCATCGCATTCTACTCCCCGAAAAAGGGGCGGGACAAAATCTCCACCTTCGCCAGCCACAAATATGACCCCTACCGCAAGGAGATCAACCGCCTGTTCTGCCAGCTCAGCGACCGTCCCTACGAGGAGGTTTCCATCGTATCTTTCGACGGGCTTACCCTGTTCGGGCGTTATTACCACGTCAAAGACGGTGCGCCGCTGGACATCGGCTTTCACGGCTACCGCAGCAGCGCCCTGACGGACTTCGCCGGCGGCAGCGAGCTGAGTTTCTCTATGGGGCACAATCTCCTGCTCATCGACGAACGCGCCCACGGCAGAAGCGAAGGCCGCACCATCACCTTTGGCATTCAGGAGCGGTGGGACGTGGAAAGCTGGGCACGCTACGCCGTGGAGCGATTCGGTACAGATGTGCAGATTATCCTCTACGGCGTTTCCATGGGTGCGGCGACGGTGCTGATGGCTGCCGGGCTGGACTTGCCCGAAAACGTGAAAGGAATCATCGCCGACTGCCCCTATTCCTCCCCCGGAGACATCATCCGCAAGGTCGCAAGGGATATGCACATGCCCGACCGCTTGGCATGGCCGTTTGTGAAGATCGGCGGTCGGGTCTACGGCGGCTTTGACGTTGACGAAATGGACGCCGCCCGGGCAGTGAAACAGGCAACGGTGCCCATTCTCATCATCCACGGAGAAAGTGACAGCTTTGTCCCCTGCGAAATGAGCGACATCGCGGCAGAAAATCCCGCGCTGGTCACACGATACACCTTCCCCGGTGCCGATCACGGGTTCAGCTATCTGGTGGACACCCCCCGCTACAAAAAAATCGTGACTGAGTTCGCGGAAAAGGCACTTGCGCCGAAAGCATAACTGCCGCCACCGCCGGAATGGGCGGGGTGCATCAGATAGTGAAAGGCACAGCGGGATAATCCGCTGTGCCTGTTCTAATGCCAGCGTCCCTTCCCTCTCCCTATGGGAAAGGTGGCCGAGCAAAGCGAGGACGGAGCGGGGAAACTAGGCGTAATACCCTCTCAGTCACCTTCGGTGACAGCTCTCCCAGAGGGAGGGCCAAGGGGCTGTACCAATACTCCGGCGCGGACGTTTTGCGGCAGGGATAGCGCAAAACAATCCCTCTTGATTTTTCCGAAAAAAAGAATACAATGGACGCATATTGTTTCCCGTGAAAGGATGCCGTTTTATGAACAAAATTTATATTCCCGAAAACTACAAGCCGGTGCTGGACGCCTACGACACCCAGCGCGCCATTGCCTATATCAAGGAGACGTTCCAGCAGGAATTTTCCAAGGCGCTGAACCTGAAGCGCGTCTCCGCGCCCCTGTTCGTCACCGAAAGCTCCGGCCTGAACGATAACCTGAACGGCTACGAGCGGCCTGTGGCCTTTGACATTCCCGCCGTGGGCATGGACGCTCAGGTGGTGCATTCTCTGGCAAAATGGAAGCGCCTTGCCCTCAAGCGCTACAATTTCACCGTTGGAAATGGTCTGTACACCGACATGAACGCCATCCGCCGGGACGAAGCGCTGGACAACATCCATTCCATCTACGTCGATCAGTGGGACTGGGAGAAGATCATTACCCAGGAAAACCGGAATCTGGACTTCCTGAAGCTCATCGTCCGCGCCATCGTGGGTGCCATCTGCGACACCAACGACCGCCTGCACGTTCGCTTCCCCCAGCTGCGCACCGAATTGCGCCGGGAAGTCACCTTCATCACCGCGCAGGAGCTGGAAGACATGTATCCCGGTCTGGAAACCGGTTCCCAGCGGGAAAACGCCTTTGTCCGGGAGCATAAGACTGCCTGCGTCATGCAGATCGGCGGACTTCTCCGCTCCGGCAAGCCCCACGACGGCCGCGCCCCCGACTATGACGACTGGAATCTGAACTGCGACATTTTCTTCTGGGACGAAACGCTGAACCGAGCGCTGGAGGTTTCCTCCATGGGCATCCGTGTGGACGCGGAATCCCTCGACCGCCAGCTGACCCTCGCCCACTGCGACGACCGGCGGACGCTGCCCTTCCACAAGATGCTGCTGAATAACGAGCTGCCCCTGACCATCGGCGGCGGTATCGGCCAGAGCCGTCTGTCCATGCTGATGATGGGCTGCGCCCACATCGGCGAAGTACAGTCCAGCGTATGGGACAGCGAAACTGTGGACGCCTGCGCAAAGGCCGGGATCCCGCTGCTGTAATTTACATACTGACAAAAGACGCGGCCGACACGACCGCGTCTTTTTCGTATAAACAGATATAAAAAATAGGTTGATTTTATCCTAATATTTGAGTATACTAATAACAAAGGAGGCATTGCCATGAATATTGATACCAATACCATCGTTCCCATCTCCGTAGCCAATCAGAATTTCTCAAAGGTTGCCCGACTGGTTGACCAGTATGGTTCCGCCGTTATTATGAAAAACAACACGCCCCGGTATATCATCTACGAATTCAACCAAGCGGACACCATGCAGGCGGCAGCCGACGACGATGTGCTTGCTTCCTCCGCGAAGCTCATGCAGCGCAACACGCATGTATATGAGGAACTGGCAAAATGAAGCTTCTCAGTAGGCGTCAAATTCTGATGTTGCATTCCATGCTGATCGCGCAGTCCGGCGGCATGGATGGGCTGCGTGATGAAGGTCTGCTGGACTCCGCAGTCAACACGCCGCTGCAAGCCTTCGGCGGACAGGAGCTCTACCCAACAATTCTCGAAAAAGCCGCCCGTCTGGGTTATGGACTCATTCACAATCACCCTTTCGTGGACGGCAACAAACGCATCGGAACTCACGCCATGCTCGTATTTCTGGACATCAACAACATCACACTTTCCTACGAAGATGACGATTTGATTTCCGTCATTCTCCGCGTTGCCGCCGGTGATATGGATGACCATGGGCTTCTTGAATGGCTGAAAAATCACATTGAATAGTGGGGTTGGCAGACACTGCCAACCCCACACTTTTAGTAATAGAAGAACTTATAAAACGAAGGATACACATTCAGCAGTTGCTGCAAGTTCGTCCGGGAATTGGAACCGGGATCGCGGATGGTAAATCCGGACGCCGACAGGCTGCTTCCCCCGGTATACCCCGTGACCACCACCCAGTGCTGACCGCCATAGGCATTGCTGACGCCGAGCAAGACAGGTTTTCCCTGCTTCAGCTTACCATAAACGGTACTGAGATATCCGGAACCGTCCGTAACTGCCGTATAGTGGCTCGGCCAATAGAGACTGCCCGAGGGCGTATAGGTAAGCTCCTTCGCCATAGCGTCGGGGTAGATGGTTCTTCCCGTGCGGAAGGACTCCATCATTGCCACCGCCGTTGTGGCGCAGCCGATCTGAGAAAAGGTCCTCCCGGATGTACCGATCCGGACATCCGCCCAGCGGGCGTCCGTCTGCTTGAAATTCGGCACGTTCAGGGACACTGAAGCATAGTTTCCGGACAGATATTGCGCGCTGACGTATCCGGTTTTCGTTCCGCCGTAAAGGACGCGGCTCCATCCGTTCGCAGTGGACAGGCGGATGACCGTTTCCCCCTTGCTGAGGGCGCCGACCTTTCCATAGGCCGTCCCCGCCCCGCTGCGGACGTTCAGCGTGCCGCTGCTTACCGCCACGGATACCGGGGTCCCCTCCGTCACCGTGATGAAGCCCGCGTGGCAGTAGCCGTACTTCCCTTTTGCGTATTCCACCTTCCACCAGTCGCCGGACTTGGAGATCAGCGTAACATAGCTTCCCTTATTCAGCGACGCGGCCACCGCTGCACTGGAGGACGGGCCGCTTCGCACGTTCAGCTTCCCGGAAGCAGTCGTCACGACACCGGCTTTGGAATCCGCCGTGGCCGCCTCAGCCCGCATCGGCAGAAGGAACGCTCCCAAAAGGAGCAGAACCGATACAGTACAAGTCAGAATTCGTCGAATAACAATCACCTCGTTCTGGTTTTTCTGGAAGCTTACAGCCCGTCGGCAACCGCTTCCCCGCATATATGCGCAGTAATTGTAACACATTTGTAACTATTTTGGAATACGCCAAATTCTGACAAAAATGCAGGAGCCGGTAAATAGGCGGGATGCATCAGACCGTTAACAGGCACAGTGGGATAATGAACTGCCCCCCTTGCCTCTCCCTTTGGGAGAGGTGGCCGAGCGCAGCGAGGACGGAGAGGGTATTGCACTTATGTACCCTCTCAGTCACCTTCGGTGACAGCTCTCCCAGAGGGAGAGCCAAGGGGCTGTACCCCGGCACGAGAAATGGAGCGTATCTGTACCGATACGCTCCATTAACTATTTTACGGTTCTTTCATCTGCCCCGCGATTCTGTTCAGCAGCAGCGCTTTTGCAAAGTACATCGTCTCATAGCGGATGTACTGGTCGGCGTTCTCATCCCACAAAAAGCGCAGATTCGGCGGGAACTCGTCGTCCCCCAGCCACAGCTGGACGGCGACGCCCAGACCGTCGAAAATCTCAAAGGCATAGGCTGCGTCCCCCACGGGAAGGGGCTTGCCGCCCAGCGCCAGACACGCCCGGCGGAAGGCGGGAAGATCGTTCTGGAACCGCTCCGCCCAAGGGTCGTGATCGTCTTCCAGCAGCTTCTGGTGAAATTGCAGGCCGAAGTCCTGCATGGCCTTCCACCGTCCGCTGACATGCCGGTCTTCCCGGCTGTCGCAGATCAGGTCAAGCAGGGTCATGACCTCCTCATAGCTGTTTCCGTCCTGCCACGCGCCGTTTTCCAGCCGCTGGATATCCCCGGTTTTCCGGGAGACCCGGTAGCTCTGGCCGAAAAATGTGGTGTATAGAAAATCCGCGTCCAGTTTTGCGTTCAGCTTTTTCGCCAGCGCTTCCGCGTCGTAGGTCAGAAAGCAGCTCTTTGCCTGCTGCGCCTGAATGAGATAATTGTCCGTTCGTGCCATGGGCGTACCTCCCTCTCGGATTACGGAAATTATACCATCTTTCGTTTCATAAAGCAAGGAAACCTTAATGACTTTGCATGTTTACTTTCCTGACTTTCTATGGTAAGATAAAGGGTACTTATCCATATGCTGGCAGGAAATCACAAAATTTCGCCGCTTATGCACGAAAGGAACCTGATGGATTATGTCCCACGACTGCACCCGGGCGATCATTGACCTGGACGCTGTTTCTTCCAATTTTGACGCGGTCTGCCGCAAGGCCAAAGTGCCGGTGATGGCGGTCATCAAGGCCGACGCCTACGGCCACGGCGCCGTGCCGATCGCCCGGCTGCTGGAAAATCGGTGCGCTTTTTTCGGCGTCAGCTCCATGTCCGAAGCGCTGGAGCTGCGGGACGCCGGAATTGCCCGGCCGATATTGATTCTGGGCTACACGCCGCCGCAGGCTTTCCCCGACGCCGTTCGTCTGGGTATCCGCCCCGCCATTTTCCGCCGGGAGGACGGGGAAGCCCTGTCCCGGGCTGCCGTGGAAGCGGGGGTATCCGCAGCCTTTCACTTTGCCGTGGACACGGGCATGAGCCGCATCGGTTTTCAGGTAACGGAAGCCGACGCCGACATCTGCGCTGAAATCGCCGCCCTGCCGGGGCTGACCGCAGAGGGGCTGTTCAGCCATTTTGCCACCGCCGACAGCTATGACCTCAGCCGCGCCCGCGCACAGGCGGAACGCTTCGACGCTTTCGACGCCATGCTGAAACGCCGGGGTGTCCGCATTCTCATCCGCCACCTGAACAATTCCGCCGGACTGATGAACTTCGACCACCACTACGAGATGGTTCGTTCCGGCATCGTCACCTACGGCCTGTACCCCAGCGACGAGGTGGACACCGGCCTTCTCCCCCTGACTCCCGCCATGCGTCTGCTCAGCCGGGTCTCCTACGTGAAAGCCCTGCCCCCCGGGCGGGAGATCAGCTACGGCGGCACGTTTGTCACCACCCGCCCCACTGTCGTGGCCACCGTCCCCATCGGCTACGCCGACGGCTACCGCCGCAGTCTGTCCGGCAAGTTTTACGTCCTGATTCACGGACAGCGCGCCCCCATTCTGGGGCGGGTCTGCATGGATCAGATGATGGTAGACGTTACCGATATCCCCGGCGTGCAGACGGGCGATACCGTCACCCTGATCGGGACGGACGGCGATGAGGCCATTTCCATGGAGGAGATCGCCGCCGCGGCCGGAAGCTTCAACTACGAATTTGCCTGCGGTATCAGCCGCCGGGTGCCCCGCGTGTACCTGCGCGGAGGACAGGCCGTCCATACCGTACATTACCTGACCGATGTCTATCATACGATTTCTCGATAAAATGGTTAACACCATTTTATCCTGCGAATCCTTCGCAGGCCGCCGGTGGCGGCGAGAAATGTATGGACTTACGTTTTTTGCGGCTACGCCGCTGGCTGCTGAAACAGCAGCCGGATAAAACGGTTTTTAACCGTTTTATTAAAAACTAGTATCAGGAGGAACCCCATGGCACATAAACCGAAATACGCAAAACAGGAACCCCGCCGGAATACCGCGCTGAAGCTGCTGCCGCTGGTGCTGGTGGCGGTCGTCGCGGTAGTCCTCATTGTCCGTTCCGTGGGCAAGGGGAAGCCCGACGACGCCCCCACCACCCCGCCAACAACGGAAGAGATTCCGCCTCTGGAGCCGGTCGCCTCCGCCACCGTAGGCGTTCAGGGTGATCTGCTGATGCACAAGCCCGTGATCACCGCCTGCACCACAGAGGATGGCGGCTACGATTTTGAATCGATTTTCCGCTACGTGGCAGAATATACTGCAAGCTATGACTATTCCGTGGCCAATCTGGAAACCACCCTGGGCGGCGATAATTACCCCTACCAGGGCTACCCCGACTTCAACTGCCCCGACGAGATCGTGGAGGCGGCGAAGGACGCGGGGATCGACATGCTGCTCACCGCCAACAACCACTGCTCCGACACCACCACTGAAGGCGTCCTGCGCACGGTGAAGCGGGTGCGGGAAATGGGTCTGACCCCTCTGGGGACCCAGCTCAGCGACGAGGAACCCAAGTACGCCGTGGTGGACGTGGGCAGCATCAAGGTGGGCATGGCGGCCTACACCTACGCCACCAGCGAGGTGAACGGGCGTCCCTCCCTGAATTATGAGCCGGAGGTCGCCCAGGTGGGTCTGGTGAATTACTTTGTGGAAACCAATCTGGACGCCTTCTATTCCGAGGTACAGTCTCTCTTGTCCCAAATGCAGGAAGACGGCGCGGAAGCTACCATGCTGTACATTCACTGGGGCACGGAGTATTCCCTTCAGGCGGATTCCTCCCAGCGGATGATCGCCCAGAAACTGTGCGATCTGGGCGTGGACGTCATTGTCGGCGGACACCCCCACGTGGTGGAGCCGATGGAGCTGCTGACCAGCAGCTCCGATTCCCGGCACAAAACGGCGGTCATCTACTCTCTGGGCAACGCCGTATCCAACCAGCGCCGTGACCTGATGACCCTGAACACCGGCCACACCGAGGACGGCGCGGTGTTCACCGTCACCTTTGAAAAATACGCCGACGGTGGGGTGTACGTTGCCGATGTGAACGTGATGCCCACATGGGTCAACCTGCACAGCGTTGACGAAAAGCAGGAATACAACATCGTCCCGCTGGAAGACGCCCGGCGGACGGAGTGGCAGAATCTGTATGGTCTGGACGCCGCCGCTCTGGCGAACGCCGTGGCATCCTACGACCGCACCATGAACATCGTTGGCCCGGGGCTGGAGCAATGCCGGAGCTACTACGCGCAGGAAAAACAGGCGCGGGAAACTCCCGTTGTTCCGACCGAAGAGGCAGCCTGACAAGGAGGAGTACCCATGTCCAAAAAGCCGAAGGGAAACAACACAGCAGTCGTTGTGCTGCTGACCGTATTGATTTTCGTCATGATCGCGCTGACAGGTCTTGTGATCTGGATGTGTGTTAATCTGGTGAACAAAACGCCCCAGACTACCGTCCGGACGGAGACACAGATTTATACCCTTCCCACCGTCCCCCGGACAGAGCCGGCGCAAACCGAGACCCAGCCCCCGGAGACCACCCTGCCGGAACCGGAGCATGTGGTGGCTACCGCTTCCATCGGCACCATGGGCGATCTGCTGATGCACAAGCCGGTGTTTGACACCTGCCTGCAAAGCAATGGCACCTACGATTTCAGTTCCATTTTCCGCTATGTCAAGGATGTCGTGTCCGGTCTGGACTACGCCATCGCCAATCTGGAGACCACCTTCGGCGGCGACGATTACCCCTATCAGGGCAATCCCGCTTTCAACTGTCCCGACGCGCTGATCGACAGCGTAGTGGACACGGGCTATGACATGCTGCTCACCGCCAACAACCACGCGGGCGACACCATGGCGTCGGGCATCACCCGCACCGTGGAGATCATCCGCGGCAAGGGACTGACCGCCCTCGGCTCCCAGCTGAACGCCGACGAGCCGAAATACGCCGTGGTGGACGTAAACGGCATTAAAATCGGCATGGTGTGCTACACATGGGCATACAGCAGCAACGGCAGCTCCTTCTCCCTCAATGGTCTTACCCCCATCAAGGACGAGGGGCAGATGAACTACTTCCTCAACAACGACCCCGGCAAGCTGTACACCGCGTCGGAACAGATTCTGGAACAGATGAAAGCGGACGGTGCGGAAGCTACCATGATGTTCATTCACTGGGGCGTGGAATATAACATCAAGGAAAATTCCCTTCAGGACACCATGGCGCAGAAGCTGTGCGATCTTGGCTTTGACGTGATCGTTGGCGGACACCCCCACGTGGTGCAGCCGGTGGATCTGCTCACCAGTTCCGTTGACCCCGACCATAAGACTGTGGTCATCTACTCCCTGGGCAACGCCGTGTCCAACCAGAGAAACGGCTATATCTCCGCCGCGCCCCCCTACTATACGGAGGATGGCATTCTGTTCACCGTCACCTTTGAAAAGTATTCCGACGGAGCCGTGTATCTGCAAAGCGTGGACGCGCTGCCCACATGGGTGAACATGCGCACTGACGGGGCGAAGCAATATAACATCCTGCCGCTGGACGAAGACAATCAGGATCAGTGGGCGGAGCTATTCAACCTGAACGACGCCATGCTGTCCTCCGCGAAGAAGTCCATGGAGCGCACGGACTCCATCGTCGGCGTGGGCATGGAAAAATGCCGGACGTATCTGGAACAGCAAAAGGCCGACCGGGAAGCCTACTATCAGGACCTGGCCAGCCATCCGGAAACCTACGTTCCAAGCACCGTCCCGGAGGAAACCGCCGGGGAAACCATCCCGGAAACCGTAGCCGTTACCAATCCGGCAGCATAACGAAGCTTCCCGAAAACACCGGGTCGCAGCAGACATTCCGTTTGCCGCGACCCGGTTTTTGCCTTCCTGCCCGTCCGCGCCGCGGGGGTAGCGGAAAAAGCGAAACTTTCCCGGGAAAAAACAGATATAATCCATTGACATTGCAAAAATTTACGGTATAGTAGTATCTGTCGTATTTCGGCGTAAAACAAAATCTTGGAAGAAACGGGGGAGGATAATGTCCAAGGAACTCATCAGACTCCAGGACCTGACCATGGAGTTCGACGGGGAGCGTATTCTCGACGGCATCAATCTTTATTTCAACGATCACGAATTCCTCACACTGCTCGGCCCCTCCGGCTGCGGCAAGACCACAACGCTTCGGATCATCGGCGGCTTTCTGACGCCTACTTCCGGCACGGTGACGTTTGACGGGAAGGTCATCAACGACGTCCCGCCCTACAAGCGGCAGATCAACACCGTGTTCCAGCGTTATGCCCTTTTTCCGCATCTGGATGTGTACGACAACGTTGCTTTCGGCCTGAAGGTAGCAAAGCTGCCCAAGGACGAAGTTGACCGCAGGGTCAATGAAATGCTGGAAATCGTCAGCCTGAAGGGCTACGAAAACCGCAGCGTGGACAGTCTGTCCGGCGGCCAGCAGCAGCGTGTTGCCATCGCCCGGGCATTGGTCAACCAGCCGAAGGTGCTGCTGCTGGACGAACCGCTGGCAGCGCTGGATCTGCGCTTGCGCAAGGACATGCAGATCGAGCTGAAACGCATCCAGCAGACCACCGGCATCACGTTCATCTATGTCACCCACGATCAGGAGGAAGCTCTTTCCATGTCCGACACCGTGGTGGTCATGGACAAGGGACGGATACAGCAGATCGGCAGACCTGAGGATATCTATAATGAGCCGAAGAACGCCTTTGTGGCGGACTTTATCGGCGAAAGCAACATCCTGGACGGCGTCATGCTGGAAGACTTCAAGGTCCGGTTCTTCGGCCGGGTCTTTGAGTGCGTGGACAAGGGCTTCGCCCCCAACGAGCCGGTGGACGTGGTCATCCGCCCGGAGGACATTGACATCGTGAAGCCCGCGGAGAGTCATCTCGTCGGCACCGTCACGGGCATTACCTTCAAGGGTCTTAACTACGACATCATCGTGGAGTTCAAGGGCTTCAAATGGCTCATCCAGACCACGGACTACCACGGCGTGGGCGAGACCATCGGCATCCGCCTGAACCCGGAAGACATTCACATCATGCACAAGAGCGAATATTCAGGTCTCTTTGGCGACTACAGCTCCTACTCCGCCGAGTATGACGAGCTGACGGAGGATGCCGAAGATGAAGAGGAATAAGTCTATCTTGCTCAGCACCCCGTATTTGATATGGATGGTGGTATTCACGCTGATCCCTCTGGGTGTGGTGTGCTACTATGCCCTCACTGACCCGTCTACGGGGGAATTCAGCCTTGTGAACCTGCGAGGGCTGAACCTGTACTGGGGCGTTCTGTGGCAGTCCATCTTCTACGCGGTGGCGTCGGCTTTCATCTGCCTGCTGCTGGGCTACCCCATGGCCTACTACATCGCCCACCGAAGCCAGACCGCTCAGAAGTTCCTGTATATGCTGGTGATGCTGCCCATGTGCATGAGCTTTCTGCTCCGTACCCTCGCATGGGTCGGATTGTTACAGGACACCGGCATCATCAACAATATTCTCGACGCCATCGGCATCGGCCGGCTGCGGCTCATCCGTACCCCCGGCGCGGTCATTCTGGGCATGGTGTATAACTATCTGCCCTATATGATCCTGCCCCTGTACGGCGTCATCGTCAAGATCGACCCCCGGCTCATTGAAGCGGCGGAGGATCTGGGCTGCAACAGCACGCAGGTGTTTTCCCGGGTGGTGCTGCCGCTGAGCGTTCCCGGCATTCTCTCCGGCATGACCATGGTGTTCGTCCCGGCGGTGTCCACCTTCTATATCTCCCAGAAGCTGGGCGGTACGGACACGGTGCTCGTCGGCGACGTGATCGAGCGCCAGTTCAAGCAGGGCAACAACCCCAATCTGGGCGCGGCGCTGAGTCTGGTGCTGATGATTCTGGTATTCATCTGCACCGGCATCATGAACCGCTTCGGCGGCGGCAATGAGGAAGGCGGTGTCATCGTATGAAAAGAGCCAACCGCATTCTCACCGTTCTGATTTTCATTTTCCTGTACGTCCCCATGGCAGTGCTGATCGTAGCGTCCTTCAATACGGGCAAGGACGTTACCCAGTTTGAAGGGTTTACCCTGCGGCAGTACGCCCGTCTGTTTCAGGACAGGACGCTGTTAAAGCTGCTGGGCAACTCCCTGCTCGTCTCGGTTCTCGCCAGCTTCATCGCCACGGTCTTCGGCACGGTGGCGTCACTGGGCATCTACAACCTGAACCCCAGACTGCGCAAGGCTGCCATGACGCTGACCAACATCCCCATGACGAATCCGGATATCGTCACCGGCGTGTCCCTTTCCCTGCTGTTCGTCTTCGTGGGGACCCGGATGCTGGGGCAGCGGAACAGCCTGACCTTCTGGACGCTGCTCATTGCCCACATCACCTTCAACCTCCCCTACGTGATCCTGAACGTCATGCCGAAGCTCAAGCAGACGGACAGCTCCCTCCGGGACGCGGCCATGGACTTGGGCTGCACGCCCCTGCAGGCGTTTTTCAAGGTGACGCTCCATGAGATCGCCCCCGGCATCGTGTCCGGCGCTATTATGGCGTTCACCATGAGTCTGGACGATTTTGTCATCAGCTATTTTGTCAGCGGGCTGGATTTTGTGACCCTTCCCGTGGAAATCTATTCCTACACAAAAAAGCCCCTCCATCCGAAAATCTACGCCCTGTTCACCCTGCTATTCCTGCTGATTCTGGTGCTGATGGTCACCATGAACCTCATTCAGCTCCGCGGGGACAAAAAACGAGCCGCTGCCCACAGCGGGGTATAAAGGAGAATTGTCATGAAAAAAGGGATTTCCGTTATTCTTGCCGTCTTGCTTGCCGTGAGCTGCCTGACCGGTCTTTCCGGCTGCGGCAGCAGTAAAAAGACCACCCTGTACGTCTACAACTGGGGTCAGTACATCTCCGAGGGCGACGACGGCTCTCTGGATGTAATCGCCGCCTTTGAGGAAGCCTACCCCAACATCCGCGTGCAGTATTCCACCTATGACTCCAACGAGATCATGTACTCCAAGCTGTCCAACGGCGGCATCACCGTGGACGTGATCATCCCCTCCGACTATATGATCGGCCGGATGGTGCAGGAGGGTATGCTGGAGGAGCTGAACTTCAGCAACATCCCCAACTACCAGTATATCGACGACTCCTTCAAAAACACCTCCTACGACCCGGAGAACAAGTATTCCGTTCCCTACACTTGGGGCACCGTGGGCATCATCTACAACACCAAGTACGTGGACGAAGCCGACGTCACCGGCTGGGAACTGCTGTGGAACGAGAAGTACGCCGGAAAGATCCTGATGTTCGACAACTCCCGGGACGCATTCGGCATTGCCGAGTACCTGCTGGGTTACGACGTGAACACCACCGACGAGGCCGAGCTTCAGGCCTGTGCCGCCAAGCTGGCGGAGCAGAAGCCCGTGGTGCAGCAGTACGTCATGGATCAGATTTTTGACGCCATGGAAAACGAGGAAGCGTGGATTGCCCCCTACTACGCCGGCGACTATCTGACCATGGTGGAAGAGAACCCCGATCTGGCCTTCTACCGTCCCACGACCCAGGGCTATAACATGTTCATCGACGCCATGTGCATCCCCACCTGCTGCCAGGAGAAGGAGGCGGCGGAAGCCTTCATCAACTTCCTGTGCAGCCCGGAGATTTCCTCCGCCAACATGGAGTTTTTGGGCTACAGCGTCCCTTCCACCGCGGCGAAGGAGCTGATGGATCCGGAGGTCGCAGGCAGCGAGGTCGCCTACCCCGACGCGGACACCCTCACCACCGGCACCAGCTTCAACTTCCTGCCGGAGGAAACCTCCCGGTATATGGAAAGCCTGTTCATGGAAGTCCGCAACGGCTGATGGGCTTTTGACCTGCCGAAAAAAGTTCGTATAAACAGAAAGATTCCCGTCCGCAGATTGCGGACGGGATTTTCTATTTCCGGTCAGATCGCATTTCCCGGCTTCGCGGGCTGTCCAAGCTCGCTTTGAATCGGGCGCACCATGCAGAACTGTTTCAGATGAAAATGCTTTTCCAGAACCTCGTAAATCTCAAACCCCAACTGCTGGTATAGCGTCACGTTGTGGGGATTGTGGGTCTCCAGCGACATCATCATGTGATGGTTGTCCGCGTAATCCACCGCCGCCTTCAGCAGCTTCACCGCAATGCCGTGGTGCTGCATCTGGGGGTCTACCGCCAGATAGATCACATGGAGACGGTTGTCCTCGTGGAGCTGGGTCGTCCAGTGGGAGTTCAGGTAATCCCGTGCGGCAAAAAAGTGGAACAGGGTTTTGAGCGACGGGTCTTCCTTGATCAGCCATGCGTCCGTCTGCAATTCCGCTTCCAGCTCCGTAAAGTAGTATTGGAGGAAATGGTACGGCTCGGTCTCGTCGGAAACGACCAGAAGGCCGTTCAAATCCGGGCTGTCGGCAAAAATGTCGCAGTTTTTGTAGAATTCCTCCATGTCGCAGGCAAAGAGCTTCGGCAAAAGCTTCTTGCGGATATCCTCGTTGGGAATCAGGGTCTCGTACAGCGGGTCGGAGGCAAAGCACTTGTTCAGCAGTGCCTGAAGCTTTGGCAGGTCTTTTTTTGTAACTTTGTATAATTCGCTTTCCATATATTCGTTCCTTTATCTTGGGAGGCAGTCGCGGAGCATCCGCTTCATTTCCTCCACACTGATGTTCAGACTGCCCACCAGATCCCGGTAGGCGCCCTCCTGCGCGGCGGCCGCGCCCTGCAGGAAGGCCGCTTCCGCGGTGTAGTCCGTAATGCCCCGGGCTTTCTTTTCCAGCAGGCTCTTGACCGTGGCGTAGAGGTTGATATACCCCACGATCCGGCGGTAGCCCCATTTCAGGCGCTCCTTGGGCTGAGAAAATACGTACTGGGTGAAGTGACGGTATACCCGCTGCTCAAACAGGAAGGCATACCGGTTGTTGTCGATCTCATAGAGTTTCCGCAGTGCCGCGGAGAGATTTCCCTCCGTCAGGCTGCCCGCCGCGCCGTGGAGCAGCTCCAGGCTTTCCTGCAAGCTTTCCTGGAGGAACTGGACGTTGCCGTACCAGTCGATGCGGACAAAGGTGTCCTGGGTCTGCTGGAACAGATTCAAAAGCTGCCGTTCCAGTCGACCGGCGTCCTCGCCGGGTGCCTGTCCCCGGTTGATGGCCGCCGCCCGGTCATAGACCTGCTGGGCAAGCGCCGCCGCTTCATCCAGCGCCTGGGCAAGGCTCTCGCCGTCAGCTTCCGTCCGGGCGCACCAGTCCAAGTCCAATGCTTCCTTGGCCTTTTGAAAGGTTCCAGCAAAATTCAGCGGAACGACTCTAGTCCTGTCAATGGTCATCAGCAGCAGACCGAACAGCTCATGGTGGAGACGGTACACGTCCTCGTCATAGTAGGTGTCGTTGTCGAACTGGGAATGATAGTGGGTCTCCATGAAGCTGCCGCCGGTGAAATCGTTGACCATGGAGGGAATGCCCGCAATGGCGATGGAAAAATCGTCCGACCATGTCTCGATAGGGGCGGTGATCCGGGTCTCCTCCGGGTAGCCCTGCGTCAGCTCCGGGAGATTTTCCAGAAATTCCTCCAGAAAATCCACATATTCGTAGGTGCTGCGGATTCTTGCCCGGGTGCCGTGGGCAAGAGCGGGCAGCTCGAAATTCAGGTCGGCAATGACTTGCCCCCGCCATTCGGGATGCACGGTAAACACCTGCTCATAAGCGCCGGTGGACCAGTCGAACTGAGAATCCGCCACGCCCCATTCCTCCGACGCCATGGCGCAGAAAAGGATGGTGTTCTCCGGCTGCCAGCCGGTCTCTACCAGTGCTTTGCCCATGCCCAGCATCATGGAAATGGCGGTGTTATCGTCCTGAAAGCCGTCAAAATAGGAGTCGTAGTGGGCGGACAGCATGATCTTCCGGTCAGGGTTCCGGCCGGTCAGCTCGCCGATGATATTGTAGGTGGTGCGGTCGCGCTCCACCCGGGTGCAGGCGTCCAGCGTGACGGCCACCGTCGCACTGTCCGCAAGCAGCTCCTTCAGCACCCCGGCGTCCTTCCGGGAAATGGAAAAGGCGGCGGCTTCGGGAGGGCCTGCGATGTCCTGCGCGTTCAGCGCGGCATCGTCCACCTCGCCGTAACCCCCGGTCTGCACGGCGATCAGCGCTGCCGCACCCTTGAGGTGGGACTGATACACGGGGTAGTTGATCCACCATTCGTTCCGCTGATTGATCTCCACCAGCACCAGCTTCCCGTTAACGTCCAGCCCCTCATAATCCGCTTCCGTGCCCTTGCCCGCATAGACAAGCTCGTAGGCGGTAGGGCCGTCCGTGACGAAATTCGTCTGATACGCCCCCAGCTGGACATGGCGCTCCCGTCCCTCGGCGTCGGTGAAGGACAGCTCCGCTTTCTCAAACTCCCACGCGTCCACGGTGATGGCGTCCTTCCATACTTTGGAAAAGCCGATTTTCTTCATCTCCGCCGCCAGCATGTCTCCCGTGGCGATCTCCGCCGGGGAGCCTGCGGTGCGGTAGCCCAGCACGGGGTTGGTGCAGTGCTCCTCCATCCGCTTTGCAAGGCGGTAGGAATAGCCGATATCCAGCTTTTCCAGATACCGCTGCGCCTGACTTGTCAAGGTCATCATCTCCTGTTTTCCCGCTTTTGGGAATTGTAGCATACTTAAAAGGCGTTGTACAGTGCCAATTTATCTAAAAAACGCGGCTTTGAAGCCGCGTTTTTTTCGTTAACTTTCAAGAGCCTGCAGCCGTCCCTGAATGATCTTCCCCACGGTCTGGGCAAACCAGCCCACGGAGGGCAGCCTGACCACATCCCGGCCGTAAATGGTGCGGGTGCTGCTTAAGTCGCCCTCCCGGCCGGAGAACAGGCACAGCGGCGGATTGCCATGCCTGCGCAATGCCGTCGCTTCTTCGGCAGCGTCGGCCACGGCGGGCCTGCCGCTGTAGTCCCGGCTGAAAAACTGATTCCCCGTGCCGGGGAGGCGGGTATCGTCGTTGGGGTTCGCGTCGGTGAGGATCAGCAGAAGCCGCTGCTGCTCCCCCGACCGGCGCAGAAGCCAGTCCACTGCCCGCAGGGCAAGTCCGTCCCGGTTCCATCCGGCGGCAGCGAACTCGAAAATCCGGTTGTTGCCCTGATTTTCCCGGTAGTCCCGGTACTCCCGCAGCACCGTACAGCCGCTGACGGAGCAGTAGGACAGCACCCGGACAGGAATTGCGCACCGGGTCAGCGCCTCGGCCAGAATGTAGCCTTGCGTCGCCAGCTGCTCCTGCCGCCGGTTCTGGGAGGCGGAAGCGTCCAGCAGAATATCCACGATCAGGTTCCCAAGGGTATTGGGCTGCTGCCGGTCGAAGACCCGGCCGTCCCCCAGCGAGGGGGCGCGCCATGCAAGCGCCGAGTTGACCCGTCCCGCGCGGCACCGAAGGCTCCCGTCCTCCTGAAGCAGCAGGATGGTGTTTTGCAGCTGCTGGGCAAGGCGCTGGATCTCCAGCCGGTTCTGGGCCAGATGCGCCTGAAAATAAGCGCGGTTGCGCTCCGTCTGCTCCTGAATCTGCTCCCATTCCCGGGTGGGTGCCTCCCCGGTTTCCGGCGCTTCCCCTCGGGTGAAATGCAGCACACAGTTGCGGTGATGGCCGGTGCAGCAGGTTCGCTCCGCGTCCGCCAGTTCCGCCGGGGTCAGCATGGACTTGCCGAAGCACGCGGCGGCGTATTTCCGAATATCGTCCTTCCGGGCCTCCCGCCAACCGAAAATGCGCCGCCCCAAAGAACGTAGTCCCACGCCGCCATCCGGCGCGGCCTGCCCCAGACGGTGCAGCCCTCCCGGGCGAAGCATCAGCCGGGCAAAGAAACCCAGATCCACCCGGTTGGAATTGAAGTGGTCAATTTCGTTGCGGAGATTCCGCCCGAAATATTTGAGAACGATCTGCTCCATCCGCGTCTGGATGGCCTCGGCGTCCCAGTCGGGATCAAATTCCAGCGCGTCCAGAATCTGCTTTTCCCGGTCAGATTCCTCGCTGGGCAGACCCAGCGCCCGGCGGAACCAGCCGATTTTCAGCCGGTCCTGCTCGCTGTTCACGGAAAAATCCTGCTGTAACTGCCGCTGGGCATAGTCCTGCCGCAGAAAGGTCAGCGCTGGACGGGCGTCCCGGCACCTGAGATAGGCGCACCGTTCCAGCCCCAGCCAGAGCAGCTCACTTTGCAGCTCTCCCCCGGAGTGGCGCTCCAGTGCGGTGAACAGCAGCTCCAGCTTCTTGTAATCATACAGCTGCCGCACAAGGCCGATGGCGGTGTTGAAATACAGCGACGCTTCCCCGTTGGGTTCATAGCCCCGGCTGCCTGTGGCGAAGCCGTAAGCGCCCGCGGCGTTCCAGATCTGGTTGTCCGCCCGGCGGGCTTCCTGTTCCCCGATGTCCATATCAGTCTCCGAAGAACTCGTCCGCTTTTGCCGTTCTGGGGACACGCGCCCAGACCACGTCGGCGGTGAGCTGCCGCTCGAAGGGGTCGAATGCCTTGTTGATGATGCCCATTTCCAGTGCGGCTTCCGGGGAAAGTCCCCGTTCCATCAGCCGCAGGGCAGTCAGCAGTCCCCGCAGGTCCAGCGCCCGGGCGGAGATCTCCCCGCTGCTGCACTTGGCGCGCAGATCGTCGAACAACGCCGCCAGCTGCTGCGCCCAGCTCTTTTTCAGGCTCGGGAAGCCCCGCAGCAGGAGTTTGCACAGATCGTCCTGCCCGATTACCGGCATATCCACCACCACGAACCGGGAAACCAGCGCTTCATTCAGCTCCCGGGTTCCGGCGTAGCCATAGTTCATGGTGCCGATGAACCGGGCCGCGTCGTCCAGCGTCACGCGGCGGTAGCCCGGAATGTCAATGACCCGGCGGAAATCCAGCGTGGCGTGGAGCACGGCCAGCGCTTCGTTTTTCGCCATATTCACCTCGTCCAGAATGCCGAAGCCGCCAAGTCTCGCGCACTGGCACACAGGGCCTTCCCGGAAGCAGACCTCGCCTCCCTTCAGCGTATCGGTGCCGATGAGGGACGCCGCGTCCACATTGATGTGCATGGAGATGTCCCACACGGGGCGGCCGAACAGGGCGGCCAGATTCTCCGCCAGTACGTTTTTGCCGGTGGCCTTGGGGCCTGCCAGAAGCAGGTTCTCCCCGCACAGCACCGCCGCTGCGGCGGCTTCCCAGACGTCCTTGCCGTAGTATACAAATCGGGGGTTTGGAATCCGGCCGCGTACTTCCTCCGCCACGCCGTGGGCGTCCCGGAAGGAACGGACTTCTGCAAGCAGGTGCCTGTTCACGCCCTCAGCTTCCAGTTCTTTCCAAATATCCATGACAAATCCCTCCTCGCAACGTTCCTCTTCTATTTTAGCATGATGCACGGCATTTGCAAGGAGAATCTTTCCCTTTCAGCTTGCGTGTGGAAAAGGTTTCCTGTATAATAGGTTACATTCATACACTTCGGAAAGAAGGGGTACCTATGGAGAAGATCAGGCAATTTCTGGCGCGCAAAGACGTGGTGTTTACCCTCCAGCGCTACGGGATCGATGCGCTGGGGGCCATGGCGCAGGGGCTGTTTTGTACACTGCTGGTGGGGACGATTCTCAACACCCTGGGACAGCAGTTCGGCATCGGGTTTTTGACACGGATCATCGTCACCGTGGGCAAGGGTGAGGGCGCAGTGGGCTATACCATCGGCGGGCTTGCCTCCGCCATGGTCGGCCCCGGCATTGCCGTGGCCATCGGATTTGCGCTACACTGCCCGACGCTGGTGCTGTTTTCCCTGATCCCCGTGGGCTTTGCCGCCAACGCCATGGGCGGCGCGGGCGGGCCGCTGGCGGTATACGTCGTCGCCATCGTCGCGGCGGAATGCGGCAAACTGGTGGCAAAGGAGACCAAAATCGACATTCTGGTGACGCCCATCGTGACGGTTCTGTCCGGCATCGGCATTGCAAGCCTGGTGGCCGCGCCCATCGGTACGGCGGCCAGCGCCGTAGGCAGCTTCATCAAATGGGCAACGGTGCTTCAGCCCTTTTTCATGGGCATTGTGGTATCCGTCGCCGTGGGCGTGGCGCTGACGCTGCCCATTTCCTCCGCCGCCATCTGCGCGGCGCTGGGTCTGACGGGACTTGCCGGCGGCGCCGCCGTGGCCGGATGCTGCGCCCAGATGGTGGGCTTCGCGGTGATGAGCTTCCGGGAAAACGGCTGGGGCGGTCTGGTCGCCCAGGGCGTCGGCACCAGTATGCTGCAAATGCCCAACATTGTGAAGAACCCCCGGATCTGGATCCCGCCCACGCTGGCATCGGCCATCACGGGGCCGCTTGCCACATGCCTGTTCCATCTGGAGATGAACGGCACGGCGGTCTCCTCCGGCATGGGCACCTGCGGCTTTGTCGGGCAGATCGGCGTTTACACGGGCTGGATCAACGATATTGCCAACGGCGCAAAGACGGCCATCACCGCCATGGACTGGACGGGCATGGCGCTGATCTGCTTCGTTCTTCCGGCGGTGCTGAGTTGGGTTTTCTGCCTGATCCTCCGGAAATGGGGCTGGATCGGGGAAAACGACCTGAAATTGGAGCTGTGAAGAATTCCCCCGCCGCGTCGGAACATCCGTACGGCGGGGGAATTTTGATTGCTTTACGCGCCGAACACCTTTGTGTCCAGATGCCGCTTTTTGACGGCGTAAAACAGCACCGTGCCAAAGGTCAGGAGCACCGCCAGCTCTCCCAGCGCCACGTACAGCGCGTTGAGGAAGAAACCGCCGCCGATGTATACCGTCAGTTCCCAGCCCACCAGCAGTGCGTTAAACAGTGCGGGCATCGCCATCCCCACCAGAGGATAGCCCTTCACCGTGACCCGCCGGGTCAGCCACATCTCCCCGGCCGCCAGAAGCGTCGCAAGACTGCCCACGAGAAAATCCAGCGGCAGCGCGGCGGCATAGGTGATGTTGAAAACCAGACAGCCCACCGTCAATCCGGGAATCGCTGCCGGGGTGAAAAAGGAAAGCACACACAGCGCTTCGGACAGCCGCATCTGGATCGCCCATGTGGTGGAACCGGGAAGCAGAACATTCTGCAGGTGGGTCAGTACAGCGTACAGCGCCGCAATGACGGCGGCATGGGTCAGAAATCTGGTATTTTTAGACATGGTGTTCCTCCAAAAAAGAAATTGGGAGCAGTCCATGACCACACCCAACAAAAAATGAGCGCATAGCGCCCATCGGAAATCCCTAGTTTTGTTTACCGACAGGATGGTCACGAACTGTCCTATGAAATTTCTCTCATTATACACATTGGCGGCAGAAAAGTCAAGGTTGCATTTGCCATGAATATCTGGTATCATGAAGTGGCGAATTACTCGAAAATAAGGAGATGGTAGTTTATGGCAAGAAACAACACCCCGGTGGACAAGAATTCCCGGGAGTACCTGCTGCGGCAGGTGGCCAACGGACGTTACAGTCTGTTGCTGATCGTCATTCTCACGGTGGTCAATCTGATCATGACGATTCTGGACACGAACACGTATTTCCTGTTCTCCGCTTCCGTACCGTACTATCTGGTATTCGTAGGGATGGGCATAGAGAACGGCTTTGTGGACGGTGCCTGGAATGTCAAAGGGACGCTCACCTACACGGGTCTGGTCATCGCGCTGGTCATTGTGGCGGTGTATCTGCTGTGCTGGCTGCTGGGCAAGAAGCGTGCCGGTTGGCTGACGGCAGCGCTGGTGCTGTTCATCGTCGATACCGTGGCGCTGGTGGTCATTACCTTTGCGCTGTATGATAGCCCCGTGGGCAAGCTGGTGGATTTCCTGCTGCACATCTGGGCCATCGTAGAGCTGGTTCTGGCGGTACGCGGCAGCAGGAAGCTCAAGGAACTTCCTCCCACGGAGGAACCCAGAGACATCTGCACCGGCCCGGAATTCTAGTTTCATACATGCAGGAAGCTCCCTCGAAAAGAGGGAGCTTCTTGATTTTATGCCAGATAAATCGCCTTGCAGGCCAGCATGGTTTCGTAGCAGTCCAGCTTGGAGACCAGCTCCAGCGGCGCGTGCATACTGAGCACCGGCACGCCTGCGTCCACGGTGACGATGTTCCGGTTGGCCATGTAGGCCGCCACGGTGCCGCCGCCGCCCTGATCTACCTTGCCCAGAGTCGCGATCTGCCAGATGACGCCCGCCTTGTCCAGCGTGGAGCGGACATGACCCATAGCCTCGGCGGAAGCGTCGGAGGCGCCGCCCTTGCCCCGGGAGCCGGTGTACTTGCAGATGGCAACGCCGTAGTTCAGCAGGCTGTTGTTCCGCTTGTCGCAGGTCTCCGGCCAGTTGGGGTCAAAGGCGTTGGAAACGTCGGCGGACAGGCAGAAGGAATTGGCGAAGCAGTCGGACAGCTTGACGCCCTGGGCGTCGCACAGGCCCTCCATGAAATGCTCAAAGTAGTGGCTCTGCATACCGGAAATGCCCACGGAGCCGATCTCTTCCTTATCGGCAAGGATGCAGACGGCGGTCTTTTCGGGCATGTCCAGAGAGAACAGGGCTTCCAGCTCGGCGTAGGCGCAGACCCGGTCGTCGTGGCCATAGGAGCTGAGCAGGCTGCGGTCAAGACCCGCTTCCCGGCAGCGTCCCGCGGGAACCACCGTCAGCTCGGCGGAGAGGAAGTCGCTCTCCACAAGGCCGTACTTTTCGTTCAGCAGCTTCATGATGTGCAGCTTCACGAGGTCAGAGCCGTCGCCCTCCAGCGGCTCGGAGCCGAGGATCACGTTCAGCTGCTCGCCCTCGATGATCTTCCCCGCAGGCTTCTGCATCTGATCCGCCGCCAGATGGGGCAGCAGGTCGGAGACCATCAGGATGGGGTCGCCCTCGTCCTCGCCGATGGTGACCGTGACCACAGCGCCGTCCGCCCGGTACACCACGCCGTGGAGCGCCAGAGGAATGGTCGTCCACTGGTATTTCTTGATGCCGCCGTAATAGTGGGTCTTGAGGTAGCTGATCTCGGAATCCTCGTACAGGGGATTGGGCTTGATGTCCAGCCGGGGGGAATCCACGTGGGCGGCACAGATGTTCGCGCCCTCGCCCAGAGACTTGGTGCCGACCACGGCCAGGGCGATAGATTTATTGCGGTTGTTGTAGTAGATTTTGTCGCCGGGTTTGGTTTCCATGCCGGGGGCGAAGGGCTTGTAGCCCCGTTTCTCGGCCTCCCGGACAGCCCAGGCGGTAGCCTCCCGCTCGGTCTTGCATTCGGTCATGAACGCCATGTAGCGCTGAGCATAGCCTTCCATTTCATCCCGCTGGCCGTCGGTGAGCCGGGTGTAGCCGTTCTTGGGCGACGCCAGCAGGGAATTGCGCAGTTCTTCTGTGGTCATGTTGCATCCTCCTATGTTTCTTTCCGCCTCCGCCATCAGGCGGGGCGTTACGTTTGGGTAGGTCAGATTTTCCGGCAGCGCCGAAAACAGTCTGACTTCCCCGATCTCGCTTTCCGGCAGGGGTTCCAGACGGCGAACCGCCGCGAAAAACACCATGCCGTTGGCGCTGCTTTGGGAATCGAAGCCGCGGTAGTCGCAGACCGGGTAAAGCTCCGCGTCCCGGACGCCGCTTTCCTCGTACAGCTCCCGCCGGGCAGCCTGCATGGGCGTTTCTCCCGGCTCGATGTGGCCGCCCTGGGTCTCCCATGTGTCCCGCTCCCTGTGGCGGCTGAGAAGCCACTTCCCGTCGTACCGGGAGCAGACGACAACGAAGGTATATGTTCCCAGCGTTCCCGTCGGGTGGACGGTACATTGCAGGGACTTGCGGCGCTCGCTCGCTGCGTCCATTATACCAATTCCCTGCAAAAACGCAAGGCATTTTTCCCGAAATTCCGACGCTGACCCGGTGTTTTCCAACACAAAGCCGCATTTTCCCCGGAACCAGCTCTCGTCCGGCTGGGCGGCGATGCGGCGACGGGCGTAGTCTTCCGGAATGCCGTCCCGGCGCATAAGGCGGCGAACCCGATCTTCCACCGGAGCGGTGACGGCGACCGTCACGTCGCACAGCCCGGCAAGTCCGCCCTCAAACAGGGCGATAGCGTCGATGGCGGCAAGGGCGGGCTTTTCCCCGAGGCGGCGAAGCACCTCCCGCTTCACGGCGGCGTGGGTGATTCTGTTCAAATCCAGCAGAGCGTTTTTGTCGGAAAATACCAAATTCCCAAGCTTTTTCCGCTGCAAAACGCCGTCCTCCACCGTGCCGGTGAATCGTTCTTCGATGGCCGCAAGGAGGGACGCATCCCGCGTCAGCAGCTCGTAGTAGATGGCGTCGCAGTCCAGAACCACTGCGCCCCGCTCCTTCAGAACGTTCAGCAGGGTGGTTTTTCCGCAGCCGGTGCCGCCGGTGATGCCGAGAATCATGCTTCCTCCTCCGCGTCCACAATGTGGAACGCCGCGGCCTTTTTCAGCCGGTTCTGCACGGCATAGGCTACGCCGCCCCCCACCGGGCACCGGGCATAGACCTGATGGATGCTGGGGTCGTCCAGCTCCCGCAGGGCGGCAAACAGGCCGGCAGACAGGGTGTTGACGTCCGCCTCCCGGCCGTAGGACAGGGGGCTGCACCCGGCGTACAGGGGCAGCTCTTCTTCAAAGCACAGCACCCGGTCGCCGGGGGTGAAATGGCGGCGGATGTAGGCGGCGGCCTTTTCCCGGCTGCCGGAGACGATGACCACCGGCTCCGCCGGGGCGTAATGGCGGTATTTCATGCCGGGGGCTTTCACCACGGCGTCCTTGTCGATCTGGGCGGTGACAGCCTTGTCGATGACCAGATCCCCCAGAACGGAGATCAGCTGCTCCGGGGTGATCCCGCCGGGGCGCAGCAGCCGGGGGCGGTCTTCCGTCAAATCCACGATGGTGGACTCCACGCCCACCCGGCATGGGCCGCCGTCCACGATGGCGGCGATTTTCCCGTCATGGTCATGAAGGACGTGCTGGGCGGTGGTGGTGGAGGGCTTTCCGGAAATATTGGCGGAGGGCGCGGCAATGGGCACGCCCGCAAGGCGGATGATCTCCCGGGTCACGGCATTGTCCGGGCAGCGGACGGCCACGGTAGAGAGTCCCCCGGTGGTGCGCCGGGGGACGCAGTCCCGGGCGGGCAGTACCATGGTCAGCGGTCCCGGCCAGAATTCCTTCGCCAGCTCATAGGCCGCCGCAGGTACGTCGTGGCAGAACAGTTCGATCTGCTCCGCGCCGCAGATGTGCAGAATCAGGGGGTTGTCCTGTGGACGACCCTTGGCTTCAAAAATTTTCGTCACGGCAGCTTCGTCCAGACCGTTTGCGCCCAGACCGTAAACCGTCTCCGTGGGGATCGCCACCAGCTCCCCCTGACGAATCAGGTCAGCCGCAATTTGGGGCGTTTCCGCGTCCAATGCGGACAGAAGAAGTGTTTTCATCAATACACCTCCAGTTGAAATAAGGGGCAAAGATGGGCAGCCGCTTTTGTTTGCGGCTGCCCATCAGAGACTGGTAAAAATTAGACAGTGGGCTGGTTGGCAGCCTCGATGATCTTGACAAACTTCTCGGGAACCAGAGACGCGCCGCCGATCAGACCGCCGTCGATGTCGGGCTGTGCCAGCAGCTCGAAGGCGTTCTTGTCGTTCATGGAGCCGCCGTACAGGATGGAGATCGCACGGGCGTTCTTGGAGGAGTACAGCTTGCGCACCACGGTACGGATATTCTCGCAGACCTCTTCCGCCTGCTCGGGAGTGGCGGTCAGGCCGGTGCCGATGGCCCAGATGGGCTCGTAGGCGATGATGACCTTGCGGATCTTGTCCTCGGGAACGCCAGCCAGACCCAGCTTGATCTGCATGGTGATCCACTCGGTGGTGATGCCGCTCTGGCGCTGCTCAAGGCTCTCGCCGCAGCACATGATGGGGGTCAGACCGGCGTTCAGAGCAGCCAGAACCTTGGCGTTGACATCGGCGTCGGTCTCGCCCATGGCGCGGCGCTCGGAGTGGCCGATGATGACGTACTTGCAGCCGGCGTCCACCAGCATATTGGTGGCGATCTCACCGGTGTAAGCGCCGGAGGCGTTGGCGTTGCAGTTCTCGGCGCCGATGCCTACCCGGGTCTCACGCATGGCGCGGACAGCGGCGGGAATGCACACGGCGGGAACGCACAGAGCCACGTCGCACCAGCGGCCCTTGGGCAGAATGGCCTTCAGCTGGGTCATAAACTCCTTGGTCTCGGAGGGGGTCTTGTTCATCTTCCAGTTGCCGGCGATAACGGTCTTGCGGTATTTTCTGTTCATGATTCCATTTCTCCTTTTATTGATAGAGATGTTAATAGAAACTCGATTCCCGGATTACTTATCTTCCAGGCAGGCGATGCCGGGCAGCTCCAGACCTTCCAGGAATTCCAGAGAAGCGCCGCCGCCGGTGGAAATGTGGGTGATCTTGTCGGCAAAGCCCAGCTGCTCGCAGGCCGCAGCGCTGTCGCCGCCGCCGACGATGGTGGTGGCGCTGGAATCTGCCAGAGCCTGCGCCATGGCGATGGTGCCCTTGGCCAGAGTGGGATTCTCAAACACGCCCATGGGGCCGTTCCAGACGACAGTCTTAGCGTCCTTCACAGCGGACGCGAACAGAGCGCAGGTCTTCTCGCCGATGTCCAGACCTTCCTTGTCGGCGGGGATGGCAGCGGCGTCAACGGTGGTAACGTCGATGGGGCCGTCGATGGGGTCGGGGAAGGAATCGGCAACGACTACGTCAACCGGCAGGAGCAGCTTGACGCCCTTGGCTTCCGCCTTGGCCATCATGTCCTTGCAGTAGTCGATCTTGCTCTCGTCCAGCAGGGACTTGCCAACGGCGTAGCCCTTGGCGGCCAGGAAGGTATAAGCCATGCCGCCGCCGATGATCAGGGTGTCCACCTTTTCCAGCAGGTTATTGATGACATTCAGCTTGTCGGAGACCTTTGCGCCGCCCAGAACAGCGACGAAGGGACGCTCGGGGTCGGACAGGGCCTTGCCCATGATGGAAACTTCCTTCTGAACGAGGAAGCCGCTGACGGCGGGCAGATAATCGGCCACACCGGCAGTGGAAGAATGGGCGCGGTGGGCAGTGCCGAAAGCGTCGTTGACGAACACGTCCGCCAGAGAGGCCAGAGCCTTGCTCAGCTCGGGATCGTTCTTGGTCTCGCCCTTCTCAAACCGGGTGTTCTCCAGCAGCATCACGTCGCCGTCCTTCAGCGCGGCGGCCTTGGCCTTGGCGTCCTCGCCTGCCACATCGGCGGCCATGATGACTTCCTTGCCCAGCAGCTCGCTGATGCGCTTCGCCACGATCTTCAGGCTCAGCTCGGGCTTCCATTCGCCCTTGGGCTTGCCCATGTGGGAGCAGAGGATGACCTTTGCGTTGTGGTCAACCAGATACTTGATGGTGGGCATGGCGGCGACAATCCGCTTGTCGGAGGTGATGACGCCGTTCTTGGTGGGAACATTGAAGTCGCAGCGGCACAGGACCCGCTTGCCGGCTACGTCGATGTCCTCGATGGACTTTTTATTGTAGTTCATGATAACTCCTCCATATTCTCGGGAGGTCACTCCCGCATTTTACCAAAGTCGCGCAAATTGGGAAACGACAGCTGACGCAGTGCCTCGTAGACGGTGACGGCAACCGCATTGCTCAGGTTCAGGCTCCGGGCATCCGGACGCATGGGAATGCGAACACACGCGTCGTAGTGCGCCCGAAGAAAGTCCTCCGGAAGTCCCTTGGTCTCCTTCCCGAAAAACAGGTAGCAGCCGTCGTGAAAGGCAGCCTCGGTATAGCTCCTCGGCGCTTTCGTGGACAGGCACCACATTTCCTCCACCTGATTCTTCGCGAAGAAGTCCTCCAGATTTTCGTAGTCCCGAACCTCCACCATGTGCCAGTAATCCAGACCCGCACGGCGGACGGCCTTTTCGGAGATGTCAAAGCCCAGCGGCCGTATCAGGTGCAGACGGCAGCCTGTTGCGGCGCAGGTGCGGGCGATATTGCCGCAGTTCTGCGGTATCTCCGGTTCCACCAGAACAATATTCAGCATGCACATCACCCCGGTGGCAGTCGCGTCGGACTGTTTTCTCAAAATCCGCTCGTCTTCTATTGTAAGTCAAACGGGCGGTAAAATCAATCGGGAAAAATGTTAATTTTCAACTTTTTTATAGTATTCACATAAAAAATGGACATTGGGGCAGAATTTTGTGAATAATGCAGAAACTCGCATAATTTGTGCCGTTTTTTCGGAAAAATCCCCGCCGACGCAGGAAAAAACGTTTCCAAAAAATCAACCGGGAACCCGGACAAAATCCCGGTTCCCGGCGAAATTTCGCTACATTATGGTTCAGAGCAGTTTTTCCTTGTTCCGCGAGGGAAATCCGTTATTTCCCCACGCGTCCGTACAGCTTTGTAGCAGCGTAAATTCTCGCGGCCAGCGCGTCGGAGTCAAAGCCCTTTTCCGCGCGCCACGTCCAGTTGGCGCTGGACAGCGTACCGGGAAAGTTCATCCGAGCTTCCTTGCCCAGTTCCAGATAGTCCTGCATCTGCACCACGCACAGCCGGGACACGGAACCCATGCAGCCGCGAATCATGCCCCGGATATAGCCCTCCTCCCGGTTCAGTCCGAGATAGGTCTTCGCGCAGGCCACATCCCCCGGCGCAGCTTCGTCAAACCACTGCTTCAATGTCACATTGTCATGGGTACCGGTGTAGCACACGGAGTCCACGGGGTACAGATGAGGCATGTAGTCGCTTTCCTCCCGGGAGTCGAAGGCAAATTCCAGAACCTTCATGCCGGGATAGCCGGAGTCCTGCTGCAATTTCCGCACCTCGGGGGTGATAAAGCCCAGGTCTTCGGCAATGAATTCCAGATCGGGCAGAGCCTGCTGAATGGTGCGGATGAAATCCATTCCGGGACCCTTCACCCACTTGCCGTTCCGGGCGGTGGTGTCCCCTGCGGGCACCGACCAGTAGCTTTCAAAGCCGCGGAAATGATCCAGACGGATGACGTCGTACAGCTTCCCGGCGGCCGTCAGGCGCTGAATCCACCAGGAATAGTGGGTCTGCGCCATCTTTTTCCAGTCGTAAATGGGGTTGCCCCAAAGCTGGCCGTCCGCGGTGAAGGAATCCGGGGGACAGCCCGCCACCTGTTCCGGATGGCGGCTTTCGTCCAGCTGGAAGAGTTCCGGATTTGCCCACACGTCCGCCGAATCCAGCGGCACGTAAATGGGAACGTCGCCGATAATGCGGACGCCCTTGGCATTGGCGTAGCTGCGCAGAGCCTTCCACTGCCTGTCAAATTCGTACTGAACAAAGTATTGCAGCCGGATCTCATCGGACAGCTCCCGGCGCTTTTCCGCCAGAGCGTCAGCCTTGCGCAGACGCAGGGCTTCCGGCCACTCCAGCCATGGCTTGCCGCCGAGGGTGTCCTTCAACGCCGTGAACAGAGCATAGTCTTCCAGCCAGTTCCGGTTCTGCTCCACGAAAGTCTCATAGGCACCATCCGGCGTGAAGCGCTGAAACGCCAGCCGCAGCACGTTCATCCGATGAGCGTACATGGCTCCAAAATCCACCCGCGCCGGATTGCTGCCCCATGGAATGTTCTGGATTTCCTCTTTTTTCAGCAGTCCCTCGTCTGCCAGCCTGTCCAGATCGATGAGATAGTGGTTGCCCGCGCAGGCGCCCAGAGACTGATAGGGGGAATCGCCGTAGCCGGTGGGAGTCAGGGGCAAGATCTGCCAGTACCGCTGTCCGGCCCTGACCAGAAAGTCCACAAAGGCATAGGCGTCCTTCCCCATGGTGCCGATGCCGTAAGGGGCCGGCAGGGAGGTAATATGCATCAAAATTCCGCTTTCGCGCATTGCAATGGTCTCCTTAATTGATACCGCTTTACGTTCTTATCGAAAAACAGCATCTGTGATATGTGATCGTTCATTAAAATTCTCAATTCGGAATTGAGAATTTTAATGGATTATCAGTGTGAAATTTCCCGGATGCTCTCCCGGGAGAGGATCTCAAAGGGTACCGTCTCGTGACAGGCGGGCGCGTTCCGCTCGATATTCCCCAGCAGAATTTCCACGCTGCGCTTTGCCAGCAGGGAAACGGTCTGACGGACGGTGGCCAGTCTCGGCACCAGGAAGCTGCTCAGCGGCAGGCCGTCCACGCCCATGACCGACACGTCCTCCGGCACCTGCAGGCCGTTGTCCTGCAAGGCGCGGATGGCGCCGATGGCCATCACGTCGGCGGTGGCGAAAATCGCGGTGAACCGGCAGCCCTTATCCAGCAGCGCCTTGGTCGCCTGATACCCCGCCTGATAGGAATAGCGCACGCCCTGATAGTCCCGCTTGGGGTCGAAGGGGATGCCGTGGGCAGTGAAGGACTGCATACAGCCCTCGTAGCGCAGACGGCTGGTGTCGGAAATGGCTCGGTCGCCGCCGATGATGGCGATACGGCTATGTCCCAGACGAATCAACGTATCCATGGCGCTGCACGCGGCCTCCCGGTCGTCGGTGGAGACGCTGGACAGGTTGTCAAAGGACAGCATGGAGGCGTCGTTGGTGACCACGACACAGGGAACGTCAATGCCCCCGAAATCCCGGATGAAATTCTCGTTGTTGCCGCCGAGGAACAGGATGCCCAGAGGCTTCTTTTCCCGGCACAGCTGCGCGGCTCGGCGCACTTCGTTTTCGTCCTCGTCCATGTAGTCCACCACCAGCTGGTAGCGGGTCTGGGCGATCAGGGTCTGGATGGACTCCACCATCTCCCCGAACAGCTCGTTGCCGATACCCTTTACCACCACCAGAATGGTGGTGGAGTGGTGCTGCTTGAGCTGCTTGGCGTTGACGTTCAGCTGAAAGCCGCTTTCGGCGGCGGCCTCCAGGATTTCCTGCCTTGCCCGCTCGCTGACGTTGGGATGATTGTTCAGCGCCCGGGAAACGGTGCCGACGGCATAGCCGGTCTTTGCAGCCAGATCTTTGATTGTCATGGCATCCGCCGCCCCTTTCTTTTGGCGGAATCTCTGAACAAACCGTCTTCGGCTGAGCAGCGGATCTTTTCCCCCAGCTGTGCGGTTTCAAAAGTGGGAAATGCATACAGTATTCCTCCACTTTTGAAACCTTCATCTGGTGAAAAATCTCTCGCTGTCAGCTCTCGCCGGTTTATTCAGAGCTTCCTTTTTTGAAATGCCCACCGGCTGTTTACACAGCCGGTGGGTAAAAATCAGTTACGGGAACTTAGCCCTTCACCGCGCCGGCAGCGACGCCCTTGATGATGTACTTCTGGCAGAACAGGTAGACAATGATGATGGGCAGAATGGCCATCATGATGACCGCCATGGTCGCGCCCAGATCCACGGTGCCATAGCTACCCTTCAGGTACTGGACGTGGATGGGGATGGTGCGGTACTTGGTGATGTCCAGGACCAGATACGGCAGGAGATAGTCGTTCCAGACCCACATCAGTTCCAGAATACCCACAGAAATGAGGGTAGGCTTCAGCATGGGCAGCACCACGTTGAAGTAGGTGCGCACGGGACCGCAGCCGTCAATGGACGCCGCTTCCTCGATTTCCAGAGGCAGGCCCTTGACAAAGCCCACGAACATGAAGATGGCAAGCCCCGCGCCGAAGCCCAGATAGATCACGGGAATCGTCCAGGGGGTGTTCAGCTTCAGGGAGTCGGCGGTGGAGGTCAGGGTGAACATGACCATCTGGAAGGGGACGATCATGGAGAACAGGCACAGATAGTAGAAGAACTTGGCAAAGCCGCTCCGCACCCGGGCAATATACCATGCCGCCATGGAGCAGCACAGCAGGATCAGCGCCGTGGAAACCACGCTGATGAACAGGCTGTAGCCCACGGACTTGAGGAAGGGGTAATTGCCGAAGGTCATACCCTTGACATAGTTGGCAAAGCCCACGAAGCTCTCCGAATTGGGCAGGGCAAACACGTCCAGATTGATGGCATTGTTGGACTTCAGGGAGTTGACGACAACCTCGTAAATGGGCATGATCCACACAAGGCAGATCAGCACGAAGGCAACGGTCAGCACCGTGCTGCCGGCGGAATACTCTTTGGTTTTCATTCTGTCTTTACGCATCACTGCTGCACCTCCTTGCGGCGGGTCGCGGTCTGCTGGGCAATGGCCAGAACGGCCACCAGAATAAAGAAGATAACAGCCTTTGCCTGGGCAACGCCGTGCCAATTCTTATTGATGTTGTAGGTGGAGTAAATGTTCAGCGCCAGCAGCTCGGTCTGGTTGAACTTCGCGCCGTTCTGAATGACGCTGGGCAGTCCGCCGGTCAGCGCCAGGTTCTGGTCGAACAGCTTGAAGGAGTTGGTCAGAGTCAGGAAGGTGCAGGTGGTGATGGAGGGCATCACGTTGGGGATGATGACCCTGAACAGCGTCTGGCTGCCGCTGGCGCCGTCAATTTCAGCGGCCTCCAGCATGTCTCCGGGGACGGCCTGAAGTCCGGCAATGTAAATGATCATCATGTAGCCGATCTGCTGCCAGGCCACCAGAATGACCAGACCCCAGAAGCCATAAGTGGCGTTGGCGGTGAGGTAGGTGGCGTAATTGCGCAGAATGCCGTCGAAGATCATGCTCCAAATATAGCCCAGCACCACGCCGCCGATCAGGTTGGGCATGAAGAACACGGTGCGAAACAGGTTGGAGCCGCGCATCTTCTGGGTCAGGGCATAGGCGATGAAGAAGGCCAGCACATTGATCAGGAGAATGGAGACCACGGCAAAAAATGCGGTGTTCTTGAAGGCGTTCCAGAAGCTGACGTCCGTCCAGATTTTGGAATAATTCGTCAGGCCGACCCATTTGGCATCCTTGGGAATATTGAAGGTGCAGAAGGACAGGTAGATGCCCTGCAAAAACGGCCAGACGAAGCCGATGCAGAAGGCAGCGAACACGGGGAGGATGAACAGCGGCGCCCACCGCTGAATGGGACGGCGGATCAGTCGGCTGTTCAGCCCGGCGCCGTCATTTTTTTTGCTCAATGAGATTCCCTCGCTTTCCTGTATTGTATTTTTATTATATTTGGCTGCTTACCAAAATAACCGTGTCAGAACGGAACTGCGTTCCGGTGCTGCCGCGCAGGACAGGAGGCTGCATCCGCCCAAAAGCCGACGTACCCTCCCACCCTGTGCAGGCCGGGACATTTAAAGGGGCGGGCTTACCGCCCGCCCCTCTGGGTTTCAGTTGTGGTGTGCCGATCAGCCGTTCACGGTCTTGTACTCGATGGCCCAGCCGTCAACGAAAGCGGTCTTAACAGCTTCCCAGTTGGCGTCGGTGGGATCAGCGGAGTAAGCGGCCAGAGCGGTGACAACGGTAGCTCTCCAGGAGTCCACGTTGGGGGTGTAGTTGAACGCCCAGGTCACAGCGTACTTGCCGTCAGCCAGCAGCGCGTTGCCGTCAACGATGAACTTGTTGGCGGAAGCGGGGCAGCTCTTGAAGGGAACAGCGCCCAGCTGCTCGACCAGGACAGCGGATGCGTCGGGATCGGTGACCAGCCAATACAGGAAGTCCAGAGAAGCCTGGATGTCCTCTTCCTTGGCCTGGCTGTTGATCGCCCAGCAGTTCTCGGTGCCGGAGCACAGGCCGGCCTTCTCTTCGCCGTCAACGCCGCAGTAGATGGGGATCATGGCGATCTCGTCGGGGTTCAGGTTGAACTTGTCGGCGGTCAGGGCCGCATACTCCCAAGTGCCGTTCTGGTAGAAGACAGCCTTGCCTTCGCCGAACTCAGCCTCGGACTGGTCGCCGGTGGCGGTGGACAGCGCGGTGGGGTCAGCGGCGGAATCGGTGATGTACAGATCCCAGATGTTGCGGAAGTTGTCCAGGTAGGTGCCCTTGATCTCGGCGGGCTGCTCGGTCACGCCGTCGTCACGGAACTCATAGTAGAGGGGCATGTTGGCCAGGTGACCGGAGAAGCGCCAGGAAGAGGAGCCGTCCAGGCCGGCGGAGGAGAAGGCGTCGAAGCCCAGCTCAGCGGCGCGGGCGTGGATGTCGTCAGCGACGGCCTTCAGGGACGCGAAGTCCTTGATCTCATCCAGAGAGTGACCGGCATCGGCCAGCAGCTTGGTGTTGACGATGATACCGAAGGACTCGTAGCAGTAGCCCATGGCCTTCAGCTCACCGGCCTCGTTGTAGAGGTTGAAGTCGTTGGTGGCCAGCTCGCCGGCGAGAGCCGTTCCGGTCAGATCCAGAGCGTACTCATCCCAGTCCTTCAGGCCGGACATGTTGCCGATGTTGTAGATGGTGGGAGCGCCGTCCTTGCCCATCTGAGCGTTCAGGGTGTTGGAGTAGTCGCCGGAAGCAGCGGTTACGACCTTGACAGGCACGCCGGTCTTCTCGGTGTAGCTGGCGGCCAGACCCTGCAGAGCCTGGTCGAACTCGGGCTTGAAGTTCAGGTAGTAGACGGAACCGGCAGCGGCGGGCGCGTCGGTCTCGGCCTCGGTGGTGGGAGTGTCAACCTTGGCTTCGGTGGGAGCCTTGGTCTCGGTAGTGGTCTTGGAGCCGCAGGCGGCCAGACCCATTACCATGACAACTGCCAGCAGCAATGCAATCAGCTTTTTCATTTGTGTTTCCTCCTATTTTCGTTCCGGCAGAGCCGGATGGTGGTTTGGAAACGATTCCAACGTTTCCATGTCAACATCATAGCGCACATTGTCTAAAAGTGCAACTGAAATTTTTGCTTTTTTGAAAGTTCTGCATATTCAACAATTTTCGGTGTGCTGTTTTGGTGATTATTTCGGCTATCCCGGGATTTGCGGCCGTTTTTACCGATTTGCAGGCGGCGCCGCCACTTTTTGGGTGACGGCGCCGCGGATGTTACTTCTTATATAAGATGCGAATGGAATTCAGGACGCACAGCAGCGCCACGCCGGAATCGGCGATCACCGCCAGCCACATGGAGGCATAGCCGCACAGGCCGAGGATCATGACGGCCAGCTTCACCGCCAGAGCGAACACCACATTCTGCCACGCAATCCGGGCGGTCTGTCTGGAAATGCGGAGCGCCTGCGGCACCGCCGCCACGTCGGAGGTCATGAACACCACGTCCGCCGCCTCGATGGCCGCGTCCGCGCCGCTGCCCATGGCCGCGCCTACGTCCGCACCGGCCAGCACGGGGGCGTCGTTGATGCCGTCGCCGACGAACATGGCCGCGCCCTTGGTCTCCCGGATGGATTGCAGCCGCGCAAGCTTCTGCTGGGGCAGCAGCCCCGCGTGAACCTCCCGGATACCCACGGCTCCCGCAACGGCCTTGGCCGATTCCTCGGCGTCGCCGGTGAGCATCACGGTCTCGATGCCGCTGTCCCGCAGGGCACGGACGGCGTTCTCCGCGCCGGTCTTGATGGTGTCGGCGATGAGCAGGTAGCCCTGATAAACGCCGTCCACCGCCACCAGCACCTTGGTGCCGTATTCCCTGGACTTGGGGAAGGACACGCCCTTCTCCGTCAGCAGCCGCTCGTTGCCGCAGAGAATTTCCTTGCCGTCCAGCTTCGCCCGGATGCCCCGTCCGGCCAGCTCCTCCAGCTCCTCGGGACGGCGCAGCTCCATGTTCCGCGCCTTGGCCGCCGCGACGATGCTCTCGGCGATGGGGTGGGTGGACTGCTGCTCGCAGTTGGCACAGAGTTCCAGCAGCTCGTCGCCGCCTACGATCTTCTGCACGGTAAAGTCGCCCTTGGTGATGGTGCCGGTCTTATCCATGATGACGGCCTTGATCTTGCTCATGGCCTCCATGGACTGGCCGCCCTTAAACAGGATCCCCCGCTTGCTGCCCGCGCCGATACCGGCGAAGAAGGCCAGCGGTACGCTGAGAACCAGAGCGCAGGGGCAGCTCATGACCAGAAAGGTCAGAGCGGTGTACACCCATTTGCCCCAGTCGCCGGTGATAAGGGAGGGAATGATCGCCGTCAGCACAGCGGCGCCCACTACGATGGGGGTGTAGACCCGTGCAAAACGGGTGATGAAGCGGTCGATCTTGGGCTTGCTGGCAGCGGCGTTTTCCACGCTGTCCAGAATGCGGGTGACCATGGATTCGGACAGGGGCTTTTCCACCCGGACGGTGAGCTGACCTGTGGTATTGACGCAGCCGGAGACCACGCTGTCTCCCTCGGCTACGGAAACCGGCACCGGCTCGCCGGTGATGGGGGCGGTATCAATGCGGCTGCTGCCGCTGACCACGATGCCGTCCAGCGGGATACGGTCGCCGGGACGAACCAGCACGACGTCGCCGATGTTCGCTTCTCCTGCGGGAATTTCCCGCACCGTCTCGCCGTCCACCAGCTGCACCACCTCGGGGCGCAGGTCAACGGCTTCCATAATCTGGCTGCGGCTGCGGGCGACGGCTCTGTCTTCGAAGTATTCGCCGACGCGGTAGAACAGCATGACGCCGACGGCCTCGGTAAAGCTGCCGGTGAAGAACGCGCCGATGGAGGCAAGGGCCATCAGGAAGTTCTCGTCCAGCATCTGGCCCCGGGCAAGGTTCTTTACGGCCGTCACAATGACTTCCCTGCCCAGCAGGACATAGGCCACAAGGCACACGCCCAGCGTCGGCCATTTCAGTCCGAAATGGTCCAGCACCAGACCCACCACAAACAGAACCGCACCGACCAGAATCGGCTTCAGGTCTTCCGACTCCTCGCCGCCGTGCTCGTGACCGTGGTCATGGCTGTGCTCGTGGGTATGTTCATGGTTGTGATGGTGTTCGTGTTCATGCTCATGTTCGTGATCGTGGTCGTGATGATGCTCGTGACCGCAGCAGCAATCATGATGATGCTCATGTTCGCCGGTGTTGCTGTGGTGGATGTGAGCGCCGTCTCTGGGATAGAATTCCACCTCCGGCTCCACTTTCTGAGCGGCCTCCTGCAATTTGGGGAGCAGGGCGTCGGGGTCTTCAGCGGTAATCCGAAGCTGCATCGTGGCGTAGGTGAGTACCGCCTCCTGCACCTCCGGGAGCGCGTTGAGTGCCGCCTCCACCTTCGATGCGCAGTTGGCGCAGTCCAGATTCTCTACCCGATATACTTTCTTCACCATGGGAATGCCTCCCTAATTAAATGTATATATGAGCATACGCTCATTTGTTGATATCAGTATACATCGCATTTCTCCCTTTGTCAATAGGCAAATACAAAAAAATCCGGGCAGCGCCGCATGGATACGGCACTGCCCCGGCATTTTTTCAAAAAAGCAGCAAAGAAATCCACGTCACAACATTGTCCCCGTACTGGAACTCGATCCCGCAGCGCTCCAGCGTGGGAATAATGTTGATGCCCTGACTTTCCACGCAGGGGTGCATCCGCTCCGGATGGCGGCAAGGCAGGCCGTCCTCGATGGCGCACCGGGGGCAGATGGCGCAGGATTCCGTGGACAGGATATATGGTTCCACACCCTGTTCCCGGAAGAAGCCGCCCACCTGATTGGTAATATCCTCGTGGTCGGCGCGGGTGGCGAGGGTCTGGGTGATGTCGGCGATGTCGGGGACCTCCGTGACGGTGGCGATCATCAGGCAGTTTTTGTGGCGCATACACTTTTCCTGACATGTCTCCACACTGCCGACGCCGGGAGGGCACGCCCAGCTTTTGCCGTACATGGGGCATTCGTGCTCGCAGATCCACCGGACGCGCTGGGAGAATTCCAGCTCCTGCGGATCGAAGAACTGATAGCAGTACAGGGGCAGCTCCGCCAGCTTTTTCTCTAAGATTTCCTGATTCATCCAAATTCCTCCATAATCTGAGTGCAGCCCTCTACAAGGTCGTCCCATGTTTTGCCAAAATCCCCCGTATACCAGGGATCGGCCACGTCCCGGTCAAGCAGCGGCCGGATCTTCTCCGGGTCGTCGGGAAGCAGCCGCCTCAGGAGCCGGGCGTTGCTGCTATCCATATAATAGATCCGGTCGAAATGCCGCAAGTCTGCGGCGGTCACCTGCCGTGCGGTGTGATCGCCGCAGAAAACGCCGTGCCGTCCCAATTCCCGGCGTGCAGCCGGGTAGACGGGGTTACCGATCTCCTCCCGGCTCACCGCGGCGGAGTCGATCTCAAACCGGTCGGCCACTCCCGCCCGCACGGCCATGTCCTTTAGAATATACTCCGCCATAGGACTGCGGCAAATATTGCCGTGGCATACAAATAATATCTTAATCATATGATTTTTCCTTCCTGCAACGCCCTAAAGTGCCGTATTTTGCGCCATTTTGCGATTCATGCCCTGAAATCTGTGATGTACAGATTTCTGTCCAAATCCGGTTTGGAGGGCAAAATGAGGCAAATCAGTGCAAGCAAACGTAGTCAAAACGTAGTCGAAATTGCGAAAACAGACTACTGCGGTTTTGGGCAGGTATTATTTTTCATTCTACCACATCCGTCAACTTATCACCACAGAGAAAAACACAAGATATCATAGCCCTGCTACAAAAACACAAGATTTCTTCATTTGCCTCTTGCTAGTTATTCACGGCTTCGTTCCAATACGAATTGTGGCAGATCGGCTACCGTCAAGCTCGTCAAAGCATCGTCTGATATAATCAATTCGTCTGCCAAACGATTTGCTTGGTTTGAGTACATGGTTTCAAACAGATTCCGCATTTCTCGCCCGTTTGCAAAGTTGTCCGGCTTGTTGGAAATCAACCACTCCAAATAGTAATCAATGTCTTGCTCCGCCTCAGTTGTGAGCGCCATATCGTTCTGCGCACAGAATGATTTCAAAATCGAAATGAGTTCCGCCCTTGAATAATCTTCAAATATGATATTCTTGTTGAAGCGGGACTTCAAACCAGGGTTGGATTCAAGGAATCGCTCCATCGGCTCAGAATAGCCTGCCACGATCACGACAAAACTATCTCGCTTATCTTCCATGGCTTTGAGGATGGTGTCGATAGCTTCCTGTCCGAAGTCAGATCCTCCTTTTGCCAGAGTGTATGCCTCATCAATGAACAGAACTCCGCCCATTGCTTCGTCGATCTTCTCTTGTGTTTTCAAGGCAGTTTGACCAACATATCCAGCAACAAGGCCACCACGATCCACTTCAATCAACTGGCCTTTCTCCAAAACACCAAGTTGCCTATACAGTTTCGCAATCAGTCTGGCAACCGTAGTCTTACCGGTGCCGGGATTTCCCAAGAACACTAAATGCTTTGAGATGTTCGCAGATTTCAGCCCTCTTGCATCTCGGATTTTTTTCATTTTTATCATGCTGATGAGGGATTTCACTTCTTGCTTTACACCCGACAGACCAATTAGGTTATTTAATTGTTCCAGAAGTTCTTCAAGCGTTTCAACCGGCTCCGGTTCAGCTACATCATCTTCGGTGATTGCAGTTCCTGTGGAATCAGTCGCTCCCATTATGCCGTTATCATGGGTCATGCCATGCCCGGATGCTGTTTTCTGCGGTAGTTTGTTCTGACATTCTTGCTCGGAAACATAGCTGCTCAAGCGGTGATATAGTCCGAAAATGCCTTTGCATCAATCGCTTTCTTGTCATGCTTACTCAACAAGTAGGATTTCCCCAGCTCAGTCAGAAGTGCCACAAACAGCGTGGCGATCTTTACGCCTTTCTCCTTCATCACTTCGCAATCGACTTGGCAAAACAGAGGAAGTGATTTTGGTATACCTCCTTGGTTATCTCCAAAGGCATGGTCTGAGAAAGCTCCGTTCAAATATACCACATCAAAATATTGAAACCGCTCCTCTGCGCCGGTCAATGAAATAGCATTGATAAAGTCGTAAATATCCTCAACTACATATTCTGTTATCAGCCGGAAGCCCTTATCCTTTGTGGAAATGGATTTTATTTTTTCACACGCACTTAACACCCTGTCCAATGCGTTTTTTACATCAATGTTCATGTCATCTTTCTCCGTTGTTATGCCACACCAGCCATGCGGAAGGCATCAGACAGCAGTTCTCTCGGCACGACCAGATTATCCCCTCTATATGCTTCACTAAATGCCGCCTCAATAGCCTGCTCAACATTTGCGTTTATGGCTTCATGTAAGCTGTGCAGGAGTTCTATGTCACCAAGAGCGATGATAAGTTCCTGGTTATCTTCAACCTTTTCCCGCAAATCTCTAATCTGCTCGACAAGAGTCAAATAATATACATCAACTCCCAAGGTGTCCAACTTCGTTTCAAACATAGCATAGTCCTGAAGCATCTCAATGAACCACGGAGAGGATAGCTTGTCATACACACTCATCCAGTTCTGATGAGAAGAATGCCATACCTCTTTATCCCCCAATGCACTGCGATTATTGAAGTAATACTGTTCGTCGAAGTAGCACAAGGAAACCGTAAACATCGACAGCATAGAGAAGATCGACAAAATCATATTCTGGTGATCCGCCGCCAAACCCTTTTCAGCAACGCCGGTCAAGAGCTTCAGAACATTGTACTCAGCATCTACCAGCTCACGCATTTTTTCTTCGGAATAAGGCTTCTTCGTTTTGCGGCAGTCCATCATATTTGTATGTTCCGACAGAACCTTGTCAAACTCGTAGCTAGCTTGCAGATCGTGTCCCTGTTTCATCATGTTTTGCAGCTGAAGAAACTGCCGGTTAATCTCCGTACTCATGCTATCCAGCTTTGCGTACATTACAGCAAAGCCAGCGCAAGTGGCACATAGGTTCAGCCCATTCAGAACCAGTCCCAGCTGCTGCATTTTGGTGACATCCTGCACCAACTGTAAACTCCTCTGAGCCATGCCTGTGTTTGCGTTCAGTGCATGAATAGCCTTGTTCACCAGGGCTTGCTCTTCGCCATGGGCAAGGCCATCAAGGGCCACTTTCTGAAATGCTTTAATCCGCTTGTTGTTTCCACGAACCACAAGCTCAAGCACATTTTTTTCGTTTAGAAATGGAACCAGTTGTTCCAAAGCATTAACGAGGATTGCTTCACTCATTTTCGTTTCCTCCCTCCAAATTCTCATCTGTTATCTTGTACAGTAAGGTGATGGCGAGAATAAATGTGATGGCGTCCATACCATAAGGATCGACGGTATCAAATTTCTTTTTCTTTATGACATTGAACGGAAGGGCATCTTGCTCCTCCTTCATTGCAAGGATAATATCGTCTATCTTCAACGAGCTGGTCGCAAAGTCGAAGTTTTGGATTTCTTTTCCGTTGTTCTTTATGATGGCGGCATACAGGCACATCATAATTCGGGTATAGTCAATCATCCCGATGAGATTAAGTTTACCCTTTCTGATTTCCTGCGCCTTCTCATAATATTTTCTTGCACGGGGCATAGGCAAAGGGGCTTCATCTTTTTTTCGTTGCTGCGGAGCTTTGACCACTCGTCCAGCTACGATGGAATCCAAGTTTGAGAAATACACCTCAACAAATTTCTCAAAGGACTTTCCGTTTTTAAGTTCTGCTTTCTCAAAGTAATCGCACAATTTCTCAGCCATGATCTCTTGGTCGATTTCTTCTGGAGCGATAACAGAAAACACAATATACTGTCCAACCAAGGCATCCTTCCACTGTGCGAAAGTCGCCTGGTTCATTTTCAAAACTGTACCTCTTATCAAATTAAGGTAATTCATCGTTTCATCCAATTTCATATCTGCAAATCTACCTTTCGACAATATTCTTAACGATTTTCATCATTCTGGGAAGTCACTTTTTCCTTCACAAAATCCATCATGTCACCGGCATTGCAATCCAGTACATCTGCAATTTTCAAGATCACCGACAGATTGACTTCTTCGTTTTTTCTAAGCCTAGTAAATGTAGCGGATGATAATCCTGCTTTCTTACGCAATTCAGCCTTACTCATTTCTCTCTCTGCACAGAGGACCTAGAGTTTCTTAAAATTGACCTTCATCTAAACACTCCTTATAACAGCCCTTGTAAATTTCGCGAGTGCCGCAAAACTCTACTTTTGTCATTTCTTTTTTATTATAGGTCTGCTATGTCGCTATTTCAAGATATCACGCACAGTTTTGCTAACTCTTTCAATAGATTTATCGATAATTATTGAGAAAATGAACTTCGTTGAGAAAAAAGCGTCCCACTGACCATCACGATCAGCAGGGCGCTCGTTCTTTCTCTTCCATGTTAAACTGCTCTGAAGCTTCTCTGGGTTACCGGCCTCTGTTCACCGGCGGCCTTTGCGACTTCTTCTTTTGCTTTGTTCAGTTCCTCCAAGCGGACCATCTCATTCTGGGCATCCTCCAGTCCCAGATTATCTTTTTTAAGATTTTAATTGGAGTTCAGTATGACAACAAAACCTCCGGCTTTCGCCGGAGGTTTCGTTCTGTTGGTCAAAAAATTCCGTGTCAGCTCTCCCGCGT
>ERZ773241.449-NODE-449-length-46179-cov-14.923966_pt1 | contig 46179 bp, 39 predicted proteins | sample MGYA00580989_ERZ773241 | MGnify/ENA primary metagenome ERZ773241 (study PRJEB29015, sample SAMEA2737804) | human gut metagenome | biome: human gut; feature: human-associated habitat; material: faeces | place: China | collected 2012 ... | reverse complement strand
CAATGCCGGAAGAATACATGGGTGATGTAATCGGTGATATCAACTCACGTAGAGGACGTATCGAAGGTATGGAAGATATCAGTGGTGGTAAGATGATTAAAGCATTCGTTCCACTTTCAGAGATGTTTGGTTATGCTACAGACCTTCGTTCTAAGACACAGGGTCGTGGTAACTACTCTATGTTCTTCGATAAATATGAACAGGCTCCTAAGTCAGTTCAGGATAAAGTTATTGCTTCAAGAAGCAAGTAATCAAGCTTTATATAGTTAATATAAAAATATAGTTGAAAAATATTTCAAAATGAAATATAATAGATTTCAGCTATGAGAAAACCATTAAGGTTATAAATTTAAGGAGGATTTTAAACAATGGCAAAGGCTAAATTTGAAAGAACTAAACCACATTGTAACATTGGTACTATTGGTCACGTAGATCATGGTAAGACAACACTTACAGCTGCAATCACAAAGACTCTTCATGAGAGACTTGGTACAGGTGAAGCTGTTGCTTTCGAGAATATTGATAAGGCACCAGAAGAAAGAGAAAGAGGTATCACAATCTCTACAGCTCACGTTGAGTATGAGACAGAGAAGAGACATTATGCACACGTTGACTGTCCAGGACATGCTGACTACGTTAAGAACATGATCACTGGTGCAGCTCAGATGGATGGTGCTATCCTTGTTGTTGCTGCTACTGATGGTGTTATGGCTCAGACAAAGGAGCACATCTTACTTTCACGTCAGGTTGGTGTACCTTACATCGTTGTATTCTTAAATAAGTGCGATATGGTTGATGATGACGAGCTTATCGAACTTGTAGAGATGGAAGTTACAGAACAGCTTGAAGAGTACGGATTCAATGATTGCCCAATCGTTAAGGGTTCAGCTCTTAAGGCTCTTGAAGATCCAATGGGACCTTGGGGAGATAAGATCATGGAACTTATGGATACAATAGATTCATACATTCCAGATCCTCAGAGAGATACAGATAAGCCATTCATCATGCCTGTAGAGGACGTATTCACAATCACAGGTCGTGGTACAGTTGCTACCGGTAGAGTAGAAGCTGGTGTTATCCACTTAAATGATGAAGTTGAAATCGTTGGTATTAAGCCAGAAATCCAGAAGACAACTGTAACAGGTATCGAGATGTTCAGAAAGCTCCTTGATGAAGGACAGGCTGGTGATAACATCGGTGCTCTTCTTCGTGGTATCAAGAGAGAAGATATCGTAAGAGGTCAGGTTCTTTGTAAGCCAGGTTCAATCACATGTCATACAAAGTTCACAGCTCAGGTTTACGTTCTTACTAAGGACGAGGGTGGTCGTCATACACCATTCTTCAACAACTATCGTCCACAGTTCTACTTCAGAACAACTGACGTAACAGGTGTTTGTAACCTTCCAGCAGGTACAGAGATGTGCATGCCTGGTGATAACGTAGAAATGACAATCGAACTGATTCACCCAATCGCTATGAGCCAGGGTCTTACTTTCGCTATTCGTGAAGGCGGACGTACAGTAGGATCAGGACGTGTTGCTACAATCATCGAGTAACTAACGCGTTAGCTTTGAGCTAAGTGCAATAAATACAAGAGAAAGCAGTCCGTCGTGCTTGCACGACAAGGGCTGCTTTTTCTTGTATTTACAGGCATTCAGCAAATGCCGTGATGAGCTCGTGCGAAGCACGGGCGAAATGCACTTAGCGAAAAATCAAGGCTTCCAGAGGTTTTCCTCTGGGAGCCTTTTTGACGTTACGGTGAACGATTATGAAATAAATCTTGAAAACTGTATTAACAACGAATATATTTGCAAACGAGGAGCCGGAGCAGACACTAACCAAGTATGGTATGCTCCGGGAGAGCTTTCTGAAAAATAATCATAAAGGCATTTACACAGGAAAGCTGCTGGCGGGTACATTAAAAGAGCACTGCCTCGATATACAGGAGCAGGCAGAAAATATGGTAGAATGTCTCACAAAACAGCTAGTGGCGGTAGAAGGTATTAGTGAAGATTTGAAAAGCTATAATCAGATGAAATGGGTACGCAGGATGAATTCGATAAGAAATAGGGTGGATGAAGTAGTGCTGACAGAGGTTGTATATAAGATATAATCGATTACCTGTTCAAATCAGTAAGGCATGGATGAGTAGTACAGGACGGAAATGATCGGGCTGATCAGACAGGTAATGTAGCACATGAAGGACGGCGATATGGAGGAGCTTGGGGCGAAGGTGTTAGGTAAGCTCCAGAACATGACAGATGAGGAATTTGCAGAAATTTCTCTGGAAGTGGCAAAATGATAACTGAACCTCGTTGAGTAAAAGGTAAGTAAAACTAGAATGAAATCAAAAAAGAAAATAAAAATTGCTTATATTTAGAAAAATATTGAATATAATAATATAAATATAAAAAATACGCAAAAAATACTTGCATTTTATTAAAAGAGGTGATATATTATGAGTACAATAAAAGAAAAAGGATGTGTCAGTATGAAGATTCAAGCTGTTTTGATTGATGGCTTCAAAAATTTATCAAATGTAAAAATTTCTTTTGATAATATTACTGCTCTTGTTGCACTTAATAATTTTGGTAAGTCAAATGTGCTTTCCGGCATTGATTTTGGATTAGCATTTATTAAAGCTACAATTGAAGATAAAAAGGAAATGATGGCAAATTCTAATTTAATTCCAATTAATTGTAATATGATTGGAAAAAATTATAAGTATGAGATGGAGGTGTCTACTGATATTCATGGTCAGGAGTACATCGTCCAGTATGGCTTTGAGTTTGTATGGAAAAACAGTGAGGATATGGAGCCGGGAATTGTTTCTGAGTTTCTAAAAGTTAAGCTTAACGAGAAAGGACAGAAGTATACTCAGTTAATCAATAGAACACTGGATACAGCGTTATATAAGAGTTCTGAGACAGGACGATGTTCGTCAAAGATAAAAGTTGATTCTGCAGAGCTTGTTGCAAATAAACTAAGAGCTTACGATGAGTTATATTATGCAGAGATTATTACAAAGCTAAATGGAATGAAGATATATATGGAAAATAATCTGGATGCAAAGAGTTTTTATCAGCCAGATCCAATTATTCGTAAGGGATTTGAAAATGAGATGATTAACGCTGATAATCTTCCACGTATTATCTTCAATTTGAAGAAACAGAATTCAGACAAATTTGAATTGTTGAAAGATGTGTATTTTCAGTTATTTCCAGACATTGAGGATGTTATTGTAAAGAATTTCAAAATCAATGCAGATGAAAGTGACCAGTTTCCTGACGATGCGCCATTTGTATTTACGAATTCTATCTATGTATTATTTGTTAAAGATAAAAACTTAGCCAACCCAGTTAATTTTTCAATGATGTCAGATGGAGCAAAGAGAGTATTTATGATACTGACCAAGATAATTGTATCTAGTGTAAGCAATATATCATTGATAGCGATCGAAGAGCCTGAAAACTCTGTTCATCCCGGACTATTTCAAGCATATATACAAATTATAAGTCAGCTGTTAGATGATTGTAAGGTAATTATTACTAGTCATTCGCCATATATTATCAGCTATTTAAACCCTTCTTGGATTCATGTTGGTATGAATAGAAAGCCCGGCGTGGCAGAATTCTTTGCTTTAAAAAAATCAGGTCAGAAACAGTTGGAGAATGATGCAGCTGGATTTAATATGAGCATGGGAGACTATCTGTTCTCAATGCTTGCCGATGCAGAGAGTAACATAAGCGATTATTTGGAGTGTGATGTTGATGAGTAAATGTCTTGTACTTTTTGTGGAGGGAGATACTGAGGTCGAATTTTACAAACAAGTAGTCGCAAATGCCAGAAAGCTACATCCTGCGGGAAGATTCGATACTAATATTGAATACAGAAATGTTAGAGGTGTAGGTGGTTTTAAAAATATCGCTCTAAGAAAATTCACAAAAGAAATCAAGCCTAAATATGGGGATGACTGTGAGTTCACAATTGTTTTATGTAGTGATACGGATGTATTTGATTTTGCGCCAAAACCGCCGATAAAGTGGGATGAAGTAAAGAAAGAACTTGCGAATAATGGAGCTATTAAAGTTATTCACGTACAGGCAAAGAGGTCAATTGAAGACTGGTTTTTGTATGATATAGAAGGAATTTTGGGGTTCTTGAGGCTGAGTAAAAATACAAAAGTATCAGGAAGGAGTGGATACGATAAGCTCCAGCGTTTGTACAAGCAAGCCAATAAAGTTTATTACAAAGGAATAAAGAGTAATGGTATGATAGAACGCTTGAATATTGAAAAAATTGCAAATGCAGTGAAAGAACAGCTGAATCCATTATATAAGGCTCTTGGAGTAGAAAAAATTAAATAATAGTATGTAAGAGCATTGTTCTTTACATAGAAAAAGCCAGAGATTAACTCTGACTAATTCCCTTGCCAAAGAAGGTCTTTGGACTTATTTTTCTCGCAAACTAATAATACCAAAGAAAGCCTTCTTCTGCAAGGAGATTTTGCAAAGGAGGTATAGCGATATGGCAGTACATCACGGTGGAAAAGTAGGAAAAGCGGGTAAGACTCTTGCTAGTAAATCGTCTAGTAAACAGTCGAAAAGCAAATCTGGAGCTACATTAGCTAATCATAAAGCCAAATGTCATTAATGACTAATACGGACCTAAGCATGTCTTTAAAAGGCTTTATTTTTATTTGAAACTTATATCAAATTGATTATGTAAAATGAATAGGAGAAATTGAAATGGCACAACATTGCATTAAAGGCAAAAGAATTAGAAGAGTATGTATACCAAAAGAATATGATATAGATAAGATACAAATAGGAATTCCTGTAATCTGCGATGAAGCAAAGAAGATCGGCTTAATTAAAAATGGTGATGTAGTAATACCTTCTGGAATATTTGGAGCACAGTGTAGAAGAAATGCATATGGATATTCTTATGCAGATAAGTCAAAACCTAAAGAACGCCGATATGTGTCAACAAATTGGGTGCATCCTTTTGGGAATATCAACGCCTCTGAGGTAGCAGTTGATATCTATAGACCGTGTTGGCCGCAGGTAGAAGTGCCACCTTACGGAATAGAATTACAGCTGTTTAAAAACAAAGATGGACAACTATATGTTATAGTTGATCTAACTGATGAAATAAGATCTAATTACTTGAAAGAAGCAGTTAACATCTTGCTGGAAATATATGGTGTGTGTTATATTTTTGATGGAGAAATTCAGTTAGATTATTCATCAAAAAGACAGAGATGTAACTGGGAAATGCTCCCTCCTGGTGAAATGCCAAGTAGACATATAAAAAAGCAATTAGGAGAACGTGGAGAAAAAACAGATACGTATGATATTTTTAGATTAGAATATATGGAAAAATATAATTCAGAAAAAATAGTAGAAGGTATTAACGGTTTTAAAGGTTATTATGCGTTCATATTCTCAAAGTGTTGTGTATTAGAATCTGCAATTTACGGAAATGCAACCTACATAATTCCTAAAGAAAATTGGGAGATTTTAAGTCAAAAAACAAAGAAAGAGCTTTTTGATGAAAATAAAGTAATAGTAAAAATTGATCACTCAGCTAAATGGAAACAAAATATAAGTGATAAATTTAGAATGTTGGAAGTGGTATTAAGTAAATAATTAGTAAATATGTGTGATGTAATGAATAAGAAATTTGGAATTAAAGGTTAAGTGTGCTACCTGATCAGAATCTAGAGTATTGCTTCTTGGCAACATTTTGGCAACAAAAAATCCGCCAACCACAAAAATGTCATACCATATCACGCAAAATAAGCCATGTATTACACACAAAACACTGTCAAAAACCAAGAAAACTGTATAACCAAATCCGTGAAGGTGGTAGAACAGTAGGTTCAGGAAGAGTTGCTACAATTATCGAGTAATTAATAGAATTACAGTAAATTCAAGCCTCTCAAGGGTTACCTTGAGGGGCTTTTTTGACGATAAAAGAAGTGAAAAGGGATGTCGTGGTTCTATTTTGGTTCTAAAAATAAAGATATTACATGTAAAAAGGACAAAATTTGATAATAAAAAAATTTAAAACGCTTAAATATACATAGTGAAATGTGTTATTATACAAATTTTACACATAATATAAAGGAAAGTATAAGAGGTGATGGATATGACGAAGGCTAAAGTGTTTATGGATGGTTTTATGAGTAAATTGAAATCCGATGATTTTATCAAAGACAATCAACCAAATAAGGGACCTGAAATTGATGCTGATTTTATTGCTGAACAGCTTTTGTCCTATATCAATTTGCTAAATTCAGGAATTATTGAAAAAACTACATGTAAGAAGTAGGATGGAAATATGTTCGGAACAATTGATGAGCAAAAAAGTTTTTTGAGACAATTTAATATTTCAGAAGAGAGATTCCGAGAGTCGATGTTAACATGGGATGAGTTGGAATTGATAGCTGAAGATTATTTGAAAAAAGAGGATGAACATACAGCAACTGTAAAGGGATATTTTGAAAAAATACAGCAGTGTGCATATGTTCATTCTTTGAGTTATAGGGTAAAAGAAGTTACACCTTTGGTTGAAAAGGTCATTAGAAAAAATCCCAAGTATTTGAAGCAAGGTAAGGCGATTTCTCACAGTAATTATTCAAGTTGCATTAATGATCTAAGTATAATATGATGATTGTACTAGTTGATACTTAAAATTGATTTATATGGAGAAAAAGATGAAGAAGCGTAAAAAAATTTTATTGGTTATATTTATAGTTGTTTTATTATTGTTTTTGGGAATGTCATACTTTATAGGAACGCAAGTGTTTATGGGATCTACTCAATTAGTTACCTGTGAAGATACATCAAAAGTGAAAGATAGTTTTTGGGAAAGATACAATATGGATTATGATGTTTTCTGCAGTACATACACCATAGAAAAAATTGAAATTACTTCAACTTTTGATGGTCATATGATACCAGCAGATTACATATATGCACTTGGCGAAGAAGGAAATAAAGACAACCTGACGGTTATTCTGGTGCATGGTCTAGGCGGAAATCGTTATACTAATTATCCTTTGGCAGAAATGTTTTTGCAGAAAGGATATAATGTTTTGACGTATGACCAGAGAAGTAGCAACGAAAATACTGCCCAATATACTACATTTGGGTATTGGGAAAAATATGATTTAATAGATTACATTGATTATGTCTATAGCCATGCACCGGAACAAGCGATAGGAATATGGGGGACTTCTTTTGGTGGAGCAACAGCGGGATTGGCAATGGGAGATAAGGATATTGAAAACAAAGTGGATTTTCTGATTCTGGATTGTCCGGTTAGTGATATGAAATGGATGGTAGAAGAAGAAATGAGAAAGATGGATATTGGATTGCCTATATCTTACATGACATTCTGCGGCAACATTATCAACAAAATGGAATTGGGATTTAGTTATGACGATGCAAATGTATGTGACAAAATTGCAGATATTGAAATTCCGGTTTTGGTAATAAACAGTGAAGCAGATACATTAACGCCGCCCTTTATGGGGCAAGAAATATATGATTCAATACATAATGATGAAATGAAAATGATTTGGACGGTGCCTGATAGTGAACACACGGAAATTTGGCTTGATTATAATCAAGAATATCGAGAGAAAGTTCAAGAAGTGTTGGGTTATATAAAATAAGAATTGATATTTCAAGTTTTGTGCGTGGTTCTAATATGGTTCTAAAAAATTTAGAAACCACAAATATGAGATGTAATTCTTGATAATATGAATAAAAAACCATAGAAAATATACAGAAAAACACCATGATTTCACTTCCAACGAAGCGTGAAGGTGGTAGAACAGTAGGTTCAGGAAGAGTTGCAACAATCATCGAGTAATTAAATATCTGATTATAGATAAATGCAATAAAATCAAGGCTTCCAGAGGTATTCCTCTGGGAGCCTTTTTGACGTTATGGTGAACGGTTATAAAATAAATCTTGAAAGCTCTATTAATAAAGAATATAATGCTTTAATGTATTAAAGTGAAAGGCGCATATGAATGAAATATTACATACAGGACGGAAGGGGATTATTTAATTCCAAATATATTTGCAAACGAGGAGCCGGAGCAGACATTAACCAAGTATGGTATGCTTCGGGAGAGCTTTCTGAAAAATAATCATAAAGGTATTTACACAGGAAAGCTGCTGGCGGATACATTGAAAGAACACTGCCTCGATATACAGGTTCAGGCAGAAAATATGGCAGAACGCCTTGCAAAGCAGCTAATGGCGGTAGAAGGTATTAGTGAAGATTTGAAAAGCCGTGATCAGATGGAATGGGTACGCAGGATGAATTCGATAAGAAATAGGGTGGATGAAGTAGTTCTGACAGAGGTTGTATATAAGATATAATCGATTACCTATTCAAATCAGTAAGGCATACAAGATCCAAGGGTGGGATAATGAGTTTGGTTGAAAGGGGTGAGCTGGCATGGCACAGATTAATATGAAAAATCTAACAAAAGAAGCACGGATGACATATATATCCGCAGATTTTATTGAACGGACTGAGGAGCAATTACATGCTGCGGAGACAGAAATCAGGGAGAATGTGGATAAGATGAAAGATATGTCGCCAGTTGAACGGTTTCAGGTTGAACGGGGGATATATGATAAGTATACGATTGGTTAAATAGATACTGGAAACATTGTAAGCACCTCATAGCTGTTTTGTAATGGCAGTTGTGGGGTGTTTTTGTGTGTTGAATTGTTAGCTATTATGTGTATTAATTGCGGTTATGATCGAAAAATGATATACTACAACAAAAGATTTGATGATCAATAAGAGCAATGAAGACGATTTTATATAGAAAGTTATGGTTTTTGATATCGAATACTCACTAGCAGGAGAGGAGAAATATGCGTATATAGTAATTGATATAGAGTTGGCATTGTAGATTATATAAAAAATAGAATGGGGGAATTGAAGGGTGCAAAATATAAATGAACTTATTGGGATTATTAAAGGTATAAATTTTGATGGAGTAATAAATAACAAGGAAGTATTGCGCCTTCAATCTTGGGTTGATAAAAACAGAAACCTTGCATATGATAAGGAACAAATAGAATTAATCAAAATGGTCGACTCGGTTCTTGAAGATCATGTGATAGATGATTCTGAAAAAGAAATGATGATAACTGCTTGCGAAGAATATTTAAAGGCTTCGGAATATAATACATCACGTATTTATGAACTTAATGGAATCATTGAGGGGATAGTTTGCGATGGCGAGGTAAATGAGGCAGAAGTTTGGCGTCTTAAAGAGTGGATGGACGCTTATGGAGAAAGCATAAGAGATCATAAAACAAGTGTAGAATTGTGTAAAGCAATTGATGATATTCTTGCGGATGGTGTCGTTACAGAAGAAGAACAGGCAGAGCTTTTGATGATGTTAAGTGATAGGATAAATAATGCTCAATTTGAGATTAAACTAGAGTATCTGTGCAAGCTTGTTAAAGAAAGAAAAAATATTGGCGTAGATCTGATTGATATTTTAAACAACGAATCAGCAATGAAGAGTATCCATAATAGAGCTGAGAGAAATCTTATGCAGGCTGTCAGCTCATATAGTGGATATTGCAGAAACTCGGAGATTGTAGTGGTTTCTTTGGTTCTTATTGCTATGCTTGAATATAATGGTAATTATTATGATAGTGTACGTGATACATATAAAAATCTGTATGCAAAATTTCCTGAGCAAAAAGTGGAAGGGAAAATTAGATCTATATTAAGCAAGTATAAAAAACAATCTGAATCTGGTAGCAGGACGAGAATAATCAATGTGGCTCTAGAAAATGCAATTGTACCACAAGCATTTCTTCCTGCATTCTTTGAATTTATCTTTGATATCTACAAAATGAATTTTGAATATGATCTTCCAGATGAGCCATATGAGGATTTTCAGTTTGTGTTTGAGGGATTGAGAAACAATATGCTTTCTGACGGTGATGATATTTCGATTAATGTTACCCAGAAAACCTACAAGTTAACAGCAGCAACAAAGCAGTTGATTAGTCGTAAAGATGGATTGGATGCTATTATTAAGTTGAGCATTATTATTGTAAAACTAATAGATAAGCGCTTCTGGGATAAAGAAATTAGGATTTTTAATCCGTATCTAAAAGCTGGATATGTAGGCTGGGAGAGAACTTTAAAGGAATGTGCACGAGAAGAATATAAGCACAAGAAGAGTGAATCTGAATTAAGATCACGTTGGGAACCGAAGTTTATGCTACAGAACAAGTCAGTGTGTTTGAATCCACCTGTACATAGAGTTAAATCACAATACGACTATAGAAATATTGAAGTAGTGGTATTCAATGATGGAGAGGAAATATACCGAAATAACAACTGTGATATACGTGAAATAATTGGCGGATATCAAGTTAGGACGGATAAGATTGAACTTACAAAACCTATTGGTAAACTTAGATATAAATTGGTAGCTGGAAATGAGGTTATATATGATAGTAAGAACAAGCTTTGTAGAAATTACATAGTTTTTGATAGTAATGGACAGGAAATATGTAACAACATTGATTTTGAGGGAACGGTTTATGTTGTTTACAAGAAGGGAGAAACAATAATAGATAATATTGCTATTAAAGAGCATTACTGTATAGGGTACAAGCTTGTAAGGCTGGGAGATATTATTGAAATTGGACATGATGTTTTTAATTTTTCATCTATGGCAAAACCGGGTATTTTTGGACAAACATATTCTAATTGCGGAGTCCGAAAAGAAAACGAAGATAAAATGATACCTGTATATCGTGACACTTGTTTTGTGGTTTTTGAAGCAGATAAAACAGCAACAAAATTTGAAGTAGATATTAATGATAAACCGCATAAGTTAAGTGAGATGCAGTATAAAACAACAGAAAAGGCTGGAACAACGAAGTATATCGTAGAATTGGATTTGCAAGAATCTGGAATATATAAAATTAACGTAAATCAGTTAACAGCAGGAAAACGAAATAAGATCTTGCAAGCTGAGATAGCATATGATACAGACCTGACATTTTCAAAAGAATTGATAGAGGGAGCGAATTATAGAATTCGTGTAGCATCAAAGCTGTTAAAGTATGGTATTGATACCGAAGTTTCGGCAGGAAATTTTAATCCAGACTTTATTCAATTTGCTTACGCAGGAGAAAATTATATTTATTATTTGCCTTTTGATTTTGGCTTTTATAAGTTATCTGGATGTGAATGGTTGTCAATGTCAGATGATTTATGGGTGGATGATATAAATGATAAAAGTATTTTGAAGTTGTATGATCAGGAGTGTGATGGGCTTCTGATATATGCTGAATCTGGTGCATTGATAGAGGATGATGTTAGGTTGGTTGATAGGGGATATTATAAGCAATTGTCCATTTCCTTTTTGATATCCTATAAAAATGAAAACAGGTATGTGACATTGGCTTTTACTGCTAATGGAAAAGTGAAATATGTATTGCCTTGTTACAACAAATGCATTATGGATGAAGAAAAAACAGAAATATTGTGCATGGATAATCCTAAAATGGTGAAGATTACACCAGTGTTTCATGGTAAAAACAAAGTGTTCTATGAGTTGTTTAATTCAGCCGGAGATAAGATACTTACAAGCAAGTTATTAGATAGTGCTCAAACCAGCACGCTTAAGAATTTAAAATCATTTCAGGAGTACACGATACGTTTTCATGAGAAAACAAAGATACTTCAACTTAGAAAGAATACCTTGCTATTAGAAAAACAAAGAATATTTTATTATAAAGAAGATTTTGTTGGCAGATCCTTTAAGATAACTGAGGCTTATTTTAATCAGCTCGTTCAGGGGGACTTTGTTGAAAAACAATGGTTCTTTAATAAATATTATTTAAAATTGACAGGCGTTATCGATATGTATGAAGGAATTTTTGAGGGACAGATATATAGCAAATCGTATAAAGGTGATTTTTTTCTGTATAATATCAATCCTGTTGAGGTTGAAATATGTAGTGATGTTATTGATGATACAATGGATATTTATATGACAAACCAGGGGGACGGTTTGTTATTTGATCCAGAGCATAGAGGTATTTTGAATTCAATGGAACATCCAACAGCACCAGATATTTTCTTATATACAATTAGTATGAAGGGAGAGGATGAATAGTGAAGAAACTGAATCCTGTTGAGAGATCACAATACATAGATAATAAATATAAAGAGTTTTTAAAATCGTCATTTGAATTTGGAAAGAGTCATCTACAAAAATTATTTATAGAGCAACTCGAAAAGGAAAAATTATTCAAGGGACCATATGTTGATTTAAGCTTTCCGTTTCAACGAGGCAAAAATTTAGAGGCATTAATTGAAGAAGGTGTAGTATGTAAATCGTTTAAGAAATTGAATGATATTAATTTTGTTAGACCTTTATATTCTCATCAGGAGGAGTCGATTCGTATTATTGGGAAAGGTCATAGTGCAATAATTACAACGGGTACAGGTTCAGGCAAAACAGAAAGTTTTTTGTATCCTATTTTGAATGATTTGCTCTTTGATGTAGAAAAAGGTAATAAGGAAGTTGGTGTTAGAGCCATTTTCCTTTATCCTATGAATGCGTTGGTTAATGATCAGATAGATCGTATTAGAAACATTTTGCTACATTGCCCGGAAATTACGTTTGGATTTTTTACGGGTGATACGCCAGAAAAGGCATCAACTAACACAAGAAAAAAATTAGGGGAGGAAAATGAAGTTGTAATTCCAAATAATGAACTTGTATCCAGAGAAGAAATCCGTCAAAATCCTCCCCATTTACTTTTTACTAATTACTCTATGCTCGAGTATTTGCTTATTCGTCCAAATGATTATGCGATTTTTGAAGAGCAGAGATTACAGAATTGGAAATATGTTGTGTTAGACGAGGCTCATACTTATAATGGATCTCTTGGTATTGAGTTGTCGCTTCTTCTTAGAAGACTCACTGGGCTAGCGCCCAAGCGCCCTCAGTTTATTCTAACAAGTGCGACTTTGGGGCAAGAAGGCAAATCTGAAGCCGATATTATAAAATTTGCCAAAAATCTAACATCTTCAGAATATGACAAAGGAGATATAATATTTTCTAAGAGAATTCCATTGCAAGGGGAAGCAGCGTATAGAGTTACAGGAAATGATTATCAGACTATTAAAGACAATATGAAGTCTTTGGATGAAATAAAGAAGATAGCGGGGAAATATTATGATTGTAAGGCCTCTAATGTTAGAGAGGTGTTGTTTGAACTGTTATCTAGAGACAAGAATGTTCATGCCTTAAGCGAGTTGTTAAAATTAGGTAGTAAGGATTTTAGTATCATATACAACGAGCTTCATGAATATATGTCAAAGGATGAATTGATTGCATTGATAGATATTATCAATATGGCAGAGAAGAATGGCATTGGATTGTTTGATCTTAAATATCATTCATTTGTTCGACCACTTTCTGGTGCGTATGTTACTTATGGAAAAGAACCAAAGCTTAGTCTAATGAAAACTAATGAAATTGATGGCATGAAGGCATTTGAAGTTGGTAATTGTCGATATTGTAACTCACCTTACATTATTGGTAAAATCCAGCGTAGTAAAGATGATCAAATGGATTATTTACTTCAAAACAAGGAAATTGATATTTATGAAAATTATGGTAATGACCAAAATGTAAGAATAGATTACTTTTTGCTTGCGAATGCGGTAAATGAGGAGGAAGTAGGTAAGGAAATTCTTGAAGAATACAGTGTTTGCGCAAAATGTGGAGAGCTTCATGTAGCAGGAAATCTTAATGCTAGAAAATGTAAGTGTGGAGAAAATGTCCGATTTATTGTTTATCGAGTAAAACAGAGTAAAGCAAAAGAGGAGGAGTCCATTTATAATAATATTACGCAATGTCCATGCTGTGGCCACAAAGGCAAATCAGGGGTCGTTAAGGCACTTAATATAGGCAAAGATGAAGGAACGGCATTGATAGCACAGATGCTCTATGAAGCCATCGATGAGGGAGAACAGGAAACAAAACAGGTTAAAAAGATTTTATTGAAACCTATGAGCAAATTAGTTGATACATCGGAAGAAGAAAAAGTTAAACAGTATTTAGCTTTTTCGGATAGTAGACAACAAGCGAGTTTTGCCGCAGTGTTTTTTGATGCAAATCATGTTAGGATGCTTAGAAAACGTTTGATATGGGAGATGATAGTTCAGAATGGTTATAAGGATATGGGGGTAGATGAATTAGCTGCTTATATGACAGAAGTTATAAAGACAAAAGGTTTATTTCAGAATGATATGGGGGCGCATAAAAATGCATGGGCAGCAATTCTAGTGGATCTTTTACGCATTGATGGTGCATATGATAGTGAAGGACTTGGATTATATTATTTCTATTTGGATATTCATGAAATATTAAATGCATTTACAGATGAGGAAATAGAAGAAGCGTTTGCTCAGTATAATTGTAGGATGAGTAAAGAAGAACTGAATATCCTTATGCAAGTAGTCTTTGGGATATTTAAGGTTGCACCAGCAATTAATTATGTTAAGTCTACACTCACGCCTGAAGAAAAAAAGGAAATTTTAGAATATAGGCGATTTAATAATTATGTCATGCTGAATTGTCCTAAAACAACTCAGGGAATCAGAAGTTTTTTGCCTGTTAAAGGTGATGAGAATATGGTTGTGAGATATGTTAAGAATGTATTTGGATGCACTTCAGAAGAAGCTAAGGGTGCACTGGAAATGGTATTTAGCCTTCTGGTTCAGGCTAGTGAAGTTGTAGGTGGAGAAAATATTTTATTTAAACATGAAAAGAAGGATGCATATCAGATTACTGCAAGTCGATATTTGATTAAAAATTACAAGACTTCAAAATTCTATCAGTGTAATAAATGTGGGAGATTGACCCCGTATAATCTTAGAGAAAAATGTACGCAAGATAGATGTAACGGTGTTTTATCAGAGGTGGATCCTGATAAGGTGTTAGCAACTAATTTTTATCGCAATCAGTATAAAGAAAAGAAGATAGAAAGAATTGTGATCAAGGAACATACAGCCCAACTTGAAAGAAAACAGGCAAAGGAATATCAGAAAGACTTTAAGAATAAGAAAATAAATATACTTAGTTGTTCTACAACATTTGAAATGGGAATTGATATTGGAGGGTTAGAAACGGTATTTATGCGTAATGTTCCTCCAACACCAGCCAATTATGTGCAGAGAGCAGGCCGAGCAGGCCGAAGAAAAGATAGTGCAGCATATATACTCACATATTGTGGAACAGGTTCCCATGATTATACATATTTCTCGGAACCTGAAAAGATGATTTCAGGAGTAATTAATCCTCCGTGCTTTAATGTCCTAAATAAGAAGATTATTGTAAGACATTTGATGGCTGCTAGTTTAGGTTATTTTTTTAGATTACACCCAGAAATGTTTAAGAATATTGAGGCATTAGTTATTAACGGTGGAACCAAAGAATTTAAACGATATATGGGGTCACATCCAAAGGATTTGAATGATTATATCAATAAGAAAATTATTCCGGAGAGACAATACGATGAGTATAAAAATTTTAAATGGATAGATGAAATGGGTGGCGAAGATGAAAAAATGGCTCATTTTGTAGAATCGATTTGGGAAATGCTTACGGAATATGAAAAGGCTAAAGAGAAGGCAGTGAAAGAAGATCGTGGTTCTGATTCGGATTATTATAAAAGGCAGATAGAGAAATTAAAACAGCAAGATGTGCTAGAATCGTTATCTAGGTATTGTGTTATTCCAAAATATGGATTCCCAGTTGATGTAGTTGATCTTCAGATATATGAGAATGGAGTTCCAGTTAATAAATATGCAATGAGCCGAGATCTTAAAATTGCTATTTCTGAATATGCACCAGATTCAGAAGTGATAGTTGATAAAAATAAATATACATCAAAGTATATTACACTAAAAAGGAATTCTCAGTTTACAAAGAATTGGTTTGTTACATGCTCATCTTGTAGAAGAACCAATATTTTCTTGAGCAGTGGAGATAATTCTAAGTGCAAGTATTGCGGTCAAGATATAGGAAGTGAGGTAGCAGAATACTATATAGAGCCTAGTTATGGATTTAAAAGTGGAGAAACAAAGGAAAGCACATATTTAAAACCTAAGCGGTCATATGCTGGTGAAGTGACTTATATAGGTGGTGGAAAAATAGATGAGAAACGTTTGATTATTGGAAATATATTAGGGGTGGAAACAAGTAGTGATGATGAACTTCTTGTTATGAATAAATCTGGATTTTATATGTGCCCGGAATGTGGTTATAGCGACATAGTAAAACATGGATTAATAACACCGCAAACATTGAAAACACATAAAAATTATAAACAATATACTTGTGCTAATGATACGCTTGAGTATATTCGGTTAGGTCATAAATTCGCTACCGATGTTGCTAGATTTACCATCCCAATGTTGGAAACAGGTGATAAAACAAGTTTTCCACAAGCGTTATCATTTCTATATGCATTTCTAGAGGGAATTAGCATTGCTTTAGGTATAGAGAGAACGGATATAGATGGTGTTTTAGAGTTTAATTTGGAAATGCAGAGTTATGATATCTTATTATATGATAATGTGCCAGGGGGAGCAGGACATGTAAAAAGGCTGCTTAATAAAGATGCTGTTATAAGTTCTCTTAAGGCTGGGTTAGATAAGGTTAGTAAGGAATGTTGTGACGAAAATACATCGTGCTATAATTGCCTGAGAAATTATTACAATCAATCATATCACAGTAAGCTGGTCAGAAAGTTAGCAAAAGATTTTATTAAACGTATTTTGCAGGAAGTTGAGGGAGTTAATGAATCTTATCAGAACGAAAGCTGGCATTGCAATGGATGATAAGGCTTTTGCATAAATGCGCAACAGCACTAGAGTTATTTGATAACAAAATTTTATTGCCTATTGAGGATATCTGAGGTGTCCGCTACACGTGAACTAAGAGATAGAAAGGACGCAGCTGCTACGAGTAGTATTTCGCGATAGTAGCTTTGCAGATAGTCTGCCTAAAATAAATGTTGGAGAAATCTTTAAATTGATCGCTCCTGATATAAGCATTAAAGTGATTTAGGAGGTGTGATGATGAAAAAGGGTAACGATGTAATTACCATAGATAAGAGCTTTTTTGAAAATGTATCGAATGTTCTTGATAAGGCGAGAAAAAACGCCAAAACTGCGGTTAATCTTTCTATGGTATATGCTTATTATGAAATTGGAAAAATCATCGTAGAGGAAGAACAAAGAGGAAAAAAACGAGCTGCGTATGGAACTCAGCTTGTAAATGAATTATCAGCATATTTGACAAGAATGTACGGGAAAGGGTTTTCTGTTGGAAACTTAAAAAATATTCGTCAATTTTATAGAGTTTATTCTACTGATCAAATTGGCGAAACAGTGTTTAGCCAATTTGAAAACCTTCCGATGGTTGATACCGGGAGAAAGTTTTTCCTAAGTTGGTCTCATTATTTAAAACTTATGCGCATTGACAATATAGATGAGCGCCATTTTTATGAAATTGAATCAGTGAAAAATGACTGGAGTTTAACGGAATTAAAACGTCAGTATGACAGTTCGTTATATGAGCGAATCGCACTTAGTACAGATAAAGACAAAGTTTACCGTTTAGCACTGGAAGGACAGAAGTTTGAGAAACCACAGGATGTAATCAAAGATCCGTATGTGTTGGAATTTCTTGGCTTGAAAGAATTGCCAGAATATTCAGAGAGTGAATTGGAAAGCCGTATTATAGATAACTTACAGCAATTTTTGCTGGAACTCGGCAGAGGATTTGCATTTGTTGGCAGGCAGGTACGTTTTACCTTTGATGAAGAACATTTTATGGTTGATTTGGTATTTTATAATCGCCTGTTACGTTGTTTTGTCCTGTTTGACCTTAAGATCGGAGAATTAAAGCATCAGGATATAGGGCAGATGCAAATGTATGTGAATTATTATGACAGAAAGGTGAAACTACCGGATGAAAATCCAACAATTGGAATTGTTCTCTGTAAGGACAAGAATAATGCTGTGGTAGAAATGACATTGCCAGAGGATAATTCACAGATTTTTGCAAGTAAGTATGAAACTGTATTGCCAAGCAAAGAAGCGCTGCAAAAATTATTGGAAGAACAAATGTCAGACGAAAAGGGGACTGATGGCGAATAAAACTACAATTCAGGCTTTTTTCAGGTAACGCAGGAGCATTTGCAGAGGAACATGCAAAGAAAATCAGATTATATGTCGAAAATGCCTGTGGCAACATTTTGGCAACAAAAACCCCGCCAACCACAAAAATGTCATACCATATCACGCAAAATAAGCCATATATTACACACAAAACACTGCCAAAAACCAAGAAAATGGCATAACCAAATCCGTGAAGGCGGACGTACAGTAGGATCAGGACGTGTTGCTACAATTATCGAGTAATCTACGCGTAAGTAACGAGAAGATTAGATAAATAAAAAATATCCGGAGAGTGTTTACACTCTTCCGGGTATTTTTTTGTTTATCGATTAGCAGCAATATTGACAATGAAATTACCGGTATGTTACTTTGTAGATGCAAACAATTGGGTGGGCTTATAAGCAAGCCCTGTGCAGCAGAAAAGGAGATATCAATGAAGAAAATCTTGATTACCGGTGGAACCACATTTGTCAGTAAGTATGCAGCAAAGTATTTTGTAGAGCATGGATATGATGTCTATGTAGTGAACCGTAATTCAAAACCGCAGGTTAAGGGCGTGACGCTGATTGAAAGCGACAGGCATAATTTAGGGGATAAGCTGAAGAATTTGCATTTTGATGTTGTTGCCGACATAACCGCTTATGATGCACAAGACATAATTGATTTACATAATTCGCTGGACTCTTTTGATCAATATATAATGATTAGTTCCAGTGCGGTATATCCGGAGTATGGTGTACAGCCATTTCCTGAGGATTCTGAAAGAGCAGTAAATAAATTCTGGGGAAAATATGGAACAGATAAGATCGAAGCAGAAAATGCACTGTTGGAGAGAGTCCCGGATGGTTATATTTTAAGACCGCCATATTTATATGGTTCTATGGACAACGTCTATCGGGAGGCGTTTGTATTTGACTGTGCAATGGCAGACAGAAAATTTTATTTGCCGGAAGACGGTGAGATGAAATTACAGTTTTTCCATGTGGAAGATTTGTGCAGGCTGATGGAAGTATTAATTACAAAGCGCCCAACGGATCATATCTTAAATGTCGGAAATGAAAATGTAATATCGATAAGAGACTGGGTTATCAAATGTTATGCCTGCTTTGATAAAGTACCGGAATTCGTATCGGTACCGGAAACAGTAGAGCAGAGAAATTATTTCAGCTTTTATAATTATGAATACTGTCTTGATGTGACCCGGCAGAAGAAGATATATCCGGAGACGATGTCAATGGATGCCGGGTTACAGGAGGCTGCAAATTGGTATATAGAGCATGAAGGTGAGGTAAACAAGAAGCCATATTGGGAGTATATTGATACCAATTTGGTATAAAGGTAATTGACATAATAAGATGACAAGCGTGTGTATCAGGAAGGGAATTACGATGAAAATAATAGAAGTAATGGATCTGAACCGTCCGGAACTGACGGTTTATGCGGAGCTTTCGGAACGGCAGCTTGCAACAATCTATGAACCGGAGGAAGGGTTGTTTATTGCTGAGAGTCCGAAGGTGATTGAGCGGGCGTTAGATGGTGGATATGAACCGGTGTCTTTTCTGGCAGAAAAGGGACAGCTTGCAGAGGCTGAGGAGATTCTGGATCGGATGGAGGATGTCCCAATCTATGTTGCACCGGATGAGATATTGACGAAGCTTACCGGTTATCATCTGACAAGGGGGCTCTGGTGCGCGATGCGCCGCAGGACATTGCCAACGATAGAGGAGGTATGTCAGAGAGCGAAGCGGATCGCTATTTTGGAAGAAGTGGTCAATCCGACAAATGTGGGAGCATTGTTCCGCTGTGCCGCAGCACTTGGTATGGATGCAGTGATATTGACCGGTGGCTGCAGTGATCCTCTTTACAGACGTGCAAGTCGTGTGAGTATGGGAACAGTATTCCAGATTCCGTGGACAATGTTGTCAAAGAAGGATGGTGTCTGGCCGGAGCAGGCAATGAAGACATTGAAAGAAATGGGCTTTAAGACGGCGGCAATGGCACTCCGAGAAGATAGTGTAGGAATTGATGATCCGCAGTTAAATAGTGAGGAAAAGCTGGCAATTGTGCTCGGTACAGAGGGCGATGGGCTGGCCGGAGATACGATAGCTGACTGCGATTATACGGTTATGATTCCGATGGCACATGGCGTAGATTCACTTAACGTAGCGGCGGCAGGAGCGGTAGCTTTCTGGCAGCTGGGACATCAGCGGCAGGAGTAGTATCCGTTTGTAAAGATTGTGCGTCGACGACAGGAAAGGGTGGTCTTCTGGCAGGTGAGATACCGCTGACAGGAATAAATAGTATTCATCTGGAAAGTTATAGCATCAGTCGCAGAAAGTAGTAGCCCGCAAGAAAACATGCTGGGAATATATTGATGCCGATTTGGTAAAATAATAAATTGACAAATAATAAGATGGCAGTATAATGATTGGTAGCACTGAATTGGTGCTACCAATTTCTTTTATATGAAAAGTATAGTTCAAACGAAAAAGGATAAAAAATGTAGAGAGGACATTTGAATGAAGTATATCAGACAGTTTTTAATCATTCTTGCAATTTCATTTATCGGGGAACTGCTCAAATATGTATTACCTTTGCCGATTCCTGCCAGTATTTATGGAATGGCGATTTTATTTGTATGCCTGATGACTGGATGGATCAAGTTAGAAGCAGTGAAAGAGACAGGGAAATTTTTAATTGAGATCATGCCATTGATGTTCATTCCTGCCGGTGTTGGTCTGATGGTTAGCTGGGGAACGCTGAAGCCGGTGCTGATTCCGGTATGTGTGATCACGGTCGTTACGATCATTACGGTTATGGCGATGACAGGCAGACTGTCACAGTGGATCATCAGAAAGGATAGGAAGAAAGAGGAACAAGAGGATGCATGATTTTTTTGAAAACTCCCTGTTTGCGGGAGTTACACTTAGCCTGATCTCATATTTGATCGGGTCAATATTAAAGAAAAAATTCAAACTGGGAATATTTAATCCGTTGCTGATCTCGATTGTAGTTACCATCCTGGTACTGGTTGTGAGCAGGGTGGATTATGATACTTATAATGAAGGCGCCCAATATTTAAGCTGGCTGTTGACCCCTGCAACCGTATGTCTGGCAATCCCGCTCTATGAACAGTGGGAACTGCTGAAGCATAACTGTAAGGCGGTTATGGCAGGTCTTGTTGCCGGTGTGGTGACAAGTCTTTGTACGGTGTTTGTATTGTCAAAGATCATGGGACTTACACATGAGGATTATGTAACGATGCTTCCGAAGTCTATCACGACTGCGATCGGTATGGGTGTTTCAGAAGAACTGGGTGGATATGTAACGATTACGGTTGCGGTTATTATCGTAACGGGTGTTCTTGGAAATATATTTGGTGAATTAGTGTGCAAGATTTTTCGAATCACCGAACCGATATCAAAGGGTCTGGCATTTGGATCTGCATCTCATGCGATCGGAACGGCAAAGGCGATCGAGATCGGTGAAGTGGAAGGTGCAATGAGCAGTCTGGCGATTGCGGTTTCCGGTATTCTTACGGTTGTGCTTTCGTCGTTATTTGCGCATTTTATGTAGTTATATACGCCGCATTATAAAATGCAGGGGTTTATTTCAAATTTACAGATCAGATATCAAAATATAGAAATAACGAAATTTATTGATAGTCAAGGAGACGAGTATGGAAAAACAACATGTTACATCAGAATATGAAAAAGCAATTCAATATATTTACAGCCTGATGCAGGACGGAACCTTGCAGAACGGAAGCAAGCTTCCAACCGAACGTACGATAGCGGAGACGTTAGGAATCGGAAGAAATTCGACCAGGGAGGCACTCAGTATCCTGCATGGCATGGGAATGATCGAACGCGTACAGGGATCGGGAAATTATATATCAAAAAATGCCGGAGAGTCGATCCGTCAGATGCTTATGATGATGCTGGCACTTGGCAGTATCACGAAATCCGAGGTCTGTGAGTTCCGTTGTACAATGGAAAAGTCTGTTTGCAGTATGCTGATCGAGAAAGGAATATCATTTGAGTGTCAGGTGCTTCTGGAGGATAATCTGGCAAGGATGGAGCAGGCGGATGGTTCCGAACTGGTTAGCGTGGATAAGGAATTTCATGAATTGCTGATCCGGGCAACAGAGAATGAACTATTTTCGATGATCATGGAGGCGGTTATGATCGTTTATCGGGAATGGATCGATCTGGTGCTGCGCCGTGTGAATACAAAAGAAAAGGCAAACTTGCTTAATTATCACAAGCAGATCTATAATAGTGTATTAGAACGTGATGAAGCAGCCATGAAAGCGGCGGTAGACGGGCATTATCATCTGATCAGCCAGATGCTTGCATTGTAGGTGAGTAGAGGTAATATATAAGAAGGAGGTAAGAGAGTATGATCGTAACACTTGGAAGACAATGTGGATGTGCCGGAGATGAAGTTGGAAAAAAATTATCGGAGCTGTTAGGGATTCCCTTTTATACGAAGCCAGAACTGATCGCGCTTGCAAAAGAAAAGAAAATTTATGAAAAGTATCCAATGTATTTTGGTGAGCAGCCAGTAAATGCGATGATCAGTTCGGTTGCGGATGATTTCTGTCCGAAGAATCAGTATGATACACCGAAACGGGCATTGTCAGCAATGTTTGGCGGACAGAGTTTTATTATTATAGGACGTGCTTCGAATTATGCCTACCGGGATGATAAGGATGCTGTCCGGGTGTTTCTGTGCGGAGATAAGAAGCAGCGGGCGCTTCATATCGCAGGAAAGCATAAGATCTCGGAGCGAAAGGCTATAGCGCTTGTTGAAAAGACAGATGAGAAACGGCGTGGTTATCACAGATATTATACCGGAGAAGAATGGGGCTATGCAGAGAATTATGATCTGTGTATAGACGCGGTACGACTGGGTGTTGATAAGACGGCGGAATTGATCGCAGACTATGTAAAGCATGTCGGAGGCAGATAAATGACAACGAGAGAAGAAGCGCTGGCATATGGACTGTCTTTTCCTGATACATATCAGCAGGCACCATTTCATGATCCGAACTGGCAACTGGTGCGTGTGAAAGGAAGCAAGAAGGCATTCCTGTGGACATATGAGAGAGACGGATATATTAATCTGAATGTAAAGGTCGATCCGGAATGGCGGGATTTCTGGCGGAGCGCATTTGACTCGGTGATACCGGGCTGGCATCAGAATAAGGAGCATTGGAATACGATCGTTCTGGATGGAAGCATTCCGGATCAGGATGTGAAACGGATGATCGCAGAGAGTTATGATCTGGTGACAACCAGTCCATCAAAGAGAATCTATGAGGCTGTGAAAAAGATTCCAGCCGGAAAGGTTGCAACCTATGGTCAGATCGCGGAGCTTGCCGGGGATAAGAAGATGGCGCGTGCAGTGGGAAACGCGCTTCATAAGAATCCGGATCCGGAGCACATTCCCTGCTTTCGTGTGGTAAATGCAAAGGGTGAATTATCCGGAGCATTTGCATTTGGCGGAAAGAATGTACAGGCAGATCGATTGACGGCAGATGGAGTTACAGTTGTCGTTGGACGGGTGGATATGGAGAGATTTGGAATAAAGATCTTAGATGGAGAAATCATATAAAAATATATAAGTGAAAAATGATTTATATGCAGGAAATGACCGTTCAAATACAAAGGTTATTTGAAACAGAAAACAAGTCATTTTTGCAAGACTACTGTACAGGCAGGGGGAGGCAGTATATAATATATCCGTAATTCCAACATGGGGATTTAAATGAGGTTTGGGATACATATATAACCAGAGACTTGTCGGGGGCGATAGTCTCTGGTTTTTTTGTTTGGAATGCATATTTTACGGAGTGGAAGTTAATTATTTTGTAATTCCGTTTGAATGTGTAAGATTTGCAGGCAATTCTTTATTTGAAAGGAAATAAAAATGTCAGAATATCAGTATGTAGAGCATGAATTTGCTCCGGTATATAATGAAGAATCACAGGTGCTGGTTCTTGGCAGTCTGCCATCGGTGAAATCCAGAGAGCAGGGCTTCTACTACGGACATCCGAGAAACCGTTTTTGGAAGGTTGTGGCAGCTGTACTTGGTGTACCGGAACCCTTGACGATAGAAGAGAAAAAACGGATGCTGCTTGCCGGTCATGTGGCGGTCTATGATGTGATCCGGGCTTGTGAGATCATCGGTTCCAGTGACAGCAGTATTCGAAATGTGCTTCCTGCAGATATTAAAAGCATTGTAGCACATACTCCAATCCGGGCAGTTTTTACAAATGGTAAGACTGCCGGCAGATTATACAAAAAATATCAGGCGGAACATATCGTTCTTCCGATGATCGAGCTGCCATCGACAAGTCCGGCAAATGCAGCGTTTTCGCTGGAACGACTGGAAGAAATATGGAAGCAGGAGTTAGGAAAATATTTGTAAAAGCATTTTACAATATAGGTTGACTGATATAAAAAAGAATAAAATTTTACATTGATTATACACAACTTTACAGATTCATCAGATGATTTTACCTGCGTATGATAGCAGGTGGTTTTATTAATTGATAAACTTATTTCATGGTAAGCATATGAATGAATGAAACGAAAGAGAGAAAGAAAATGAATGAAAATGTGAAAGTTGTATTTGGTCTGATCGGTGGACTTGCTTTATTCCTTTACGGAATGAACAGCATGAGTGATGCGCTTCAAAAAGCCGCCGGAGACAAAATGAAAAAGGTATTAGGATTCCTTACCAGAAATCCGATCATGGGTGCACTTGCCGGTATGCTTGTTACTGCCGTTCTTCAGAGCAGTTCAGCAACAACCGTTATGGTTATAGGATTTGTCAGTGCCGGACTTATGAGTCTGCCGCAGGCAATCTCTGTTATATTTGGCGCAAATATTGGTACGACTATGACAGCTCAGCTCATGGCATTTAAAATCAGTAATTATATCTATCCGATTATCTTTATTGGATTCATGTTGTGTTTCCTTGGGAAAAAAGAAAAAATTAAAAATGTCGGTATGGTTATCTTTTCATTCGGATTGTTATTTGAAGGAATCGAGATCATGGGAAGCGTGATGAAACCACTCGCAAACAGTGAAGTATTTATCAATCTGATGGGAAAGGTATCGGATATTCCGATTCTTGGTGTTGGACTTGGTATGATTATGACGTTGGTTGTTCAGAGCAGTTCAGCTACGATTGCTGTATTGCAGAACTTTGCATCGCAGGCGGGTCCGGACGGAGTTCACAGCGTGATTGGTCTTGCAGGTGCGATTCCGATTCTGCTTGGAGATAATATCGGAACGACGATCACAGCACTTCTTGCATCTATCGGACAGTCGAAGAATGCAAAGAGAACCGCGATCGCGCATAGTATCTTTAATATCAGCGGAAGCGTTGTTTTCCTGTTCCTGATCCCATGGTTTTCAAGGTTTGTACAGTATATCTCACCAAAAGGAAATGAGATTGATATTATTTCCAGACAGATTGCAAATGCACATACAACCTTTAATGTAGTCTGTACGCTGGTATGGCTTCCATTAATCCCGATCATGGTGAAGATTGTTACTTTCCTGATCCGTGGTGAGGACAAGAAGATGAAACCGATCTACGAACCAAAATATCTGGATGAAAATGTCATCGAACAACCGGTAGCAGCCATGTATATGGTATCAAAGGAGCTGAATCGTCTGGCAAGTTTTACGACTGAGATGCTTCTTACTTTGAAATCGACCTTTATGAGCAATCGTTCCGAAGAGGTACATCAGAAATTTGTAGAAAAGCTTCAAAGTGTGGACTATCTGCAGGATCGTATTTCTGAATATATCACAAAGATGTTCTCCAGTGGTAATCTGACAGAGAATCAGTCAGAAAAGATTGCAGGACTGTTATTTGTATCAACGAATATCCAGAGAATATCCGACCGATGCCGGGATATCGATGGAATCTATGGAAAGGTGACAGAATCCGGTTCCAGTTTTTCAGAAGAGGCAGCCAGAGAACTGGATAACTGCATCAGCATTATAGAAAATCTCCTGTCAAAGGCGATCGATGCTATCCGAAAAGGTGATCAGGCGGAAGCAGAGCAGGTATTAAAGAGTAAGAATAAGATCCGTAAGGCAGAGAAGAAATTCAGCAAGGCACATTTGTCAAGAGTGAAGAACAAAGTATGTAATCCTGCAATGACAGTATATTATTCCGGCATACTTGACAACATCGACCGTATAGCAGAAAACTGTGCAAGTATTGCAGAAGAGGCTCTCGACAATACAGCATTTGTTGAGATCAGGGAGGATGCAAAGAAAGCAGAGTTAGAAGCTGCGGAAAATGCAGTACTTGCGTGAACATAATATAGATCAAGTTCCTTCTGTAGGGGATTTTCTCACACCTCCTTCTTTATATAGTAGTACTTTTATTGACCGGTCACTGTAAACAGCAGTTGACCGGTTTTTTCTTGTTTTTTTAAAACTTTTTTCTGCTATGCCCTGTCTGTTATAGTAGATGCTTTCGTTACAGGAAAAGAAAGCTGTATAATCTGGAGAGTATGGTATAATAAAAAGAAATGGAGCGACGATTATGAAAAAAATGAAGAACAGATGGAAACAGATGATTGTCTGGTGTATGGTGGCAGCATTGTTATGTGTGAATTGCTCATTTACATCAGAAGCAAAAACAGGCAGTAAGGTTACAGTTCCAAAGACATCTATTACGGCAGTAAGATCCAGATCAGTGGGACAGGTGACAGTAACATTTAAGAAAGCAAAAAAGGCGGGCAGCTGTCAGATTCAGATCAGTACAGACAAGAAGTTTAAGAAAAACGTAAAAAGCCAGAAAGTCAGTGCTAAGAAAACAACGGTAACGTTTAAGAAGCTGAAGCAGGGCAAAAAATATTATGTCAGAGTGCGTGTGTACCGGACTGTAAAGAAGAAAAATATCACAGCGCGTGGAGTTCGGTGAAGTCTGTTAAGGTGAAAAAGAAGATGACAAAGAAGAATGATAGTCAGAATAACACGGATGTTGCGGACACGACAGAGGACACGAATACTGGTGGCAAACAGGATACAGGAAGTGGCACAAAGGACGCGCAGAATGAAAAAGGAGAGTGGGATGGCACGGCAGAGCTGGAAAAAATGGAATATGAAGTGGGAGAAGAAATAAAAGTCCGTTATTCCAAACAACCAGAATGTGCAGGAGAAATCAAGGAATATTATACTTATGGTAATCGTGGAGAATATATAGATTACGCAGAAAAGTATACAAAAAAGAATGAGGATGGAAGTGTGGTGTGTACAAGTATCGGATATACCAGATTGTGTATTATATTTCCAGAGACAGAACATTATAAAGAGACAAGGATCGCTTTGGGAAAAGTCAGAATATACAATAATGAAGATCCAATTGGAGGATTTGATCTGTCTGGTTATACTGTAGGAGAGACCATGAAGACGGAGGCTGAAAATACAACTGTAATGAATGGTACAGGTTCTTTTTGTGAATGGTTTACATGTGAAGGTAATGCTGCGTGGTTAAATGAACATATAACCTTTAAGGTATCCGATGTTACACCGAAAGAATACAGGAATCTGATGGATTGGGCAGGCTGGAATACTTCAGAACCGGAAATAAAGGAAGAGACCTGTTGTAATTTGCAGGGAGTATATGGAGAAGTAACATCCGTTACGACTCCGGTCACAAGTGGAAAAGTAGCATTTTCTGGCAAAGCAATGTCGCAATGCAAGCTTACTGTAACGGCTGGCGCAGGTGTGCGTGTGTGCAGGCTGGATGCTTACAGGGATGGTGTTTTGTATGACACCATGTATGTCGCTGCAAAGCCATATGATGAAGCTGGAAATCTTCTTGATACAGAATTGTACACAAAGGTTCGGAGAAATGTAGAGCAGAAGCTCTGGACGGATGATATGTCAAATTATGATAAGCTGGATGCTCTTGCAGATTATATTTCAACAACAGCTCATTATCCGAAATATAAATGCACTCAAAAAGAGGTGAATCCGACCCTGTGGGATAGCTTTGCGGTTGATGATGTCGCACTTTATTATGATATGTTTAATATGCCGGTTCTGAACCGCGCGATGGCATTGCGTGGCGGCATCATAACCTGTGTGGCTGTAGATATTGTCTGTGCAGCAGCAGAGGAGGATCTGGGTCTGAAATATCTGTATGATAAAGCGACAGATACGGTTGCTGAGGGTGAAGGCGTATGGCTTGCGATCGGATCAGCCAGTACCAATCCGGGTGCAGGAGCACACGAATCTCTGGCATATAAGAATGCGGATGGTGATATCGTATATATCGATGCACAGGGAATGCATGCAAACAATTCATGTGAAGCACATGGCTGTCTGAATAAGGTGATCAGAGACTAAAATGAAATAAATTTAAGGATGCAAAACGTCAGGCGGTATGGTATAGTAAGGATAACTTTTTTTCTGATGAACAATAGACGTGGAGGTTACAAGGAAATGTCTCAGATAACGAAACGTGCGTTGGAAGCATCACTGAAGAAGCTTCTTACAAAGAAACCGCTTGACAAGATCACAATAACCGATATTACAGAAGATTGTGGTATTAACCGGATGACATTTTACTACCATTTTAAAGATATCTATGATCTGGTAGAGTGGGTGTGCGTGGAGGATGCAACGAGGATACTGGGTGAGAATAAAACCTATGATACCTGGCAGGAAGGTTTCCTTCGGATATTTGAAGCGGTGAGCGAGAATAAGACATTTATGATGAATGCATATCATTCGATCAGCAGAGATCAGGTAGAAAAATATCTGTACAGTCTGACATATGATCTGATGATCAAGGTCATCGATGATAAGGCAAAGGACATGCAGGTTCGTGAAGAAGATAAGAAGTTCATTGCTGATTTTTACAAATGCTCCTTTGTCGGCGTATTACTTGAATGGATCGAGAATGGCATGAAGCAGGATCCGCACGTGATCGTAGATAAGATGGGACTGGTGATGCATGACAATATTACCAGAGCACTGGAAGCATTTCGGACAGATGCCTTTCACAAAAAAATAGAGAGCTGACAGATACATTGAAAAAACAATGTATCTTATTTTTCAGACCGGTTATCCCATCAAAACAGGGAAAATGATAAAATTTTAGACAGAACAAGTACCGTGAATATATTTTTATCACGGTACTTTTTTTGTTTATTGAGGGCAAAAACGGGGCATCTTATAATAAAGACAGTTTTTGAAATAACTGGTCTGTTTGCGGGCAGGCTGTATAGATTGGAGGTAATTCGTATGTATTATGCAAGTGGAAATTATGAAGCATTTGCCAGACCTAAGAAGCCGGCGGGTGTGGATCAGAAATCGGCATATATTATAGGTTCGGGACTTGGTGCATTGGCGGCAGCCTGTTTTTTGGTAAGAGATGGACAGATGAAAGGCTCACATGTACACATTCTGGAGAAAGATCCAATTCCGGGCGGTGCATGTGATGGTTATCAGTACAGCGATATTGGCTATGTTATGCGTGGCGGACGTGAGATGGATAACCATTTTGAGTGTATGTGGGATCTGTTCCGTTCGATTCCGTCCATTGAGACAGAGGGTATCAGTGTACTGGATGAGTATTACTGGCTGAATAAAGCAGATCCAAACTATTCTTTGTGTCGGGCAACTGAGAATCAGGGACAGGATGCACATACCGATAAGAAATTCGGATTATCCGATAAGGGTGCAATGGAGATCATGAAGCTGTTCTTTACCCCGGATGAAGAATTATATAATAAACGGATCGATGAGTATTTTGATGAAGAAGTGCTCAACTCTAACTTCTGGATGTACTGGCGGACGATGTTTGCATTTGAGAACTGGCATTCTGCACTTGAGATGAAGCTCTATATTAAGCGTTTTATCCATCATGTCGGAGGACTGCCGGATTTCACGGCACTTCGTTTTACCAAATATAACCAGTATGAGTCCATGATTCTTCCGATGGTAAAATATCTGGAATCATTCGGTGTGGTGTTCCATTATAATACCAAGGTTATAAATGTGGAATTCGAGATCGAAGCAGGAAGAAAGCTGGCAAAGAAGATTGATATTATCCGTGACGGTGAAGCAGATGCGATCGACCTGACCGAGAATGATCTGGTATTTATCACAAATGGCGGCTGCGTGGAGAATTCTTCATACGGAAGCCAGAACAAACCGGCTGAGTTCAAGACCGAGATCCGCGAAGGCGGCGGATGGGATATGTGGCGGAAGATCGCTGCACAGGATCCATCCTTCGGACATCCGGACAAATTCTGTTACGATCCGGAGCAGTCAAACTGGATGAGTGCAACGGTAACGACTTTGGATGAAAAGATTCTTCCGTATATTAAGAATATATGCAAGAGGGATCCACTTTCCGGCAAGGTAGTTACAGGTGGTATCGTGACTGCAAGAGATTCCGAATGGCTGCTCTCCTGGACGATCAATCGCCAGCCACAGTTTCGTAATCAGCCAAAGGGTCAGGTGCTTGTATGGGTATATGCCTTATTCTCGAATAAACCGGGTGATTATGTAAAGAAGACCATGCGGGAATGTACCGGTAAGGAGATCTGCGAAGAATGGCTCTACCATATCGGAGTACCGGAGGAGAAAATACCGGAGCTTGCTGAGCACAGCGCAAACACAGTGCCGGTTATGATGCCGTATATTACAGCATTTTTCATGCCGCGTGAGAAAGGTGACCGCCCGGATGTTGTACCGGAGGGCGCGGTAAACTTTGCATTTCTTGGACAGTTTGCAGAGACAGCAAGAGATACGATATTTACGACCGAGTATTCGATCCGTACCGGTATGGAGGCAGTATATACTCTGTTGAATATCGATCGTGGTGTGCCTGAGGTCTGGGGCAGTGTCTATGATGTACGGGATCTGTTAAATGCGACCGTAGCGATCCGTGATGGCAGAAAGATCACGGATATGAAGCTTGGACTGAAAGAGAAGATCGCAATGAAGGAACTTTTAAAGGCGGTAGAAGGAACCGATGTCGAGAAACTTCTCCGGGAGCATGGAGCGATATAAATACAAGATCTGTATATAAAGAAAGTCTCACGATATAATATAGTGAAAGAAAACAAAGCATCTGCTGATGTATGGACTTTATATAGTTTATGGATCAGCAGATGCTTTTTATATGGACAATGCAGACCACGACGGATAAACTGTCATGCATGACAAATTTATATATTTATTTTTTATATGCAGTGATATAATACAGGTATCTGCAAAATCTGCAGAAGGAAGGAATAAAAAATCAGGAGGAAAATGAATGAAAAGACATTTAAAAAAAGTAGTATTGGCAATGATCGCATTTGTACTGTGTGGAGTAATGAATGTGACAGGTTCCAATGTAAGTCTGGCAGCAACAGACGTTGAGACGGAGCAGACGGCAGAACTGGAAGCAGCGTCAACCGTAAGGCATGTATCAGCGAGAGAACTGTATCATGCAGGTGACTATCTTTACATAGAAACCTCAAAGGGTGTACTTGCGTATAATATGAAAAAACAGACTGCAAAGTATGTTGTAAAGAGCGCCGTTGTCAGTGGGGTTTTGGTACACAAAGGATATCTGTATTACAACCTTTATCAGGACAGCCAGATGAGTATCTATAAGATCAAGGCTGATGGAAGTTCAAAGCCAAAACAGATCTGTAAAAATGGAAGACTTGGTTTTATGAAAAACAACCGACTTTATTATGGTCATTCTGGTTTATGCTCAATGAAACTGGACGGAACTGATAAGAAGTGTCACATGAGGGTAAAAGATGGTGCAAATGGAACGGTATTCTATTATAAGGGCAAATATTTCTACAGTGTATTTCCGTATGTGACAGAATCCTATTCCGTTGACACAAAATATAAGCATAAAAAGAAATACCCGGCAGGAAATAAAACGGTTTGCAATGCATTTGTCAGAGCTTTTGATGATATGCAGTATAATGAGAGTCTGACCGTCAGGGGATATCAGTATGGTACTTTGATCAAAAACGGAAAAAGCTCAAATTCCATTTATAAATTTGGAGATTCTTATTATGGAAAGAGTACGGGCAGAACTTCCAAGAAAAAGATCTACCAGTCATCCAAGAGGAAGGTATACGTTCTGGCAGCATGTCCGGGATATATCATGTTTGCGGAAAGCAATCAAAAAGCAAGCTATGAAGATGGAACTGTAAAGATCATCAATGTAAAAGGTAAGGTTGTCGCAACATTAAAGAAGAGTCAGAAATAGAACATATATAAAACAGAAACTATAAAAAAACAAATGCTCTGGCAGAGGTGTGGTTTGCCAGAGCATTTTTTGGATTGTACGATAATGTACAAGCGGAAGGACTGCCACATGGCAGATTCCTGTGTTTTGGTTGTGTTTAGAGATGTGTATTATTATTTATTAAACAAGTGCTTCGCCAAGTGCAGTACAATCAGCAAGACCTGCTTCATCCGGTGTTTCATGGCAGATCAGTGGAGCTGCTGCAAATACAGCACCGTCAGCCTGGCACTGAGCTTCCCATGTATCCATCCATTCGCCGCTTCCCCAGCCGTATGAACCGAAGATGGCGATCTTCTTACCGTTTAATGCCGGTTCACATTCAGCGAACATTGGCTCAAACTCGCTTTCTTCTAAGACTTCAGCACCCATAGCAGGGCAGCCAAATGCGATCGCATCATAGTTATCTACCATATCTGCAGTAAATTCTGCGGATGTTAAAAGATCACATTCTGCACCTTTTGCTTTTGCACCTTCTGCAACAGCCTGTGCCATTAATGCTGTATTACCTGTGCCACTCCAATATACAACTGCAACCTTACTCATAGTAGGTTCCTCCTTATAATTCATGTATTTTATATTTAGAGATCTCCGCACGAAAATGCTTACGGGAATCCCTTATATTCATTTTGTTATGTGGACGCCATGTGCATAAATACTTATTTTGTTATGCAGATGCTATAATTATGCAGCAACCGTCAACTGCCAGATGGTTCGTCCCTGATGCCAGAGATTTGCATAGATCTCACGGCATTTTTTAAATTTGGCAAATGTTTTCTGGGCTTCACCCAGATCTCCGTATACCTTCCAGTCGCCCATGCCCTTGCAGTTGCTCCCGTGGTATTTGATAAATCCGAGAACATCATTTAACGGGTAGCCAAGGAAGACACCGATCTCATGCGGAAACTCTTCCGAACCATGAAGACGTATACGAAGCTGTTCAAGCATTTGGTCGATCGTTCCTGCCTGATATCCTGTGCTTACAAGAAAAGAGAGGATCTCCGGTCTTGATAATTCGTAACCCATAGCATCCGGTCTGTAGACATAGATCAGGGCAGTTTCAGCATTTTCCCGGAGGATCGTGATCCGGATCCCTTTTTTCTGAAATTGTGCATCCCAGACAGCCACACTTTCGTATAATTCTTCTCCGGAAGAAAAACGATAAAGAAACAGGCTGGCAGGTTTTAAGGACGCCAATGTAGGCGAACAATGTGTGATCAAATATTCTTCAAACATAATCTGAAACTCCTGTAACATTAAATTATCAAATGCGACAGTATTAGTATGTGTCATTTCAGAACCGTTCATGCAATGGTTAGACACATCTAACTCATGGCTGCATTATACGGTGTGTTCTTGTAAAAATCAAGCGAAATATGTGATAGAAATTCTCAATTAATTCGACGTATTTTTGTTGACGACAGAGGTTATAACATGCTATTTTTTAGTTGGTTAGAAAAAACTAACTAAAATCTTGTGAATAGAGGAATTGGATAATGATGAATTATTTAGAAATCGAAAAAGTAATTGGACGAGAGATTATTGACTCAAGAGGAAATCCTACAGTAGAAGCAGAAGTTATTCTTGCAGATGGTACTGTTGGACGTGGAGCAGCTCCAAGTGGTGCATCAACAGGTGAGTTTGAAGCATTAGAGCTTCGTGATGGCGATAAGAATCGTTTTGGCGGTAAGGGCGTTAAGAAAGCTGTTGAAAATATCAACACAACAATTAATGACGTATTAGTTGGAATGGACGCATCTGATACATATGCGGTAGATCAGGCAATGATCCAGGCAGACGGAACAAAGGACAAGTCAAATCTGGGTGCAAATGCAATCCTTGCTGTATCAATCGCAGCTGCAAGAGCAGCAGCTATTTCACTGGATGTACCTTTATATCGTTTCTTAGGCGGTGTAAGCGGAAACAGACTTCCGGTTCCTATGATGAACATTATCAATGGTGGATGTCATGCATTATCATCCGGTCTGGATGTTCAGGAGTTCATGATCATGCCGGTTGGTGCTCCTTCATTCAAAGAGTGTCTCAGATGGTGTGCAGAAGTATTCCATGCACTTCAGGCAATCTTAAAGGAAAGAGGACTTGCTACATCAGTTGGTGATGAAGGTGGATTTGCACCTGCACTTGCATCTGATGAAGAAGCAATCGAGACAATTCTCGAAGCAGTAAAGAAAGCCGGATATGAACCGGGTAAGGATTTCAAGATCGCTATGGATGCAGCTTCATCCGAGTGGAAGACAGGCAAGGTCGGCGAGTACAAACTGCCAAAGGCCGGTACAGTATATACATCAGAAGAGCTGATCGCTCACTGGAAGAGACTGGTTGAGAAGTACCCGATCATTTCTATCGAAGATGGTCTGGACGAAGAAGACTGGGAAGGCTGGAAGAAGCTTACAGCAGAGCTTGGCGACAAGGTACAGTTAGTTGGTGACGACCTTTTCGTTACAAATACAGAGAGACTTGCAAAGGGTATCGAGCTTGGCTGTGGTAACAGTATCCTGATCAAATTAAACCAGATCGGTTCTGTATCAGAGACACTGGAAGCAATCAAGATGGCTCACAAGGCCGGATACACAGCTATCTCATCGCACAGATCCGGTGAGACGGCAGATACAACGATCGCAGATCTTGCAGTTGCTTTAAATACCTGCCAGATCAAGACCGGCGCACCATCCAGATCCGAGCGTGTAGCTAAGTACAATCAGCTCTTAAGAATTGAAGAAGAGCTCGGTGCTTCAGCCGTATATCCGGGTATGAAAGCCTTCAATGTAAAATAATTATTGTCATATATTTTCCTCAAAAAAATATGAATAAAAGGTATGGGAGACGTAAGCAATACGCCTCCCATATTTTATATGTAAAATAAGACCTGTAAGTAGAGTTTTTCACTGCCGGGTGGTATAATTTTAAACAAGTCATATTATGTTGAAAAGATTCGATGGTTGTGATTACAGACATCGGATCAGGATAATGGGAGGGCATATGAGTCGAATACTGATCATAATAGCAGTCTTGCCGGCATTGATCCTGCTGGGTTTTATATATATGAGAGACCGGAAAGAGAAGCCGCCGGTCAAATTAATGGTATTGCTTCTGGCACTTGGTGCAGGTACGATCATTCCGGCAGTGATCGCAGAATTTATCGGGCAGTTAATCGTTGCACAGACAGATACGGATCATCAGACGATGCTGCTGGTGCTCTGCTTTCTGGTGATCGGAATTGTGGAGGAGCTTGGAAAATATCTGGTAACGGTCTGCACTACATGGAAAAGCAGAGAATTTCAGCACAGCTATGATGGAGTTATTTATATGGTCTGTGCATCGCTTGGCTTTGCTATATTGGAAAATATCTTATATGTTGCTTCCGGCGGAATCGGAACGGGCATCCTCCGGGCATTTACCGCTATTCCACTTCATTGTACGGTAGGTGTTATCATGGGTGCACTTTATGCGAAGGGAAGAGAAGCGGCATATGCAGGTGACCATGCGGGGATGGTTGGATTTATGGCATGGGCATATATCGTGCCGGTATTTATTCATGGCTTATATGACTATCTTGTGATGGCGGCATCGTATGGATATATTTCGGAGGCATGGGTATTCCTGATCCTTGGAGTGATGTATGTACTTTCAATTTTTCTGATCTTTTACTGTTCAGCGCATGACCGCAGAATTGACGGCAGACCGGAGACTGCAGATTATGGGATGTACCGGATGGATTTTCGCAGACCGGGCAGAGGATATTATTATCCAGATCAACCGGATTACCGGGCGGGTTATCCGGGCTATCCGGGTGGTGATGCGTATGGTCAGGCCGGAGGATATATGCAGAATACAAATTACAACCCATACAATGGTGGTTATACACAGGGGATGAATGCCAATGCAGGTCAATCAGCCTACGGCACAAATTCCGGGTATGAGGTAAAGGATGATTATAATCGAGGCAGCGCATATCCGACTAATATGGAGTACATGCAAAATACTGGTTATAACCCTCAAAACGGTTATACTGTGAATAGAGCATATATGCAAAATGGCGGCTACATGGGAAATGTAACATATCCGCAAACTGGAGTGAATCCATATCGGCAGCAGGAGAATCCCGGATCACAGAATTATTCTCAGAGTTATACGTCGAATGGCACTGGTACGGATTATGGCATGACAGGGTACAACGGACAAGGACAGAAATAAGACTGGAATTGTGGCAGAAACGCTGAATATGCCGCACGTTTTGATGGAAGATACATATGATGAATATATAGGAATCCATATAGCAGGAACATTTGCCAGGGGGTGAAATGATGAGATTTCACAACATACCGGTCCGCGATATCATGCAGGAAGCAGTCCGCTATGGCGGGGTGATCGTGGATGTTCGTACAGAAGAAGAATTCCTGAGAGGACACATACCGATGGCAGTCAATGTACCATTGTCGGATATCCAGTATGGTAATTATAATCTTCCTAAAAATAAAGTGCTGCTCACATATTGTCAGTATGGAGGCGGCAGTGCACTGGCAGCGAGACTGCTGTCGCAGGCAGGATATAAGGTGATCAATACCGTTGGGGGAATCGTACAGTATAAAGGAGCATTGACGAAAAACCGCTGACAGAGGGTGTAACTAGCCATTATGAAAGAGAAGAAAATGTGGTTTGAAAATGAGAATAACAGAATAGATCGATCCCGGACATGACAGAACCTGTTAAGGAAGTGCATGACCGGGATTTTTTTGTTTAATTTACTTGTGGTGGCAGGGGGAAGTATGTATAATATGGACAGGGTAATTGGCGGGTATCCCAGGATATTCCGGAGGTACTTATTTTTTTAGAAAAGAAAGGATATAGGGTAAATGAGAAAAAGAATTTTAGGAACGATCATTGCGGCAGGTTTTTTTGCAGTAGCAGCATTTGCAGGGGCAAATGGACTGGCAGAGACACAGGCGGCATGTGAACATTCACAGGTGAAGGATGGAGCCTGTGTGGATTGTAATGATCCGGTAGAATGCATCGAGGTAGAGGATGCAAGTGGAACAGCAAAGGGCACTTATTCTAAACTGGAAGATGCAGCGGCGGCTGCCGGAAACGGTGATATACTGAAGCTTCTATATAATTGTGAGAGTACATCAACATATATTGATGCGGGGAATAAGAATCTTACGATTGATCTGAATAAGAAGGAGTTAAAGGCTGTTCATTTTGATATCATGGGTTCGCTTGTGATAGAAAATGGAGAATATAGTGGCTATATCAGGAATGCAGCGACAGGGAATGAACATACATTAACATTTGAAAATGTGAGAGCAGATCTTACGCAGCTTGGATGGTATGCAAAGGGTGGCATTAAACTGGTAAACAGTAATATAGAACAGCAACATGATGGTGCAGCATTTACAGAATGGTGGCTTGAAAAGTTGCAGATGGATCAGACATCTGTTTATAAGATTACAAATTCGCCAAGCGGACTAAGCAATTATGGGTTGCTTTCATTAGATGAAGCTGTGGGCGGTATTGAGGAATTTCTTCCGGCTGGATACACATTGGATGGACAGCCGAATTCCTATAATACGATATTAGATGAAACAGGCACAAAGGCGAGAAGCGTAGAGCTTCGTTACCGCCGGCTGACAGATGCGACAGTTTCTGTATCCATTGCCCCGACTTCTTATGTATATGATGGAAAAGCAAAAGAGCCAACAGTGACTGTCACATACGATGGAAGAGATCTGACAGAAGGAACGGATTATACCTGTACATTTACAGATAATATCAATGCAGGAACAGCAAGCGTAAAAATAACAGCAAAGGGTAAGACTTATCACGGAGAAACCGTAAAAAATTATACGATCGATAAAGCACCACAGACAGCACCAACCGGTCTTACGACAGAAAATGAAAGTGCAAAAGGGAAAAAGGACGGTTCCATTAAAAATGTTGATATATCCATGGAATATTCCGTTGACCAGAATGTATGGAAGCCGATCACAGCAAATACGATCACAGGCATTTCTGCCGGTGATTATTACGTCAGATATAAGGAAACAGCAAATTATTATGCATCGGGAGCAACAAAAGTAACGGTTAAAATGTCTGTCCCGGATGGTGGAACAACAGAAAATGTGACAACAGAAGACGTGACAACGGAAGCTTCTACAGATGCAACGACAGAGGATACAACGGAAGCTACAACTACGACAGAAGATAGTACCGATGATACAACGGAAGATGTAACGACAGAGTCAACGGATGATACTCAGGATGAAACGGAAGATGTGACAACAGAATCCGAAGAAGTTGTATCAACGGAGGACCAAACAACAGAGAAAACAGATGCCGATAAGCCGGATGACCAGAAGAACACCGGAGTAAAGACAGGAGATGATTTTGCTATGAAGACAGCAGTTGCAGGTATGATCATTTCACTGGGGCTTGCCGGAATCGTTGTTATAAATAAACGCAGAAAATAAAATCAGAAACAAAGATATAAGAGAAAAGGAGTGCTGGATTTGGACAGAAATGTCTGAATCTGGCACTTGTGATTGAAAGGAAGCATATGAGCAGAATCGAATTGATCGCTCCATGTCATTTTGGATTGGAGTCAGTATTGAAAAAAGAAATCCTGGATCTTGGATATGAGATCGTTCAGGTAGAAGACGGAAGAATTACATTTGCAGGAGAAGAAGATGCGGTTGCAAGAGCAAATATGTTTATTCGTACAGCTGAACGTATCATGATCAAGTGCGGAAGCTTTAAGGCTGTAACATTTGATGAATTATTTGAAGGAACCAAGAGTATTCCATGGGAGCGGTATCTGACCCGTGATGCAAAATTCTGGGTATCCAAGGCTACATCAAACAAGAGTGCGTTGTTTAGTCCATCTGATATCCAGTCTATCGTGAAGAAAGCTATGGTAGAACGTTTGAAACAGACCTACCATGTATCATGGTTCACAGAGGATGGAGCAGAATATCCGGTTCGTGTATTTATATTTAAGGATATTGTTACAATAGGGTTAGATACATCAGGAGTATCTCTTCATAAACGTGGCTACAGAAAACTGGTTGGTAAGGCCCCGATATCAGAAACCCTGGCATCGGCACTGATCATGCTGACACCGTGGAACAAGGATCGTGTACTGGTCGACCCATTCTGTGGAAGCGGAACATTTCCAATCGAGGCTGCTATGATCGGAGCAAGGATCGCACCGGGCATCGACCGGGATTTCCTGGCTTCCGAGTGGGCGAAGGTCGGAGATAAGAAGATGTGGTACAATGCGATCGATGAAGCAAATGACATGATCGACCATGATGTGAAGATGAATATTCAGGGCTACGATCTGGATAATGAAATGGTGAAGTGTGCGATGGAGAATGCCAGAGCAGCGGGAGTGGATGAACATATCCATTTTCAGCAGAGAGATGTAAAGGATCTCAGGCATCCGAAAAAATATGGCTTTATCATCACGAATCCGCCATATGGTGAACGTCTCGAGGATCGGGAGGATCTTCCTGAATTATATAAGACAATCGGGGAAAGCTTCAGGCGGCTGGATGACTGGTCGATGTTCCTGATCACGTCATACAGTGAGGCGGAGAAATATATAGGAAGAAAGGCGGATAAGAATCGTAAGATCTACAATGGTATGATCAAATCATATTTCTATCAGTTCATGGGACCGAAGCCGCCAAAGAGAAAGTGAGACCAAATTGAAAAAGTTTTTGATAGCGGTAGCAGTTGCAATCTTGAGTGTATTGCTTTATCTGGGCTTCTTCCGGCATCCGGATGTGAGCGTGGAAAAGACCGACGGTTCGGAGGCTGCGGCCGAGGCAATGATGAAAGAGATCGTAACAAGTGCAAATGAAAAGGGTGTTACGTTATATATCAATGACAATAAGATCACAGAGGCTGAATATCAGGCATATTTCAGTGATCGGTTACAGTTGATGATCCCAATCGCAGCATTTACCGATAAACTGGATTGTCTGGTAAATGTATATGAAAACGGAACGATCACACTGGCAAAAGGTGACAGCCTTGTTAAAGTTTATGGTGATTCGGATGTGGTAAATATCAATGGAAATGCAATACAGGCAATCGACAAGCCGGAGAAAAAGGATGATATCATCTATGTGCCGGTGAATGAGATCTGCGAGGCATTAAACTACAGCTGTAACATCAATCTGGAGACAAATGCTGCGGTGTTAAAAAAGATTGCCGAGGAAGAAAAGCTTCCGGCTGCATATGACATGAGAGAACATGATCGTGTATCTCTTGTAAGAGATCAGGGTATCTATGGAACCTGCTGGGCATTTGCATCACTTGCAGCACTGGAAAGTACGATCCGTCCGGCTGAAAATCTGGTGTTTTCTGTTGATCATATGGCAATGAATAACAGCTTTAATGTCAGCCCATTTGACGGTGGCGAATATTATATGAGTATAGCTTATCTTGCGGCATGGCAGGGACCGGTGCTTGAGGAAGATGATCCGTATGGTGATAACCAGACGGTAAATGGATTGTCGGCGGTAAAGCATCTGGAAGAAGCCATCATCCTGAAGGACAAGAATTACGAGGCGATCAAATCATCCGTATACAAATATGGCGGTGTGGAAACGGTTATTTACTGTGATATGAAGAATGCAACGAGTAGTTCTTATTACTATAACAGAAACCGCAGTTCCTATTATTATGATGGAGATCAGACGCCGAATCATGACGTGGTGATCGTTGGCTGGGATGACAACTATCCGAAGGAATATTTTAATACAGAACCGGCGGGAGACGGCGCATTTATCTGCAAGAATAGCTGGGGGCAGGATTTTGGTGACGAGGGATTCTTTTATATCTCTTATTATGATACCAATATCGGTATGAACAGCGTAGTATATACGAAGCTTGGAAATAGTGACAACTACGACAAGATCTATCAGTCAGATCTGATGGGCGAGGTCGGAACGATGGGATTTGACGACAGGCCGGAGGCCTATTTTGCAAATGTCTATACGGCTGGAAAGAACGAGACATTAAAGGCAGTTTCTTTTTATGCGACAGGCCCGAAAACGACATATGATGTGTATGTTGTGACGGATTTTACCGATGTATCCGACTTGCAGCAGCGGACAAAGGTGGCATCCGGTGAAATGCAGTACGAGGGTTATTATACGATCAATCTAAAAGAGGCAGTACCGCTTCCGGATGATCGGAAATTTGCGGTGGTTGTGCATGTGAACACACAGGATTCCACGATGCCGATCGCAATCGAATATAATAATGATGAGAAAACGGCGAACTTCGATATCACGGATGGCGAGGGCTATATCAGCCTGTATGGCACGAAGTGGTCGAGTGCGGAGCAGGAGAATGACTGTAATGTCTGTTTGAAAGCCTTCACGGATGTGGGGGATTGAATAGAAAAGGAGAAGACAAGATGAAGAAATTGATTTTTGCTACGGGTAATGAGAATAAGATGAAAGAAATCCGCATGATCCTTGCGGATTGTGGATATGAGATCCTGTCGATGAAGGAAGCCGGAATTCAGGCTGACATCGTAGAAGATGGAAAAACATTTGAAGAAAATGCCATCATCAAGGCAGAGGCAATCCGTAAGATGACAAATTGTCTGGTGCTTGCGGACGATTCCGGTCTGGAGGTAGACTATCTCGATAAAGCACCTGGAATCTACTCTGCAAGATTTATGGGGGAAGACACCTCATACCGGATCAAGAATAAAGCGATCATTGACAAGCTTGCCGGTGTTCCGGATGAGAAGCGTACTGCAAGATTCGTATGTGCGATCGCGGCTGCATTTCCGGATGGAAAGACCATTACCAGACGTGGCACGATCGAAGGAATCATTGGATATGAAGAACGCGGCGAGAATGGATTTGGCTATGATCCTATTTTCTTCCTGCCGGAGTATGGCAAGTCCACAGCAGAGCTGTCACCGGAAGAAAAGAATACGATCAGCCACAGAGGAAATGCACTTCGTTTGATAAAGGAAGTTATAAATGAGAATACTGATAATTAGTGATACACATGGAAGAACCAATACGATCCGGGATGTCTTAGATACGGTGGGAGACATCGATATGTTTATCCATCTGGGGGATGTCTGCGGAGATGAAGAATATATTTATGACAATGTAACCTGCCCGATCCACATGGTTGCCGGGAATAATGACTGGACCTCTGATCTTCCGATGCAGGAGGAATTCATGATCGGTCGGTATAAAGTGTTCATTACACATGGACACAGATACAATGTACATTACGGAACAGACTACTTACAGGAGTTGGTCAAATATGATGGTTACGATATTGTGATGTATGGACACACGCATGTCCAGAATCTGGAACGATATGGCGCTGCTTATATCGTAAATCCGGGCAGTCTGGCATATCCGCGTGATGGCATGAATGGTAAATACATGCTGCTGGAATTTGACCAGCATGGAACACCATTTTTTGCGGAAAATGAACTGAAACCGAAACGTCGGATGCGCAGCATATTTGAAGATATGTGGGGCGACCGGGAAGAGTAGAGATTATTAGAGACAAGAAAGAGGTCGGCTGTGAAGAAACGAGAGATTATAGAAGGTGTTATAAAAGACTATGATTTCCCAAATAAGGGAAGCTTTGAACTGGATGGCAAAAAAGTGATCGTGAAGGGAGCACTGCCCGGACAAAAGGTGTCCTGTATGGTATCCAAGGTGCGGAAGGATAAGGCAGAAGCACGTCTGTTGGATGTGCTGGAACGCTCCGAGATCGAAGATGCAGTACCACCATGTCCACAGTTTGGCATTTGCGGCGGCTGTGCATACCAGACCATGAGCTATGAGCATCAGTTGGAATTAAAGGCAGGACAGGTGAAGAAGCTGTTAGACGGTGTGATCGATTCAGAGGCACATCCATATGATTGGGAGGGCATCATTGGCTCGCCAGTTACAACTGCATACCGGAATAAGATGGAGTATTCATTTGGCGACGAATATAAGGATGGCCCGTTGGTGCTGGGGCTTCATAAGAAAAACAGCATGTATGATATCGTTCCTGTCTGTAATTGCGTGATCGTAAGCGAAGATTATAACAGGATTGTTTCCTATACGATGGAATTTGCAAGGGCGCATGGACTGTCCTACCATAAGAAAATGCAGCATGTAGGACTGCTTCGTCATCTGGTGCTTCGGCAGTCCAAGACAAATGGCGGACTTCTGGTAAATCTTGTAACCAGCACGGACGGATTAGAGAATCTGGATCTGAAAGCATATGTAGAAGGGCTTCTGGCACTTCCGCTTGACGGAACGATCGTTGGTATTCTCCATACGGCAAATGATTCTCTGGCGGATGCTGTTGTGCCGGAGAAGGTAACGCTGTTATACGGAAGAGATTATATCGAGGAAGAGGTGCTGGGACTGCATTTCCAGATCTCACCATTCTCATTTTTCCAGACAAATACAAAGAGTGCGGAACGACTGTACAGCAAAGCCCGTGAATATGCCGGAGATACCAAGGACAAGCTGATCTTCGACTTATACAGCGGAACCGGAACGATCGCCCAGATGTTATCACCGGTTGCCTCCAAGGTTATCGGCGTAGAGATCGTGGAAGAAGCAGTCGAAGCTGCAAGAGAAAATGCAAAGAGCAACGGACTTGATAACTGCGAATTCATCGCAGGCGATGTCTTAAAGGTCATCGACACCATCGAGGAAAAACCGGATCTTATCATCCTCGATCCACCGAGAGATGGCATCAATCCAAAGGCGCTCCTTAAGATCATCAACTACGGTGTAGACGAGATCGTCTATATCAGCTGCAAACCAACTTCTCTCGCAAGAGATCTTGTGACCTTGCAGGAGCATGGATATTATGTGAAAAAGGCATGTGCAGTGGATCAGTTTGTGAATACGGGGCATGTTGAAACAGTCTGCCTTCTGTCAAGAAAAGCCCAATAAATCAAAGGATTTCGCCATTTGGGGAATAAAATAGATGTGTGTTTCTGTTTCCGTAGAGTGATGATATAACTGGAGGTTTACCCCAGGGGATAGGCTTTTGGGAATAAGAAATACACATTTGGGCGAAAGGATACTTTTTCGCAAAAGAAATGAAGAGCAGATTAATAAAATTATTTGGTAATATAGCATAGGAGGAAATAGAGTGACTACTGAGTTATTGGAGATAATGAAAGCAGATATAAAACGATGCGAAGATGCTCAAGAATCAAACAATGGTACGCATAGCTTATATCAGGCACTAATTGCAAAATACAACGGTATATTTGAAGATTTTGGGAAGGATATACCGACATCAGGGAAAGCATGTGCTGTTGGTAGTGCGCTGAATTACAGACCAGAATTAAATGCTATCAAAGAAAAATTGGAATTGATTATTGCGACAGATAAAGAAAAAGATCCTTTATTTGATTTTAAATCTATGTATGAAGAAGATTTGGAATCTTTAAAACAAGCTATATCTGATTCTGCAAATGAGGTGACACCTGAAATCGCTAAACAGCAATTGTATAAAGATGTAACTGCAAAGTATGAAGCATATGTACCAAAGCTTAATGTAGGATTATATGGATATGAGGAAGCGATTGGAATTTACGATGAAGTGGCCGGACAAGAACTGTTTTATGACTTAAGACAAATTTATAATAAAATGCTGACTTTTAAAGCATTGGGATATCCGGCACTTATAGAAACAATTCCTCAGAGTGTCCCAATGGTGCAGATAACAAATACAAATGAAAACAAAGTTGACATCAATATTACCTTTAGTGATGTAAGAAAAGAAATTGAGAATATGTCGGCGTTGCCGGATGCTGAAATAGAGGAAATCTTGAATAAAATTAACCAATTAGAAAAAATCGTTAAATCTTCAGACCGCAAATCAAAAAAGTGGGAAAATGCAAAAGGAATTGTTAAATGGATTGCTGATAAAGGCGTTGATGTAGGAATTGCGTTGTTGCCACTGTTATTGCAGATTAAGTAGGAATACATAGGAACATAGTGTGAGGAATGCTGTAAACGGGGATAAAACCATTACCCCACTTTAAAAATCCATTGCATACTTTCGCTATGCAGTATAAAATAAGTGTTCAGGGGAATATTGAAACCGTCTGTCTGCTTTCAAGGAAACCTTGATTTTCTGCGGTTTGTGGGATATTAAGGAGCGAAAATGGATGTGTGTTTTGTAGCCTTATGAATGAATCATTTGAATATCGTAGCAGAGGGGTGTTTTGAGACTCTGCTGAATAATAGGCTTTTGCTAAAAGGTATCACTTTTGCGAAAATGTATGATATCTCCCGGCAGGAGCCTTTTTGTATAAAGATAACTTGACTTATAAATCTTACTGATGTAATATTTACACAAGTCCAGCAGGATTGCGGACGAAATTTTTTTGCTGCGAAATCTTACACATGTAATAAAAAAGGAGGAATGCATAGTACGATATACCCAGCAAATAGAAATTTTTTATTTCAAAATCTTACGAATGTAATATTTTGAAGATATAGTGTACATTGAAAATAGAATATGACCATATCAGCAATGAAAATAAATGGAGGTCAATAT
>ERZ773241.448-NODE-448-length-46378-cov-9.384755_pt1 | contig 46378 bp, 38 predicted proteins | sample MGYA00580989_ERZ773241 | MGnify/ENA primary metagenome ERZ773241 (study PRJEB29015, sample SAMEA2737804) | human gut metagenome | biome: human gut; feature: human-associated habitat; material: faeces | place: China | collected 2012 ... | reverse complement strand
CTTGGGGAGCGGTTTCCCCTGAATGATTTCCATGGCCTCCAAAAAGGAACAGCCCTTGACCTTTACAAGATAGTCAAGGGCTGTTTTGCCGCCAATTTGTCGGGAGAACCAGTGCCATTTCCCATTGCTGATTTTGAGAGAATCGTGTTCTTTGGTGCAGTAGGTATCACCGGATACCTTTATCAGCTGGTCCGGCTCGTAAATTTGGAGGTATGTCAGCAGATCCAGCTGTTTGGCCTGCCGAATGTCCTCCGGGGTGAAGTAGGCCATAGGCTATCGCTCCTCCCGGTGGGACTTGGCTTTCGCTGCCTGAATGACCGTATTGGCGCGATTCTCGACAACAGACCAAAGCTCCTCCATATGCGAACTTTCGTATTTCTCCCATGCCCGAAAAACATCGCTCAGGGGACATGGGGATTTCAGAAGTGCCTGACATTGTTTATCCGTCAGGTTGTTGTACTCCAGAGACAGCAAAAGATCTTCCCTTGTGGTGTATTCATAGGCATGGTATAGAATTTCCGCTGGAGGTAACGTCAAAAGGTGCTGCCGGTAGTGTTCCTGTTCGTCAAACATCTTTTGGTAGAGCCGGGTGTTCAGTTCTTGATTGGTGATAAAATCAACTTCCTTTCCGTTTGAATATAGAAAAAGCACCTGCCAGTGAAGGCAGATGCCAATTCTTGGTTTCTATTATTGCGAGTACATCACGGGGTCAATCATTTTGCTCAGATGAATGATCACTATATTCCTGTTCTGGAATATGCGGCATCCCCTGTTTCAGGTATTCCCTTAAAAGAAATGCGCAGAAGTATGGGAATGTCAGTATCTGATCGTTATAGCCAATGTTTCCCGCTGTCAACTTGATACCATAAGCAATATCGGGATAGCTTTTACTGGAAATCAACGTTTTCAACGATTTTGCAGTACCCCGTTTTGCTTTTATTTCAATTGGGATGAGATTTTGCTGTGTTCGTACAAAGAAGTCTTGCTCAAGGGTAGAATCTTCTTTTTTGTAGTAAAATAGCTGATACCCACTTTTCACCAGGGCCTCGCCCACAATGTTCTCATAAAGTGCTCCCTTATATACATTCAGGTTTTTGTTGGCCCGCAAATCTTCCTGCGCCTCGTCATCCAGCATTGCCACAAACAATCCAGTATCGAAAAAGTAGAGCTTAAATTTGCTGTCATCATAGTTTCCTCGAAGCGGAAGCTCTGGATGATTCAGGCAATAACAGATTTGCACGATCCCGGAATCCCGCAACCATTCGATACATCCACGGTAATCCTTAAATCTGGCTCCGTGGGCGACTTTTGAAATCTGAAATTTCTTGTTATCCTTCGCCAGCTGATTTGGTATCTGCTCAAAGACGTTCAGGATACGCCCCTGATCCATCCCATCGGCGTATTTGCGAATATCCTCACGATAATCCTCCAGCAGCTGATGCTGCGTTTCCAATGAACCCTCAAATATTCCCAGCTCGATATACTGCCGAACAACTGCCGGCATACCGCCAAGGATGCAATAGTCCAGAAACAAACCACTGTACAGATTCATTTCCAGCTGATTGAACGGCTTCAAGGTTTCCATGTGTCGAAGCATATCCTCAATTGCATCTGTGCGATACCCCTTTGCCCACAGGAATTCCTCAAAATCCAGAGAACTCATGGTGTAGTCTGTTTTATACCCAACGCTGTTGCTTTCAATTTCCCTGTAATTGATTCCAAGCAGGGATCCACTGCATATTACATCAAAGCGGCCATCGATCTTGAAAAATTTCAGAGACGTGGCAATTGACGCAAAGTCCTGTATTTCGTCAAATATAATGACTGTTTTCTCTGGCTGAAACCGTTTAGATGGATCAATGCGAGAGATATTTTTGATGATGTCTTCTGTCCGATAGCCATCTTCCATAATCAGCTTATACTTTGGCTCCTCGACAAAGTTAATGTAAATAACACTTTCGTAGCTTTGGGCAGCAAAGCGTCGGATCGATTCCGTTTTACCAACCTGTCGGGGTCCCTTTACGATAAGAGGCTTCCGTTCCGGATTTTTCTTCCACTCACTCAAGAATAGATCAATTTTTCGCTTCAAGTAGAGTTCGCCCATTTGCTTCACGCTCCTTTGTAAAAGACATTATACAAAATATGGGCGACTTTATCAATAGCATTCACAAAAAAATGAGCGACTTTTTCAGAAGTGTTCACATTTTTACAAAATCAAAGAAAAAGTGACATCTAATTTCCAAAGTAGTGGATTTGTTTACTTGTATAGCTTCAATAGGAGCGTGTTCACATCTTCGGTGGGCAGCCCCTTGGCAATGAGCTTGTTGCGGAATTGAATGAGGGTGTACTTTGCAAGGCGAAGCTCGGAATCACTCAGGGTTACATAACGCATTTTCTTCTTGGCAAACAGCATCATGGACAGCTCCTTTGCTTTTTTCTCCCATTATACCGTATCCCAAACCGGGTGACAAATGTGCGAAGTGTTTACCTGTCCCACCCACGGGATTCCCGCTGGGGCTGGATTTCACCCTCGTCCGGCACTCCATCTACGATCTCATTTTCCCGCTTGTCCATGTTCAGCAGAATATTCAGCTGATCCAGCCGGGCGGATTTCTCTTTCAGCTCCTCCTCTCTGGGGAAGGGCTTTTCTACCTCCTGCTTGGCAATCTCCACCTGAATTTCCAGATTTTTCAGCTTCTCCTTGTAGTCCAGCTGCCGTGTGGGCATACTTTCTAACAGGTTATCCATACGCTGAATGTTGCCAAACACATCCGTTCCAAGACCAACTTTGTAGGTCAGCGTACCCTGCATGGATATTTTGAACAGCTTTTCAAAACTGTCAAAGCAGAGTGTCAGCTTAAATCCCCGGTAAGAACCAAGGGGGACCGGGTCGGCACTGGTCAGGACATTGCAGGCCTCCAGAATTGCCGTTCCGGCAGCTTTCTTTTCGGTGTAGGTTTGCCCGCCTATCACCATGGGGCAGAATCCATCTGCGTTTGGCTGGGTTTTGTCTTTCAGCAGGGCCATGTCCGCTTCCAGACCGTCGATCCACTGGTGCATGGAAGCGATCTCCTTGGGTAATTTCCGAATAAGCTGATCTTCCAGGGCATACCGCTGGCTCATATGGTTCGAGCGCAGGAGCTTCAGCTTCTGCACCTCAATATCCAGGTCCATTTTCTCCTTGATGTGAGGATTGCCGGAACATAGTGCCTTGATCTCGGCGTAGCTCAAAGCGGTTTCGTCAATGTCCTCGGCGCTCCGTACCGGGGATTTGGAGGTCATGATCTGACCGATGAACTTCTGTTTCCCCTCCACCAGCTGATACAGGTAGCTGTCAAAGGTATTTTCTGTTACATAGGTGTAGATGTCCACCTTGGGATTCTCATTGCCCTGACGGATAATACGTCCCTCCCGCTGCTGCAAATCCGAGGGCCGCCAGGGACAATCCATATGGTGCAAGGCAATGAGCTTTCGCTGAGCGTTGGTTCCGGCACCCATTTTCTGGGTGGAACCAATTAAAACACGCACTTCGCCGGAGCGCACCTTTCCAAACAGCTCCTTTTTGGCGGCTTCCGTTTTGGCGTTGTGGATGTAGGCGATCTCGGATTCCGGGATGCCTTTGTCCAGCAGCTTCTTTTTCAGATCGTCATACACATTGAATTGCCCATCGTTGTGGGGCGTGGACAGGTCAACAAAAACCATCTGCGTGGACTTTTGCGCTGCTGTCCGTTCCCAGATGTTGTACACATTTTCCGCACAGACAGCAACCTTTCCCGTATCACTGTCCGGTAACATGGGATTGATCAGCCGCTGATCCAGTGCCAGCTTCCGTCCGTCGTTGGTAATGACTAGCATATTATCCTCATTGGAGTCCACCTGCTTATTGCGCACCTTTTCCGCTCGCTGGGATAGGCTGGCCACGATCTCCTTTTGCTGCTCCGAGGGTTTCAGCACCACATTGTGGTATTCCGCCTCCGGCACCGGCAGCTTCAGCATATCCGCCGTCTGAATATCCGCAATTTCCTTGAACATGGACATCAGCTCCGGGAGGTTGTAGAACTTGGCAAACCGGGTCTTGGCCCGGTAGCCGGTACCCTCCGGGGCCAGTTCAATGGCGGTGACGGTCTCTCCAAAGGTGGAGGCCCAGGCATCAAAATGGAGCAGGTCATTCTCTTTCAGGGTGTTGTATTGCAGATATTTCTGCATGGTATAAAGCTCCACCATGGAGTTGCTGATCGGTGTGCCGGTGGCAAACACCACGCCCCGGCCTCCGGTCAGCTCATCTAAGTAGCGGCACTTCATATAGAGGTCACTGGACTTCTGGGCTTCCGTCTGGGAGATACCGGCCACATTGCGCATTTTCGTAAATGCGGCGAGATTTTTGAACATGTGGGCCTCGTCCACGAAAATCCGGTCAACACCCAGCTCCTCAAAGGTAATAACGTCATCCTTGCGGCTCTGGTCATTGAGCTTTTCCAATCTCTGCTGAATGCTTTTTCGGCTGCGTTCCATCTGCTTCACGGAAAAATTGTCGCCGTTGTTGCGCTTCAGTTCCCGAATGCCGTCCAAAATTTCCTGCTTCTGCTGCTCCAAAATGAACTTTTGCCGCTCCTGGGACATGGGGATCTTTTCAAACTGGCTGTGGCCGATGATGATGGCATCGTAGTCGCCGGTAGCGATCCGGGAGCAAAACCGTTTCCGGTTTTTGGTTTCAAAATCCTTTTTGGTGGCAACCAGAATATTGGCGGCGGGGTACAGCTGCAAGTATTCTGCGGCCCACTGCTCGGTCAGGTGATTGGGCACCACAAACAGGCTCTTTTGACACAACCCCAGCCGCTTGCTCTCCTGGGCTGCTGCCACCATTTCAAAGGTTTTGCCGGCACCAACTACATGGGCAAGCAATGTATTCCCACCGTAAAGAATATGGGCAATGGCATTCACCTGATGAGGCCGCAGGGTGATTTCCGGGTTGATCCCTACAAAATTCAGATGGCTTCCGTCGTACTCTCTGGGGCGAATGCTGTTGAATTTCTCATTGTAAAGCGTGGTCAGCCGTTCCCGGCGATTGGGGTCAGCCCAAATCCAGTCCGCAAATTCCTGTTTGATCTGCTCCTGCTTTCCCTGGGCAATGGCGGTCTGTTTCGTGTTGAGAATGGCCACCTTTTTACCGGAGTCATCATATTCATAGTCGAAAATCCGTACATCCCGCAGATTCAGGGTTTCCTCAATGATCTTGTAGGCGTTGATGCGTTCCGTACCAAAGGTGTTCTCGGAGCGGACATTCCCTCGGTCCAGACTTTTTCCGTCAATGTTCCACTCGCCGGTATAGGTGCTGTAATGCACCTTGATGTTCCGTCTCTGGTAGTAAGGCGTCCGCAGAAGCTCAAAGGTAAAGTCCCGCACGACCTCGGTTGGCAGCCAGGCAGCACCCAGCCGGACAGAAATCTCACTGGCCGTCAGGTCAACAGGCTGCACCGCTTCCAGGGACTGTACATTGACGGTATACCGTTCATCTGTCTCGGCAAACGCCCTGGCGGTGCGCAGCTTTTCCCGGACATTGCCGGAAAGGTATTCATCCGCAGGCAAATATTTATGGGCAACATCCTCATTTCCGTCATGCTCTGGATTCAGGAAGATCACGCCTTTCAGATCAGAGCGAATTTCTTCCTCGCTCTTGTGGGTCAGCTCCATCATGTAGGGCATATCTACTTTTGCTTTTTCAGCCAGTGACAGGGCCAGGGCCTCCGAGGCGGTGTCTACAGAGGTGACGGAAATCTTCTGCCGGATGGTGCGCTTGGTGAACATATCCGCCTTCCGCAGGAAATTACCCTCACTGTCCCGCACCTCCAAAGAGGACAGCAGATAGTAGGCATTGTCAGAGGAAAAGGCGGCGCTGTTGGCCCGACTGTTGATCCGGCCATACTTTTCCGCAAAGCTGTCATAGAGGGAATTTAAGTGTCCCTGCTCTGCCTGGATCATGGTCTCCGGGTAGTCCTCGGTCTGGTATTCAATGAGCGTTCGCACACAGTCCCGGATACCGATAAGCCCACGGATGCGCTGCTCGACGGTGGCCGATACGGATACCGGATCCATCCGGCTGTTTTCCCGGAAGTACAGCTTTCCGTCCACAACGGCGAAACTAAAATTCCGTACACTGGGGTCAGCAGGCAGGGTGTCCGCCTCCTCCACAGGAAGGTCGTCCAGGTCTACATTCTGCATTTCGCCTTGGATTTGGCCAATGGCGGCAGTGAGCAGGGATTCCAGGCTCTGCCCCTCCTGGGGAATACAGGCGGTTTCCATGCCATAAGGGCCGGACACTTCCTGCATTTGCCCCAGAACCATTTCCGGGTGAGAGACAAAGTAGGCGTTCATTTTCAGCCCCTTTTCATCAGTGCCCAGATGCACCCAGTCCGGCTCCAGGTCGGTCATACCGCTGCGCTTTTGCAGGAACAGAATGTCGGAAGTGACCTCTGTACCCGCAGCGGCCTTGAACGTATCATTGGGCAGTCGGATGGCACCGAGAAGGTCCGCTCTCTGAGCAATGTACTTTCGCACAGAGGGATTTTCCTTGTCCATGGTGCCCTTGCTGGTAATGAAGGCCACCACGCCGCCGGGGCGCACCTTATCCAAGGCACGGGCAAAGAAATAGTCATGGATCAGGAAATTGTACTTGTCGTACTTCTTGTCCAAAACCTTGAACGTCCCAAAGGGCACGTTGCCAATGGCCACATCAAAGAAACTGTCCGGCAGATCGGTTTTCTCAAAGCCCTGTACCGCAATGCTGTTCTTCTGGTACAGCTGCTGGGCAATACGCCCGGAAATGCTGTCCAGCTCCACGCCGTACATTTTGGAATTTTCCATATTCTCCGGCAGCAGACCCATGAAGTTTCCCACGCCGCAGCTGGGTTCCAGGATATTGCCGGTCTGGAAGCCCAGATTGGACAGCCCCTTGTACATGGCCCGGATCACCACAGGCGGGGTGTAGAACGCTGTAAGGGTGGATTCCCGGGCGGCGGCGTATTCATCCTCTGATAGCAGGGCTTTCAGCTCGGCATAATGGGCGTTGGTTTCCTCAAAAAACTGGGGCAGACCGCCCCAGCCGACGTATTGGGAGAGAATGTCCTGTTCATTTGGTGTAGCCAGACGGTTTTCGGATTCCAGGGTGTGCAGCAGACGAATGGCATTTACGTTGTTGTTAAAACGCTCCAGCGGAGTGCCTACCCCAAGATCATCCGTGGGAATATGGAAGTTTGTGCGGCTGTCCGTGGAAATTTCCGGGTGGAGAACATGGAGGCGACGTTCTACAGGACGGGAAACCGCAGACGGCACCGGGAGAGATTCGAGGTTCTGCACATCCTCCATGACCTGACGGATAAAGGGAGAATTGTCCAGAGCCTCCGGGTCTACCACTTTGCCGTCTGCAATACCAACCGCTTCCAGGTTTTTCTGTATCTGCTGGGGGTCAATGTCATCAAAGGGATCTTCCTCTACGTCCAGTGCGGAATCAACAACTTCCACGGCTTGGGGATGGTAGCCTCGCATTTCCTTGGTAGCTTCTTCCAGGGTATCAAATGGACCGTCTACATATCTGGCAGTCCCGTCCACCACATTGTAATGGTTGTAGTAAAAGCCATTTACATGGTGCTGTACCTGGATTTCTTCGCCGCTTTCGGTAAATCTTTGAACGACCTTATCACGGATTCCATGGAGGGCGACTTTGGCAAGCTGTTCTTCGGAGAAGGCTACCAATTCGTCAAAATCCGGATCAACAAGCTCCTGTTCGGTCAGTTCTTTCAGCGTGTCATATTCTCGGGAATCCACGATGATGCCGTCAATGGACCGGTCCAGCCTGAAATCCACCAGGTCAACGCTGACCTGAACGGGAACTTCCTCGTCTGTAATGGTGGTGTAGGCAATATCCACTTTTCGCAGATCGGAAAAATCCGGTTCGCTGTCATATTCTTCGGAGCAAAATTCTGTTATAAGCACCTTGGCCCGTTCCAATTCCTCGTTAACGGCCTGCTTCATAAGCGGACGAAGGGTGTGGTCATTGCCAAATACAGAGAACGTACCGGCCAGATAGCCCTCCATAGCCTCCATGCCTCGCTTCCGGGTTTCAAAGAAACGGTCATTAGGCTGCGTTGCATCCATGAGGGGCTGCATCATGGTTTGGTAGATGGTATTGACCTGCTCTGGATCGGAAAGCTGTTCCTGGATTTCCGTAACGCCCTCCCAATAGTCAAAATCACTTCTGGGGGTGGGCCGCTGAAAACCGTCCGGGGTATTGGAAAAGAACGACATGATCCGTCTGGCAAGTTGGTTGATCTCATAATCAGCCATTTTATCCGCATCACTGGGATACAGGTAAGTGCCGGAGGAAATCATATTGGACATCCATTTGGTAACGGCAGACCATTTCATGTTCAACTGGGCATACGGGGCAGTTAAATCTCCATGGCTAAAGGAAAATCCGGCAGAGGTATAGGTTTTGTTGTCATTTCCGCCGTGGTAGCCGCTGTATTCCCCGTGCTGCCGTTTCAAAAACTGTTCCCGCTCTTTCGTGTCCGTGTTTTGGTTGAAAAAGGAGAATACATCCAGCCGGGACCGGAATTCACGCTCATGCCCACGCAGCGCCTGGTTGATTTCATCATCGGAAATGAAATACCGCCGCAGAGGGTTAAAGCTCTGGGCGGCGGTAAAAATCAGGGGCGTTCGCCGCAAATCTTCCAGCTTTTGCAGCAGTTCAGCGGGATTGTACAGGCGGCTTACCATAAGGCTGCGATCATTGGCATGGGCAGATGCAAACACGGCCCATTCCTCTACAAGTTGCATTAACGTATCCGGGGATTCCAGAAGCCGCTGCATCTGGGCCTCGATTTCGGGGAAGCCCTTATTGGAGGAATCGATTTCCGTTGTGAGGGGAAGATACCCGGCTTCCTTTGCCTGGGCAGAGCACTCCCGCACTGCAAAAGCAAGGGATCGGGCAAGTCTGCGCCGCTCAAAGTCCGGAACTTGATCCAGTTCCGCCTGGGGCATATACCGCCCCATATCCAGCAGTTCCCGGATGCGCTTCGCCGCCTGTTCCCAGGTGACGAGGGTGGTATGCAGTTTCTGGACCGTGCGCCCGGTGGAGATGCAAATGCCTTCCGGGTCATACCAGACGGCGTATTCCTGACCCTGGATGATTAGCCCAGCACCGTTGGTGCCATAGCTTTTTTGCAGGAAAGCGGCGTTATCCGGCTTGTCCTTCATAAAGTAGGCGCAGATGATCTTTCGGCTGTCCCGGTCATTGAATCCCATGCACAGGGCTTCATCTATAACCTGCTGCGGGAGCTGCAATTGCGGGAAAAAGGTCCGCTGCGCTTCCTCCGGCTCCGGCGCGACATAACCGCCATCCAGGAAAGACATCTGCGCATTGTGGCCAGGAAGGATATTCGCCTCTATCACGGGGGAGTTATTCTCCCGGTCAAGAATGCTGCCGGTCAGTTCTGCTACAAGTCCCCATGAAAAAACGGACTCCTTTGTGTGGGAAAGGAATGCACCCTCCCACATAAGAAGTCCGTTTTCCATTGCCTTATAGCCGACACGGGTGCCGTCTACGATTCGCTCTGTGTACCTATCCGGGTAAGCATCCTTCAAGAAAGCTGCCCGTTCCGATTGGCTGTGATGTTCCCGGAAGAAATCTCGGATAGCCTCGTTGCTGACTTTCAGATCATCCTCCCGATTTTCCAGAATGGCGGTGATAAACCGCTTATCCAGAAATGGAGGCTGTTCGGATTCTAGGCGTAGATCAGCTGGCTGTAGATGATCTCCTCCGCGGCCTGCCGGATGTTGTTCATCCGCTGGACCCATAGCATCTGATCCTGGGCTTTCAGTTCCTCCGTCACGCCCTGCTCTCGGGCCATCTGCGTTGTCAGCTGTTCCAGCATCCGGTTGGCCTCCCGGTCCACCTCCTCCAGATGGGCGTTCAGAGTACCCTTCATCAGCATCCCGGTGTATAGCCCCTCCCGGTGCTTGCGGAGATAACTGTGCCGCAGCATCCCGTACTTGCCCACCTTGGGACTCTCGGGGGGAATCAGGTTGGGTAGACGGTAGTTCCCCTGTATTGTGTAAGTCAGTTCCATTATTCTGGCTCCTTTCCATTTCATTTTTTCTGGCTTCATTGTACACAGTGTCTCCGAAAGAATCAAATGTGCGAAGCTGCTGCCGTTCCAGAGATTTCACGGCGACACCAATTTCTCGGAGGATGGATTCGGATAAGGCGCTGACAGCGGAACCCAACAGAGAAGCGGTGATTTCGGTGTTAAAATCCTGGATGCGCCCAAAAACATCATTGTCCAGCTCCGGCACATAACCGCAGCGGTGGAGAACCATATAGCGGACACTTTCACTGACTGCCTCTTTGAACCATCTGGCGATGCTGCCATCGTCCAACTCCTCCAAAAAGCTGTCCTGTTTGTTGTTCAGCAGGTCAGGAAGGTAATCCTCAACAACTTCCTCCGCAAGCTGCTGGGAAAGTGCCTCTATGCAATCCCCAAACGGTCCGTCAAAATCGTACTGGAACCGGCTTTGCAAGGTATCCATGACTTCGCTTTCGTACTCCGGCTTGATCTGCCAAAGGGAAATTTCTCGATTCTCCCGGCTGTTGGTATCTGAAACATCAAACACATAGCGGATACGATATGGAAGGTTTGGGTCCCGGAGCAGGGCAATACCGGTGGCACCCCGGTTTACCCAGCGGCCCAGTCGGTTCCACACGCCGATTTCCGCACAGGCGGTGGCATCCGGGCGCTGGGCGTGGATAAGTACCTGCTCCTGAAAGCGGTACTTGTAATTCTGGGCTGCGGTTTGGAGAAATGCTGTGTAGTTTCTGGGGCTGCTTACAATCTCCTGGGTTTTGGAGGAGAGCAGCTGAGAAAGAAATTCATCTTTTCTGGGCATGGCATCTCCTTACCGCACGGTTACGGAGACTTCCACCGTAATTCCGCTGTCTTGGATAGAGGCATACAGGAGCCCCGTCCTGGCATTGGATACTTTTGTCACCATCTGATTCAACCGACATACCGTGCCGTTGATTTCCTCCTGGCTGTCAGCGTAGTAGTAACCGCGCTCGTCGCTGCAAATAGGGTAGCCATCCTGCCGCAGACTGTTAATTTTCCTGCGCAGGCCCCGCCCGTCAATGGAAAAGAGCCGCTGCAGCTCACGGCTGTAAACGGCCCTTTCTCCACCGGTATGGTGCTTTTTGAGATACTGGCAGATTGCTGTTTTCTTATCCATTGTTTTCACATCCTTATCTTGCTTCTTTCTGTTTTACCTTGGGCTTGGGAATCTCCCAGCCATAGACCCGTGCAATTTCGTCACCCAGACGGCGGGTGAGCCGGGTAATATCGGCACGGGTGGCAACGCCATCGTAAATTTTGCCTTTCAGCCGGTCAATCTGATCCTCTGTTACACCGTCCTTGTAGGTGCGGTAGAGGTAGTGGTTGGTGCCGTCGTGGTGAACAGCATCGCACCGGAGGTCGCCCAGCTTATCCATGTACCATGTGCTGTAGTCGGTGTCACTGTAGAGACAATCCCGGATATTGCCGGAGGGAATTTCCTTGTAGCCCATGACCCGTCCGTTCCAACGGCCCAGATCAGCAATGACTAAAATGGGCTGGGACAGCTGAATATTCAGATTGGTACGTTCGTCATCCAGGTAGTCGGCGTTCAGCTCATACATAAGCGCCTCCCGCTGGGCTTCCGTCAAATCTGGGTAATCCTCTGCCAGAGAATCCCGCCAATCCTCATAATCCAGATTTTCATTGCTCCAGATGATATTGGGGCGGTCTGACATGGCATCACCTTATGCTTTCTGTTTGGCAGCACTGGAATACTCCATTTTTGTGGATTCCCAGTGAATCGCGCCGGTGAACAGGGTTTTCATAGCTGCGTCTTCTGCCTTTTCAGGAGAATCCGCTTCTACAGTGACATGGCCCTGGCTGATAGCTTGGACGGTAACTTCATACGTCATCTTGCATCCCTCTCTCTGTGATTTTTGACAGGTACGCCCTTTGTATCGTAATTCTTGGGGTCGGCGGCGGGCGTATCCCAGCCGAACATGGAGCCTGCCACCATAGCGGCCTCCTGTGCCTTGGTCACACCGGCAGCATCGTTAAGGGCGGCGGCTGCCTCCTTCGGGGAAATACCATCCTGCGGATACTGCCCGGTAGGCGTGTAGCCTTTCTCGCCTTTGGTAATGGAGATGATCTCCCCTGTAGCCTCCAAAGCGCTGAAGCACTTCTCCGGGAGCGACTGGCGCAGAGGAACAACCTGGATACCGCCGTGCTGCATACGCTCCGCAAACTCGCAGATGTGGTACAGATTGATTCCAACCTCCAAGTGCGTTTCATCTACATAACGGCAGGGCCTATCCTGCGTTTCCCCGGAGGAGAAGGTTATGCGGATACTGTCGCCGTCCGCAATGCGGAACTTCTCCTTGTAGCTGGGGGTGATAAACCGAATGCCATGCTCGGCATTCCGCATATTCCGGTCCAGATAATCCCGCTTATAGCAATAGACACAGAAATTGTAGTCGCCGGGACTGGGATTCAGCCGCAGGAGGTAGGCGTAGTCCTGGGTATTTACCCGAAAACCAGATTCATCCCGCCCAAACTTCGGCGTGGTGGATTGGCGGCAGACGTCGGACAGGCTGTTTCGGTCTGCCAGGATACCACCGTACTGGGAATCCTCCCGCAGGGCGTTTATCACCTGGTCAAGCTCTGCCTGGAATTCCGGCGTTTTCAGATACGCCATGTTGTCAAACCAGCTGGAATAGAACTCTTTCCCAGTGGAGCCAAAGTCCCCACGCAGATACCCGATACATCCCGTCTGGGCATCCAGTTGGTGGCTCTGCCTATAGGTGTACTTCTGTTCAGCCGGTATCATTTCTCGCAGTTCCATTAGCGTTCACGCTCCTTTTGCTTTTCAGATCGGTTTGCCTGGGCGGCTTCTCTGTCCTTCCAGTAGTCCGGGTGGTATTCCTGCAAGCTGCGGTTGATGACCCTCTCATACTCTCCCGGCTTAAAATAATCGTTTACAGGAGCCGTATAGAGGCCCTTGTCCAACAGCTCCCGAATGGCAACCGGGGCATCGCAGTCCTCCTCGAAGCAGTAGTAGCTGCCATCCCGGAAGCAATGCTTTCTTGCCGCCGGGGACAATACCGCTTTCGCAACGCTTCCGTGGACCATGATGCCGCCATGGCTGGCGGTGGATACAGAAAAGACACCAGAGCATAATTCCTCTTGACGCTGGACTTCTCCCCACGGAGAATATTCGGGTGGAAACATTAGCGTTCACGCTCCTTTCGTTTTTCAGAATGTTCCCGCTGATACTGTTCCAGCCCTAGCTTCGCCCATTGTGGGAGCTGTTCCGGCTCCAGTGTTCCGAGAACATCCCGGCGTTCATACCGGGAGGCTTTGCCGGAGTATAAATCCACGCAGAAGCAGGCGGAGCCCCGGCTGTGGGGGCTGGCTCCAAAGCCGCCGATGCAGAGCTTCAGCTGACGGGTTGCAAGCTGATACTCCCTCCGAAGCACACCCGGACGAATGACAACAATTTTTCCATTCAGGTCATCGTCATAGGTAACGGGGGCACAGTCCTTGCTCGTCAGGGGTGTCACGTCAATGCCCTGAAATTTGGGCTTCAATACCTCCGCATGGGTTTTCTCGGCCTGTTCTGACAGACGCTCCGCAAAGAGCTTGACGATCTCACAATAATCGTCACTGACCATGACCTCATTATAGAGGGCCGCAATTTCATTCTGCTGGCAGTATGCGCACATGTAGCGTTCCTCCGGTTTGGCATTCAGGTCCTCCCCAAGGACGATTTCCCGGTCCCCGATGCGGAATGCCTGGATGATCTCATAGCTGCCGGCCTTTCTTTTTTCATTTTCCATTTTCTTCCCCCATTCTTTCGCAAATCACTAAGAACCGCTGCCTGCCGCCGCTGGCGTAAGGATGGCAGGTCAGCAGGGTTATCAAATCCCGCCCAGGCTGAATTTTGATGGCATCAATATCATTGGGCTGGATGATTTTTGTTTCTACCACGCTGTAGTGGAGGGTTCCCCAAAGGTTCGTAATGTCCACTGAATCCCCAACCTGCAATTCAGGCACATAGCGGAAGTAGGGCGCACCATTGTAGCCCCGGTGTCCGGCAATGACGGCGTTGGTATTCTCACCGCCAATGGGAATGCTGGTCTGCCCCAGCTGGGCGGCCCCGTCGGCCATGTGCTTGTCGGTGGCACCCAGATACAGGGGCATTTTCATTTCCAGCTTTGGAATGGACAGCACCCCAAACACATCGCCCTTCTGCCCGCTGACGCTGAACAGCACCCCCGGCTGCTCGGTGGCTGCCAGACTGCTGAGCTTCGACTGGTCATCTTCATACAGCTCTCGGTTGTAGGCTTCCAGCATTTCCAGCAGCTCCGGGTAGGGCGTGGGCGGCTCTGTTTCCTGGGCGGCCTGCGTAGCTTCGGTGCTGTCAGTGCCTGACTCGGTAGGGCTGGTGCCATAGAAAGACTCTACAGAGCTTTCCATTCGCTTGCTGGTATAGTAGTTGTTGATCGCCGGATACAGAAGAATCCCCATGCCCACCAGGTAAATCCCCAGGAACAACAGAGTAATGAGAACGCCTTTACGCCGCATTGCTTTCTCCTTTCTGCGTGAGCCAGACAATGAACAGAATCAGGCAGATCAGAGCCACAATGCCAATGGCTAAATACACACCTTTCTCGTACTCCTGTTCCCAGGTGGAATCTACGCTTTCCTCTGTTTCAGCCAGTTCTATGGCGGGATTATCCGTGTTCTCCGGGGTGTAGGGAATCCGGTGGCCACGAACCAAAAGCCTATGGGTATTGACCCCAAAGGGGGTGCAGGTCACAAGGGTACAAAAATCCTTGCCTTCCTCCAGTCCCAGATAGGTGGTGTCGTGAGGCAGCACGGTGTTGATCTGGTCAACCTCATAGGCCAGGACTTCGTTCAGCACCTCCAGATAGAAGGTGTCCCCTATTTCCAGCTTGTCCAGGTCGGAAAACATCTTCTGACTGGCTAGACCGGAGTGACCGGTGAGGATGGCGTGGGTGCTGCTGCCGCCAATGGGCAGGGAGCTGCCGATGAGATGGCCAACGCCCCGGTCCAGGATTTCCTCCTCCGTGCCATGGTAGATAGGCAGGGATACTCCCAGCCTGGGAATATGAACATAGCCCATGGTTCCGGTGCCGGTAAGGTCTAAGAGCTGGGCATATTCCTCCACAGCGGATGTTACAGAATCCTTGGAATAGCTGCCATGCCGGACGATGCTGCTCCACAATTCCTCATTGTACGCCTGGGCTTTCGCCCTGGCATCCGGGATGGCGGTATCCGGCAGGGCCTGGACTGCGTTCCGGTACTCGGTATGGATGAGGGACTGATGCGCCTCATTGTAGCGGTTACTGAATACGGGATAGACGGTCAGCCCCAGTGCCAGCAGGAAAAACAGCACCGCCAGGGAGATGGTAATGATCGTTCTTTGCTTCTCTCGGATAGGATTTCCTCCTTTCGGACGGCACCCCGGAGTGCGGGGTGCCAGATATTTACCGGCCATTCTTCTTTTTGACAGTCAGAACAATGACACCGGCTGCGGTGGACATCAGAAGAATACCCACCAGGCTGTACATCCAGGTACCGTGATCGCCGGTCTTGGGCAAATCAAACCCCTTGGTGTTCTTTACGGTCAGGGGAACCTCGGCGTTGGCAGAGCCGTTGTCTTCCAGCATGGTGACATCATTCTTGTCCACGGTTGCGGAAGCGGTGAGAGTGTTGTGGGACAGCGCCCGCTGGGGAATGTTTGCCAGCTTCAGATTCTCTCCGCCGTCAAAAGCGTAGTGAGGGTCATTCTGGAGAACACCCAGCACATCCTTGGCGTAGACATTGCAGGTATTGGAAGTGTTTTCCTTGATGCTAATGGTGACAGTGATTGCGTTTTTCAGCAGAGTATATCCGTTAGCCGTCTGGATTTCTGTGACGGTGTAGGTGTCCTCCTCCAAGCCCTTGACCATGATGTGGCCGTAGGACTTGCCCATGGTGACGGGGGTAAAGACGGTGGCATCTGCTTCCTTGTCGGTATGTCCGGTGACATAGTAGACTCCTTCCTCGTCATTGCGTTTGGCAATGATCCAGGTGCCGTCGGTCTTGTTCTGAATCTTGAACTTTACGCTGTCATAGAGCTTGGTTTCGGCGGCGGTTTCCGCATCCACATCGGAGAACAGCTTGGTCAAATCCAGGCCAAAGGAAAATACATGGCAGTCGTCAATGAGGGTGTCGTAGTAGTCGCCGGAGGTACGCTTCCAGGTCAGAATGACGGTATTCTCATTGCCCTTTTCACCGTAGACAAAGGTCTTGTCGGAGTTGATGACGGCACTGTAGGTCACACGGGCGTTGTAGTTGGAGTAGCCGGTGTAGAGCTTGCCGTTCTTGTTGGCGGTGGCTCCATTGATTTCCTCAAGACCGGCCTTGGCAATGTCCACAGTCATATGGCGGCCATCTTCACTGTAGGTAACGGTGAACTTGCCGGAATCCTTGTTCCAAGAGGCTGCCTTGTCAGTACAGGCGGCATCGGTGAAGAACTCCACCGTCACGCCTGCGTCCTTGTCATAGGTCAGGCCCTCGCAGAGGGTGTCGTAGAAATTGTAAGTGGACAGGGCCGTTGCCTGGGAGGTGATGGTGGGCAGGGTGGAAACGATCTGGTATTCCATGGTGTCCCCGGCAGAACCGGTAGCGGTGTGGGCGTAGCCATCCGTAATGGATGCGGAGCCTTCATTCTTGCCGGTGTCGGCTTTGGCTTCCCGGACGGTCTTTTCCAGAGTGGGGATGCCGGTTTCCTGTTTGGGGTACACCACCACATCGTAGTTCCAGGCCGTGCCGCCATCCTGGGAAGCGGAGTTGTCATTGCCGGTGACGGTGGTCATGGGCAGGGAGACAAAGAACGGGTTGGTGGTGGAAGTGACCATTTCGGGAACCTTGGTTTCTACCAGCAGATACAGACCGACGCTCAGATCCTTGGCAGAGGTCTTGCCGACTTCATTGGTGGGGGCCATAGCCGTGCCGCCGTTACGGATGAAGGTTTCCAGAGCGTTCTTCACGGTGGTGGAATTGGCTTCCAGACTCTGGGCCAGGGCCTTGTTCAGCGTATCAGAGGTGTAGAAGTAGCGGTCAGCATCCAGGCTGTCCGCCTCAGTGCAGCGGTTGGCACCGCTTTCCAGACCGATGGCTTTCAGCAGGTTGGCGGCATCCGTCTTGTGAAAGCCGTAGAGGACTTGGGTCGTACCCTGGTTCTCAAAGGTCACAATGTCCGCGGCTTTCAGATAGGTGAATTCCACACCGGCAATGGCATAGCCTTTGCTGGTCTGCCCGTTTCCCAGAGCGTTGCCGTTCTGGCCATAGGTGTCCCCCTTGCGGTTGGTATTCACCAGAGCGTTTTCTACATAGCTCTCCTGCCAGCCGGTGGAGGGAAAGGCATCTTCATCCCACACGCCGTCCTTCTTGGCGTTGGTGTAGTCGAACTTCCAGATGGTCAGGCTGCAAGCGGCATCCTGATCGATGGTTTTGGCTTCGTCCGCAAAGACAGCGGGGACGCTGGACAGAAGCAGAACAAGGGTCATAAAGGCGCAAACAATTTTCTTCATGGTTTTCATAGTAAAGTCCTTTCTGAATTAAGATTTTGAATTTGAGGTTGAAAAAATCCGGGGTGGTTCCCCGGTTAGTCGAGCTTAGATTTCCCGCTTGCGCAGATACAAGATTGCTCCCGCGCAAACCGAGAAACAGGATATGACTGCGAGCGGCAACACCAATAGACCGTTTGAGCCGGTCTTGGGCAGGGCAAAGGCTTCTCCATTGACTACCCGCAGTTCCAGCGTATCCGTGGGCAGAATGCCCTCGAAAGCGGCTTCTTTCAGCAGAGTATAGCCCTCTGGTGCTTTCGTTTCCGTGACCCGGTATTGCAGGGTGGTGGGCAGATCCTCCCAGGTCAGCAGGCCGTCCTCTCCGGAAGTCTTACTGGCGGCTGCAAGGTTTTCTTCCGAAGGCTCACCCAGAACACAGACACCGCTGGAGCCTGGAATAACCGGATACCAGAGACTCCCATCCTCGCTGCCTTCCAGCAGGAAGGTGGCTCCCGCCAAAGGTTCATCCTTGGTGTCCACCTTTCGGATGGTGATTTTCCCGGTGCGCAGTTTGTTGAGAAAAGATACCTCTGCCGTTTTGCCTGCGGTGACAGTAATGGTTTTCGGGGCTTCTCCGGAATAGAGGCTGTCAGCGGGCAGCACTTCCTCCACGGTGTAGTCTCCGGGGGTGAGATTGCCGGTGAGAATTTTTCCGTCCTTGTCCGTGGTAAAGGGAGAGCCGGAAACTTCTTTCCCGTCCGCATCCGTGATTTTGAACTTCCAGCCCTCCAACGTAGCTTCCGGCTTTACGGTTTTCTGGATGGAAATTCTGCCGCTGTAGTTGTTGATAAACTCCAGGGTGGTTTTCTCATGGGAGCGGATCACCAGCTTTTTCACGGAGTCGTCCATTTTCCAGTAGTCGTCCCGGACCTCCTCACTGCCGGTTTCCTTGACCCAGTAGGTGCCGGGTTCCAGATAGACACCTACGGTGCCGTCCTGGCCGGTAATGAGGGTACGGAGTTCCTGGGTACAGGCTTCATCCGCATAGACAGTAATATGCCAGCCGGAAATCTCGTCGCCCGTGTTGGTGGATTTCGTGAAGTGGCCCAGACCCTGCTCCTTGTTCAGCCACCGGTCAACGGCGGTTTTTCCGTACTCCACAGTAACGGTGTGGTAGCCCAGCTCCCCAGACCAATAGGGGTCCTCGGTGGGAGATTCCAGGACAAGGTATTTTCCGGGGGCCAGATTGGAAATGCGGATGATGCCGGTTTCATCCGTGGTAAAGGGAGAGCCGGGGATTTCCACGCCGTCTTTTTTGACGATGAACTTCCAACCGTCCAGGTGATCGCCGGTGTTGGTGGACTTTCGGATTTCCAAGGCACCGACGGTCAGCTTGTTATAGAAGCTGACGCTGGTGGTAGTGCCGTTGGAGATGCTGACCACCTTTGGATTCTCTCCGGAACAGGTGTAGCGGGAGAAAATGGCACTGCTGGTATGCCCCAGCTCCTTGACGTAATAAGTTCCAGCGTTCAGCCCGGTGATACTGATTTTTCCGTTGCTGTTCGTTGTATGGGGGCCGGATACCAAGGTGGTGCAGGCGGTATTGGAATACACACCGAAACGCCAACCAGATAAATTCTGACCGTCCTCCGTGGTTTTTACCAGGGCAATGGCACCAGGGTCCGGGGCGTTGATCTTAAAATAGGCCCGCAGTGTATCCACCTGGGGAGAATACAGCTTGACGCAGGTCTGGTAGGTGCTGCTGGCGCTGTAGTAAATGGATACAGTGGAGTTTTCCGCAGAGGGCAGGCTCCGGGTAGCACTGAATAGAGCTGTGGGAGAAATAGAGCCTGTTTTGGTGATGGTCAGGGTGTTCCCGGACTTGGAAAACGAAGCACCGTTCCCACTGGTGAAAGAGAAGTTCCCCAGTACACCATTGGAATCCGTAACGCTTACCTGGCTCCCGCTCATGGTGATGGTGGGCGCGGAGCCGGAGGAGCGGCTGGTAAAGCTGGGGATTTTCATAGCGTTCTGGACACTGGAAACAATGCTGTTGTACTTTTCCGCAAAGCCGGAAACGCTGGCGACACCCGCATTGTAGAATACATCCCCGCTGGTATAACCGTTGGAGCCACGGCGGTTAAAGGTATCCGCATCCCGCAATCCTGTTACGATCTCATAGATCAGGAACTGGGTGGCGATCCGGGTGGATACATTAGGGTTGTTGGCCATGGCCGTGGTTTTGACGCTGTAATTGCTGTCCCACAGCTGCCGGGAGTACAGCAGCGTCAGTGCAATGGCCTGGCGGTAGGAATAGGGCATGGCATACCAGACATTACTGCCACGGGTGCTGCCGCTGCCGGATACCCCCAGATCCTCGTCCATGTAGTTGCCGGAGGTGCTGGCTGCGTAATTCTTGCAGGGTTCGATGCAGTACAGCGGATCGTCCTCATAGGGAACATTGTTGTACCGGGCAAAGTGCCAACCCAGATTTTTGATATAGGCTGTTTTTGCGGCATCGCTTCCGTTGGGGTTGTAGGTCACAGACACCTGGCTTCTCAGGACCGTGGTGTAATTGGGGCTTGCTTTGTCAAACAGAAGCACGTTGGTGACTGTGGAGGCGTAGGCAGCAAGCCGGTCATCCTCAACGGCATCTTCCGGGGCATCTTCTACAGGGTCAGCTTCCGGTTCTGTGACTTCCGTTTCCGATCCCGTGGTTTCTGTTGCCTCTGGCGGTTCAGTAGTTTCTGACGGCGGTTCGGTGGATCCTGAGGGAACTGCCGTTTCCGGTGGAGCCATCGTTTCTTCCGGTGCCTCCGTTGCGGCCTCGGAAGTTTCCACTTCCCCGGTGGGCATTGCTTCATCCGCAAAGGCACAGGGCACCAGCCCTGCCAGCAGCACGGCCACCAGAAACAAGCAGAACCCTCGTTTCATAATTTTTCGCATGGCATTTTCCTTTCACAAAAGAATCACCCGCCGATTTTGGCAGGTGTCTACGTTTCTTTCAGCTGGTACAGCTGGTTATACAATATAAGGGGGAGTGTGAGGGGGAGGAGAACGGCAAGCTGGGCGCATTATCTGTCACGCTCCTTTTGCCGGAGCTGATACCGGTGGTAATGCTCCAGAGCCTTGACCACATAGTCCTCCGTCTGCTTGGCGGTGAAGTTTTTGGGGATGAAAGGTTTCAGCCGTTCCGACTGGAAGCTGATTTTCTCTTTCTGGTTGGGCTTCTGCTCGCACATGATGGAGAGGATCACATCGGCGTTGAGCCTTCCGTTCTGGGAAAATTCTTTCATCTTCAGGGCCTGCGCCAAGGACGGCGTAGACTGCTCGGAACTGATGGAATCCAGCAGACTGTTTTGTTCCTCCTCGGTCAGGTAGGAAAGTTCCACGGCGGGCCGGAAAGCGATTTTTCCGGCATCCACCAGGTCAAGCAGAGGCGGGATGAGGTTGGTAAGACGGATATACCGCCGTACCTGATCTTTGCTTTCACCAACCTGTTCTCCGAGTTCAACGTCAGATCGACCTTGCGGGGAATTAGTCGCCACTGGCGACGCATTCTCTTTGGAGGGTCTGCCTACTTGTCGTTTCATAGCTTCCAGCCGCATTTTGTAGGAAAACGCCTTTTCGCTGGGCAGGATGGTAGTGCGTTGGAGATTCGATTCCACCATAAGAATAATGGCCTCGTCTCTGGAAAGCTCCTTGATTTCCGCTTTCACGGTGGTCAGGCCCGCAATCTCACAGGCTTTTGTCCTGCGATGGCCGGAGACAATTTCATACCGTCCGTCCGGCTTCTGCCGCAGCGTGACCGGGGTGATGATGCCCCGCTCTTTGATGCTCTCCACCAGCTGATCCATGTCCTCATCTAAGCGGACATGAAAGGGATGGTTTGGAAATTCGTCAATTTCCGAAAGGGGAATTTCATGGATTTTCGGGAGCTTGGATTCTGCCCGCTCCTTATCATCCATGAACAGTTCATCTAGCCCCGTCAGACCGAGATCGATTTGTTTCTTTGCCAAGTTCGGCTACCTCCTTTGTCAAGTTTGTGTAGGCCTGGGCGACCCGGCTTTTGGGGTCAAAGGCGAAAATGCTTTTCCCCTCGCCGGAGGCCTCGGCGGCTCGGACAGAGCGGGGAATTTCCGTGTCAAATACCCGGACGCTGCCGCCCAATGTGGAGCGCAGGGCGGCGATAATGCTTTTGGCGTTGTTGGTTCGCCCATCCACCATGGTCATAAGGATTCCGTCGATTTTCAGTTTCGGATTGATCTGCCGCCGCACTCTGCTGATGGTGCGGATGAGCAGATTCAGCCCCTTTGTGGAAAGAAAGTCCGGTGCAGACGGGATGATCACGCTGTCGGCGGCAACCAGAGCATTGATGGACATCAGCCCCAAAGACGGCATACAGTCAATGAGAATGTAGTCGTAGTTCTCTTTCACCCGGCTGAGAACGGATTTCAGCACCTGTTCCCGGGACATGGCATTGAACAGGCTCATTTCTACGCCGGACAGTTCAATGTTCGCAGGAAGCAAATCGACCCCCTCGCCGCTGTGGATAATGCCTTCTTCCCAGGGAACGGATTCATCCCGGATTTCGGCCTGCATGGCAGTAGCCAGTGTGGTGTCCAGGTCATCATCAGCGTTCCGTATGCCTAAGCTGATGGTCAAACTGTGCTGGGGGTCATCGTCTACCAGCAGCACCCGGTTTCCGGCTTGCGCAAGACCGACACCGAGATTGACGGTGGATGTGGTTTTCCCGACACCTCCCTTCTGATTGACAATGGCAATGGTTTTGCAGTGATTCATTTTGTACCTCCTATTGTTATTTTGCTTGTTTTTCTGCTCCACCTAAACACAGAAAATCTTTCTGCGCTTTGGTCGGTGCATTTCATTCGGCCTCGCCCCCTAAACACACAAAGGGAAATCATCTGACGCTCGAGAGCGAATCGAGTCCATGGGCCTTCCACCCCTGCCGGGTCCTCCGCCAGCTCCGTAGAGAAGTATCATTGTCCTGTCTGGACCCTCGTCGCCTTGCCGGTGGCAACCCGGCATTGGAGGCAGCATTTCTCGCTCAGCACCTTTGCTTCAGCCCTCACAGGCTTCCTCGCTTTGTACCCCTTATGGGGCAGGCGGTCACGGCGTACTGTCCTCCCGGCTCCGGTCCAGAAGAATGTATCAGATGAATGATTATGAAGTTTTCAAGGTTCAGGTGAGGGGGAGGAGAGATGTCTCTTTGAAGAACCCCCTCAAGTGGTAGGCATCGAGAAGGGCCAAAAGTAAAGGTAAAAACGAAAAAAAGTGAAAAAATTTTATAGAAGCAAAAAACAGCATTCTTCAGTTGCATAAAAGCAAGGGAAGAATGCTGTTAAAGTGATATGAAATTAAAAAAGTAAGTGGGGGAATGTTCTATACAGAGTTTACTATTTCTATGCGCTGTGATAAGATAGAATCACAATGATAACACATAGAAGGAGGGTCCCCTGTTATGAGGAAGAACGAAGAAAAGATTGCGATATATTCTCGAAAGTCAAAATTCACCGGTAAGGGCGAAAGTATTGGAAACCAAATCGAACTATGCAAAGACTATGTCCGCAATATGTTCGGTGAAAGGTATGTGGAACTTTGTGAAGTTTTTGAAGATGAAGGATTTTCTGGCGGCAACTTAAAAAGACCGGCGTTTCAGAGAATGATGGCAGATGTACGCAAACGGAAATTCAAAGCAATTGTTGTGTACCGCTTGGACAGAATCAGCCGTAATATCAGCGACTTCACCGGATTGATCGATGAACTGACAAAGCTGGATGTGTCCTTTGTATCGATTCGTGAGCAGTTTGACACCAGCACACCGATGGGCAGGGCGATGATGTTTATTATCTCCGTGTTTTCTCAGTTGGAGCGGGAGACCATTGCAGAACGCATTCGGGACAATATGCACGAGTTGGCGAAGACCGGTCGTTGGCTTGGTGGAACTGCGCCGTTGGGGTATCGGTCGAAACCTGTGAGCAAAATCACGATAGACGGCAAAGAGAGAAAATCCTTCTGCTTGGAGCCTGTGCCGGAAGAAATCGACATTCCGAAACTGATTTACGATTTGTATACGCAATCGGATTCTCTGACAGCCGTGGAGGCAGAGCTTCTCCGCAGAAGAATCAAGACAAAGCTGGGAAAGAACTTTTCACGCTTTGCAATCAAGGCAATCCTTCAAAATCCTGTGTACATGGTGGCAGATGAAGACGCTTATGATTTCTTTTTGGGAAGAAAAGCAGAGGTCTGTTTTCCCAAATCAGAGTTTGATGGAAGCTTTGGAATTATGGCCTATAATCGAACAGACCAGGAAAAGGGCAGGGCAATGATCCTGCTCCCAATGGAGGAATGGATCATCGCCCTTGGAAAACACCCGGGAATTGTGCCATCAAAACAATGGATTACCGTACAGCAGTCTTTGGAACGCAATAAATCCAAAGGCTATCGGAAGCCGAGAAATAATGAGGCGCTGCTTACCGGCCTAATTTACTGCTCCTGCGGTGAGAGAATGTATCCGAAGCTGACGGAACGGAGAACCGGAAGCGGGGAACTGATTTACACCTATGTATGCAAGATGAAGGAGCGGAGCAAGCGTACCAGATGTAATAAGCGGAACGCAAACGGCAATATCCTGGATGCGGCGATTATCGAACAGCTGAAAACATTGACAGAAAAAGACAGTGCCTTTATGAAACAGATGGAAAAGAGCAGGCAGTTCTATACTGGAAACAGAGAGCAGTACGACACGCAGCTTACGAAGCTGAGAGAGGAACTTGCGCAGAATGAAAAAATTGTAGCAGGTCTGTTGGACTCTTTGGGGTTGGTCGGAGACTCCATCGCTCGGCCCAGTATGCTGAGGCGTATTGAAGAACTGACAGAAGCCAACCGGGTGATTGATTGCCAGATTCGGGAGTTGGAGGGGCTGGTCACGGCCAATCATCTGAGCGACGGAGAATTCGATTTGCTCAGACAGATTCTGGCAATGTTCCGGGAAAATGTGGATCAAATGTCTGTTGAAGAAAAACGTGCTGCCGTTCGCACGGTTGTTCGCAAGGTGATCTGGGACGGAGAAAACGCCCATGTAATCCTGTTCGGAGCGGAGGATGGGGAAGTGGATTATCCAAACATTGACGAGCGGCTTTCCAAGGCCGGTGAAGATGATGAAAACGATGTGGAAGACCTCGTAGATATTGAATGCGAAGAAAGCGATAAAAATGACGCATTCATAGAAGAAAACGGGACTTTTACTGCGCCTAAAAGTCGTTGGGGAGATGGTAGCAAATGAGATACTGATGTATTTTCGGGGGCAGAAGAAGAGTGCGCAGGATGTTTCGCTGTCCGATTATATCGAGACCGGTACCGATGGGGCGGCGCTTTCTTTGATGGATGTGGTCAGCGAGGACGGCGATCTGCTGGAACAGGTGTCCTCCCGGGAGAGCGCGGAACAGCTGCATCGGGCGATTCGGTCTTGTTTGACGGAACAGGAGCGGGAGGTGGTCGTATTGAGGTATGGACTGAATGGAAAGCCGCCGAAGCGGCAGCGGGAGGTGGCGATCATTACCGGGATCAGCCGGAGTTATGTGTCCAGGATTGAGAAGCGGGCGCTGCAAAAGCTACGGAAGGAGTTGGAAGAATAACTGGGGCGCTGGTGAAAATGGCGGGAGCCGACGGCGAGTGCTTTCTTCAGACGGCTGGTTTCAAAAGAAGGGAAACATTGTGTGTATTTTTCACCTGAGAATCCCGCGGTCACGTATGGGTCGGAAGAAATGTTAGCTGCTTGATCGGAGACGGCTTGTTCAGAGGAACTTTAGGATATTATGCGGAGGGGACGGCGGTTGACTGGGTTGGTGGCCTGTGTGGGTTTTACGGAAGCGGTCGCGGGCGGCGGGTGGGGAGAAAGATTTTCAGGGATTTATCTGGTTGCACCTTCGGGTGCAACTTTTTTTGTCTTCTTGGGTTTGGATGAAAGGGAGGTTACTATGGAACGCAAAAGCGTGGAAAGGGAACTGAAGCAGCGAATCCAGACGGGGAAAATCCGGAGGGAGGATGTGACGCGGCGGCTGGCGGAACTGGCGTTCGGGAAAGCCAACGACTGCGTGCGGCTGGCGCTGGAGGATGAGCCGAGGCTGGACAAGTTGGACCTGAGTTTGCTCAGCGAGGTCAAGCGCAACGACAAGGGGACGGTGGAGATCAAGCTCATTGACCGGTTACAGGCGCTGGAACAGCTGGCGACGGTGGCGGACGGGGAGCAGACGGACATGGACGATTTCCTGAAGGCGTTGCAGGGCGGCGGGGAAGAATGACGGCATTTTCGTCAAAGCAGCGGACGGTACTGAGCTGGTGGGTGCCGGGGAGTCCCAACCGGGACAGGGAGGCCATCGTGTGCGACGGGGCGGTCCGCTCCGGGAAGACACTGGCTATGGGGCTGAGTTTCTTCCTGTGGGCCATGAGCTGCTTTAGCGGCCAGAAGTTCGGCGTCTGCGGCAAGACGATCGCGTCTCTGCGGAGAAATGTGTTGTCCGAGATTTTGCCGAAGCTGGAAGCGCTGGGGGCGAAGTGGAAGGAAAAGCGGACGGATAACCTGCTGACTGTAAAATTCCGGGGGCGGGAAAACCAGTTTTACGTCTTCGGCGGGCGGGACGAAAGCTCCGCAAGCCTGATTCAGGGTATCACCTTTGCCGGGGTGCTGCTGGACGAGGTGGCGCTGATGCCCCGCAGCTTTGTGGAACAGGCCTGCGCCCGGTGCTCTGTCGCCGGGAGCCGGTTATGGTTCAACTGCAACCCTGCCGGGCCGGGGCATTGGTTTTACCGGACGTGGATTCTGGAGGCGGAGAAGCGGAACTGTCTGCGGCTCCACTTCACCATGGAGGACAACCCTTCCCTGACGCCTGAGATCCGGCAGCGGTATCAGAAGCTGTACACAGGGGTGTTCTACCGGCGGTTTATTCTCGGACAGTGGGCGCAGGCGGAAGGTCGGGTTTACGACTTTTTCTCGCCGGAAATGGTGGGGAAAGCGCCGGAAAGCTGCGAAAAGTGGTACATATCCTGCGACTACGGGACGGTGAATCCTACGTCCATGGGGCTGTGGGGACTGCGGGGCGGGGTCTGGTACCGGGTGAAGGAGTTTTACTTCAACTCCCGGGAGGCCCGGCGGCAGATGACCGACGAGGAATACGCCCGGGCGCTGGAGGGACTTGCCGGGGAACGGCGAATCACGGCGGTGATCGTTGACCCCTCGGCGGCCAGCTTCATTGAGGTTCTGCGGCGGAAGGGGTGGCGGGTGCGCAAGGCGGAAAACGATGTTCTCAGCGGCATCCGGCTGACCTCCGATCTGCTGAAGGGCGGGAAAATCGTGATTTGCGAGGGGTGCGCGGACTGTCTGCGGGAGATGGACGAGTACGTCTGGGATTTATCCGGCGGGGGGAAGGACAAGGTACGCAAGGAGCACGACCACGCCATGGACGACATGCGGTACTTTGCCGCCACGGTTCTGGGGGAGCGGCAGGAGGGGGTTTCCGCGTGGGCGGTGGAGAGAAGGCGCTGACGGGGGACGTCAGGGTAATATTTGCTTGAAGGGAGCGATTTTTTGAAACGAAAGCAGAAGGAAACCGGAGGCGTTGCGGCAGTATGCCAGCTTCGCACCGGGAACACCCACCCCTTTGGGGTGATGAAGGGGTTTACGCCTCTGGGCGCCGGGGAGGAGCGGATTTACCGGGAGATGCGGGAAGCCATTCCGGTGCTGGACGCCGCGGTCGCGAAAATGGTGCGGCTGTGCGGCGGGTTTGAGGTCAGGTGCCGGGACCGTGAGGCACAGCACCGGCTCAATGGTTTTTTGCAGATGATGCCCTGCGGCCGGGGGCAGATGGGGATCGAAAGCTTTTTGAGCGGGTATCTGGACAGCCTGCTGACCTATGGCCGGGCGGTGGGCGAACTGGTGATCGCCGGTGGAAAACTGCGGGCGGTATGTTGGGGAGACGTGACGGCGCTGGAAGCGCAGGAGGGGGAAAATCCTCTGGAAACGGTGCTATGGGGCACCGATGAGCATGGTTTGCTGCGGCCGCTCCCTTATCAGCAGCTCCTGCTGTTCACCACGATGAATCCCGAGCCGGCACACCCTTATGGAGTGAGCATGTTCCGGGGGATGCCGTTCCTCGCGGACATTCTTCTGAAAATTTACAACACCATCGGCGTTAACTGGGAACGCGCCGGGAACATCCGTTACAGCGTCATCTGCAAGGGCGGCGAAAACCTCGACCCGGTGACGGCGCAGGAGCGAGGGAAAGCCGTGGCGGCGGAATGGAGCCGGGCCATGGAGGACAACAAGAACGGCACGGTGCGGGATTTCGTGGCCGTGGGGGACGTGGAGATCAAGGTCATCGGCGGGGAAGCGCCGATTCTGGATTCCGAGACCCCGGTGCGGCAGATCCTGGAGCAGCTGGTGGCAAAAACCGGGCTGCCGCCCTTTTTGCTGGGGCTGAACTGGAGCACCACCGAGCGGATGAGTACTCAGCAGGCGGATCTGCTGACCTCGGAACTGTGGGCGCTGCGGCGGACGGTGGAGCCTGCCATGCGGAAGATCTGTCAGACCTATCTTGCGCTGGAAGGGCTGGACAACCGGGTGGAGATCGAGTGGGACGACATCAGCTTGCAGGATATCACGCAGGAGGCGCAGGCGGCGCTTTACCGGGCGCAGGCGGAAAAGTGTCTGGCGGATGCGTCCCAAAATGAAAATTCTTGAATGGAGGAACCGGCATGGAAATCAACAAGGCGGCGCAGGCCGCAAGCAGCGGCGCACCTACGGCGGTACAGCTGGAAGCGATCAACAATCTTGCCAAGGCGCATCTGACAGCCCAGCAGGTTTACGTGTTCTCCCTGCGGCTGTGCGACGATCAGGTAGACCGGGACTTTGAGCGCTTCGACAGCGCCGCACTTCCCGGACTTGCCAAGCTGTTTATCGGCAAGACGGGGATCGTTGACCATAAGTGGAGCAGCGACAAGCAGGTGGCGCGTATCTTCCAGACCGAGGTGGTGCGGGAGGACGGCGCGGAATTCATCAAAGCATGGGCGTACATCCGGCGGGGGGAGGCCAACGACGAAATCATCGCCGACATTGAGGCGGGGATCAAAAAAGAGGTATCCGTGGGGTGCGCCATGGGGCGCTCCGTATGCTCCGTCTGCGGGAGCGACTACGGTTCCTGCGGGCATCGGAAGGGCGAGAGCTATGACGGACAGGTCTGCTGCGCCATTTTACAGGAGCCGATGGACGCCTACGAGTTTTCCTTTGTGGCCGTCCCGGCACAGCGGGAGGCCGGGGTGCTGAAGGGGCTGGGCTGCGGAAAGCCCAAGCTCAAGGAGCTGGCCGATGAATTCGGCGCGCAGGCGGAATACCGGGCGCTGTATCAGCAGGCAGAGCTGGGGAAGCGCTACCAGAAGGAACTGGAGGACAGCATTGTGCGTCTGGGGCTGTCGCTGGAGCTGGGCGTGGAGGCGCCGGTGCTGCGGAGCATCGCCAGAACCGCCGCGGCGGAAGACCTGATCAAGCTCAAGTCGGCGCTGGAAGAGCGGCTGGCGGAGAGTATGCCGCTTACGACCCAGCTGGGCGGCTGCCGGGGGAAAGAGGAAAAAGTGGAAAGCGGATTTTTGATTTAGGGATTTTACGGGGCTTCGGGGCGGCGCGGGGCTTTACGTGAATGACACTGCCGCAATACATCATAGGTTCTCCGGCGAAGGCCGGCAGCCATAAATTTACTTGGGAGGATATCAAATGGGTTATGACAATCTGAAACTGGAAAAGGGTATGTACCGGCAGGAGGGTATGAACTTTACCCAGGTGCTGGAATCTCTGGACCCCAGCGAAAACTACCGGGGCACCGCGCTGGAGGGCACCGACGCCTTTCAGCGGCAGCTGAAGCGCTTCGGCATCCGCGCCAAGGGTGCGGGTTCTTCCCCCGTGGAGAAGTTTTTCCGCACTATGGATTCCGCCGTGCTGTTCCCGGAGTACATCGCCCGCACCGTCCGGCAGGGCATGGAGGAGAATGACATTCTGCCCGCCATCACCGCTACCACTACCGTCATCGACGCCATGGACTACCGCTCCATCTACTCCATCCCCACCGACGCGGACAAGGAGCTGAAGGACGTGATGGAGGGTGCGTCCATCCCCGAGACTGCGGTGAAGACCAAGGAGCATCTGGTGCAGCTGAGCAAGCGGGGCAGAATGCTGGTGGCGTCCTATGAGGCCATCCGCTTCCAGAAGCTGGATCTGTTCGGCGTGATGCTGCGTCAGATCGGCGCCCACATCCAGAAGCAGCAGCTGGCCGACGCGGTGAATGTGCTGATCTCTGGCGACGGCAACGAGAACGCTGCAACCCAGTATACCATCGGCACCGGCCCCATCTCCGGCACTAAGGGTACGCTGGCTTACGACCAGCTGGTGGAGTTCTGGGGGCAGTTTGACCCCTACACCATGAACACCATTCTCTGCTCCACCGCCACCATGACCAGCATGCTGAAGATCTCCGAATTGCAGAATCCCCTCACCGGGCTGAATTTCCAGGGCACCGGCAAGCTCAGCACCCCTCTGGGCGCGCAGCTGCACCGCACCTCTGCCGTGTCCGACGGCGTGATCATCGGTCTGGACAACCGCTACGCGCTGGAGCTGGTTCGTGCCGGCGACGTGCTGGTGGAGTACGACAAGCTCATTGACCGGCAGCTGGAGCGGGCGGCCATCACCTCCATTTCCGGCTTCGGCAAGATCTGTGACGGCGCGTCCCTCGTGCTGAACGTATGACGCTGACGGAACAGGTTTTTGCTCAGGCGGCGCTGCTGGCGGGGGAACTGGACGGGCGGCAGACGAATCTGCTGCGGCTGCTGTGCGGCGCGTCCGCTTCCTCCCTGACGGCGCGGCTGCGGGAGGGATTGACGCCGGAGGACTGCAAGGCAGATTTCATCGCCGCGGCCAGTCTGCTGGCGCTGGCGCAGCTGAACGGCGTGGACGACGACGCGCAGGTGGAGGAGTTCAAGGCCGGTGATCTGACGGTGAAGCAGGGAAGCAAGAATCGGGACGCGGCTTCCCAGTGCTTGCAGCGTCAGGCAGAGCTGATGATCGCGCCCTATCTGAAAGACGGTTTTTCCTTCCGGGGGGTCTGACATGCGGAGAATGGTTGAGAAAATCATTGCTCAGTACGGTACGGATATGCGGCTTACCAGCGGCACTGAGACGAAAACCGTCCGGGCTTTCTTCCGGGCGGTGAACGCCAAAAGCTGGCAGAGCATGGAAAGCGAGGCGACGCTCCTGGGAGAGATCTCCCGGGGGCAGTACGCCTACATCGGCCCCGTCGGCGCGCAGGTGCGGGAGGGGGATACGCTGACCCTTGGGGATAAGACGTATCTGTTCCGGCGGGCGGAGCTTTATTACTACCGCAATCAGCCGGTCTACCAGTGGGGGCTGTGCGTGGAGAAGGGTGTGAACGATACTTGGGCATCTCAATCCTAGAGCTGGTGCTGCGGCGGCTGCGGGAAGCAAAGTTCACGGCGGACGTGGCCTTCCCCGGGCAGAAGTTCCCGCAGATCACGAAGCCTGTGGCGGCGGTCCACATTGAGAAGGTGGACAGAGCAAACATGACGGTGACGGTGGAGGTCAACATCATCTGCCCCGCCGCCATGGGCGGCACCGCCTGTGAGGTGGAGGCTCTGCGGGCAACGGAAATTCTGCGCTGGTCGGGGGCCGTGTGCATACAGAACGGATGTACCTACGACGGGATCAGTCAGGTGTACGTGGTGGCGATCCTGGCGACCTTCACCTGTGTGACGGAGGCCAGCAAGTGCAGCCTCGGCCCCGGGTTCCGGGCGTACATCAACGACATCGTTCAGCCCAACGCCATCGCCTTTTCCGAGGAAGAGGTGTCGGGGGTTCAGGCGGAGTATGTTACCGGCGAGTCGGCTCCGGCGGGGGCCAGTCAGGGAAGCAGCCTGTGGTACATCCAGCTGGAGGAGCTGTTCCCCGCCGGTACGCCGGAAAAGGCGGAGCCGGTGGGCGCATTTACGCTGGAGATCTCCACGGACGTCAAGACGGAGCTGTATTATCACTGCCGGTGGACATCCGTCAAGCGGGAATTTTCCAGAGAGGGCCTGCGGAAGACCCGGAAGGGCATCGCCATGCTGCGGCAGGAGGAAGAATAAATGGACAAGCTCAAGTACAAGACCTTTGTCTGGCCCCACAATCCCACGGTGTACAAGGAGGAATATCTCCGGGAACCCCACTACACCAAGGGGGACGACGGAGAATACTATTTTGACGCCATGGGAGAGGAAAAGCTGACCATCACCGGCACCGGGGCATTCTTCGGCGACGACGCCTTTGTCCAGTTCAAGAAGCTGGCGAAGCTTTTTAAGGAGACGACGCCGGGGAATCTGGAGCATCCCATCTGGGGTATCCGGTACTGCTACCTTACCGGGCTGGAAATGACGCAGGAGCCGAAGGACAACTACGTCAGCTACCGTTTTACCTTCACCGTCGCGCAGACAAACGGCGTGGTGCCGAGGTAACGGCAAAAGACGCTTTACGGTAAAAATCCCACGCAGCCGCAAGGCCGCGTGGGATTTTTTGTTATTCCAGCTCGAACGCGCCGGTGTAGAGCTGATAGTAGGTGCCCTTCTGGGCGATCAGGTCTTCGTGGGTGCCGCGCTCGATGATGCGGCCATGGTCGAGAACCATGATGCAATCGGAGTTCATGACCGTGCTCAGACGGTGGGCGATCACGAAGGTGGTGCGGCCCTTCATCAGGGCGTCCATGCCGTCCTGCACCAGCTTTTCCGTGCGGGTGTCGATGGAGGAGGTGGCTTCGTCCAGAATCATGACGGGAGGATCGGCCACGGCCGCCCGGGCGATGGCGATCAGCTGGCGCTGACCCTGAGACAGACTGGCGCCGTTGCCCGTAAGCATAGTGTTGTAGCCGTCGGGCAGGCGGGTGATGAAGTCGTGGGCGTTTGCCAGCTTCGCCGCGTGGATGCACTCTTCGTCAGTGGCATCCAGCTTGCCGTAGCGAATGTTGTCCATCACTGTGCCGGTGAACAGGTTGGTGTCTTGTAAGACGATGCCGAGAGAGCGGCGCAGATCGGGCTTGCGGATCTTGTTGATGTTGATGTTGTCGTAGCGAATTTTGCCGTCGTCAATGTCGTAGAAGCGGTTGATGAGGTTGGTGATGGTGGTCTTGCCCGCGCCGGTGGCACCCACAAAGGCGATCTTCTGGCCGGGCTTGGCGTACAGAGTCACATCGTGCAGCACCAGCTTCTCGGGGACGTAACCAAAGTCCACGTTGGTCATGGTGATGTCGCCCTTCAGCTCGGTATAGGTGACGGTGCCGTCCGCCTTGTGGGGGTGCTTCCATGCCCAGTGGCCGGTATGCTCCGGAGTCTCGGTGATATTGCCGTTTTCGTCAATTTTGGCGTTGACCAGCTGGACATAGCCGTCGTCCGTCTCCGGCTGTTCGTCCATCAGCTCGAAGATGCGCTCCGCACCGGCCAGCGCCATGACGATGGCGTTGATCTGGTTGGAGACCTGACTGATGGGCATGTTGAAGGAGCGGGACAGGAGCATGAAGCTCATCAGGCTGCCAAGAGACAGCATATTCCCGCCGGACAGCACGCACAGCGCACCGCCCACGATGGCCAGAATGGCATACTGGACGTAGCCAAGGTTGTTGTTGATGGGACCCATCATGTTGGACAGGGTTCCGGCGATGCGGGCATTGCGGCACAGCTCCTCGTTGAGCTTGTCGAACTGCTCCTTGCAGGCTTCTTCGTGGGTGAAGACCTTGACCACCTTCTGACCGTTGACCATTTCCTCTACGTAGCCGTTCAGCGCGCCAAGAGACTGCTGCTGGCCGACAAAGTATTTGGCGGATTTGCCCGCCACCTTCATGGTGACGAAGACGATGCCGGTGACGGTGAAGAGCATTACGATGGTCAGCACCCATGAGGTTTGCAGCATTCCCACAAAGACCACCACAATGGTCACCAGGGAAGACGCGCACTGGGGGATGGACTGGGAGATCATCTGCCGCAGAGTGTCAATGTCGCTGGTGTAGCGGGACATGATGTTGCCGGCGGTGTTGGTGTCAAAATACCGCAGGGGAAGTGTCTGCATATGGGCGAACATTTCGTCCCGGATGTGCTTCTGGGTACCCTGACTGACCTTGACCATCAGGAACATGAACAGGAAGGACGAGATCATGCCCACCGCAAAGATGCAGGCAAGCTTGCTGAGATATCCCCACAGGGAAGAAAAATCCGTAGAGCCATCCCGCACCATAGGCAGGATATAGCTGTCCACCAGTGTGCCGAGGGAGCGGCTGCCGGTGGTCTGGGCGACGGCGTTGGCAATGATGCACAGCAGCACCACGCCCAGAGTGGGAAGATAGGGCTTCATGTAGCCCAGCAGCCGCAGCAGGGTCTTCCTGGGGTTCTTGGCTTTGCGGCCGTCGCCGCGCATTCTGACAGGAGGCATTATTCTTCCCCTCCTTTCTGCTGGGAGTAGTAGACTTCCTGATAAATTTTCGACGAGGCCAGCAGGGATTCATGGGTGCCTACGTCTTTCACCATGCCGTTGTCCAGCACGACGATGATGTCCGCGTCCTGCACGGAGGCGATCCGCTGGGCGATGATGAGCTTGGTGGTTCCGGGAATTTCCTCCCGGAAGGCCTGGCGGATCATGGCGTCGGTGCGGGTATCCACGGCGGAGGTGGAGTCGTCCAGAATGAGGATCTTGGGCTTTTTCAGCAGCGCACGGGCGATGCAAAGACGCTGCTTCTGACCGCCGGAGACGTTGGTGCCGCCCTGCTCAATGTGGGTGTCGTAGCCGTCGGGGAAGCTCCGGATGAACTCGTCGGCGCAGGCCAGACGGCAGGCGTGAACCAGCTCCTCGTCGGTGGCGCTGGGGTTGCCCCAGCGGAGGTTTTCCTTGATGGTGCCGGAGAACAGCTCGTTCTTTTGCAGCACCATGGCCACGTTGTCCCGGAGCACCTCAAGGTCGTATTTCCGCACGTCGATGCCGCCCACTTTCAAGGTGCCCTCGCTGACGTCGTACAGGCGGGGGATCAGCTGTACCAAGGTCGTTTTGCTGGAACCGGTGCCGCCCAGAATGCCGACCGTCGCGCCGGAGGGGATGTGCAGGTTCACTTCCTTCAGCGCACGGTGTTTGGCAGTGGCGGAATAGCGGAAGCTCACGTTCTCAAAGTCGATGGAGCCGTCGGGAACCTCCATGACGGCGTTTTCCGTGGGGGAGGTCAGGTTCGGCTGCTCGGTGAGGATCTCATAGCACCGCTTCAGAGGGGCGCGGCTCATGGTCAGCATGACGGCGACCATGGAGAGCATCATGAGAGACGAGAGAATCTGGCTGGTGTAGGTGAACATGGAGCTGAGCTGGCCGGTGGTGAGGCCGAGATCGGGGTTGTTGCCGGAGGCAATGACAAGGTGCGCGCCGATCCACGAAATGGCAAGCATACAGCCGTAGACGCACAGCTGCATGATGGGATTCGCCAGAGACATGATGCGCTCGGCCTTGCAGAAGTCCTTGTAAATGGTGCCGGATACGGAGGTGAATTTCTCGGTCTCCCGGTCTTCCCGGACGAAGGATTTGACCACCCGGATGCCGTGAACGTTCTCCTGCACCACGTTGTTCATTTTGTCGTAGGTGCGGAAGACCCGGTCGAAAATGCGGAACACCTTGGGGATCAGGCAAAGCAGGGCACAGATCAGAATGGGCAGCGCCACGCAGTACACCAGGCTCAGCCGCACGCTGATGCCCATGGCGGAAACCAGCGCCAGAATCAGCATCATGGGGCAGCGGATGGCCATACGGATCATCATCTGGAAGGTGTTCTGCAATGTCGCCACGTCGGAGGTCAGCCGGGTGACAATGGAAGCAGTGGAAAATTTGTCGATGTTGGAAAAGCTGAAATCCTGCACCTGATGGTACATGTCATGGCGCAGGTTTTTGGCAAAGCCGGTGCCGGCCTTGGACGCGAAGGCGGCGGACAGGACGCCGAAGGACAGCGACGCCAGCGCGCACAGCACCAGAATGCCGGACTTGGCGGCGACCACCTGCATGTCCTGCAGTTTGATGCCGTAGTCGTACAGGTCGGCCATGACCAGGGGGATCAGCACCTCCATGGCGACCTCGCCGACCATGCACAGCGGGCTGAGCAGGGCCGCCCACTTATATTCCCGGATGCACCGGGAAAGTCTTCTTATCATGTATCAGATTCCTCCTTGATTTTACGGATACAGGCGCTTGCGCCCATGTTGTCGATGGCACGCAGGAGCATGGAAGCGAACAGCTCCCGTTCCTCCGGGGAAAAGCCTGCCACCACCCGGGCTTCGTTGTCGAGAATGACCCGGGTCATGGTTTCGTTAAGCTCGATCCCCTTGGGCAGCACATAGATGCGCTTGCAGCGGCGGTCGGTTTCGTCCGGCCGAAGCTCGATGAAGTCCTTCTTTTCCAGCCGGGACAGCAGCCCCGAAACGGTGGGGTGGCTCAGGTGAAAGGTTTCCTCAATGTCCCGGGAGCAGGGCGGCTGAGACCGCTGTGCGAGGTAGCCCATGATGTGCCCCTGGGCGGACGTCAGATCCATAGATGCCAGCGCGTTATCCATGGATGCCTTCATGCAGCCGCTGAGAACCTTCAATAGATACCCATAGTGATGTGTCAGGATGATCGCCACCTTGTTCATAATATGTAGCGTGCTACATATTAGCATATCACTTTTCAAATTGCAAGAGGGTCATAAAAAGTTTACAATCGGGGAGTACAGGGCGCAAAACCGCCGGGATTTTTGCAATCCCGGCGGTGAATCATTATGGACGGAAGCCTTCAAAAATAGACAGCCAGCCTTCTTTCAGGGCGGTGTCGTGGTCTTCTTTGCTCCGCAGCGTCCAGCTGACGCCCTGAACGCGCCACAGCTTGCGGCAGAGCCAGTTGCTTGGCGTGCTGTTCCGGTCGGCAAATTTATAGGCGATAAAATCGGGACGGGACAGGAAGTTTGCAAGGTTGTGGGTCAGCAGGAATTTAAGCGTGTCCGAAAGATCGGTGCGATCCCGGAAGAAATTCTCCGAAAGCTGCCCGCGAATGATGTCCGGACGTTTTTTCCGCAGCCACGCGATGCACCGGGGGTCAAAGGACTCGATGCAGAATACGCCCTTGTACCCCTCCAGCATCTTGCAGGCCGTTTCGGCGAGCTTTGCATGGTTGCCGTCTTCCGGCTTCAGCTCAATGATGAGGGGAACCTTTCCGTCTACCAGCGTCAGGACGTCCGCAAACTGGGGGATGGTGTCTTCCGTGTTTTCCAGACGGTAGTTTTTCAGGTCTTGCGTATACAGGTCTTCGATGCGCCCGGCCTGCCCGGTGGTGCGGTTGAGCAGGGAGTCATGCATCACACCGAGATTGCCGTCCTTGAGCAGATGCAGGTCAAACTCCATGCCGTAGCCGTTCTCCACGGCCAGACGGAAGGCGGTCATGGAGTTTTCGGCGGCACCGTCGCCGTGAAGACCACGGTGGGCATAGTTCCAGCCCCGCAGTTCCTTCATGCCCGGGTGGCTGCTCCGTCCCTGAACGGCCAGCACCCACAGCAGCACGAGGATCAGTACAATAATAAGCAGCGTCATAATTGTCCCTCCAATGCATCAATCGTCCACATCAAAGGCTTCCAGCCCCTTTTTCGCTTCCACCTTGTTATCGCCATGCTTCACAAAGCCCATGGTGACAAAGGACGCGAACACGAAAATGGCGGCGTAGGGGAACAGGGTCTTATAGTCCACATGCTCCAGCAGCCAGCCCGCTGCGATGGGGGTCATGATCTGGGCGGACATGGAGAAGGTATAGTACAGTCCCGTAAACTTGCCCACCTCGCTGCCGCTGCACATTTCCACCACCATGGGCAGACTGTTGACGTTGATGGCCGCCCATGCCATGCCCACCAGAACAAACAGGCCGTACAGCATGGGGCTGAAGGAATCGGACAGCATGGTATAGACAAAGGCGGCAAAGAAGCTGCCTGCCAGCAGCAGCGTACCGAAGCGGATGGTTTTCCGGCGGCCGACCTTGCTCGTCACGTTGCCCACCGGGATGTAGCTGAGGATGGCACCGGCGGTGGCGATGGTCAGGCAGGTGTTGGCCTGTGCCAGCGTCATGTGCCAGGTGCGGCCTGCATAGACGGAGAACCATGTGGTGACGCCGTTGTAGCCGATGAACCACAGGGCGATGGAGGCAAGCAGGAAGCCAAGACTCCGCTTGACGTCCTTGGGAAGGGTTTCGCCGTTCTCCGTGACCTGGGTCAGGTTGTCCTCGGGGTGGGCGTCCTCATAGCGCTTCTGCTCCGCCACCAGCTTGGGTTCGTCCACGCACAGCAGAATGACGGCAAGGGCGGCCAGCATAATGCCCCCCACGATGGCGAACAGGGGCAGGTAGGAAACGTACACATCCGCGGTTGTTTTGTACAGAAATGTGGTAATAATCAGGTAGATGATGCCGCCCAGGGCGCCCATCAGGTTGATGATGGCGTTGGCCTTGGAGCGCAGGGGCTTTGGGGTGACGTCGGGCATCAGCGCCACGGCGGGGCTGCGGTAAGTACCCATGGCGGTCAGCAGGATTCCCAGACCGATGATAAAGCACACCTGTTTCCAGGCATCTGGGGAAACGTGGAAGCTGTCGGTGAGAATGGGCAGCGCCATCATCACCGCGACGGCCGCGAGGGTGCCGAACAGAATATAGGGACGGCGGCGCCCAAGGCGGGAGGTGCATTTATCGGACAGTCCGCCAAAAAGAGGCAGCAGGAACAGGGCGAGGATATTGTCCGCCGCCATGATCATGCCGGAGACGCTTTCTCCCATGTGGAAGGTTTCCGTGAGAATTTTGGGGATCAGATTGTCGTACATCTGCCAGAAGGCGCAGATGGACAGAAACGCGAAACCGACCAGTACGGTGCGCTTGGTGTTGAGCTTCATTGAGGAGCCTCCGTTCCCATGTAGATATAACCGTATTATATCTGTTCTTTTGGGAGAAGTCCAGACCTTCTTGTCTAAAGAAAGCAAAAAGCGGGTAAAATAGGCGTCAAGTCCTATTTCCGGCGCAGCACAGAATTGTGTGAATGAATCGTAAATTTTCAGCCTGAATTTACCAAAGGCAGAGAAAACGACTTGCGCATTTTCCCGGGAATGGTATAATAGACAAAAGGGAATACCACAGGATAATCGAGGTTATCGAAATGAAAAAGATGCTGTTTATCATGAATCCATTTGCCGGAGTGAAGCGGGCGAACCGGCATCTGGCTGACATTTTGCTGACATTTACACAGGCGGGCTATGAGGTCATCACCCACATGACGCTGGGGCGGGGAGACGCCACCGCCGTCGCCCGGGAGAAGGGCAAAGATGTTGATCTGGTGGTCTGCTGCGGCGGCGACGGGACGCTGAACGAGACCATTACCGGCCTTCTCAGCGCCGGGGCGGACACCCCCATCGGCTATATCCCCGCCGGTTCCACCAACGACTTTGCTTCCAGCCTGAAGCTGCCCACCAACATTCTCAAGGCCGCCCAGACCATCGTGGAGGGCGAGCCGGTGAGCTACGACGTGGGGCGGTTCGGCGGCCGGTATTTTTCCTATGTCGCCTCCTTCGGCGCGTTTACCAGGTCCAGCTATGCCACCCCTCAGAACATCAAAAACGCTCTGGGCCACACCGCCTACGTTCTCAGCGGCATTACGGAGCTGTCCCAGATCCGCAACGAGCACGTGAAAATGGAGATCGACGGGCAGACGGTGGAGGGGGACTTCCTCTTCGGCGCCATCTGCAATTCCACCTCCGTGGGCGGCATTCTGACGCTGGATCCCAAGCAGGTGGACATGGGCGACGGCCTGTTTGAAATTCTGCTGGTTCGCGCGCCGGAGAATCTGGGGGAAATCCATGAGTGCATCCAGGCGCTGCAAAGCCAGAAGTACAACTGCGCCATGCTCACGTTCCGCAGCGCCCAAAAGGTGCGGATCTTTGCCGACCCGGAAATGCCCTGGACGCTGGACGGCGAAAAAGAAGACGGCCACGAGACGGTGGAGGTGGAGAATCTGCACCACGCCATCCGGCTGATGCAGAAGAAGGATGAAGATGCTTAACACAACACTGTGCTATGTCACCCGGGGCAGTCAGGTGCTGATGCTCCACCGGGTAAAAAAGAAAGCCGATATCAACAAGGACAAGTGGATCGGCATCGGCGGAAAATTCGAGGGGGAAGAATCCCCGGACGAATGCCTTCTGCGGGAAGCCAAAGAGGAGACCGGTCTGACCCTGACCTCATGGCAGTGCCGTGGCGTGGTGACGTTCCTGAACGACACCTGCGAGGGCGAATACATGTACCTGTTCACCGCCGACGGCTTTGAAGGGGAAATGACCCAATGCGACGAGGGCGACCTGCAATGGGTAGAGCGGGAATTCCTGAACACCCTGCCCAAGTGGGAGGGCGACCAGATTTTTCTGGACTTAATGTGGCAGAACGCACCGTTCTTCCTGCTGACCCTGCGTTACCACGGGGATACCCTGACGGAAGCGATACTGAACGGGAAAAAGATACGGTAACTGTAAACCGACAGACATGCGTCTGTCGGTTTAATGTCTCCTAAAGCCTCGCAGAGGAAAGCCGCCCGCAGGCGGCAAATAAAGCTTAAATCATTTTGCGTCAGGGCGTGTACCTGGGGCGAGATTTGTCAAGGGCATTTTTGCTATTCGTCGCACCTAAGCGAAAGATGATTTGCAACGCAGTATCGTTTTGTTACATTTAATTTAGAAATTATTTCCATTCTACAAGGAATGAGTTCTGCTTTCATGAAATAATGTCCTCGTTCGATTTTTTCTTCATACTCAGTATCCTATCCGCAGTTTTACGCCGACCTACCCTGTGGATTGATCCAAAATTTATTTTGGAGATTGACATTTGATATGTTTTATACTGAACTCCAATTAAAATCTTTTTTAAAGATTTTAATTGGAGTTCAGTATAAAGCTGTAGCGGGGGTCGAAAGCGCCGCTCTTTCTGACAGCAAACTTACCTTGCTTCTTGGGGCGGGTAATGAAAAGGCAGCTGCTGCGTTATCGTACACGGTGCAGCCTGAAAACGCATATTTCCAGGGGGCAACATGGATCTCCTCGGATGAAAGCGTAGCAATCGTTGACGCGAGCGGCAAAGTTAACGCCGTAGGCGCAGGAACATGTCTCATTTCCGCAATATCTGAAGACAGTGGCTTTTCAACACCTGTCAGCTGCGAAATAACTGTGCTGCAGGCTGTTTCGCAAATCAGCATTTCTGCGGAGGATATCCTGTGGACCGGGTCAACGCAAAAAATCGTTCCCGTCATTTCCCCGGAAGATGCATCTGTGCAGAACGTGCTGTGGGAGTCCTCTGACCCGTCAGTCGCAACTGTTGACGCAAGTGGAAACGTACGGGGCCTGACTGTGGGCGCTGCGACGATCAAATGTATTTCCACCGATGGAAGCGGTGTGTTTGGAGAGTGTGCCGTTCGGGTAGAGGCCAAAACACAGAGCATCGATTTTATCGAAAAAACGGTTTCATTGCTGATCGGGGCGGGAGAAGACCATTCAACTATGGTGCTCACCCTCTCTACCACGCCCGCTGACGCATATTATCAGACGGCAACATGGACATCCTCTGATGAAAATGTGGTAACTGTCGATGCGCAGGGCAGACTCCGGGCTGTAAGCGAGGGGTGTGCACAAATAACCGCGGTTTCGGATGACCCGGACTGCAAAACGGCCGCGAAATGCAATGTTGTAGTTTCAAAAGCGGTCCAAAGCATCGTATTGGACGAAGTTGAGCAGACTGCATACACCGCCACGACTGTTAAACTGCATGCAGATGTTGGACCGGATGATGCGGCAAACAAGAGGGTTATCTGGGAAACTTCTGACCCTTCCATTGCAGCTGTAGACGCAAACGGAAATGTGCGCTGCCTCTCTGTTGGGACCTGCAGCATCACGTGCATTGCTGCGGACGGAAGCGGCGTTGCGTCAACGTGCGAATTGAGCATCATTGCAAAGGTTGCCGGGCTGTCCCTTTCTGAGAAAAATGTAACGCTCCTGATCGGAGCAGGCGATGAAAAATTAAGCACACAGCTTTCCTGTACGGTTATTCCAACGGATGCGTTATACCAGAATGTTGTGTGGGCATCCTGCGATGAGAGTATCGTCACGGTTGACCCTGATGGGACGCTCCATGCTGTTGGAATTGGCAAAGCAGTTGTCTCTGCTACGTCTGAAGATCCGGAATATACAACTCCGGCAGTCTGTAATGTAACTGTCGATCAGGCGGTAATGATTCTTGCGCTTGATGAACATGATGCAACCATTTACACCGGTGACGCATTAAAGCTCTGTGCAGATGTATCACCAGATTCAGCTACAAACAAGGGGCTGCTTTGGATGTCCAGCGATCCGGATGTCGCGGCTGTAGATGCAAATGGCAATGTCAAGGGGATTTCCGTAGGCAGTGCGGAAATTGTGTGCATGGCAGCAGACGGCAGCGAAGTAACAGACAAGTGTACAGTAACCGTGCGTGCTAAGGTCAAAGGGGTAAAACTGGACCAGTCAAACCTCCAACTGGCTGTTGGAAACGGAGATGGAGCAGCAACTGGGCATATTGGGTTTGCCATACAGCCCGAGGACGCGTACATTCAGACCGTCACATGGATGTCTTCTGACGAATGGTTCCTGCCTTTGTCCTGCTGGTGATCGCCGTCGCCATCAACCTCGGACCGTTCTGAGGTCGGCGGAATCTGGCAGACTTTACCATATAAAACAGTGCCCATGGGCTTTCCGGCCCATGGGCACGATTGCGCTATTGCGGGGCTGTACGGCAAAACGGTGGTTCCGCGGCCTGTAGATTCCCCGGAAGCAGCCGTGCCAGCGGAAATGACAAGGTGCTGCTGCACAAAGTCTCCCGACGACGAACCGTCAGGCGTGGTTAAATGTCCTGAAAGTGAAAATCTTTCGCAAAACGCAGAAAGCGCTCTACGTCATTATACAGATACTGGCCGCGCTTCCAAAGAAGCACTGTGTCAAAATAGACCGGCGTGGAAAATGGGACGGCGACCAGCCCCGGCTCCCGCCGGGCGAGCGCGTCCAGCAGAAATGCCGCAGCGGTTCCGTCGGAAATGAATTGCTGGATCATGCTGAGCTGGCTGGAATAGAGCAGTACATTCGGCCGCAGCTGCCGCTCGGCAAACAGGGACAGCACTGCGCGCGACGGCGCAGTATCGGTACCAAAGAGAACGAGAGGCTCGTCCCGCAGCATGGAAATATCGACGGACGGTGCGTTGGCCAGCCGGTGTGCCGGACTGACGCACAGCATCAGCTGTGTCCGGGCCAGTCTCAGGTACGAAAACTCCGGTGAGGGCGGTGCGGGAAGCGTTGCCATGGCAAGATCCAGCTCTCCCCGCGCCAGAAGCTTTTCCGCATGCAGCGAGCCGCACTCTGTAATCAATAGCGTGATTTCCGGATTCTCACGCTGGAATGCCTGATAGAGCTGCGGAAAAAAGATCGTGCCGGACATCGGCGGGATGCCGATCCGGAAACGGTTTTTCTGGTTCCTGAGATCTTCCATCTGCCATGACAGCTCGTCAAACTGGCGGATAAGCTGCTGCGCGTGTTCGCGCAGAAAGCTTCCCTCGGCGGTCAGAACCAGCCGCCGCCCCTCGTGCCGAAAAAGGTTTACCTGAAATTCGTGCTCAAGCTCCCGGATGGTGCCGGAGACCGAAGGCTGGGAGATATGCAGAAATTCTGCCGCGCGGGTCACGCTCTGAAACTGACAGACGGCAAGGAACTGCTGTAATTTGGCAATAGTCATGGCAGGCAGCCTCCAAAAATAATATAGGTAATTCCTATGATATCCAATTATATATGTATTTTACTTTTTTGTAAAGCAGCGCTATGATACACACAGAATCAAAAACAGGGGGGAAGCTTTATGGAGTATCGTATGGAACATGACGCGCTGGGCGAGGTCCCGGTTCCCGCGGACAAGCTCTGGGGCGCGCAGACACAGCGCAGTTTTCAAAACTTCAGAATCGGGCACGACAGAATGCCGGAGCAGGTGATTTTCGCATTTGCAGTGCTCAAAAAAGCGGCGGCGCTTGCCAACCGGGAGCTTGGCAAGCTGGACGAGGCACGCTGCAAAATCATCTGCGATGTATGTGATGAAATTCTGGCCGGAAAGCTTTCGGCGGAATTCCCGCTTTTCGTCTGGCAGACGGGCTCCGGTACGCAGTCGAACATGAATGTCAACGAGGTCGTCGCCAACCGGGGGAATCAGCTGGCAGGGCAGAAAATTCTGCACCCAAATGACACGGTCAACATGTCGCAGAGTTCCAACGACACTTTCCCGACAGCCATGCATATTGCGGCCGTAACGGCGCTGCAGACGGAGCTTCTTCCGGCGCTGCGGACGCTGATCGATACCTGCCGCAGGCTCGAACAGCAGAATGAGGGCATCATAAAGATCGGCAGGACGCATTTGCAGGACGCGACGCCCATCGCATTTTCGCAGGAAATTTCAGGCTGGCGCGGTATGTTGGAAAATTCACTTGCGCAGGTGAAAAGCTCCTGTGAAGGACTTTACAGGCTGGCGCTGGGCGGGACCGCGGTCGGCACAGGGCTTAACGCACCCAAGGGCTTTGCCGAACTGGCGGCCCGGAAGGCGGCGGAACTGACCGGCTTCCCGTTTGTCACAGACCCCAACAAGTTTCACGCGCTCACGGCCAAGGACGATCTGGCCTTTTCCCACGGCGCATTGAAGGCGCTGGCCGCAAACCTGATGAAGATTGCAAACGACGTGCGCTGGCTGGCTTCAGGTCCGCGCTGCGGCATCGGAGAAATCCGCATTCCGGAGAATGAACCGGGCTCGTCGATCATGCCGGGCAAGGTCAACCCCACGCAGTGTGAGGCTGTTACTATGGTCGCAGTGCAGGTAATGGCGGACGATACCGCCGTTTCCATGGCGGCAAGTCAGGGTAATTTCCAGCTCAACGTCTTTATGCCGGTCATCATTTATAATTACCTCCATTCCGTAACGCTGCTGGCAGATGTGATGCGTTCGTTTGACGCGCACTGCCTGTCCGGCCTGACGGCAAACCGGGAAACAATGGAGCGCAATCTCCACCATTCTCTGATGCTGGTAACGTGTCTCAACGGCAGCATCGGCTATGAAAACGCGGCAAAGGCGGCGCGGCTTGCCTTTGATAAAAACCTGAGCCTCAAGGAGGCTGTGCTTCAGCTGAAGCTTTTGACGGAAGAAGAATTTGACCGGCAGGTCCGGCCCGAAAAAATGATCTGATAAAACAAAAAGGAGAGAATTGTATGGATTACGCAGCAGAATCTTTAAAGAAGCACTATGAGTGGAAGGGCAAGCTCGAAATGACCCCCCGCGCGGCGGTGGACAATAAGGAAGCGCTGTCTCTGGCGTACACGCCCGGCGTTGCCCAGCCCTGCCTGGAGATCCAGAAGGACGTCAACAAGAGCTATGAACTGACCCGCCGCTGGAACACGGTGGCTGTCGTGACCGACGGCACGGCGGTTCTCGGCCTCGGCGATATCGGCCCTGAAGCCGGTATGCCGGTCATGGAGGGCAAGTGCGTGCTCTTCAAGGCATTCGGCGGCGTGGACGCAGTCCCGCTTTGCGTGCGCAGCAAAAATGTTGACGATATTGTCAATACTGTCGCAATGCTGGCAGGCTCGTTCGGCGGCGTGAACCTGGAGGATATCTCCGCACCCAGATGCTTTGAGATTGAAAAGCAGCTCAAAGAGCGCTGCGATATTCCGGTGTTCCACGATGACCAGCACGGCACAGCCGTGATCACGTTGGCCGGTCTTCTCAATGCGCTCAAGCTTGTCGGCAAGAAGATCGAAGACGTGAAAATCGTGACCTCCGGCGCCGGAGCGGCCGGCATCGCCATCATTAAGCTTCTGATGAGCATGGGTCTTAAGAACGTCATTATGACCGACCGCAAGGGCGCGATCTATGAAGGCCGTGAGGGGCTGAACCCCATCAAAGAGGAAATTGCCGCCGTCACCAACCGGAACAGGGAAGCGGGTACACTGGCAGACGTCATCCGCGGCGCGGACGTGTTCATCGGCGTCTCGGCCCCCGGCGTTCTGACGGGAGAAATGGTTTCCACCATGGCCAAAGACGCGATCATCTTTGCCTGCGCGAACCCAACGCCGGAAATTTTCCCGGACGAAGCGAAGGCGGCAGGGGCAGCCGTCGTTTCCACGGGCCGCAGCGATTATCCCAATCAGGTCAATAATGTTCTGGCCTTCCCGGGCATCTTCCGCGGCGCACTGGATGTGCGTGCCTCGGAGATCAACGACGAAATGAAGGTAGCGGCCTCCTACGCCATTGCCTCTCTGGTCTCCGATGAGGAACTGAACGCGGATTATATCCTCCCGGCAGCCTTTGACCCGAGAGTCAAGGACGTTGTTGCGGCAGCCGTTGCCGAGGCAGCCAGAAAGAGCGGCGTGGCGCGCATCTGATACTGAACTCCAATTAAAATCTTTTTTAAAGATTTTAATTGCCTGAAGGGCAAGGAGTTCATATGAGACTTGTTTTGTGATTTCTTTCCTTATAAATCA
>ERZ773241.446-NODE-446-length-46571-cov-7.305121_pt1 | contig 46571 bp, 75 predicted proteins | sample MGYA00580989_ERZ773241 | MGnify/ENA primary metagenome ERZ773241 (study PRJEB29015, sample SAMEA2737804) | human gut metagenome | biome: human gut; feature: human-associated habitat; material: faeces | place: China | collected 2012 ... | reverse complement strand
TGTAGAGATCGAGAGCCGTGAGTTTTGCCCGAATGGTGATGATCCGCAGACGGTCAACGACTTTCTGATAGGATGAATATCGGGTCTTTACGATACCTTCCTCGCCGCCGAATTTCATCCACGGATCGAACACCCCGATGCAGCGGGCAATGCCCGACATAAACGCTCCACGCCCCGATAGAATGCGTGGTGAGCACTCCGAATAATTGGCGCCGCCTTTTCCGTTATCCTCATAGATCGGCACAACGGCGCAATTTACCCCGTCCGTCGTTGCATTTTCAGATGCAGAGAAAGGCAGCGACACCAGCTCCGTTTCTTTCTCGATGTTTTCGTTGCGGATCGTGATGGTGCCGTGCGTGTCAGCCTTTACATCGTCGTCGTTGTCGTAGTCGAGGATGTTGCTTTGCGCGAGGTCGTCGATGGTGAACATCGAGGCGTCTGGCATATCGACTCGGTGCAGGTCATTCAGGATAGCCCGGTCGCTCCAGTCGATGATGTCGTTTTTCTGAACATTGGCGATTATGTCATCGATGCTTATCAGCTTGATCGTGTTCGGGCTATTCTTGTCCGCATAGGCGAACAGACCGTTCATGGACATCAGGGCGAGGATAAAATCGCCCTGGGAAATGTCGGGGAGATTGGGGGCGACATAAAAAGCATTCGGATAGCTAATTTCGAAGTTGTCAAAGTCGCCGAAAACTAAAACGTCGCCCACAAGATACTCATCGGGCAAGACGTCTGTTGATTCGAAGTTGACATTAAACCCTGTATATTGGGATGCGCCATTTATGTTAAGTACTAAAGCACTAAACCATACTTTGCCATTTTTAGTATTATACGGGGACGTTTCCTTATATAATACGTCCCGCTCTCCCGTATAACGAACGCCATATATAGACATGGTTGCAGTACCATCTTTCTCTTCACCATAACTCGGCCAATTAAATTTAACATAAAACTTATCGGCATCCGAAGAAGAAATTGATATTTTGATAGCTGTTGCTCCATTGTTCTTAAACCCCATAGTGCCGGATGGGAACCCAACGATACCAGCTTGGTCATGTCCATTAAAATACAAATTCATGGATATGGGGCTTTCTTCATTTGATTTGTACGCATAGTTATGTTCATAGTCTGCATTTTTTGATACAAGCGGAATAATAGGCCCAAGATTCTTGCTGTACGCCAGCCGCTCCTTGCCGTCGATAGTGATCCCGTTATACTTTTCGATAGCCGAAAGAATTGTTTTCACCTGCACGGACGGATGCAAATACTTGGGGTTCGACAGTCCCATTCCGAAATTCACGCCCCAAAACGCTACACCGGGGTATTTACTGGTAGTGTTTCCCTCCAGAATCGCTGTATTCTCATTCCAGTCAATGTGGTCCGCTCCGAGTTCTTCCAGTTGCGGCCCCAAATCCCGCAGGCCGTTATCAAACAGAGGCTGAAAGTTATCCACGTTGCCCCACGTAAGTGTTACATTGATCGTATCCGCAATATCCGTTGCCACGGCGAACCCCTGCGTGAACAGTGGCACCCCGTCCTGATACAACATCGCCGGAAGTCGTACATACGGAGCGTCAGCATCCACATCCGGGCGGGCGGCCTGACCTATAGCCCGCATATTGGCAGGCGTAGGCGGCAGCGCAATATTGTAGGAACGGTTCGACTGGATGCTGTCGAGGTTCGAAAATATCGGACTTTGATAGAGCAGGGTTACGACCTCGTCGCTCGAAAGGTCGCACAGAATATCGTTGATGTATAGTTCGTAGGTTGTCATAGATATTCGTATCTTACTATTTCAACGACCAAATCTTGCATCGGTGCGCCCGTGTCTTCGGATTCCGAATCTTCAACCATGAAACGCACCCAATTGCCCGCATCCGGGTCGTACATGAACAAATCCTGGCATCCGAGGATCGTGCGGCACAAGTTGAAAACATCCCTTTCAACAATGCGACTATGCAAGGTATAGCGTTTGGCCAGCGTCTTGTTCTGCACGTCGTGAGGTGTCAGCGTATCGTCGAGTTGATGATAGGTAGATCTCGCAGACATTTCGTCGGTTTGGGATTCCGGCGTCCATCGGTATAAATAGGGGATACCGGCAGCATCCGTCCATTTCAGAAATATCCCCTTGGTGCAATAATCGTAGTAAGTTCGTATCTCCGCATTATAGTCTGTCGGGGTGGCTCCCACAGCAAGCGGCTTGCCAAGGTCTTCAGATGGGATTTTTGCCGGATCAAACGGGATGATGGGAGAAAATGCCGAATTTCCGATGTATTTCTCTGTTGTTGTCGAGGAGGGCGTAAGCACGAAAAGCTCGCCCGTTTGTTCCGGGAAAAATAGCGACTGCTCGAATCCTGCGTTCGGATAGACCACAATGCAAGGGGCAGCGGGATAGAATTGTGAAATATTTTCCCCATCTCCCCATCCGGGGAGAATCTCTCGGTCTGCAAATCCGGGGACTGCGTAAAGAGCCGGTCCAACATGGTCATATTCGGAGGCAGTAATTACATAGGTGATTGAATTCGATTTGGTCCCTTTTATCAGACTTTCGCATATTTGTCCAACAGGAAATACCGCCACACCTTTGTCGTTAGTTTTGCGTGTCAAGGTGATAGACCTAGTGAATGTCCAATCGGACCCTCCTGTCAATTTAAGGGACACGTCTATATTCCCCTTTTGGGAGAGCAGTTCAACCCGAAAATACGCAAAACGGCCCCGGGTCTCGAAGATATCCTCTGGGCGGGTTACCTTGAATACGTCATTTGTGTGCAATATCATAATTCTATCGTCGCATCTAATAGTTGATAAATGGATGTATCGAGTTCCTCTGTTATTTTTTTGCTGATTCTATCGACAACTTCGGGCAGTAAGTCTTTCATTATCTCCGTTCCTCCGCCCTTTTGATAAAGCACGCTTCCGCGATCCCAGACGCTTGAAGCGACGCCATATGCGTTTATCGATCTTGGGCCAAGGTTCCATCTCGATTCTTTAACCCGCGCCCACCGCTCTATCGCGTTCCGGAATGCCTCGAAGCTGCCGAACTCCTCTTGCACATCCTGTGGGGAACTTCCTTCGTCGATATTCTTGATGCCTTTGCGCCCGACAAATGAGACCGTAAGTCCACCATTTGTAGCTTCATGGATGGTTTTAAGGCTTTCAGCCGTTGCGCCGGTCGTCTCCTCCGGAAGCCCCAAAGCGTTGACATCGGCGCCGCTGTTGGTCCTCTTGGTCATTATATTGAAGGCGATCTGCTCGGCGAGCGGACCGAACTCGTATTCACAGATGGTGATGATCCGCTCGGGGCTGAATATCTCCTCTATTTGCCGGATGGTGGGCATATCAGCAGATGTTATAGGTCATCGTAGCGCTTAGGGTTACGCCGGCCACCAATACGTCGAATTTGCCGTAAAAGGGCGTCGCGTTGGCCACAAGCTCTACTTCGATACCCATCGACCGCATCCGGTTGATAAATGCAAAGGCGCGTTCTTCCATCTTTTCGACGATTGGCTGCACTTCGATCTCCGTGTCCGGCTCCGCTTTCCCGAGGGCGTCGCAGAAATAGAGCGTCGTCGTCCGGCGTCGCATGTCCGACATCCGTGTTTCGGAAATCGTCTCGTTGAACTGACGGAGCAATACGGGGTATTGCTTTACGTCATCCATCAGATAATTAGCTTCAGCTATCCGGGCGTACATATAGGAGCACAGTCCCTCCGCCTCGGCGCACTCTCTGAATATCTCGTTAATGCTTTTTTTCATCGTCTCCGTCTCCCGTTAGATTTGTTCGCTTCATAGATGGCTCGCTGTTCCATGTTGTCGCACTTGCAGGCTTCGAATGCTTCGTATACTGTCGCCCACGGCGTATTCCATGCTTTATTCATATCTACGGCGCCGTTCATTATCTGGCAGTATTTGCGGCAGACGGCAACAAGACCGCGATTAGGTCGCTTGACACGCGCTTTCATCTCGGCGGCCGTGAGGGGCATTTCCAGCTTTTCCCACGATTTGCCGATACCTTCCAACCCTTTCTGTATGGCAATGAAATAGCGCTGGGCACGGATGAACCGGAGGCGTCCGATTTGCTCCTCGTCTATGCTGAACTCCGCGTTCCAGTCCGGATTGCCGTCAACGCCTATGCGGTTGAATTTCGTGAGCCCGAGCATCACGCCGAGCACGATGCAAAAATATTCGTACGACGGTTTACGGGCTTCGATGGCGTTCAGTTCGCCCATAGTGATGTCGGCAATGTCACGCACGGGCAGCCGTTTGTCGAACCACATTCGGCGTTTCATAGGCACGAACTCCGGCTCCGGAAGGCCTTGTATGGCTTTTACGATACGTTCGGTACCCATGCTGAATAATGCACGGTTGCGCATCACAACATCACTAACCGTATCTTTGGGGGTTATCTTCATAGGTTGTAAGTATTGATCGGTTCGAATATCTCCGCGTAAAAGTCCGGGCACAGCTTAACATCGTCAACGATGCGGATGATCTCTCGGCATTCGTCTACCATATCGTTCCACACGCGGACGAGCCGATGTGTCGGAGATGTTCGGGTGCTGCTTTCGGTGTTCTTCAGCTTTTCCCCGGCAACGGTGTTGAATGTCATATAGTCGCGCGAGTAGTAGAAATAGATATACTTGGCAATTACGGATGCCCCCTTGTCCGGTTGAGCCAGCAGCGCCACAATAGCTGGGTAATCCTCAATATTGTCGGCGACATCCGACCCCAGAAGCATTCGCAGAAACCGAGGTTCGTACTTGGCGATATATGCCTGAATATCGCTTATGATTTTGGGGGCAGGTCCGGCGGGTTTACCGTCGCTCTTGGTCTCTATCCCCGCAATATATGTCTCGGGGTAGGTGAAATATCGCTCGTCTAAGATCATGGTATTTTATTTGAAGATAGGGGCGGCGTGTTGCCGCCCCTATCCGGTTACTCCTCCAGGGCCTTTTTATAGAACCCTTTGGCGATCATCATTTCCGCAGTTGCCCGCGATTTGATGAGTATTTCGCCCTTGTTGATCCCGTCATGCGCTCTAATGACTTCGACGCGCAGGACGTTGGCTTTAAGGGCGCGACGATCGCGCCTAACGGGGGCGCGTGTCATAGCTGCTTCATCTTTCGCTTTCATGGGTTACTCGGTCGGTCCTGCTGTTGCTTTCTCGATGGCGGCCAGAGCGGTGTTGATGTCGGCGACATAGATATTCGCTTTCATATCCGGCCGTGTAACGAGGGCTTGCCCGCGATACCACAGCCACAGACGATACGAATCCGTCTCCGGGACGCGCTCGATCTCCATAGTGATATTGCGCTTGTCGTGCAGCTGGAGCGTCGTGGAATCGAGCACGACGAGCTCCGAGGCCGAGAGTTTCGGGGTCGGGATAATCGTCATGCCATGCACCGACAAGGCCCCATTGGGCAGCACCGTGATGTAGTCGCCGAGGGTGTTCTTCAGCGTGCGCATCTTGAATTCGGTGGCATAGTTCATCAGCACGTAATTCGGAGCCATCGAATCGTTGGTCTCGATCTTTGCCTGCGTTTTCATGGCGAGGATCAGGTCGGCGATGTTCGGTGCTGACGCGCTGGTTGCCACACCCGCCGTCGTTGCATTGAATGCCGTAACGCCGGATGTTTTCAGTCCGTAGATGTGTTTGGGCTTGGAGGCATCCACGCCGTCACCGCCCCACAGCAGAGAATCGAGTTTGGCTGCGATCCCCTGCTGGGCCTTCGTCTGCGCCCATGCCAGGAAGTACCCGAAATCTTCGGCGCTCTCAGCCGAGAAAGGAAGCACGGAACCGAGTTTTGCCAGCTCACGGTATTTGCCCGTAAGCGTGGCGGTGTCGGTATTGGTGTGTTTTGTCATCTCCTCTGCATACCCGGTGCCGTCGGTGTAGGAAGCATCGTTGTACATGATGCGGTTCTTGTCGTCGGGCACATTGATGTGCGTGAAGAGTTGCACGAACGCATTGCGGGGGCTGGCGTCTGCGTAAATCTTCGTCGTCAGCACGGTGCGGTTGGGGTCTTCGTTCGTCACGGCCGACGTGTCGAGTTTGAGCGCGAACTCACCCGTCGATACTCTGCCTCGTCCGTTCCGCATATCCTTATATGCGGCGGCGAACTCTTCCGATTTCAGCACCTCTTCCATAGCGGCGACCAGCGTTTTGTGTCCCTCCTGCTTGGGAGCGCCTTTCTTCATCGTGGCGATCTCGACGCCTTGAGCTTTAAGCGCGCCCTCCAGTTTTTCGATCTTCGCCGGCGACAGCCCGAGTTTCCCGAACTCCTCCTTGACAGCCTCGACGATCTCGTTCTGTGACTTGATGCCTGCGGCCATCTCCTCGAACTGCCCTTTGATATAATCTCCGAGCGCGTTCAGGCCTTTTTTCTCATCCTCGCTGAACTCTACGCCAGCGGGAAGCACAAATGATTTAATCTCCATTCTTCTTTGTGTTTTTTTGGTTAATTGATATGTGAACCTATTTTCCCGAACATATTTTCAGTGAGTGGTTTCTCCGGCTCGGCTGCGTTCAATGTCTCGATGATTTGCTTTTTGATCTTCATTTTCTCCTCCAATGACGCCGCATTGAGAGCATCGCTCATAACCTTGATGGCGTCCGGTAAACTCTTCACAGCACCGACGAATGCCGTTTCCTCGTTGGCTCCGGCAGTAACGACGGATATTTCATGCAACACGACTTCCTTAACGATGAACGCGTCGAGGGCTTCGTCATATTCCATTTTGTCCCATACGTAATTGAATCCGAACGAGAACTGATTAATATCGCCGTCTTTGAGCTGGAACCACGCGCGCTTTGCATTCGGCACCGCGTCGAAGTTGCTCAGCTTAACTTCTGCATATGCACCGTCTTCACGCTCTTCGATAGACAGTATCCGGCCGATAGGGTCGGCGAAATCATGTTGCCATACGAACGCGATTTTGCGGTTTGTGGCCGATCCCGGGCCCCTGTCGTTAATGGACTTGGCGAAGCATCCTTTGATAAGAATATCGCCCGCGCTGTCCTTGTTGCCGAAATTGGCGAACTTCACGAGGATAATATGCTCGTCCTCGTTCGCAATGTCCGCTTTTGTCACGGCGAACTCTTTGCGGCAAGTGCTGCCCATTGCCGCCCGGCGCGCTTCTATTTGCTGAGATAAGTTCATGTTATACGATATATTTCAAAAGTTCTGTTTTAGCCTGCTCCGTAGTCATCAGACCTCCGGACACGGCGTTATTCAAGGCATTTACAAGATTGGTCATGCCCGCCGCCTGTTCGCGCTTAGATTCTTGGAATAACTCAAGATGATCGTAGTAGGGCATAACCTTGAAATCCTCAAAGCCATATATCCTGTTGAGCACGGAGAATATATTATTTGCCTCGGGGATTATCGCGTCGTTATATAATATCGTTTTCGCTTCTTTGGCGTTGGCGTACGTTGAACCCTCTACGTCGAGCAGCACGCTCGGCACTTGGTAGATGTCCGCGATTTCCTTCTTGCAGGCTTTCTGCACGTCTGTCAGTCCCAGATCGGTAATCGTTGACGATACCGGACTTACGGCAGCTTTCATGGACGTGATAGCGTATTTGAATTGATCGGCCCGGATGCCGTACTTTCTGAATGCCTGTTGTATGTTATTCTTCTCCGACTCTGTTTCCGGCAGCCGAGCATCTCGAATAATATCGCCGCTTCCGGATGTCAGCGAGATAATAGCCAGCATACCGCGGTTGATCATCAGTTCATGCACAGCTTCGTAGGATGCTACGAAAGTATTCACCGGCTCCTGTAATGATACCATTCGGGAGATGTTGCCGCCGCAAGCATTGAGATCATAAGAGGCATCTCTAACGATGAACATATCTTCTTTGGCTATCTTCATCGAAGACCCGCAAATGATCACCGTGTAATCCACGATATCCGCATCGGGCATGAACGATAACGCCGGAGATATTGCGGCATTTTCCGTGACGCAAAGATTGGGGACAACGAACAGCTCGAAAGCTCCCGGAAGCCCCACCGATTCCATGCGTACGATATAGGCTTTGCCGAAAATCTGCGTCATGGCCTCGATGTGTGCCACGAAGTCCGCGATGCCCTGCACGCTATTAGGATGCGACATGGTCCGCACGGCGTCCGGTCGTTCGAGGTCTTCACCATCTTCCGTGGTGGCTGCAAGACGTAGATTCTTAATTGCCGCGCATTTCTTCGAGATTACAGACATCAGCGGCGAGCAAAGTGCGTATGCTTTGGCTTGTCCCGCTTTGCCCCTGGTGTCGATCGTCCCCACGGTTTCAGTTGATCCCTGAAATACCGGAGGTACGCCGATGTAGCTCAATGTCGATGCCGGCAAATTTGAGGCTGTATTATTGCTTTTCCTGCGTATTTCGTAGCCGAATAGATTCATTATGCAGCTATTTGAATAAGATTCTTGAATTCAGACTGAACGGCATATCTGGCAGCGTCCCATAGATGGTTGAATTCGTCGTGCGGGTAGTTTATGGCGATGCCGTTCACCGTCTCCCACACGTACGAGTTTGCTTCTATCTGCATGTTGCGCGAACGCACGCAATGTATCTTGCATCCTTTCATGGACGTGATGCCGTCCATGACAGACCCCGGGTATTTCCGCACGGGGATGACCGTAAGCCCTTTAATGCGCATTGCGGTTATCATGCTTTCGGGGGATTTGGCATATTTGTCGGCGCTATCTGCATAACATCGGGATACTCCGTTTGAGAAGTGCGGCGAAAGCGCTGCATATAATTTCGAAGTGTCGTCGATAGGCTGATATATCAGCTCCTGCAAATAAAGATGGTTCGGGGCGCGGAATCCGACACGTACGCAGGCCGTGGGGTCTGCTGTGAATCCGAAGTCGAGGCCCAATACAACGCGTTCGATGTCTTCGGGGAATTCGTCGATCCAGTCGATGTCGGGGAATATCAGCCCCTCCTGCGCGGCACGTACTCCGAGGCCGTACACTTTCCAGCGCCATTCGTCGGCAGTTCCGGCGGCGATATTCTCGGGAGTGGGTTCGTATCCCTCGATTGTGCGGCGAACCCCCGCCGGGCAGAAGGGATTATCCTTGTACGTCGTGTGCGTGAAAATAGTATCCGGAGCGCCCTCCATATGGAACGCCCAATGCTCCGTGTATTTTGGGTTCCAGTCGCCAATGACCATCCGCGTGCAACGCATGGTGATATTGTCGAATTGCGCACGGCTTACACCGTCGAGCATCTCGTTGAAATATACGATGTCGCAGTCATGGCCCTCTTTGACATCCATTTTGTCGAGACCCCGGAAACGAATCACGCTATCCTTGATGCGATATTCGGGGAGAATGTTTTCGCCACGCATACAATCGGGATCGTATGCGCCGCGTAATTGCAGCTTCTTGCGGAAGTCGTCCAGCGTCTTTTCCTTGCAATCTTGAAGCGTGGCCCGATAACAGTATATTTTAAGAGGTACGGACGATGATGCGCAGATGTCATACAGAAAGTCTGCCGTGTCGAAAGTTTTTCCGGATCGGGAGCTTCCTTCGTCGAAGATACGGACGACGGCGCCGCTCCCGGCGTATAGCTGGTAGAGGTACATCTTGACTTTGTAGGTCTTGCCTCTGTATGTTACGGGATCGGGCGTCATTCCTTCACTGTCATTTTGCCGATGGACTGAATGATCTTGGCAGCTTCGGGATCGAGGACCACGGAAATAGGCTGTGTTGCGGCCGTTATCGCCTTGCCGTTGGTTGTCACATCCTGGCGGTCGGCAAGATGCAGAACGCGCGATGCAATTGTCGGGTTATACTGCTCACACATAGCGCCCTCCAACTGATCGGATTCGATTCGCGCGCGCACGCGTGCACACACGCTCAAAAATTCATCCTGCTTTTCGTATTCCCGGAAAGTATTCTCTACAATCTCCGCGAACACGCAGAATCCTACAAGTGTCAGCGGTCGTTCGTAAGGTACGGGAATAACAGAGCCGTCGGCCAATACCTTGTTGCTGTATCGTGGATTCGCTTTCACCCATTTTGCATACTCCTCGAACTTGACTTCAAGAGCTTCGGGGGTATATGCACGAGGGCGGCCCACTTTGCGGGCGGGCTTGCTGTCGAGTGTCTTATTGGGTCCTTCCGTTCTCTTTGCCATAGAAAAAGGGTCTGCGGCCGGATGAATAGCCACAGACCCTCGTTCCCAGGAAACCTACTACCAACAACGTGTCCTTTCGTCGTTAAGATTCGCGGTTATTGCCGCTTTTCTTGTCCGTGGCCTGCTTCATCACAGGCTTACGATGCAAAGGAGCGAACCCTCGGCACATTGTGCAATAGTTTGACGAAAAATTTTCAGATTTTTTGAAAAAATGTTTTGCATATTCAAATTAAATGCTTATATTTGCAATACCAAAACAACTAAACAAGGCCGACGGGCCATAAGCGGCAACTATGAAAAACTTTATCAATTCTTACGATCGCGTCAAAGGAGCCATTGAATCGGGCAAGGCTATCAACATCTTCAACATGGTAGACGGCGACTACGTCGGCATGGGCGAATCCGAATATTCGGACGAAGCCATGATCGTTCTCGAGCTCGTCGCCAAGAATGGCGAAGGATTCGTCGTAGACATCTGCAATCGTGTTCTCGAATCAATAAATGTCGGCAAGGCTATCACGTTATCCGAAAAACAGCGTTGGTGCATCGCTTTCGCGGCGAATAAGATTTCGACGGACAAAGTCGATGAGCTGCACACAGCCGATGCTGAATTCATCGCTATGGTCGAATCTGAAGAGGCTGTTGAAAATACGGCACATAATAACGAATATTTTGAAAACATGGACGACAATCAATTTATTTCCATTCGTTCGCTTCTGAACCGAGCCGAAGCCGGTGAAACTATCTCCTCCATTAAACTGTCTGATGCCGGTAAATACGCCTCCAACGCGAAAGGTGATATGCTTATCAATACGGACATCTTCTTCTCGTCGCGCGTATATGCATACAGGGCCGATGACCGGCTGGTTAAGATTGGGAAAAAGACGCTTAATGTCGATGAGCTGCGCCGGCAACTCGAACGGTTCATCGGTAAAGGATCCGCCGTCGTTTGCATAGGCGGCAAATGCCTTCGTGGCGAAATTACAAAATAGCTCAATATGAAAGAGTACCCCGCATTTATTATCGATAGAAGTCGCCGTTCGGAATCGTCCCGTTTTTCCGACGACTTCATCGTCTGCACCGATCGGGAGGTCGGGTTCATCGCCAGAGTATACAAACTTCCCAAATCACGCCGTGCAGAGTTCGAGCAGAGCATCGCCTGTCTATCCGAATCGCAAATAGATAACCGATACTATTTTGCCATCATTGGAAATGTATTGTGCGTGCTGGAGGTCGTGCGAATGTTGCATGAGCCTGTTGCGCATATCAACAGACTTCGGCCGTTGATGAAGAAGGCTTTCAAAGCCTACATACACGGCGAAGAATCAGCCGTTCGACGGGACGGCCAGCCGTATGACGATCAGACAGCCGCTCTTGACGACATCCTGCGGATGGCAAAGTCGCAACGGTCACGTATGGTCGATATGAACGGTGAAGCGGCCACGGAACGATTTACAAGCGCGATTCAGTCGGCCCGCGATTCCGTTGCCTTGCTTCAAAAAATCACACAACATGAATAAGGATGCATCAAAACGGGGCGGTGCGCGCCCGGGCGCTGGACGCAAATGTAAAGGCAGTGCGCCGTCGGTCACTGTAAGCTTGCGCCTCCCCCCGGAATTGCGAGACGAGTTGCGCGCGTTTCTGAAATCCCGCCGGATGACCGCCGCACAGTTCGTGGAGGAAGGCCTATGCATCCACCGTAAACCCGATGCGAAGTCTTGATCCCCACCGTAAACCCGATGCGAATAGCCCGGGTTTTAATGGGATAGATTGTTCAAAATGTCCGTGTTTTTCTCGGGGAGAAAACCAACTTTAAAGCGGTTTATTGTTCAATATGTATAAAAAATCCCCGAGCTCGTGGCCCGGGAGTTGGGAGGGTGGGTTAGAACCTTTTTGTCAGACTGATTCCTGCGCCGTAGTCCGAAACCGTGAAATTATGACCAAGATTTATTCCGTTGTCGTAATCTCTATATATTCCCGTTAACACAACGATTACTCCTGCGAGAGATGTTCCGGCGCAGATGAACCCGACGGTACGCTTCGTCTTATCCAAAGACTCTATTTCTTTTGCATATTCATCTGAATCAATATCGTGATTTGCAAGTTCTTCTGCCAGCCCTTTAGACCTTGTACTGACCGCAGAACTGGTCAGCATATATACTGCAGCAGATGCACCAATGACGGATGTCCCTATTACGAGGTTCCGAGGCTTTAATTTGAGCTTATATTTTTTGCCCTCATCATCTATGCCTTGGTCCGGCTTAAATGTTGGGCGTTGACATTCTAAAGTCTTTTGCATCTCTATTTTTCTCTGATATTCTTCGCGTTGTTTTATATATAGTTCATCCATCGCTTTTACCATACCCGGGCCGTATCTTCTTGCGAAGTGCTCTTCCAATATATATTGGTCTGATTTATAATCAAAATATACTCGACGGCCTTTATAAGTGGTAATAAGACCAGGAGCGTACGGGCTTGACTTGATAATAGATACAGCTTTTTCGATGTCGTACGATTTGTATTTTACAGAATCTCGGTCTTGCGCAAAGGTTATCCCAGATATTAAAATGATGATGAATGTAAGTAAAAGTTTCTTCATGGTGTTTAATTTTTGGTTTATACAATTTACCCCCCCCCCGAATACTCGGAGAGGGGCATTTTCACTTTGTTTTATGGGGGAAGCCCGTATCTGTTATTTTCACCTCAAAAATCCCTCCTCCCCTCGGCTTTTTGCGATACAATGATTTGTCGCACAATGTGTTAATATATCTGAAAAGAACATTTTTTAGCCCATTGCAAAATTGCCCATTTTGAAAGGAGGGTGTTCGCCTCCTTTCGGGTGCAATCTGCACGACGAGCGCGTCACGGTTTATCCGTCAGTTCATCCTGCTTTTTTTCGACTGCACCCAACCGTCGAGAGAGGACTTCATCGTCACCCTTGGAATTCAGCTGTCGAAGCAGAGCTTTGATTTGTTCATCTTTTACAACAAGCTGCTCTTTCAGGGTGTTGATGTAGTCCGATGTTATTGGATCCATCTTCGCCTGTGTGTTTGTTGGGTTAATACTGTTGTTATCTAAATGCGTTGCGTCGCATTGTTCCGTTATATATTTATTGATTTTATCGCCCAATGCTTGCTTTAATCTAATAATGTGTTCTTCCCTTAACGAACCTTTACCAGATAAAACGGTAGAAACCTGCGGCTGTCTTAACCCCATAATTGCGCCTAATTCTTTTTGACTTAACCCAAGTTCAGCCTTAAGTCTCTTTATATCAATCATTTTATAAAACTGTGGGATATTATAAAAAATAATTATACAATATATTTCAATAACTATTGAATATATCCAATACAAACCTTATATTTGCATTGTGGAATTGAACTACACCGCAAAGGTAAATAGTTCTACGCCGCAAAACAATGTAAAGATATATAAAAAAGATTGAAACAACCAAATCCGAAAGGGCAAAATAGTGCGCCAATAGGGTTTACAAATGTTCTTTGAATACATTTCATTATGCTTGCATTAACGGTGTTGCAAATACTGAATGTTGCATTATTGATAACGGCCATATGGTTACGGCTCGACGCGCTGCGCATACGGCGTAGACGTTTGACTGTATTAAAAGAGATTAGAAAGATACAGAATAAGCGCCTTGACCATCCTTTCATGGCTGGACGAAGCAATAACGGAATACCAATCCTATAACCATTAATATAAACGAAATATATGCAACCATCTCACAAACCGAAAAGAACCTCGATATTTCGACGCGTGAAATTATTTTGCATTCGCCGTCAACGATCAAAGCGTCGTCGGCAGGAATCAAAAGTGTTTCTTTTAAGTCATCAAATCGTTCTTCGATTCTGTGCATTACCTGACTTGTGGCGCGAATATTTTGATACAGAGCGGCCGAAAGAGCAAGCAGACATATTCCGTTCAGCAATACTGTCGCAATGCTTATCCAATATGTGCAATCCGGATAGCAAGCATGTATGCCACCCGGATTGCCCGATATGGGCCGCCCTAATGAGCAAACCAAAGTCAGAATAGTAGCCGACGCAACAAACATAGTGGAGTGGACGCGGTATTTCCATACGGCGAGCTCGTCAAAGTAGGCGTTACGGTCCCTGATAAGTGCATCGGCGTACCTGATAACGAGTTGGCCCCGCGGGCTTAACGGTTGCATGATTAGTTCTTTGATGTTAGGTTTTTTATGGTTTCGGAAAGGTTCTCGATGGTGCGCTGCTGGGAGGCAACCAAAGCCAGCAATGCGGGAACCGTGGGAGCGGGGGCGACGTTGGAGTCGTCGATAACGTAATCGTCAATGTCGGCATATCGACTGCATAATATGTCCATATGCTCAGGCGTAAATCCGTCGCCGTTCTTCTCCATTCGAGAAATGCGGCTTTGATCCATTCCCAACATATTTGCGAGTGCCGCCTGTGTTAACCTTTTGTCTTTTCGAAAACGTTTGAAATCAATCATATACAAAGGGACTATTAAAAAACCTATAAAAATATGACATAAAATTTGCATAATTAAAATAATATGTACATATTTGCATTGTGATACACGGCAAAGGTATAGTTACCTGCCGATTATTAAAATGTAAAAATATACAAAAAAACGATAATAACAATGAATCATTCACAAGAAGACATCGAGCGTTGCGCCTTTGTAAAAGGTTACAACGTCATCCGCGCCCGGAGAAAAGGCCGGGACCTCGCCAGCATTGCTATGGATGAGATCAGCCAGGCGTTAAAAGAAGGCGGGTTATGCGACAAAGCGTTCCACAATCGCAAATACGGCTATGTGAACCATACGCCCACAGAACGGGAAAAGATCGAACAGATATTTACCAAATGGGGAGTATCCGATCCCTGGGGGCTGGCTTAAGACTATGAAAACTGACGCCCTATTGAGCAAACGCGAGCGTGAGGTAATGAACCTCGTCGTGCTGGGCTATTCGGCCCGCGAGATCGCAGAACGGATGAACGTGATCTACCAATGCGTAGCGAACCACCTCCAGAGCATCTACGATAAGACAGGGACGAAGCGGACCTTGCAGGCATTGGTTACCTGGTATTTCACGCAGAATTTCGGCATCACGCTCAACGTGTCCGAGATGACCCGACGCGTCGGGGCCGCGGTTCTGCTGTGCCTGTTCTCGGTGGAGGTGTTCAGTACGGATTTCGAATGTCGCAGGTTGCGCAATCCCCGCCGAAGCCGAGGCTTCCGGGTGGAAGAGCTGATAGAGAACTAAACCAACAACACAACAATATGGAAACGAATTACGAAGAGGTGAAAGACAGCCTTCTGTCTTTTGGAAAGAAACATTTGGCCTGCCAATATGAATATAAGCGTCTTTATGCGGCTGAAAGTGTCGAGGCGGTTATGGCAGTCGTTAAAGATAATTTCTCATGGTGTTGTCAATTCTACGATTTTGCCGATGTTCTTTTGGCATACCGGGATCAGTTCGCCGAACATAAAATATGGATCAACACTTCTGTTGAAATTAAAGAAGGGGTTGGTTGCCTGTTGACTACGGAAGGCGAATTCAACGCCGAGAGCTGGGGAACCTCGATGATCAACGCCGAGAGCTGGGGAACCTCGACGATCAACGTCCGAGAGCTGTGGAACCTCGACGATCAACGCCCGGAGCCGGGGAGCCTCGACGATCAACGCCCGGAGCCGGGAAGCCTCGACGATGATTATCCCTACTTCGGCTATCGAATGCCAAGTAAACGATGAAAGCATCGCACGGTATATCCAAGACAATAGAGCTGTATTCGCGGATGATTCTATAAAATTCGAGAAGCAGGGATAGTAACAAGGAGTGCGTGGCAGGTTGGCAATGCCTCCGCATAACTAACGGAAGGAGATGTGAAGTAAAGCACCATCTACGCAGGTTCGAATCCTGCCGCACTCCCAAGATAGCAGCCCGCAAGGGTTAGGGGTTTGATCGCTGGCAATAACCCCAGCCGCAAGGCAGAAAGCGATTTTCGGGTCTTTGACGTATTGATACACGAGAACCATCCGAGTGGATGTAAAACCCAGTGAGCGACTTGGCGCAGAAGGGCTGGCAACAGATAAATACCAACGAGCGAGCGATGATCCGGAGCGATCCGGTGAGCCGTATCAACACTATGCCCGGTGTGGTTTGAATGTACCTATCCGGACTCCAATGCGGGTTTTGTGCACACGTTCTTTCTGTCCATTTTGTAATTTAAGTTAGTGGTTATCACACCGCGCAAAGCCCGCACCCTTGCCCTGATGGCGCCGATGCACGTGATCGGTGAGCCTTGCCTTCGATGGCGTCAGGGCACGAATACCTTAAAATTTCAAAACTATGGAGAATTTAAAAAAGCCACAAGCTCGCATATTGGCCTACTTCATCAGAGGAGGCACGCTGACCGTGTGGAAAGCGATGAGCAAATTCGGCACGACGGAGCTGCGGAAGATTGTCACGAGGCTCCGGCGCAAAGGCTACATCATCGTTGGCGATTGGTGTTACAGCCACGACGCAGACAGAGGGCGGGTTGTCCGCTACAAAGAGTATCATATGGTCGTTAACCCTGAAATTGCACAAATATGAAAACCGATACATTCAAAACCCGAAAATTTCTGGGTATTGACTTCACTCCGCGAAAGAGATACCGTGCGGAGATCGAACGGCTTGAGCGAGTAAATGCGGACATCCGTCGGAGCTTTGCCGAAGGCGAGAAAGATCGCAATAACCTTCTGAAAAAGTGCGCCGAGGAACGCAACCTGCGTATTGCCGTCGAACTCGATCTGATGAAATATACCCGGAAGAGAGGCGCCGACGGGCGTTTCGTCAAAGAAAAGGCGTGACGACGCCTTACTTACGTCATAACAAGAACCGTCGCCCGCCATCCGTGAGGCCCGCGGGCGATATTTGGAGGGTTGGCCGAGTGGTTGAAGGCTCCGGCTTACTAATCCGGCGAGCGGCAACGCTTCGGGAGTTCGAATCTCTCACCCTCCGCAACCCCTTTGTTGATGGTGCAAGTAGAGCGACGATAGCGCAAGGGATTATTGCCGATTGCGCGGCAATGACAAAGCGGAACAGACGCTTGACTCTATCGGACAGGTTATACGAAAGCATCTGACAGCCTGGAAAGACAGGCATTTTGAGCTATGGTGTAATGGTAACACATCACCCTTTGGAGGTGGCGCTTCCGGTTCGAATCCGGGTAGCTCAACAGGGGAGCGATCCCCACGTTGTTAGTTTGATCGAAGGGTCATTCAATCAACGGAAGCGATAGAGGGTATATCCCTCGACAATCCGAGGCCGCGTGAAAAGAGTAGCAAGGCCGAGGCGGAAGCTCACGAAACGGGCAAAGAACGCAAACCGGCGGCGCGGAAGCTGTGTCGCCACCGCGGGGGATCGTCGTAAGTCCCCCGCATTTTTTGGAATCAACAATCATCTATATATGCAGAGTTATATCAAGGAGCTCAAAGAAAAGGGTCTCGTGCCTTTACGGCTCGATAGAAACACGGTAATCTTGGTTCCTCCGGAGAAAGCCAATGAGAAATACAAGGCGCGCTACCTCAAAAACGCCGAGAGGTCGCGGAGGATGGCAACGCATTTAGATTAGTTATGAATTACGGATTACCTTATAAGGGTTCTAAGAATAATATTGCGAAATGGGTTATTTCGAATCTTCCCGCGTCGCATACGTTCGTGGATTTGTTCGCCGGAGGATGTGCGGTAACTCACGCTGCCATATTGTCTGGTAAATTCGGACGTTTCATTGCAAATGATATTACGGAATATCCCCAAGTCTTCCGTGATGCCATCGATGGGAAATACCGGAATGAATGTCGATGGATCAGTCGGGAGGATTTCTTCCGTCTCAAAGATGACGACCCCTACGTGCGTCTTTGCTGGAGCTTTGGGACTGGTATGCAGACATATCTATATGATCCGGAGGTTGAGCGGTTCAAGAATCACCTGCACGCGGTATTTTTCGCGGGAACGCCCACGAGCGCGCGGTTGGCATGGAAAGGATTTGTCCGGGAATTTGCAAAAGTCCGTGATGAAATAGGAGAGCTGACGCAAAAGGTGCTGAAGTTGTGCGCAGCGTGCGACGTGGCACCTCAATACAATGCGGACGGCACATTGAATACAAAGGCGATACATACAGATGTTTTTCGGGTTAAATCAGCGTATTTGCGAAAATATTTACAGAACGCCCTGAAATTATCCGGTCTTACGCAAAAAGATGTCGACCGACACCTTGGGAATTATATGAGTAGGCATTATTTTGGCGAATCTCAATGGATGTTGCCATCCTCTGAACAATACGAGAAGTTGCAAGAAATTTTACCGGCGTTAACTATTCCGTGGGCGTCCTTAAACGAAAGTCTGCAAAGACTGGAAAGACTGCAAAGTCTGCAAAGTCTGGGAAGTCTGCAAAGTCTGGAAAGTCTGCAAAGACTGCAAAGACTGCAAAGACTGGAAAGTCTGCAAAGTCTGGAAAGACTGAAACTGCCCCGAAAGGATTACAGCGATGTTGCTATACCGCCGGGCGCGACGGTATACTGCGACCCGCCGTATGCTAACACGACGGGGTATATCGACGATTTCGACCATGAACGATTTTATAGATGGCTGCGGAGCATGGAATTCCCGGTGTTCGTTTCGGAATATTCCATGCCGGACGACTTTATATGCTTTGCGAGTATTGACAAAGCATGCACCTATCCATCATCAAAAACGATAAAACGCGTAGAAAAGATGTTCGTACACGAGCGGTGGGCGGATGCTGTGAGGCGTCCGGATGATAATGTTCAGGGGCGGCTGTTCTAATCCTCCCCGCGTCGCAATAGTATTACCGCCATAGTAGTATTGTCGGCTGGCGTCCTATCTACGAATAACCCCTAAAAGTAAGAAATTATGGATGACATTACCCGCGTCTGCCGCAAATGCGGGCAGGAAAAGCCGTTGAGCGAGTTTGTAAAGGATAAGACATGCGCATTAGGTCATAGGCATACTTGCAAACAATGCGAGCAGGAAAGATACCGCAAATGGCGTGCCGCCAATTCCGAAAAGAGGTGGGAATATAACCGCAAGTGGCATGCCGCCAATTCCGAAAAGAGGTGGGAATATAACCGAAAGTGGCGTGCCGCCAATCCCGAAAAGATACGGGAAATACGCCACAAGTGGCGTGAAGCCAATACCGAAAAGGAGCGGGGAAGGTGCCGCAAGTGGTACGCTGCCAATACCGAAAAGTTCCTGGAAATGAAACGCAAGTATCGCGAAGAACTGACTGACAGTTATTTAATAGGTAAATTAAAACGCTTAAACCTCCCAGTAACCCCAGAAACAATCGACTACAAACGTATTCAACTAAAGCTATACCGAGAAATCAAAAAACAACAAAACGATGAAAGAGATTAAGAACATCCGGGAATTGACGGCCGATTTGGGCCGCGTGTATGCAGAGCTTCGAGCACGAGAGATCGAGATCAAAGAGGCATCGGAGATTGCTAACATTGCGGGTAAGATCATCAACGGCGCAAAGGCTGAAATGATGTACCGAATCGCCCGTAAGGAGAAGCCGTCGATACCTTTTTTCGATGCCGATGGCAAATAATTTTGCAGATTCGAAATGATTTTCTATCTTTGCTGTTGCGACAGAACTACTTTACGTAGTCATTAGAAATATACGAACGTCTTTTGGGCGTGTTCCCGTTGCACTTCTACGCTACGTAGTTGTGGTTCTGTCGCAAGAATTAGGGGGCACGCCCTCTTTTTATACCATACATTAACCTAACTTGTGTTCAACAAATGCGACAGAACAACACAAGTGGTACCCGGGTAAATAACACCCAGACCACACCGCGCGCAAAGAAAAGCCGCACCGTATTCTATCGTTGCCACCTCAAGGCAACACGACCGATGTTCTCTTCGGACAAAGTCGATTACACTGATGTTATCCGCGCTGCCTGCGAGGAACACGCCCTTGGCTGTTTCCTGGCTCGGTTCCGCATTATGTATCCGGCCTATACTGTCGTTGTCGGCACCATACTCGTAAGCCGGGTATTCCCTCCCAAAGTCAAACATTAAACCGCTGAATTATGGCAAGCCTTGTAACCTTGCTGCTGTGGATGTTGCCCATAGCCGCAGTTTTCGGCGTCGTCTACTCTGACAAGCGCATCTACGATACCGTAGACGCTATTCTGAACCGTGTCTTTGAAAAATTCGATTAGCCATGAACGCGCAATATCACATTACAACAACATCCCCGGCCCTCCCGGTTACAGAGGAGTTGGTGGACATTCCCAGCGAATATATTACGGGCAACGTCAAAAAGCGTCCGACACTTAACGAATTCACATTGTCTGACAAGTCAATGAAGCTGCTCTTCAAAATGTTCGCCGCTTTTTTCGAACATAAGACACCCGGAGATGGCCAAGATTCAGATCGAGGCCAGTATTATACCTACGGGGATGTCGACGGATTCACTTTCGAAGTGGACTGGGGTGTATTTCACATCACCGTGGAGCGTCATTACCTATGGGACGATCTGTTGAGCGCCCCCGATGAGGGGTTCACGGTTACAGAAGTATGGGACACGATCTATGATTGTTCCCGTCCGTGCCTGGCAAAACGAATGAACGATTACGCAAAACGAAACAACTTATAATATTATGAGAACACGTATTGAAGTCAGAAGCCGTGCTACTGGCAAGCTGATCACCAGCCATGAGGAGAACCGCCGCATGACGGCCAAAGAAATCGAGAAAGCCAAACGGGATTGCATGCGAAATCTCGATCGTGCCAAAGTTACAGCACCGGAAGTAACCTATATCGAAGACTAAGCCATGAAAGAGTTAATCGCCATCCAATCGGAATTGAAAGCCCCCAAAGGGCAGTATAACAGCTTCGGAAAATACAAATATCGAAGCTGCGAGGATATTCTCGAAGCGGTCAAACCGATACTCAAGGCGCACGAATGCGCCCTGAACCTGTGCGACGACATCGTCGCCGTCGGGGACCGCTACTACGTGAAGGCCACGGCGCGCATCACGAACGCCGCCGGAGAGGTCGAGACGGCAACGGCCTTTGCCCGCGAGGACCTCGACAAGAAGGGTATGGACGGGTCGCAGATAACGGGTACAGCGTCCAGTTATGCCCGCAAATATGCCCTTAACGGGTTGTTCTGCATCGACGATACGAAAGATGCGGACACGGACAAGTGGCACACGGAGAACGCCAACCGGGCGGCGGCACAAAATACCAAAACAGCACAACCGTCCACGGTCCCGGCAACTGCTCCGGCCCGCAAGCGCATCACTATGGAACACCTGGACAACCCCATTGCCTGCGATCGGCTGATGAAATGGATGTATGGATTTCTCACTACGGCCAACTATGCCGCGGATTTCGACGCCGGAGCGCAATTGCTGAAATCACACGATGCCGATGCGGAAGTCGTCGATCGCTTCTCGGCGCTCTTTGAATCATACCGTCAGGCTCGGAAAAATGCGAAGTGATATGGAGACACAGGCAACATTGATTCGGGAAACGGCGTCTGCCTCCGAGCTGGCCGCCCGGGCTATCTCCTCGGTTGTAAACGGGGAGGTAGACCCGATCACGGCCCATATCAACATCAGCCGTATGGAAAAGGCCATAGCCCTCTACAAGGATAACGTTGATGTGCGAGACATCACGCTGCGGGAGTTATCTAAATACGGTAAGAAACAGACGTTCGGCGACTGTGTGCTGGAAGAGTGCGAATCCGGCGTCAAATACGATTATTCGATGTGCGGCGATAGCAAGCTGGCGGATATGTACGCCACGCTGGAAGCCCTGAAAGCCGACATCAAAGAACGGGAAACGATGTTGAAGCACATACCGTCATCTGGGGTTGCGGACCCCGATACTGGCGTGGTGATGTTCCCGCCGGCTCGGAGCAGCAAAACAGTAATTAAGACAACTTTCAAAAAACAATAGGAATAATGGCAGAACTTATCAATGTGTCGTTGTGTGTCAGCGACATTCCCAGGGACAAGATTTTCGTTGCTGAAAACGGCAAGAAGTACATTTCTATTTGTGTTTCGGAACTCCGCGAGGCTGATCAGTACGAGAACACGCACTGTGTGTTCATGCGTCAGTCCAAGGAGGAGCGCGAGCGCAAGGACAAACGAGTGTATGTAGGCCGGGGTAAGTCAGTGGTATTTCGCCCGGCGGAGCCGACGCCCGATCAAGTTGCGGATTTGCCGGTCGCCGAGAACGTGGATGACCTCCTTTTCTGATGTAGTGCCGTATGGTTTACGATTTGAACACCGACATCGACCGGGAGCGCTTCAAGCGACGTGCAAACGCCCTTATGGCGCGACGGGCCGTTGTCGAGTGTTCGGAGCGTAAGCCCAGGCGGTCATCGCCCCAAAACAGGTATTTGCACGCCTTACTCGGCGAATTCGCAATGCAGACAGGGTGCACACTGTCGTACGTGAAAACGGAGTATTTCAAGAGGTTTTGCAATCCGGAGTTGTTCGTGCGTGTCGAGTTCGACGAACTGATGCACAAAGAGATTGAAAGGCTCCGCTCGAGCCGGGACCTCGACACCGGAGAGATGACAACGGCAATAGAGCGTTTCCGTAACTGGGCGGCCGTGGAGGCCGGGATAGACCTGCCATCGCCTGGCGAGGCGGAGTGGATAGGCTTCATCGAAAGGGAGATGCAACGCCAGCAAATATGGCTATGATATGGCAAGAATACGAACTATAAAGCCACAATTTTGGGATGACGCGAAAATAGGCCGAATCCCTCGTGACGCCCGTCTGCTATATATAGGTCTTTGGACCTTTGCGGACGATTTGGGTGCGGTGATCGCCGATCCCGTTTGGCTAAAATCAAAAATATTTCCTTACGACAGAATACAGATCCAACAACTGGAGGCGTGGTTAGGGTTGCTCGAGAAGACCGGTTTTATTAGTCTTCTCTCCGTCAAATCGGAGAGTTTCTATTATCTTCCTACTTTCTCCCGTCACCAAATAATCAATCGACCTAATTTGGACGATGTAAACATCGATAAGAAGCTATTAGACAATATTTTAGCTAAATTCACTGATCAATCAGTGATCAATCATGGATCAATCACTGATCAATCAGTGACTATAATAGGAGAGGAAAAGGATAGGGATAGTAGTACCCCCTATAATCCCCCTAAGGGGGAAATCGGCTCTCCTGACTCTGACGATGAATCCGTAGAAAACGGACCAGAGAAAAAGAAAAGTTGCGGCAAAAGAAAAGAGGCTGATTTATCCTTCGTCGAACCTTCGTTCCAGCCAGTGATGGCGGAATGGCTTGCTTACAAGTCTGAACGCGGACAGACATATCGGAAGCAGGGATTAAAGGCTTGTTATTCCAAATTGCGGGAACTTTCAAACGAGGATCCGGACATTGCCCGTAAGATCATCCGACAATCTATGGCAAATAACTGGGCGGGGTTATTCCCGCTGAAAACGACAAATGACTATGGACGAAGTACAAAGAATCAACCCCCATGCCCTGATGAGCTCGCTCGGGCCGTCGCTGAGGGAATCTCTCGCGCTCACACCCGCCAAGAGTGGGAGTGAGGAGGTATCCGTACTTGCAGGGCCTCCGGCATCGGCAGCACATATCGCCACGGTGGTGCATAAGCTGTCCGTATGTTTTCCGGATATGTCGAGCGAATTCTTCTCTATCCTTGCCGAGCGTATCGGGAAGACGGGAATGAGCGGGAAGCGGCTGGAATATGCCCTGAACAGGGTGCTGGACACGTTCACGTACAAACGGCTGACGATCGCCGACATCTTGGGCATCGATGTGAAATGTCGGATTCTGACGTATTCCGCGATGTGCAATGAGGTGGCCCGGAACGGCGGCAGCACGGACGATTATGCTCCGATACGCATTAGCGGGGCCGAGAAGCCCGGATGGGTGCTCAAAAGAGACAAGGCGCGGTATAATATCCCGGGCGAGTTATAATAATCACCATGACACGACACATCGAATCACACCTGCAACGAATGTGCGTCAGCTGGTTTCGACTCCAATACCCGGACATCGGGAAGCTCCTGTTCGCCGTACCGAACGGCGGCGCCCGGGGCCGCACGGAAGCCGCGATAATGAAAGCCGAGGGCGTAACGGCAGGCGTTACCGACCTTATCCTGCTGCTCGGACGTGGAGGCTTCAACGCCCTATGTATCGAAATGAAGACTCCCGACCGACGTTCCGTCCTATCGGACGCGCAAATCGAATGGCGTTCACTCGCAATCACGAACGGGAACAGACACGTCGTCTGCCGGACGATCGAGGAATTCCAGTCGGAAATACGTTGGTATTTAACAATGTGACACAACAACCATGAACAAAGAGATTAAAATATCGATCAAGAGCCGCTGGACAGGTTCTATCCTTTTCGAGTATTCGAGCGTTGGCAATACGCTTGCCAAAACGGTAACGGAGGCCTTGAAAGGCGGAGCCAACCTGAGCGGAGCCAACCTGCGCGGAGCCGACCTGCACGGAGCCGACCTGTACGGAGCCGACCTGCGCGAAGCCGACCTGCACGGAGCCGACCTGCGCGAAGCCGACCTGCGCGGAGCCAACCTGTACGGAGCCAACCTGAGCGAAGCCGACCTGCGCGGAGCCAACCTGCGCGGAGCCGACCTGTACGGAGCCAACCTGCGCGAAGCCGACCTGCGCGGAGCCGACCTGCGCGGAGCCAACCTGCGCGAAGCCAACCCGCGCGGAGCCGACCTGCGCGAAGCCATAGGTACATACATGGCTTGCCCCACCGATGGCAGTTTTATCGGCTGGAAGAAGGCTTCGGAATATATCGTGAAGCTGCAAATCCCGGAGGATGCCCGCCGCAGCTCTGCCGGAGGCGAAAAATGTCGCTGCGACAAAGCCTATGTGGTGGAGATTCAGAATGCTGATGGAACTAAAGCCGACATCGAGACAGTTCATTCGAACCATGATGCGAACTTCGTGTATACGGTCGGCGCTACCGTCGAGGTCTCCGACTTTGACGGTGACCGCTGGAACGAATGTGCTCCGGGTATCCACTTCTTCATCGACCGCCGGGCGGCCGTGGAGTATTAACGGGAGACGCTATGAAAGTCATCGTCACCTTTTCGGGCGGGAAAGACAGCCTTGCAGCGCTGTTGTGGACCCGGGAACATATCACCAAGAATTTCACGACCGTATTCTGCGATACGGGCTGGGAGCATCCGCTGACTTACGAATACATCCACCGTGTTGCCGACAAGTTGCATCTCGACCTGGTAACATTGAAGTCGAAGAAGTACGACGGGATGGTTGATCTTGCGCGGCAGAAAAAGCGCTGGCCCTCGACGCGGGCTCGATTCTGCACGGAAGAACTCAAAACCAAGCCAACGATCGATTACGTGCTGGACGAGGTTCAGGACAATATGCTGATGATCCAGGGCATCAGAGGTGCGGAATCTCCGGCGCGAGCCAAGATGTCGGCACAATGTACGTACTTCAAGTGCTATTTCGAGCCTTGCGGTTACGACAAAAACGGCAAGCCGAAAAAGCATACCTACCGGAGTAAGGATATTCGGGCATTTCGGGAAAAGTTCGCCGACGATCTTTTGCGTCCCGTGTTCGATTGGTCGGCGCAGCAGGCGATCGATTACATTCTCGCCGCCGGGTTGGAGCCGAACCCGCTCTACCGGATGGGCTACAAGCGTGTCGGTTGCTGGCCGTGCGTAATGGCGAATCAGCGGGACATCCTGAACATCGCCCGGCAGGCTCCGGAGCGGATTGATCAGCTCGCAACCCTCGAAAGTGAATTGAGGTCCTCGTTTTTCGCCCCGGGCATGATCCCATCCCACGCGATCGCCAGCGGCGAGAAATATCCGACGATCCGAGATGTCGTGCGCTATGTCAAGTGGCAGAACGCCACGGGCAGCCTGTTCGATGACGACACGGCAACGAGTTGCATGAGCTATTACGGATTATGCGAATGACTATGACCCACGCCTCCCTTTTCAGCGGCATCGGCGGTTTTGACCTGGCCGCCGAGTGGGCGGGCTGATCTCTCCTTTCCTGCGTGGTGCAGAGAATCCATCAAAGCATGCGGCAACGCCATAGTTCCGCAGGTAGCCTTGCAGATATTCGAAACGATAAATAAGCACGAAAATTATGAAAGATCAGGTAACAAGCATTGAACAGTCACGCCGCCTGCTGGAGATGGGCGTTCCGGCGGAGAAGGCGAGCATGATATATCAGAGTCATTACACTCAGGGCGTGCCTAAATTATATGCTCAGCCTTACCAACGGAACGGTTACCCGCCAAAAGAAAAAATACGAGAAGATGTTATCCCGGCCTTCACAGTCGCGGACCTGCAGGGGATGTTGCCGAAAAAGATAACGACCAATGGAGGCGCAGTCCATATTTTGCACATTGAGGCCTGTTCGTCCACCAGCCCTTGTTGGTGTTTGTATTGGGGAGATGAAGAGACGCAGGTTGGATGGCAGGATCGAATCTCTTTCTTGCATCTGCTGGAAGACGCTATTGAGTGGCTTGTGTCTAACGGTTACGAGTTGGAGTTATGAGACATGCAGTAAGAATGCCGTTGCGCCTCGTGAATGGCAAATTTATGCGCGGGGATATAGAGGTAAAACCTGAAATCGGCAATCCCGAACAAATCGCGCTTTTGCAGAAGATCGAGCGCGAACGTACACAACGGGAAAAGGATGACAATGATGGCCGGTTGGATGTCCACATTCATGTGGAAGATATTAAGTACAAAGTCGTCTGTGAGTTCAGGTGCATTTGCGGAAATGATATTCAGGCGAGGGGCATTAATTATACTGACGTTTGGGAAGATTTGGAATGCCCGGTTTATGAGGATGGGCCAATCATCTGCGATAAATGCTACCGGGAGTATGAGATTGATGGGTTACATGCAAAGTTGATTAAACGATGAAAACACGCCTACTGAAACGACTGCGGCGGGAGGCTGACAAGAAGTTAGCTCCAATACGCATGATACATCCGATTCATTTTTCGGAATTTGTTGAATGGTGAAATTACCGGATGTATATGGCATACCGAGAGAACTTTATCCTCCGCCGCGTTGCGGAGCTAAAAGGAAAGAGAAAAATGAAGACCAACAGACTAATAAACGAATGTCATTGCTACAACTGCCGAAAATACGAAGAATGCCAAACCAAAGGCGTATTCGACGATGATCCGGGCTTCGACTTCTGCGTGAACTATGAGGATGTGAGCTATCCCGATGACGATAACGATGAAAACGATTGAGCCATGAAAAGCGAAAATGCAAAGGAATACATTACACATGCCACGCGTACGGCACAAGAGTATGCTGAAAGATTCGGAGGGCGCGAGTTGGTCGTGTCAAGATGGGATGTGCCTATCGCTATCAAACTCGCCGAGCAGGATGCCGAGGAGCGGATGCGTGAAAAAGCGATTGAGGCATTCAAGTCCTCTTGCGTATACAAGGATGGTTGTGGTGGTGCTGGTCGGGCTTGTGATCTTGCATTGTGTGAAGATTTGAGATTGTTTATTCAAAAACTGAATGAGGAATAAATGCACATTTGCAAACTAAGACAGGAGGCAATGAAATGAGAAGAGCCATAAATACGATCCCGGAAAACGAATATAACCAACTGTTGAGAGAAGCAGCATCCAGGATGAGAGCGAAGATTCAGAATCTCATAGATGATGAAGAGGCATTGCAAAGGAAATTTGATGATCAAGAGGATTACGCAACAGCCGAAAGGCACGACTTTAATAGTAGGGCTTTGCGAAAGGCGATAAACGCCATATACATTACGAGGGATGAAAAACTTTTTGATTGACGGCATTTGGCAAGGACCGCCGGATGGGTTCGACGTAAAGGAATGGCTCAATGAGGTTGTCGCCTATTCGGGTCTTGACGAATACCTTCAACCTACTGGAGTTATTCGTCGGTTTCAGAAGATAGAGCGAGTGCGCCGCAATGGCCGAGGCCGGGGCAAGACCGTCGAAGCTGTCGCCGCGGAGATAGACAGGTTGAACAACTTAAAACAAGAATAGGATGAAATTCACCACCCCGTGCTTTGTCCGCGTCGAGGATGCGGAGAAGCGGAAAGAACTGGCTGTGTGGCTGTCGAGTATAGGCCGGTATGTATCTCCTGCCGTCACATCAAGCGATTATCATAAAGACTGGGTAATAGTTACGGAACCTTACGATCCTGATTTGGATGGTTATGTTGGTATTTGGGCTAAGACACCCAAATCACCAGCATTTATTGACTGCGGCGAAGACATCGAGCTGTTCAAGGCGCTGGCGGCGATGAATGATGAGAATGACAACGAACAGTATTTTGTTACCGAGTTAGCCGGGAGTTCATATTATGTGCACAAAAATCGAAATACAAACATTGCTTATTCTCTTACTTGCCGCAAGGCCACGGTCGCAGAGATTATCGAACATTTCAAAAAGAGTGAGAAATGATACGAGCAAGATTCTATATCAAATTCAAAGATTGCGGTAACGATTATCGGCCAGTTAAATGGCCAATCAAGTATCCGTATTGGTGTACGGGAGAAAGCGTCGACTCTTTCGTTATTGTCGCCTATGCCGAAAATGTCGAGCAAATAAAGGATTTATGGCCGGAGGCTTATATGATCGAATGCGAAGAAGTGAATGAAATAACCTTCACCACAAGATTCCCAAAACCGAAGTGGTACAATTAATATCAATGTAAGCCATGAAAAAGATAATGTTTAACGACCGCTACGGTTTGACACAGGCGGTGATCGAGGGCCGAAAGACCATGACGCGACGGTTGATTCCTGATGAGTTCTTCGGACTTACGTGGGACACAAGGGGCGACACCTTGGTTTATGAAAACGAATACGGGGATTTTATTGATGTCAGACACTCGAAGTATACCCGCTATAAGGTTGGCGAAGTCGTGGCCGTGGCACAGAGCTATTCGACGATTGCCGCCGGGCATCCGGATGTCTATACGTTTTTGCCCCAGGTGGCTAAAGCGCATAAAATATCCATCGAAAGCGTACATGACCTTGCAGGGTGGAATAACAAGATGTTCACCAAAGCGGAACTTATGCCCCACCAAATCCGCATCATCGGAATCAAGCACGAACGGTTGCGGGACATTTCGGACGAGGATTGCATCAATGAGGGAATTTTTGTTAACGAGTATGTCGGCAAAGGCGAAAAATGCCATCATTACGGGTTCGATGGCTTTTTCAATGAGGCCGCAGGATGGTTTGCCCGAGGGTGGTATAACACTCAACGCGAAGCCTTCGCCATACTGATCGACAAGGTTTCTGGTCGCGGAACCTGGGAGCGCAATCCGTGGGTCGTGGTGTGCGAATTCGAACTTGTAAAATAGCAATGAGATGGCTTACTTTATAACAGAACCTTTAGCTGGCAGCGACGATGTAGTTGTGTCGGTTTATAAGAATACGGGAGAATATGTCGGGAATATCATTTACGACAGGTATAAATGGAGGATGTTGTCTGATGATGCCAGAGATGACGTTATTCGAAAGTGTTTCGGCGATAAGAAGTGGATTTGGTGAAATAGCGAGATTCTCGCAAAATCTCGAAAAAGTTGTAAATATCTTTAAACACTTTAAAGAATTTGAAACATGGAAACGATTGAGGAAAGAGCACGAGAATACGCGCATCAATACCGACGAGGTGCGCATGACTTGAAAGGAGAACGAGCCGATGCGGCCTTTGCAGCGTATTGTCAGGGGGCTGAAGATGAGCGTGAAGAGCTGATCCGTTGGCATGACCCGAAAGAGGAGTTGCCGAAGGATAACCGTGATGTTTTGGTTAAAACAACATTATGCGCCAGATACTGTATAGCCTTTTACAAGGCGAACGGGGCTCGGAATTATCATTGGCACGAGAACAACGGACCTATTGATGACGATATGGTCATCGGCTGGCGTCCGATCCATGAATTGTAATACATATAGTAAATACATCAGTTACGATAAAACGGAGGAATTATGATGAAATTCGAATACGCAGTTGCAGAATGGTATCATCCAGCTAATTTTCAGACTTGGTTGAATGAAAGAGGCTCAGATGGTTGGGAATTAGTTCATACGGAACACCTACTTACTAAAGTAGGACTCCTTTGTATATTTAAGAGGAGAATAAAATAGTTACGAGAGAGAAATCCAACCCGTTATCGCTGGCGAGAAATTCACGAATAGAGCTATGGATATTCTAACTCCACATGACGGCCTCACGAACGAGAAGATTTGCAAGGCGCAGATCGAAGCCGTCGAGAAGAAACAGAACGAATACAAACTGATCGGTCGTTTGACGAAGGTCCCCGGTCACACCCTTTACAAGTTCAATGCGACTACGCGAGAGGCTTCGAAAGCCGAAATGCGAACCGAGATAACACGCCAATACGATCCTGATACGGATACGGTTATCCGCCATGTCAAATCGGACGTGAAGGTCGAAAAGGACTGCTACTACGAACAGGCGTTGAACATGAAGAACTTCATCAAGCGCCTGCGCCGCCAGGGAATCATTGGGGCGGACGAGTGTGTGAAAATCGTAAAATGAGATGGTTATGAGAGAAAACAAATATCGGGGCAGACGCCTCGATAATGGGGAATGGGAATATGGGGATTTAGTCCAATTTGGGTAGCAATGTTATACCCCTTGCAAATGTGCAATTATACCGGGCACAGCATCGGGAAGCGATCCACTCTGTAAGATTTTATTCGATTATGAGGTCGATCCCGCCACCGTCGGCCAATTCTCGGGCCTGAAAGACAAGAACGGCAGGGAGATTTACGAGGGGGATATTCTTCGTGTAACGCTTGATTTTAGCGAAGAACTTGTAAATCGTGAAGTTTATTATTTGGAAGATGGTTTCTGCATTCATATAGATGATGAAACCGACATTCAACGCATTGTGTATGCCATTTACGCAAGGGACGCGGAGGTCATCGGCAACATCCACGATGATCCGGAACTACTTAAAACTGAATAGACCATGAAGAATTTCGATTTGGAGGCTGCCAAGCGAGGAGCGGCGGTGTGTACGAGGGATGGGAGGAATGCGCGAATTATCGCATTTGACTGCAAAGGGTGCGGTAGGAAGCCCATATTGGCCTTAATTGATATGGGCGATTGGGAGCAAAGCGCCTCACATACAGAACGAGGCGAAATCATTGAAGATTTCAAAGACGCTTCCGACCTTATGATGCGCGACGACGACTATCTGGAGAAGCTGGAACGTGGGGAGTATGGAAATCATATCGAGGATAAGCGCGAAATGATCGATCCAGCTATTAAGCAAAACTTAAATACTGACCGCGAGTACTGGCGGCGGGTGTATGCCGGGCAGGCGATGCAAGGCGAAATATCCGGATGTTTGGCAGCCGGCAATGGTTTCGATGGCGACAAGGCTATTCCGGGAATCATTGCGAAAAGCTCCGTCATGATTGCCGACGCTCTGATTGAAGAACTGGAGAAAGATGAAAAAGTACTGTAAGTGCGGCGAGTGTGCTTTTCTGAAGAATGAAGGCATAGACGGCTACGGGCAATGTATCATTACCCGGAATATACAGCATTGCGGGGAAATGTGCAGTTTTCAGGACGACAAGCCGGACGAGGTTCATGCTGTCCGCATCCTGCATCATTTTCAGAAATGGCGGCGGGGCGGCCGGGGAAAACAGCCGAACCCCACGATTATCGGAGATGCCATAGACCGGGCGATACGGACGTTAAGGCGGAAACCAAAGATGCACCGAAATTTTGAATGGCAAAAGATATGAATTGCCGGAAAATGAAGATATGATTTTGTGGAAATAAAAAAGAGGCAATCCCGAAAGATCACCCCTACGCTCACAACGTAAAGGTAGTGATTAATTCGGGAAAACAATGGGTGAGCAGAAAGAAAAACGCAGAGGCGGCCAGCGGGACGATTCCGAGGTCCATATAAGCTATTCGAGGGAGCGGTTGATGCAGCTTATTGTGGACACGGATCAGGAACTCGGGGTCAAATACGATCACGACTTCAAATATCACTTCAAGAAACATAGGTCATTGCCGCATTTATGGTGAACCTTCAAAAAGATTTTACGGGAACACATTGACGGATGGCAGCAAGAGCTGCCTTTATTCTAATATAGGTATGGGAGCAATTACAAAGAATGAAATTCGCAAGTGGGTATTCGAGGCTACGGAGGATTGTTTCAAACGCTTGATAGCCGCCCAAACTTATCACACGAACGAGCACTTGACAAAGGACCAGGCTCTCGCATTTCTTGATGGGCGTGGATATAAAACGACGATAAGCAAACTTTACAAATTGTCCGCCGCTGGAGAAATACCGTCTACCAAGATCAACGGCAAACTATCTTTTTTGAAGTCTGATTTGCAGGAATGGGTGGACCAGCAGATCGAGCATGATGTGTCGCGGGCGAATGCGGGAAAATTGTTAGCGGGAAGTGCGATGCGGAAAGAAAGTCGAGGGAACAGTTTGTAGAATCATTATCTCGTCGCCAGTCTTGGCTAGCGGCGGGATTTTTTTTGTGTCTATTTTTACAGATAGGCGCAAATTGTGTGAGCAACGGCAAAAAATTAGGAGTTGCAAACTATTGCAACCCCTTGATTTTTAATTGTGGAGAATACGAGATTCGAACTCGTGACCTCTTGCATGCCATGCATATTTTATTGGTTTTCATGGCTTTTCATAGCTTTTCATATCGTTTACAACAACACTTGTCAAGCAATTTTATTTTTCATATCTTTGCATATCTTTGCACGCAATAAATAAGATGTGTGCAAATAATGTGCAATGAACAACCACTACTATTCAAAGGATGGCGTAACGGTGGCCACTATTCTCGACACCCGCCGGGCGTTGGCAAATGGCCAGTATCCCGTGCGTATCCGGGTATCGTATCGTCGTGTGCGCTCTTATTACCCAACCGGTAAGAGTATGATGCCCGATGATTGGCAGCGGCTCAATGCGACGCGCCTTCATTCGCTTGTATCCGTTCGCAAAGATATAGAAAATAGTTTTGAATTGGTTCGACAAGCTGTCGAGGATTTAACGTCAAAAGGTTGTTTCACGATTGAATTGTTAGGTGCTCGTTTGAAAGGAGCCGGCGCTACTTCGGTAAATGCATCCATCCAAATCAAAGAGCAGGAATTGCGGGAGACATCCCACATAGGGACGGCGGATATTCTGCGTGCATTGTTGCTGTCGATGAATGCTTTTTCAAAGCGGGAGGTTCAATATATCGACGTATCTATTTCATGGCTGCGTCGATTCGAAGAGTTTATGCGTGCTTCGGGTAAGGGACAGACAACTATTGCGATATATATGCGCGCTCTGCGATCGATATTCAACCAGGCACGGGCTATTGGTATTGTAAAGGAAGCGCAATATCCATTCGGTCGGGGGCGCTACGAGATACAGGAAGGAGAGGGGCGTAAACTGGCCCTTACATTGGAGCAGATAGGCTTGATAGCCCGTTATGATGATGGATACGAAGCAACAGCAAAATACCGCGATTATTGGCTGTTTATGTATTTGTGCAATGGAATCAATGTCGCCGACTTCGTAAGGTTGCGATATAGTGATATTGAGGACGGGGAAATAAGTTATGTACGGAAAAAGACGGAGCACCGCACAAAGTCCCGGAAAGCCGTGCGGGCGATAATTGTACCTCAAATGCAGGATATTATATCACGATGGGGCAACAAAGAAAGTCCTGATAGTTTTATATTTCCTATTCTTACGGGCAAAGAATCTATTGAGGAGCAGCGGCAAAAGGCAAAAGACCTAACAAGCTGCATAAATCGTAAATTTAGGTCTATTTCCAAAGCATTAGGGTTGCCTCCGGTTTCAACATATACGGCCCGCCATTCATTCGCCACCGTATTGAAGCGTTCCGGGGCAAGTATAGCCTATATTTCCGAAAGCCTCGGACATACGGACTTGAAGACGACAGAAAATTATCTCGCTTCTTTTGAACGAGAAGAACGAGAGAAAAATGCCGCATTGCTGACGCGGTTTTGATTCATATAGCCTCCATGATCTTTGCGATCACAAGGGCGAACAGCGGTGCGGAGCACTCGCTTATTTCGAGCTGCGACATCCAGTATGTCATTTCTTCATTCATAACAAAGTAGCGTCCCCGCAATTAATGCGAGGACGTTTTTCTACGTCAGTTCATCTTCGAAATACTCTCGGATAAAGTGCTTCCGATCCTTGTCGCAGAGTTTCTCCACGGCTTTCCGGTAGCAAGATCGCGCCATTTTTTCGGACGGAATATCAGCCGGCGAAGCGTGTCCCATATCCTCGGCGATACTCTTGGCGTGATCGCTGTATATCATTACAGCCGTAACCCATAGGGCATTGTCGTTGTAATACGGCTCCTTTTCGACCTCCCCGTCCAGCTTTTCCACGGTTTGCAGGAATGCGTCCTTGCTCCATTTTGCTCCGGTGTTTCCGTCTTGGTTTACGAGCTTCGCGGCGATCATCTTTGCCTCGGCGTCTGACAGGTAATTATACCAGCATATCGCCTCCATTTTCCCAAGCCACATTTCGGCGATGGTCGGCGACGTTTCCGCGATTTTCCCGAATGCCCACATCTGGGCTCCCGCGAACACCTTTTCTGCGTGCTCATCGTCCATGCCGGCCATCTTGTCATGTAGCCGCTCGTATCGTTCTTTCATTTCACTTGATGTCATATCTAACAGTTTTTGCACGCCCGAACCCGCGGCAGCGGTTTATATACTCCCACGATATTTGGCGTATGGATTATTACTGCCGGTTCGACCTTTTCTTTTGAGGACGTTGATCCGGGTTTCTTGTTGTTCTTTGCCATAATATTTCGTATAATTTCTCCGCACCATAATATGCGAATCCGACCCAATTAGCAATGTATGCCATAAATAGGGATAGCCCTACCGCACATAGTATGTTGCATCCGTTAACGAGCAGCACAAAGAGCGTAGCCCAGAACGAGAGGCATTTCGGGCATGCCATGACCTGGCTGCCGATCTGCGCGATCTTCTCGGCCAGCCCGAGGTGCTGCGCAATGGTGGCGCATATCATAGTGAGCAGGGCTATCCACAGCATACCGCTACGCTGTTGGGGTTGCGGCCGTTGCCACCGTTACGGTGATCGGCGTCTCCGATACGAATGTCCGGCTGCACGGCTGGCAGGCTGATGCCGCCACGGCGTTCATCGCGGCTCCCTGCTCGATGGTTACGGTGGGTGTCGATGCCGACTGAATGGGAATCGTGAAATCCTGCGAGAGAGGTTGCTGCTTGGTGCATCCGCATCCGCCGTTACACGGAACATAAGAGATGATGCCCTCGACATGGACGGTAGCCACATAGCGTCCGGTCCCAACTTGTGACAGCGATTTCAACGAGAACTGCGGATTGAATACCGGAGTGTTGTCTGCGCACGTCGGATAGCAAAGCCGCTGGGTGATGTTCACCTCATAAAAGTACGGCGAAGCCACCGATCCGGCTGCCAGAACGGGTGTAATAACAGCCGCTTGAATTTTGTTACAGTTCATAAAATGGGTAATTATTTAGTTTTGCCTCCTACTGTCTCTATTTTTTCATCCGCGCCGGAGGCATTAGGCTCGGAGGTAGGGTATAGTGCATCGTATATCGCATTTATTTTCGCCTCGAAGGCGTCTACGCGGCCGTGCAGCGTCACGATATTGTCGTTGGTTACCTGCACGCCAAACAGAATCTGTTCGAAAAGGTCCCGCGGCTGACGCGGTTCCTGGGGATTGGTGTTCTCGCTCATCGTTTCAGAAAGTTTTGCACGAAAAAGTTGTTCTTGTATTTTATCAGCAGGTCTTTCAGTTTGGATGCCGTCACGAGCCCTCCTCGCTGGTAGTTCTCGTTCACGAAATCATAGGCTGTCTGCTGCACCTCCCGGGCTTCCTGCTCGGATTCAGCATATATGTATATTTCGATCTTATAGGGTTGCATGGCTTATAGTTTCGGTAGTGGTGGGACATCGGCTACGGGAGCAGCGGCGCTCACGGTGCTTATAGGCTCTCCGCTTCTGATAGTTCTGAATAGATTGTAGGCGCCGACTAATTTGTCTTGATTGGCATCGGCCCATCCGAACAGCTCCCCGATGGTTGTTTTTGCCTGCTGGAGCATCGATGGCGGTACCGGGTCGAAATCGGGGACCTTCTCCATGTCTTTCATGTAGAAATCATACATCCGCTCCATCGTGGCTACATCGCCTTGATACATCTGCATAAGCGATCTTTTCAGGGCGTCTTTGGATGTTGTGCGGATTGTGTCCATATTGTGATACTCTTTTTTAGCGAATAGCATATCGTAGCGGTTTTAAGGGTTAAGGGGGGGGGGCGGATCCCGCCCCTCCCCGGAAGGGCTAACCCTGGCACGTGTCGCAACCACAAGGCTGCGGGGCGGAATACCTCGCCACGCGGAGGAAATTGCACCCTCCAATGGCGGAGTTGAGCCCCGAATTGCCATTGATCGCCTGAGCCAGCGCGATTGCTTCGGCGTTCGACAGCGCGTTAGCGCCTGCCCCGGCGCCTGCACCTGCCCGTACATCAACGTACTGGCTGATCGTAGGGGCATGGTTGTTCTGCCAGCCCTCACGCGAAACGCGCTCCTGGAGCTGCGTCCGGGCGAGGATGTCGATGGCCTTGCTTGCACCCTCGCTGCGAGCTTTGGATGCCTGGTTAATGCCCCAGATTCCGGCTGCAGCCAGAAGGAGTGCGCCGCCGCCCAGACCAGCAGCCAGACCGATACCCGTGGCGGCCATGCCGTCGCGGTGCTTGTAGCAATGGCGATTGCTCTCCCACATAGCCAGATCGCCCGACGTTAAATAATCTGCTTCCATGTATATACATGATTTCGTCCGCCTCTTACCTCTTCAGCGATTGAGGTAGCATTGTATTATAGCTACAATGCAAAGGTGGTCAGGCTCGGCAGGGTGGTCAACGGGATGATTCGAAGGCTATGCGCACTTTGTTCGCAATGCGTTCAAAGGTCACTTTGAAGATGTGTCCGCTTTGAGAGAGGCGGTCCTCGAACTGAGAAAGCATTTTTTCGATACCTCGGCGAGAGAAATGCATCATGCGGGCGATCTCGCTGATGTATATACCTTCGCGCCGCAATAGATGAGCGAGCATGTAACGGGCATCAACCGTTTCGGCCGTGCGACAACACGAAAGGATTTGCTCGGATGTCAATTCCGTTTCATTTGCAACAATATCAAGTATTTTTGCAAAAATCTCGGTTTTACGTATCTCCATATCAAATATTTAGTTTAAATTTGACATACCACTAATGTAAAAAGCCATACACCCGAATTAAGGAATAGTCCTCAATGCTCGGTGCGTATGGCACACATTAGTGGTATAATGGAGAGGAGCGTTGGGGACTTTTTATGCTCATTCCCCAATCGCATGGGCTTATATTATTACATAGGCGACTTTTCTTTATATCTTTACCAACTCCACAGTACGATCCCGACCTGCACTCCGGCTGTCGGCAGCAAACCTTGCGGCGTGTATCCTACACCCACCCCAGCCGTCACGGCAAACCTGTTACGTTTTGTAACGGTTCGGGTAATGGTCCGGTTGTAGGCCTCGATCCAGTCCAGCCGGGGCGCCAAATCCCCGATAACGGGGCCGACCACCCGGGCATAGTAGGTAGAGTCTCGGTATTCGAGCGTGCGCACCGGGACTTCCATCTGCACGCTGTCGGCGCCGCTCGCAGCCTCGACAACACGCACCACCGTATCCGCGGGAGCAAACAGCAGCCGCGGGACATTCACCGTCACCAGCTGTTCGGAAAAACCGTACGGCTGCGGCTGCTCATAGAACACGGTATCGATACGCACTTCCGACATGATTTCCACCGAGGCCGCTCCCCGGCGGTATCCCCATCCGAAGAGCATCGCCCCGGCGACAAGCGCGGCGAGCAGGTACGAAATCAGAGGTTTCATCCCTTGATGAATAAATCCCATCCTGACTGTACGTCGGACATTTTGGCTTCCACGCCATTTTCCACGAACGACATTGCCGCAACTACGGGAACCATCACATCCCGGTTGGTCGCGGTGATTCGGCTATCGGCGGGTACACCCGATCTCTCGGCCACGGTGCGGACGTAGGCGTCCGTGTGGTTCTCGTTACTGGGCGCCCAGCGGTCGATCATCTTCCGGATGGTGTCCAGCCCATAGTTGCGCTGGTAATTGTTCAGCAGTTTGAATGCAGCCCGATACCCGTAGGCCATTGTCGTGAACTGCGCGAAACGACTGTCCTTCGACGGCACGATCTCGCCCCGCCAGGGGTTTCCGCCTTTCGTCTTTTCGATATTCAGCGGGTTGTTGTTTCTTAATCCTCGCGGAGTCATGGCTATTTCGTTTTACGGTCCCACCACGATTTGACGATGATGCCAGCCACCAGTCCCACCCCGGCCGAGATCGTCGAGCAGATGCGGATGCCGTCGGGCAGCAGGTTAAACAGTACGATGCCGGCCACTACGGCGGCGAGCACAATCAATGCGATTTTGGTTGTCTTTTTCATGATCTTGAACTTTTGGAAATGTTTTGTTTACGATTCACAGTTTTCATTCTTGCCGAACGGTGGCTGGCGCTTGTCGCATCCCAGGACTTTGCATTTGAGAATCGACAGCGCAGTATTCGCAGAGGATAGTTTGTCGTTTCGTTTGCGCAGCTCGGAATTCTCCTTGTACAGGGCGTCGATCTTCGCATCCTTCCGGTCGAGCGATTCCTTGAGTTCGTCGCAACGGGCCTTTCGCTCTTCGGCGATCCCGCGCCACTCCTCGACGACGGATTTTTCGTTGTCGATCTGCTTGGCCCGACGATTTTCTTTATAGTAAAGCAAAGACAAGGCTCCGCCGCCAGTCAACAACGCCCCGCCCAAGGAAATGATGATCGTAGTCCAGTCCATCCTATCTCGCAGTTAGGGTAAACACGATGAACACCACCCATCCTACGGCTCCTCCTGCGAGCGCCCATAGAATGTCCTGCATGTCGGCTTTCGGGTCGATCTTGCGCTCCTTTAAAATGGCGGCCGTCAAGACGGCGACCATCGACACCAGCAACGGCAACCACCGCCACCAGGCGCCCAACGGCACGGCCACGATCAACGCCGCGGAGGCGATGACCGCCCCGACTGCGAAGTGTTGGTATTTGTCCTTGGCAACGGCGTTGAGCCTTCCGACGAGTTTATTGATAAGTCTTTTCATATATTTGCGGTATTTCGAGAGTTCGACCGACAGGTTACTTATCCGGGAATCGCTCCCTGATCTCGGCCTTTTTGGCCAGGTATAGTGCCTTCTGCTCGTCGGCTTCGAGTATCTTGCCCTCGGCCAGATAGCCCTCGTAGGCCATCAGGTATTGGTCCGCTTCGGCCCGGTAGGCCATTTCCCGCAACTGTTCGGGATCGGGCTGCGGCTCCGGTTCGGGCGTGTATTCCCAGCCGACCCGAATGCGGTCATCTTCCTCTGTGTAGACCTCCCGGTAATGCTTCGGCGGATCGGATGGTTCAGGTTGCTCGTCGAAGATCACCTCTTTGTATCCAAGCGGGATCAGTTTGTCCGGCCGCGGATTGCAGACCAGCCCGTCAGCGGTCCGGATTGAATTGGGCGCATACTCCATACGCCCGTCGATCAGTTTTGCGTAGTTGTTCATAGTTCGTTATTTGATGATTATTTCCGGCGTTCCGTCAGCAGTCAGGTCATATCCTCCGTCACTTTGCAACAGCGGCGGCAGGTATTCGTCGTTCAGCGGGAACTGCTTGGCGGAATCCAGCCAGGAAGATACAAGGCCGTTATTATTCGCCACAAGGTTCTGCGGCAGGTACTCGGCGATGAGCCCTATGGAGGTGACGCTAACATCTTTGATATAGAATTTACCATTTCCGGAAGTGTTGAACATAGGGTAGAATCCGATAGAGGTCATAGGCACTCCTCTCGTATTCTTAAAAACCGCATAATATTCAGTGAACGATGTTGATGCAATGACATCATGCCTGTAATACGGCAGCCCGGATCCCGCTCCGACGAAAGAAGCGATACGGCTGTTGTCATCGTCTGCTTTAGCTTTGAATTTCAGCAAAAAATAGCATTCATTTTCTACATTCACAGAAAGAGGCCTCCATATTCCATTATTATATCCCTGCCCAGTCTCTGTTGGATATGTCACAGCTAAAGCGCCGTCTACAATAGTTGGAGGAATAGATTGCGCATTATATGACGACCAACCATCGGTCGTCATAGGAGCCATTAGACGTATATACGGGGTAGTCTGTAACCTGCGCGACTTGGGTACGATATACCCAGCGGGATCACCGTCGTTGTAGAGGGCCGCTACTTCTTCCGCGGAAAGGGCGTAGTTGAAATGACGGCAGAAATGGACCGGGCTTTTAGTAATATGTAACGGATCTCCAATGCGGAATAACGCGCTCGGCGTGTATGCTGTTGGTTGCATAGCACCTACCTCGATGCCATTGATATAACACATCGCAGTTGCTCCATCATAGGATATGACGGCATGTATATCGTCACCTATTGTCACCCGACTCACTTGTAGCGACTTATCTCCGCAGTGGAACATTATCGCATCCATTGGCGTGACGGCGATAGCTAGCATCGAGGTTGAGAATTGTGCCGGTCGTTGAGTGCCATCAGATTGGCGGAGATTAAAGAAGCACTCCATACTCCGCGGACCGTCGAACAATAGCCCGGCATCCGTCGATTCAAGATACCCTTTCGTGCAATTCACCCCCACCTGCTGCTCGCGTTCGCTGCGCAGCGCGGCGATCTTCAACAAACTTCGTCTGCGGTCCATGGCTATTCGATGATTGCGCGGAGTTCCTCGATATTGATCTCGTAGGCTCGATTCGGCGCCGGGGTCTTGTAGCCGATGATGTCCACGAGGTCGTCCGACCAGGTGAGTTCCGTGGCAACGTTTCCCGATGTGAAGAAGATCGCCGAAGTCCGGGCCGATTTTTCCACGGTCCCGATCTTGAGCGAGGTCAGCTCCCCGCAGATGTATTTGTGGTTGCCTTCGACGTTGATCGTGACATCCGCACCTTCGACGTTGACAACGACGGGGGCGGCCGCTGCGGCGGCTTCGAGAGCTGCGGCGGCAGCGTCGAGGGCGGCGGTTGCGGCATCCGTCGAAGCGGCCCCGGACGCCAAAACCTGCCACCAAGCCCCGTCCGTCACCGGGTGTCCGAGGTTGTTATCCTGAAGTGAAACGTAAGACGAATCGCCCGCTGTAACGAAGTCCAGGCGCTCGTATGTAATGCTCGCCGAATACGCCTTTTTGGGCGTAAGGCCCACTTTCCCTAAATTTGTCTTTGCCATATCTTTCAGTCGTTAATTTCGTAATGCAAATGCCCGTCCTGAAGTTCGAACTCGGAACCGCGGCCGTAGCCGGGCTGGTAATTCACGCCCAGGAGCATTGTCGCCGGATCAATGTCGAACGTGGCGAAGATCGGACCGCCATCCGAGCGGACGGATGAGGTGATATAGTCTTTCGCCTCTTCATCCCAGAAGGCCCAGTAATTCGTATCGTCGACCGTTACGATCTTCGGAGGGTGGTCGGCCAGAGATTTCGCACGCGCGGCCTGGAGGTCGGCGTTTGAGGCTGAAGTGTCGGCTTTAACGACGACCTCCGCCACGACAGCGGTCACAAGCTCTCCGTCAGAATAGATATTGCCTTCCTCGTCGGCCGATATTTGGGGAGTTTCGCCTTTGATCCCCGAAAATTTAAGAGCTATAGTTCGTTTTTCGGGGGTGCCTCCAAGTTGAACTTCTACGTTTGGTGCGCCGGTTGTATTATTAACTGAAGCGGTTATGTTTTCTATTTGTCCGGCGTCTCCTGGCTCGCCTTTGAGTGTGGCAATGATCGTATTGATCTGCTCAATGGGCAGTTCTTCCGATGTTCCACTCCACAACTCAATGCTGGTGCATCCCGGCGTTGTGATATTCATTTCACCGTCGGGGAATAGACTGTCAGGGACATCTCGCTTCATCTGGTAGCACAGGATGCCGGGCGCAAGATGGTGCCTATCCACAAGCACCAGAATGGAATTATCTTCAAGTGGCACGCACCGCCTGTAAACTGACCCGTCAAACGAGGCCACATAAGTATTATACGCCGGGGTGTCCGGTGTCTTTAGCTCGATGCGCCAAGGATAATCCGGGAGTTTGCCGTCTGGAAATGAAAACACCACTCGGAAATCACTGGCATAATTGACGTGGCGAATATTGTCGTCAGCCATATTATTCCTCTTTGCGATTGAAAGATCCTATCTCGTACTCGTCGTAATCCTTTGCAAGGACTTCAAAATCGTCCCGGTGCTTCAGGTCTTGCGAGATATACCATTCAGCGGCCGGAGCTGTGATATTGTCGGCGGTATAAACTTTGCCTTTATATCTGAAAGCGACACCCCTCTTAAGAATGTATCCGCCGTTTTCCTGCTTGTTCATAGTCCGTAAAATTAGTATTGCCGCATCGTGATGACAGTTCGGGCACCGGGCGTTGAATGATGCGGTGAAATCCTTGCCCGTGACCTGCTTCCAATCTGCCCTGATAACAGACTTGTCGGCATCGGATAGAGAGGGGGCAGAAACCCTCCCTCTATACCATTCAGCTGATTGCATGATTAGGCCGCTGCCGAACACAGCGATTCGAGCGCCGCCTTCGTCGTTGCGTAGTCCGTCTTGTAGAAGAACAGATTAGGAGTAGGGGCCCCGGTTTCGGTGATATTGCCGATCCATCCGCCGACATCTCCGCTCTTGTCCATATTCATATCTACGCCAGTCGCGCCCTGCTCCCAGCCGATGACGCCGAACGCCTGTTTGCCCGCGTCGCCTTTCTCCATGTTTTCGTAGATGCAGACATATTTGTCCTGCTTCAATCCGAGAACTGCGGCGGCATTCTCCGGGCTGTCAGCCAAAAGGGTAACGGGGAGAACCTTGTCCCATGCGGCGTCGATGCTCGGGTTTTGGTCTGTGATGGTGATCGCCGGGGTTTCATTCGACGGGTTCCGGACCTTGTAACCCCGCTTGCCAGTCAGGGCCACCAAGTTGGTAATCACGAAGCCTTCGCGTGTGGATTTGTCCCAGTCGATAGCATCCCGGGAGATGAAATAGAAAAACTTTTCCACGCCTTTTGCGTGGGGCTCGTTGCAATCATTGAGAATGTCTCGCCCGAGCGTAGTGGTACATGCCTGTACTGCCATTAGTTTGATGTGTTAAGTTAGACAAAGCACTCGCGCTTATGGCAGATTCGGCCACTACAGGGTGGTGATATGTAGGTGTTATTTCGTACATGATTCCGCGGCTTATATCTTCATAAGCGTTCGTGACAAAGGTGTAAACCTTCGGCACGTTGTGCAATAATTATTTGTATTTTTTTCGCCCCAATTTTCCGAGGCTGTTTTGAACCTTGACCCGCTTCTGCCCCTTGTTGATGTCAACCACCGAAACAATGGGCGCCGGCATATTCATCAGGGCCCGTTCCATCATGCGCTCCATCCCCTTCATTCCGTCGTTGCGCTGGGGAAGATTCGATACTTGGATGGCGTTTCCACCGCTTGCCACGTTCATGGCCGATAGCATTGCGCCCCAGTCGTTGACAGCCTGGGCGGTCATCACAGCTTCGCCGTTGGATAACATTGCGGGGATGCTGTCCGAAGTTCCGGAGCCCGGCCCTGTGACAAGACCGCCGGAGGCGTATTTCGGGGTCTCTGCTGAATCTGTTATTTGTGTAGCTTGCGCAATGGCTGCGACTACCGTAGCGATACTTGACGCAATAGTTATCGGTATCATGAACCACGGTGCTTTAGCTGACGAGGCTACGGCGTTGGCTATGGCTTCGGCCTGCGCTAAAACAACCTGAAATACGGCCAATGTTTTCGCAAATTCCGCATAACGTTCGCCCTCTCCGCCCAGTGCATCGAACATTGCAGAAAAGGCCCCTGTCATGCCTGATAATTTGCTGAGAGTTTGCGCCGTCTGCCGTGCTGCCTCTTGCGCTGTGCGGTCCTGCTCCCGGGCGATGCTCTGTTCGGCGTTCGCTATCTGCATACGGAGGTCGAGCCGTTGGCGTTGCAGCTCCACATCGTCCCAGCCTAACCGATTGATAAGCTCTTCATTGCTGGCTATATCGTCCAACTGCGCCAGTTGTTCTTTGGCTATTGTAATAGCTTCTTTTGCAACCCCTAAACTTCCGCCCGACAATGCGGCTTCAGTAAGCCTATTTTGATACTTTCGCGCCTGCTCTTCTAATTGCGATTTGAAGCCTTTAGTAATATCACTATCTCCAGCCTTGAAAGCATCGGCCAACTCTTTATCCAGAGCATTACCGATTGCCGCAATGTCTTTTACGATGGATTCCCGCGCGGCTTTTACTGCTCGGGCTCGCTGCTCCGCAAGTGTTATGCCTTTCTTTATTTTCTCATTTACTTTATCATTGGCGGCCTCCTCAATGCCTGCGGCGTCAAGGATTTCATGGGCCTGTTTTTCATATTTCGCTTGCAATTTTGTATAAATACTGCCTGTATCCAATGCCGCATTTCGCTGTTCGTTTATTTTATCTATTTCAGCTTGATGCTGGTTTATCATTGCCTGCGAAGCTCGTATCTGGCGTTGATATATATCGGCCGTTAGGCCGCCATACATCTTTTCTCGTTCTGCTTTTTGTTTTATATAATAATCTCTTAATCGTTCCGATTTGGCAAGATCATCCTCCGTTTCTGCGACAACTTTTATGTATTTTTCATATTGCTCAGATGCTAATTTCTGCGCCGCAGCAGCCTGCGCCCTCAATTGCAAAGATTGAATGAAATCATCGGTACGTTCAACAAGTAATTTCTCTGCATCATTAACATTGTTTACCTGTACCCCGAGATCGTCGAATGCGTCTTTATTATCGACAATGAACTGCTTTCGCACCTTTAGATCGTCCCCTAAAGCCCTCCATTGCATTTGCAATTCTTTCACTTTGGCGATTTGTTCACCGATGCCGTACCCGTCTTTCTTCAAAGCGTCATTCACCTTATCTTGTGCCTCGGCCATAGAGAGCGCCGCTTCTTTGGCCGTAAACAATCCCTTTACCCACGTTCCAATCTCTTTACCGTAGGCTGTCAGCAGAGTAATGCCCACAACCAAAGCCGTCTGCCAGGAAAAGATGGACGAAATAACCTGCCGGAACACCGGAATAGTCGCTTTCCCCTCGGCTCGCAACGCTTTGTTGGCCACCCTTGCCCGGGTCAGTTCATCGGCAAGCATCGGCAGGTTATTGGAAATCGCCAGAAAAAACTGCTGGGCGGATATCGTGAGCGACGGAAATTCCCGGGCGAGTTGCTGTACTTGGAATGCAAGCGGAGTAAAACCTTTTGCTGCACTCGCATAGTTACCGACATTATCTCGAAAGTTTAGCAACGATGCGTTAGCCTCATTTAATTCGGTTTGCATCTCCCGGATTTTTGCGCTTAATTCTCCTCCGATTTTCGCATTGTTCCGTTCCTCTCGGCTCAATTTATTGTATTGAGCTGTTAATTTCTGAATACCGGCTCGTAAATTTTCGACGCTGCCATCCAGTTTAACCTCTTCGCGGATATTGGCTTGAATCTCTCGGGTATAGGCCGACATCTCGGTACGCAACGCTTTGATAATCTGCGCTTGCTTGGCAACACCCTCGGAATCTCCTGCTTCCTTGAACTTTTGCAGTTTGGCTTTTGCTGTGTCAATAGCTGTCGAGGCGGCCTCCCACCCTTTAATTAAATCCGAGTATCTGAACTGGATATTAATAATCTTGTCGATAGTGTCCTGTGCCATATTTCTTCATATGGGTTAAATGGTTAATAAATTAAGCCGACTTTGCTTTCTGGGATACTGCCACCTGCCGGCGCACGGCGTCGTTCTCCTGAATTCCCAGAATGACAGGGTTGTAATTAATTTCTTCGGTTCCCGTGTTTTCGGGGGCGTAGATAGACAGATACAGATCGCCGTCCTCCTCGTACAGATCGACATAAAGGCGGGAATCGTAATCGACGATATAGGGCGTTCCGTTCGATGTTATGGCATACGCTGTGCCGTTAATGCCGTCCGCTTCTGCAACCCATTGGCTGTCTTCATTCTTGCCGTCCAAGCGCAGATAATACGTTGCTGCCACCACTCCGTCTACTTTCAGTTTCAGCAGTTGGCAGTCGCAGATGTCGTTTTCGCCTGTTTCTACCGAATATATGGCGAATATCTGCCCGAATTGGGCTATATACACCGGCTTCGTGTAGTCGAGGTTGTAGAGATCGAGAGCCGTGAGTTTTGCCCGAATGGTGATGATCCGCAGACGGTC
>ERZ773241.442-NODE-442-length-46713-cov-3.977260_pt1 | contig 46713 bp, 39 predicted proteins | sample MGYA00580989_ERZ773241 | MGnify/ENA primary metagenome ERZ773241 (study PRJEB29015, sample SAMEA2737804) | human gut metagenome | biome: human gut; feature: human-associated habitat; material: faeces | place: China | collected 2012 ... | reverse complement strand
CGGGTTAATGCAGTAAGCCTTGATCTTGTCAAATTCTTCGTCTGTCAGATCTCCTGTAATCAAATAAGTAACTGCGGTACGGATAATCGGCTGCTCCTCCGCTTTTAAAAACTGAACGCACTGTACGGCAGAATCTGCACGCTGGTCAAACTGTCCCGGCAGATATTCAACGCTGAATACGCGTCCGTTTGCAGGGATTTCGATCGTCTCGCGATACAGAATATCCACGGGCGGCTCGGAAAAAACAGTACGGCATGCCTGTTCAAAAACCTCATCACTGATATTTTCCACATCATAACGAATGAACATCCGGACATCTTCGATCCCTGACATATTCAGATAACCGATCAGATCCTCCTTCAGTTCCTGTGCCTTAACCGCGTAACCGGTCTTCTTTTCCACATAGATCCGTCTTACGTTTTCCATTTGTCCTCCTTTTGCCGCACAGGCGGCATTTTACGTTTCCAGCTCAGTCTTACCAATTCTATCACAAAATTTCTTTTCATGGTAGCAAAAGTGTCGATTCTGCTCAAGTATCGTCGGCATTACTATTTTCGGACAGATTTTTTGTTTTCGTGTGTGCATCTTTTTCATGCAGCGGCCGCGGCAGATCCCAACAGTAATGTGTCGCGAGCACCCGGATCACAATCACCACCGCAGTTCCTGCTGCCAGCGCCAGATACAGATGAATATGGATCAAAAGCACACACACCAGTGCGCCCGCAAAAGCCGCCATCGCATAGATATGCTTATACAGGATAAACGGCATCGTATCCGCTAAAATATCCCGGATCAGACCGCCTCCGATACCTGTCATCATGCCCAAAAATACTAAAAAGAAGATCCCGTCATAGCCCTCGCCGTGTGCGGTATATACGCCGAGGACAGTAAAAATCCCAAGTCCAACCGCATCACAGTAATTCATAACCTGCTCATAAATCGTCAGATAACGGCTCGTCATGATCTCCTGCTTTCCATAGACAAGTAAAAATAAAAGAGTGGAAGTTCCCAGCGCCACCAGCGCATAAACCGGATCCCGGAATGCTCCCGGCGGCGTCCGCCCCAGGATAATATCCCGGACAATGCCGCCTCCGACTGCAACACACAGTCCCAGCACCAGTACCCCGAACAGATCCAGATTTTTGCGGATACCCAGCATTGCCCCGGACGATGCAAAAGCGATCGTCCCGATGATCTCCGCCGTAAAAATAATCGGATTTTCCATGATCTCCTGTCCCCAGTTCCTTTTTGTTAATACAATAGAATGCACGCTCTGCGAGCATTCTATTGTCATGAATTATGGCAGGCCGTATTCAGCTGAATGGGCGTATTCTGCTGCTTTATGGTATCCTGCGCCGCACTGCAGACGGAGCCACCCCATATTTTTTCTTGAACAGCTTGCTGAAATGATAGGCATCCTCATAGCCGACCTGCGCCGCGATTTCCTGAATGCTCATTTCCAGATTCTGCGTCAGCAGGTTATAGGCCTTGGTCAGACGAATATCAATCAGATAATGAATCGGTGTGTTTCCGGTTTCCGCCTTGAAAATCCTGGACACATAAAAGGTGCTCAGATACATATTGCCGGCGATCCGGTCAAGAGAGATTTTCTCTGCATAATGATCCTCAAAGTAATCCGTGATCTTCTCCACGAGATATTTCCGGTTCGCGGATTCAAAGGAGCATCCACCTGCCTTCTGCGGCTTACCGGTCTCTTCTTCTTCCCGCAGCAGCAAAAGAAGCATTTGCATGGCATACGTCTTCATCATATAATAGCGCCCGATCCGGCAAAGCTCCTGCTCTGCCTCCATTGCCATACAGAGCTTGGAAAGCTTACGCTGCAGCTCTCCCTCCGTACGAAATACCGGGCAATTCCCCGGTAGTGGAAAGTGGTTGCGCCCAAGCCCCGCCAGATTTAAATCTGTCAGCCCCACGTAAAATTCCGCAACCGGTGTTTTATGCTCTCCCGCCAGGCTTTGATGATAGACTCCTTCATTGATGACCAGCAGGTCACCCTCTTTTACTTCATATATAGTATCGCCGATTCTGTGCTTTCCTGTCCCGGATTGGATATAACACAGCTCCAGATGCTCATGGCAGTGATAGTTCGGCTCATCCTCCACACGTGTTCCCTTCCACATAAACAAGAAGGTCGGATTTAACTCATCCTGAAATACCGTGTTTTCCCGTTCCATATCCACCAGCTTCCTTCCCGGATGCCTGAAATTTATCTTTTATTTTCCTGCAACATCCCACAAAAACATTTAACGTAACTGTTCAGTTTCCTCACAGTTATGCGCAGACCTACCGAACAGTTACCATTTAACAACATTTTACATGAAACCTGCAAGATTGTACATTCCAAATAAAATATTTTGCGATACACTTTTTTTATCCATGATCTATCAAAGCCCATGGATACTTTTTTAAGGGAGGAAAAAAGGAAATATGACACCAATGAAATGGTTCTGGGGATTTCTCAGAAAGTACCGCTTCAAGCTTCTGGGCGGCCTGATCCTGACGACTTTCATTTCCGTTCTCGCCATCGTAAACCCTTACGTTTCCGGTATGATCGTAGATGATGTCATTCAGGGCGGTCAGTATGACCTGCTTTGGAAGCTTGTTCTCATCCTGCTTTTCGTTACGCTGATCCGCGGTGCTCTGCGTTTCTTTTATCAGGTTATTTTCGAGGTATGCTCGCAGGGCGTGCTCTACGACATGCGGGACGTTGTTTACCGCCGCCTTCTGACAGAGGACTTCGCCTTTTACAGCAAGAAAAAAACAGGCGACCTGATGAGCCGTCAGACCGGCGACATGGAAGCAATCCGCCACTTCGTTGCTTACATTATCTATCAGGTTTACGAAAATATCCTGCTGTTCTGCTTTGCGCTCTTCATGATCTTTACGGTAAATGTGAAGCTGGCGCTCTGCATGCTGATCGTTCTGCCCTTTACAGCCATCACCACAGCAAAACAGTCCAAAGAGGTTCGCCCGACATTCCAGCGCATCCGCGACTGCTTTTCTTCCCTGAATGCCTTCGTTCAGGAAAATGTCAGCGGCAACCGTGTCGTAAAAGCCTTTGCCAAGGAAGACTTTGAAATTGAAAAATTTAATAAGGAAAACGATGCCTACATGGACGCACAGTTGAACTCCTCAAAGGTCTGGATGAAATACCTTCCGATCTTCGAAGTTCTGGCATATGTCTTAAACGTTGTCCTGATGCTCTACGGCGGCTGGATGGTAATTACCGGAGAAATGACAATCGGTAACCTCGTAACCGTCAACGGCTATCTGTGGATGTTAAACGCTCCGCTGCGTATGGCAGGCTGGTGGGTCAATGATACCCACCGTTTTATCACCTCCGTAGAAAAAATTTATACAACCTATGTGGAAGAGCCTCTTGTAAAAATGCCTCCTGTACCGGTTTCCCGCAAACATATGGAAGGAAATGTTGAATTTAAAGATGTTTCCTATACGGCAGATGATGAGGATATCGTAAAGGATATCAGCTTTTCTGTGAAAAAAGGACAGACAGTCGGCATTCTCGGTTCCACCGGTGCCGGCAAATCCACCATCATGAACCTGCTGTGCCGTTTTGTCGACGCGACCTCCGGCGAGGTTCTGGTAGATGGCGTAAACGTCAAGGACTGGAACCTTTACGATCTGCGTGACAACATCGGCATGGCAATGCAGGATATCTTTCTTTTTTCTGATACAATTGAAGGGAATATTGCATACGGTCGTCCGAACTGTACATTTGAGGAAATTCACGAAGCTGCTGTCATGGCAGATGCCAACCATTTCATCAAGGCTATGCCCGAAGGCTATGATACCATCGTCGGCGAGCGCGGTGTCGGACTCTCCGGCGGTCAGAAGCAGCGTATTTCCCTTGCACGCGCCCTGTTAAAGAAACCGTCCATCCTGATTCTGGACGATACTACTTCCGCCGTTGATATGGAAACAGAAAGCTATATCCAGCAGCAGCTCGGCAAGTTAAACGGCCAGTGCACGATCTTCGTCATCGCCTACCGTATTTCTTCCATTAAAGATGCTGATCAGATCCTGGTTATGGATAACGGCCGGATTATCGAACACGGAACGCATCAGGAGCTGCTTGCAAATGACGGCTACTATGCAAGCGCGTTCCATCATCAGTACGGTGAGCTTCCTTCCAGAGAAGAACAGGAAGAATACCGTCAGGTTACAGCCAACGAAAGGAAGTGAGAACTCATGGCACGAAATAAATATGATGTGGACGAAGTCCTGGAAGATAAATTTGACGTCAATCAGTTAAAACGTCTGCTCGCTTATCTGATTCCTTACCGGAAACGGTTTGTCAGTGTCGGCTTCATGATGCTCTCCGCTTCCGCTTTTACCATGCTGATTCCGCAATTTTTTCAGAAGGTCATGGACGTCTGCATCCCGAACAAGGACATGAAGGGAATCGCATTTTACAGCTTTTTGACACTGCTTGCCGCATTTTACAGTGCCTTCAGCCTTCGCTACAAGATCAAATACACCAACCAGATCGGACAGCAGATCATTCACGACATGCGCTATGACATCTTTGAACATCTGCAGGAGCTTCCGTTCTCCTACTATGATGACCGCCCCCACGGTAAAATTCAGGTGCGTGTTGTAAACTATGTCAACAGCATCAGCGACCTGCTTTCCAACGGTATCTTAAATACCATCACCGACCTGTGCAACCTGGTGTTTATCATCGTTTTCATGCTGATCTTAAATGTCCGGCTGACGCTTGTATGTCTCTGCGGTCTTCCGGTCCTCGCGATCGTTATCGTTGTCATCAAGAAAAAACAGCGTACCGCATGGCAGGTTCAAAGCAATAAGCAGTCCAACTTAAACGCGTACATTGCTGAAAGTATCAACGGGATCCGTGTTACCCAATCCTTCGTCCGGGAAGACGTGAACAGCGGTATTTTCAACAACTTAAGCGGCAGCTACCGGAAATCCTGGATGCGCGCCGTTATGTTCAACTTTACGATGGGTCCCAGCATCGATATCATTTCAATAATTACAACTGCAGCGATCTATGTGCTCGGTGTCAGCTGGATGATCAACGGCGAAACCGGCATTACCGTCGGTGTGCTGGTCGCTTTTACTGCTTATATCGGACGTTTCTGGGCACCGATCAACACGCTGGCTGGTTTTTATAACTCTCTGCTTACCGCTATCTCCTATCTGGAGCGTATTTTTGAAACTATCGACGAGCCGGTTGTGGTCAAAGACCGGGAGGATGCGGTTGAAATGCCTCCGATCCACGGAGATGTTGCCTTCGACCACGTTACCTTCAGCTATGAGCCTGGCGTTCCGATCTTAAAGGATGTTTCCTTCCACGCAAACCAGGGGCAGTCGTTTGCAGTGGTAGGCCCCACCGGTGCCGGCAAAACAACCCTGGTGAATCTGTTGAGCCGCTTCTATAACGTAGATTCCGGGCGGATTTTAATCGATGGCGTCGATATCGCAGGCGTTACCATCCGTTCCCTCCGCAAACAGATGGGTGTCATGATGCAGGACAGTTTCATTTTCTCCGGCACAATCATGGATAACATCCGCTACGGCAACTTCAGCGCTACAGATGAAGAGGTCATCCGGGCTGCAAAAACGGTCTGCGCCCATGACTTCATCATGGAAATGGAAAACGGTTATCAGACACAGGTAAATGAACGGGGAAGCCGTCTGTCCGCCGGACAGCGCCAGCTGATCTCCTTTGCCCGCGCACTTCTGGCTGACCCGAAGATCCTGATCCTGGATGAGGCAACCTCCAGTATCGATACCGAAACAGAGATCATCCTGCAGAAGGGCTTAAATGAACTGCTGAAGGGACGTACCTCCTTCATCATCGCACATCGTCTTTCCACAATTAAAAATTCTTCCTGCATCATGTACGTGGACAAGGGAACGATCCTGGAAAAAGGCACACATGATGAGCTGATGGCCCAAAAAGGAGAATATTACAAGCTCTATATGTCCCAGTATGCATCGCTGATGTGAGTGAAGAGTGCTGGTCGCTAAATTCGACATTGCAGGTGTCTATGCCTGCGCAAGACGGCTAAATGCTTGAATACCTGTTATTGGAAAAATATCCCCCAGCGCGTCGCGGTTTATATGATAATCGCGGTAACGCTGGGGATGTTTTTTGGGGAAACATTATTTTTTTCTATCTATCTTTATCTTTTTCATTTGGGATAAAATTGCTGTTTTTATGCTCTCATTTAAATATACCGGGTTCAGGTTTCGTTTGAAATAAGCCAAATAAGTTCCTTTTGTTTCTTCTATCAAAAGCGCTGTAAAAAAACGCTCCCAGCTAAAATAGTTCCTGCTTTCCACATATTCAGATGGATTCTTCAAAATCTTCTCCATCGCAGCATTTTTTAATACTCCTGCTGATAAAATCAACCATTCGAATGATTCCGGCAAGTATAATACGATATTTTTTCTGCTCTCCACCAATCGCATAACCCGATCCATTTCAGAACCAAACGCAGCACCATCTGCAATGACAAGAATCTTTTCATTCTTATGCACTTTCAAATAACGGAAAATATTGGATTTCCCATTCAGGGTTTCACACGTCAAACCGTTTTCTCTGCACACTGCGTCAAAAAACTGATATCCCGAATTACTGTCTTCTGTAACAACAGCCTCCGGCTCTATTTCACCTTTCGTTTCATCTAAGTTATATATTCTGTAAAACTCGTGATAGATCTGCTTCAGTGTTCCATATTTTCCAGAAGTCCGGATTCCATAAATTTCTTCCACACTATAGGGCAACGCCGGAAGAGACTCTCTCGACACAATAACATAATAATTATCCGTATTTTGAATGACACCTGCAAATTCTTCTGCTTTTACAAAGGTATTTCCTTCATCGATAAAAACAATACTGTCAGTGATTCCAGCCAATTGTTCTTTCCATAAAGCGCCCTCCAGCACATAACACTTTTTATCACTGATCAACTCTACCGGGCTTCCTAACGGATCATTTTCATGATCCTGTATCATCTCAATCAATGTCGTTTTCCCAGTCGCACTGTCTCCACGAAGTATCGTCAAATTACGCCGTAATTCAAATTCATATTTCTGTCGCTTCGTTGAAACGACAATCCTATGCTTTCCCTTCATACCCTAACTCTCCGTTATACAAATTCTCCTGCTATCGGTACCAGCTCTTCCATCGAATGAACGATCTGATCTGTATTTAAAATGCGAATCTTAAATGGTTTCTTTCCAAAATTCATCAAATGACGCAGATTAATCGTTCGATCCTCCTCTTTTGCTATTTCTAACAGCCACTTTGCGCAGTTGTCGCCGCAGGTAGACGCATTGAACACCTTATCTTTTTCGAATTTAACAAGAATCAAAGTCTTTACCCCACCCGATAATCCAACCGGCGGTATCTTTCCAGAAACGGGACTGTCTATTACCCCGCTGTCCATTACGGTCGATTTGTCCACATCTAGAATCATTTTCTTTACAAAAGGATCTACAATCCATTCATCTTCATAATCATATTTAAAATAACCTGCCGTATTGTAAACAGCTTCTTTCATATCTCCATAAAAAATGTTCAGCATTTCTTGTCCTCTCTTTTTACCATACTAGATTTTTGATATCCCGTAGAGCCTTTGATGTAAAATTTTAAAATATTGCTTTTTATTTAAATATGATACCTCAAAATACTGGAGGATTTCAATACATCTCATGTTTCTATTAATCATACGCCGCAATATAGGTTTCGGATCCAGCACCGTTATTTCAATACATCTCATGTTTCTATTAATCGAAGCAAAGGACGCAAAACTGATGAGCATCGACCATTTCAATACATCTCATGTTTCTATTAATCATTGTGGATCCTTCCAGGTCGATGATGTGTCGAATTTCAATACATCTCATGTTTCTATTAATCTGATCTCCAGTTCGACATCTGTTCCCTCGTATGAGGATTTCAATACATCTCATGTTTCTATTAATCCTTGCACCGTCTGCATGGAGCACTGCCGGACCGGAATTTCAATACATCTCATGTTTCTATTAATCACGATCTTGTCTTTATTGCATGCGACGCGCTGGAATTTCAATACATCTCATGTTTCTATTAATCTTCTGGGAACAACCATGAGAGCAACACCGGCGGCGGTATTTCAATACATCTCATGTTTCTATTAATCAAGGTATTCCTGTTCACTCTTCCCGGCATTCCCCGGCATTTCAATACATCTCATGTTTCTATTAATCCTTTTACTGCTGAGGGACATAAAATACTAATGTAAATTTCAATACATCTCATGTTTCTATTAATCGGTAAATGCAAATGTCGAAGCTGCGCAGCGGTATTATTTCAATACATCTCATGTTTCTATTAATCTAGTTAGGGCTTTTGGATACATATGTTTTGTTGCTAAATTTCAATACATCTCATGTTTCTATTAATCGATTTTCCCATCTCTTTCAGGCGCTCTTCGATCGCCATTTCAATACATCTCATGTTTCTATTAATCTTATTCCGGAGTGGTATCCTATATCTAGGTTTATATTTCAATACATCTCATGTTTCTATTAATCTTCATGCCGTCCGCCTACTTTCCCAGATAATATTCTGATTTCAATACATCTCATGTTTCTATTAATCAATATGAAAACAGAGGATTTAAAAAATTTAGGACATTTCAATACATCTCATGTTTCTATTAATCATATCATTTAGCGAAGCCATAAAGAGCAATAAAAGATTTCAATACATCTCATGTTTCTATTAATCTTATTTCCAGAGTTGTCGTACATCAACGCTTCATAATTTCAATACATCTCATGTTTCTATTAATCTAAATTTCCTTGATCTGTGTCTTTATTCCTTTCAATTTCAATACATCTCATGTTTCTATTAATCGAAGGACTTCACCAGCATCAGATATCCTTGCTCTGATTTCAATACATCTCATGTTTCTATTAATCCAAAACGGGAGGAGCGGATGGAAGATGAGAGATTAATTTCAATACATCTCATGTTTCTATTAATCTATCATCTGATATCAGATTCTCACAGTTGCCTTCTTCATTTCAATACATCTCATGTTTCTATTAATCTCCTCAAAGGCTTTAACCTGTCCGTCAATCAAGCATTTCAATACATCTCATGTTTCTATTAATCGACTTCCCCTACTTCGTTGAGTGGGAACTCGTCCATTTCAATACATCTCATGTTTCTATTAATCGGAACAAAAAGGAATCAGCCAAATGGACCTGGTCAAATTTCAATACATCTCATGTTTCTATTAATCGGAACAGTTTTCGTTGGCAACAATCCAATGTTACAATTTCAATACATCTCATGTTTCTATTAATCGTAAGCCCGTGAGACTGTAATAATTCTACGACCTGCATTTCAATACATCTCATGTTTCTATTAATCCTGACAATCCAAAGCCCGCAGGAAAGAGAGAGGATTTCAATACATCTCATGTTTCTATTAATCGGCATCTGCTGATGATCGTACCGGGGAGTTATCTTTATTTCAATACATCTCATGTTTCTATTAATCTCCGCCTGTTTCTGTGGCTCTTTCGCGCCCACTGATTTCAATACATCTCATGTTTCTATTAATCCTTAAGCGAAAATGATAAACGGAGAATTGATTGTATTTCAATACATCTCATGTTTCTATTAATCTTCCAGACGCTGGCTGCAGACCACAACGCACATGAGATTTCAATACATCTCATGTTTCTATTAATCTGTAGGTGGCACAGGTGGCGATGCAGGGTCAAACGATTTCAATACATCTCATGTTTCTATTAATCGCATATGCAGAGTTGGCGCAATATCTGTTTTTTAGCCATTTCAATACATCTCATGTTTCTATTAATCCAACGCTTTTATCAGCTTTTCCGTTTTTACTATATCTCAAATTCCTTGAAAATACCAGCTTTTTCAAATTTTTCCCAAGTGTAAGTCAAACTTAATAACCATTCCTAATATGCTCATTTTTCCTTATTTCTAAAGGGTTTATAACGGAACACACAAAAAATCACCTGGTAAATCAATTCCCCTATTTTACTTTCAACGATTCTGCTTCTCCTACAGGATCAGAGTTTCGCCCGTTACAATGTCCTTTTTTCCCAAAGTCTCCTCCCCAAAGACATCGTCATTCATCACTTTGATAATACAAATAAAATCTTCATTTTTATCAATTACACGGTTTAACTCAGTTTTCAACTCGATGAGTTTCGATGGTGTTATTTCTCCTCTAAACACAGAAAACTGAAAATGTGACAAATATTTTTTACAGATTTTAAAAACTTTCTGCACCCGTTTTTCATTTACATCATAGAAAACAAAAGCGTAGTTGTACGAAATTTTTCTCATTCTATTTCCCCTCCTCAAGCAAAAACGGGATAAACTCTTTTCCTTCCAAAATAAACTTAATTAACTTATAACAATCCAGTTTTATTGCCGTTCGGTAACTGACTTTTCGCTTTAAAACCGGATGCATAAATACCGATTCCATTCTGCTTTCAAATGCTTCAATAAATATCCTGCGCCCTTCTTCGTTTAGCAGGCAATAATTTACCTTTTTGTCAAAATGTTTTTCTACCTGAATCTTCCGATTATTGATCAGATCAAAAATCGTCCGATATACAATCACCGGTTTAAAAACCTCACTCAAATCAAGACTGAGTGAAAATCTTCCTTCTGATGGTTCATGTAAAAAACTGATTCTCTGATCTAAATGTGTCCGATAGATTGCTGAAATAGTTTTTGTATACAACAATGTGTTTCCGAAGGAAATCAACGCATTGATCGGATTATCCGGTGGACGTTTTACCCGTTTATTCATCATAAAATCTTCTGGAATAAAATACTGAAACGACCCATAAAATTGAATCCATGCCTCCCCTTCATAAGCCATCAGTTCCGGTATGGTTTCGGCTCTTTCAATCTTTTCAGGAAGTTCCTTTTTCAACCAGTCAATCGCAGGTTTTACCTCTTTTTTATCATGCTTATAATAATGATATAACACATAACTGAGATTTTTCCCGATTCCTGTTACAATTGCTTTTGCAATTTGCATCCGCTGCTCTTCGTATGCACGAACCTGTCTAATCAGCAACCGTCCACTGTTATATTGATCCTTGGGATAAAAAGTCCCGGAATATCCGTTATAGTAATTAAAAAAATGAATAACAACATGATTTTGGCTCAAAAAATCCAAAAGTTTTGTATTTACTGTCACTTCATTCAGACAATAAATTTCTTTTGTATTCTCAACCGGAATATAAACATTTTGTCCATTTTTCCGAAAACAAAGTGAATTATCTTTCCGATATAATTCGCCCATTGACATAATATATTTTGTCGTCCCCATATTCTCCCCCTAAATATAACAATATTCATAATATGCGCACTTCTTACATTGTTTTCCATTGATTGGTGGCGGCACCTCTTTTTGCTGCACCAGCATTTCAATCTCGACAATATACTTTTCTAACTGTTCCTCTTCACTTTCTCCTAATTCTACAATCAAAGTTTTCTTGCTTTCCTTATTTTTCTCAATAAACTCCAATTTCCCTTTTCTGATAATCCCCTTTTCCTTTAACTTCTTCAAATAATATAAAAGCTGCCATTTACTTGCTTCCGGGTCAGCATCCGATTTTTTGATTTCTGTCAAATATTCTTTTGTCAGTCTGTCCAGGCGAATATTTTCCAGCTGAATTTCCGTATTTTCATTCTGCGCTTTTTCTTCATGAAGTGCTTTTCCGATCTGAACCTCTTCGCTGTTATCTTCCAGATTAAGACGATTTCCATGCAAATAGCATTGCCGTTTACAATGAAAATAATAATTCATCAATGTACCGTTTACTCGCATATATATTCCCCTTTCTATAAATCTATAAAGTACATATGGTCTCCTTCCAGCTTCTCACGGTCTATTTTCTCATCCTGAAAATATTGCTCTCCATCATAAACGCAGTATAATTCTCCTATCATCTCATTATAAGGAATCTGAATATTCCGTTTAATCTGATACCGGAACAGATTCAGATCACTCTGGCATTCCGATAACTTTACTTTTTTCTCCGAATAATCCATTTGATAATCAGAAAGCAACTCTTTATAATGCTCCCAGATTTTCCTGCCATCTTTTTCCGTTCCATCTTCCATCACCAGTTTCCGGCACAAAATAATATCTACATGCCAGCAGTCTTCCTCGATCAGTTCCATTCGCTTTTGTATTTTGAGAAAGTCCAGTTTTTTTAGGGATTCTGAAAAGAAATATTCCAAACCATCTTCCGATGTTTTACGATTTTTCATTTCTTTCAAATAATGCATCACCTGTTCATAATAAGTTTGAAATCGCTTTTCTTTTAATACGGTCCGCATCTCTTCATTTCCCAGTGTAAGGGACTTTTCCATCCGATAATCGTCTCTGTAAATTTTCTCCGCCTGATCTAAGTTGAAAAAATACACAATTCCAGGAATTCCGTTTTTGATTCCAGATCTTGCAATTCTTCCAAGAAACTGCTCTTCGCTGTCCAGTTTCGAAATATCCTTATATCCGATATCCATATCAATATCAACGCCGGCTTCAACTATCTGTGTAGAAATCAAAATTACCTTTTTCCATACATTTTCCCGAATTGGTTTCAAAACCGATTCTCTTTCATAAATCGAATCATCTCCCGTCAACAATTTTAACTGCCATTCTGATTGTTCTCCCAGAGCCTCTTTCATTCTATGAAAAAAATCATAAGCTGTCTGTTTTTTGATAAATGTGATCAGTATTTTAGCCCCGCTCTTCTCCCTTAACTGCATATTTTCCAAAACATGCCGCCGCAGCCGATCCAACGTAATTTCTTCCTGCAGCAGTTCATAATTACAGATTACTCTGTTCGCAAATGTCGGGTGAAGCGTATATTTTTCAGGATTACGAATCAGTTTCACTACGTTACATTTTCCATCCACTAGCTGAGATAAATCCGGAAGCGTCGCAGACATAATAATAATTTTCATATTCATCAGCTCTGCACAGCTGTTTAAAAATATCATAATTTCTGTCCATATCGCATTCCGGTAACTCTGTATTTCATCCAGTACAACGACGCTGTTCAATAACTGAAAAAAACTCATAATATCTTCTTTTCCAGTTCCGAAAAGTGTACGAAAAAAGGTAACATGGCTGGAAAGAATGAACGGATAATTTAGAAACTGACGATCCAGAAGCGCTTCTTTATAATATTTTTCCGGATCTTCTTCTACGTTTCCCCTTCCTCTGATCGGCGTCAGCGAGTTCACAACTGCAATATCATTTATCGCCTCTGTTTTTCCAAAAATAGTTTCGAGCGTATGTCTGTTTTGTTCCGCCAGCGTATTAAAAGGATAGATTTCGAATACTTTATCCGCATGCTCCAAAAATTTCAGACTCAGATTCAATGCCAGATTGCTTTTTCCGCTTCCAGTCGGCGCCTCTACAAAATAAATACAGTCTTCTTCTGCAGCCTTCAGATTTTCTTCTGCTTCCAAAAAGAGCTCATTTCTGAGGATATTGATCTTCTCTTTACCATCCCATTTCTTTCTCGGATAACTTTCTTTTCCATACTTCCGAATCGATTCCATCAGATGCGAACGCTCATAAATCTCCCTGAATTTGGAAGCGTCAGCCTTTCCAAAACAATCCATCTCAAATCCACTGTTAAATTCTGTCGTCGCATAGTAGTCACAGGCTACCAGAATCGAATATTCCAAACGGATAAAAAAATAGTGTATAATATCGTTTTCTGTTCTCCCAAACGCTTTTCTGCACATAAAGTATTGATTTATACTTTTCGCTATCGGGATCTCGTAAAAATAACGCAATTGGGAAAATCCCGGAACCGGTTCTTCTTTCCACTTTCTCAGCAGTTCCTCTGCTTTCAACTGAAAGTTTTTCAGATATGCTTCCATAGATTCGAAATTGCTGTGATGTTTTGCGATTACATAAGACAGTTCCCAAGCAAGTGTAATCAACGCTTTCTTCTGCTCTTTTTCCACTTTATTGGAACCGTTTTTAATTTCATATAAATAAAAATCCAGATACAAAAACGCGGATAAAAAAGAATGACTGCTGTCGTCTCCCCAATATTTGGTCGGTATCGTGTTTGGATTCCCCATCTTATTCTTTTGAAAAGCCGGTGTTCCTTTCCCCAAATCATGAAATAAAATCACAGCATCTATCATTTCTTTTACAAGTTTTCCTGCAAAATCATCTTTGTCAAGGCCTAACTTAGTTAAAAAATTTTCTTCTATCTTCAGCAGCTTTCTTTCCTGACTTATCCTGATCCGATACTTCTCACAGCGCGCGATATGTTCCTGTAATAATTCTCTTTTCCCGGAAACAGGATCTCTGTGTGCATAAACCTCCCAATCTCCGTGAAAAATTACACTTAAATTCATCTTTTCTGCTCATTTCTGCGCACGCTTTTTGTGCATATCGAGTTTGTGTCAAGTGCGCGCAGACACAAATCTCGCGATCGAAAAATTTTATTTTTCAATCTTTCCCCTCTTTAGGAAATAAGGCTGCAGTAAAAATTTTTCTTTTTTCCTGCAGCCTTATTTTCAGTAAAATATGATATTTTTCCCCTGTACCTGAAAGACTGTTTGTTTCGCTTCTTCTACAATTTCATCTGAAAAAGCAAACTTCCGATACTCGTATTGATTCGTTTCTTCTTTCAGCCCTACAGGAAGTGTTTCCCGGTATTTAAAACTGTACGCCTCCAACTCATCCATCAGAAAACTCTCCTCCGGAAATAAGCTGTCGATCCGCTGACCTGCAGGATCTGTTGTTTCCACTTCCACTCTTTCAACCTCCAGAATGTCAGCAGAATGATCATTTTTTCCCAGATAAGGAATATAAATGCTCTGCTTTTTTTCCAGCATTTCGGCCAGTTTTTCGCTTTCTTCACAGTCGAGCAAAACATAAATCAGCCACTCCGGTTTTTCCAGCCACTGCTCCTGAACAATCAGGTTCCCGCCCTGTTCAAGGGAGCCAATCGAATTGTTGAACGTCTGCACTTTTTTCAGAAAAATCCCATTTTTTACACATGGAATTACTGACACCTTTAACGCTTGCAACCGCTCATAAAATTCCGGAAATCGATCCTCTTTCTGCATCTGCTGATAGCCGTCATACCCCAATATCGCTCCAAATATACCGAGCAATGCAACTTTATGAATCTGAGCATAAGTAAAATAATAATAACTGTTTACTGCCGGTATTTTAAAAAAAGCATGTTTCCCTTTCAGCCGGAATTTCAGTGCCTGCATCAAACCACCTCTTTTCCGGTAACTATATGAAAGAGCTGACTCTGTTCCGGGATTCCCTCCAGTTTGGTTGTTGCAGGATTATAATAAATTTCAATTTTTTGAATTTTGTCCATAACGTCTCTCAGGATTTTTTCACACTCTGAAAGATTGATTTTATTTTTATCCTCTTCTTTTTCGAATTTGATATATTCTGTTAAATTGGGCAGATATAGGGTTTTGTCCGTTTCAACAAATAAACCAAATTCATTTTCACATCCCTCTTTCGCGTTCGTGGAATAAGCCGTCGCTGCAGTCAGTGCGGTCTGCTTAAACAACGTATAATCCTCCTCCGAATAGCCTGTAGTTGCGCCCAGTTCTTCATATCCCCGATATGCCAGCGGATTGATCACAAACGGATAAAAATAATGCGCTTCCTCACAGCAGATCTTCGTTCCGATCGTAGAATTTTTCTTTTCTTCCTCTGTTTTTGAAGCGGTTCGAAACGGAGATAAGATCGGCTGTTCTACAATTCTTGCATCCTCATAAACATTCATTCCCTGCCCAAACTGAACTGCTCCGGTAATAGAAATATTGTTATCTGCTTCTGCAAATGTCGCGCCAAAATTTTTGACATCGACTGCTTGAAATAACTTTTGCAATACTTCCGGCGTTTTCTCATTTTTCAGATCTTTTACCTGAAAAATATATTCATATCGTTCTTTTAATGTTCTCGGAAGCAGCTCCTGCTTCTTTCCATCCAGTTTCATGGATTTTATATACAAAACCGGATATCCCTGTTCTTCCCACATCTTTTTCATCGGATACTTAAACGCTTTATCGCTCCCGAAAATCTCATTTCCTGCTGTCCGTTTCGGATATCCGGAAAAATCTGCATTCCAGTTCGCCATCAATGCTGCAACACCCAATACACCATAAACTCTTTTCTTCATTTCTTTTCTCCCCCGTTTTCCTGCGCAACTGCTTTTTCACTCTTCTCATAAATCAGACTGGAATCCATAAATCCAGCCACCACCATTTCCTGATGGATCACAAACTTGTCCGTCACTCCCATAATATGCCCAATCAGCTGAACTGCCTTTCCATACTTTGGATCAAAACGTTCCACCTTGTAATTGTACTTTCGGAAAAGATCATACAATCTCGATTTTACAATGTCCGACGTTTTCACTTCCAAAATACTATTGAGCCACGAACACGGCTTCGAATTTCCCTGCGATAAATCCAGCAGATATGCCGCCATCTGCCCTGCCGCATAACAAAATTCGTCCTTTGAAGAAAAATCCCATTCTTCTTTTGTTGTTAAATGTTGTTTCAATTCTTTCCTGACCTGATTCATACGTTCTTCCATCCCCCTGTCTTCATGAAAATAATCCAAAAGCGACCATCTGACATTCAGTTGTCTTTTTACAGTTTTTCTAACATTCTCACTATTTTGCTGAAGCGCATTTCGAATCAACTGCCATGTCATCCGCTCCAAAAACGTTTCCACACCATTTGTTTGTCCTAACCAGAACCAGGCGAATAACCATCGTCTGTTTTCCAGAAAAATCTGTTCGATTCCGATGTGCCCCATGTCTAAATCTTTGGCAGCGGTAAAAAAATTTACAGTCATTCTTCCCTGAAAAAAACTTTGATCTATAATTCCACGAATTTCCCATAATCTGGTATAACTTTTTTCATAGCGGCTCAGTCCTTTTTCTTCATCAGTCGCCACATGAACTAAATTTTTCAATTGAAATATCCGTTCAAGCTCCGGTTCATAATTGCAGACAATGTCCCAATCATGTATTTCCACTTCTTTCCCTTTTTTCAGTCTCAGGTAATATCCTCCCGAAACTGCCGGAGGCTCTTCTGTATTTCTGAACGCTTTTATTCTGATCGCATCATCCGGACAAACATAAACATTTACCTTATCTTTTGCTGCAAAACCGGACAAATAATCAAACAACTGCATCTGCAACAACGTCTCATCCTGATCCAAAAGATACGGTACTGTTACTTTTCTGGAATAATGATGCAGATATGGTTTTTTGGAATTCATCCCCATATTGTTATTGGGAAGTCCCAGAATTTTTCCATCCTGCTTTCTGTTAAAATCATTGCTGTTATACAGATTGGGAAGCAGATATCGAAGCCCTTCCTGTTGATAAACAGCTCTCGTTTTATCTTCATTTTCCCAGACAAAAAACAACTTACAGTAATCTTTTTTAGAAAAATCAATCCCGCCAAAAACCTGTCTTTCCAACACAATTTTCCGGATTCTTTCCAACAATTCTGAATCGACTTCCCCCAGTCTTACTTTTACGCTTCCATACAATTCCCGCGTTTTTCCCTTTTTATATTTTTTCTCCGGACTTTTCAAAACATCAAAATATCCGTTTATCACCTCGTCCGTCAGTTTTTCTCCTGAAATACTGTCTTTTTTTACAAAAAAGGATAAATACTGATTGGAATGGATCACCTTTTTGGAATCCACTGGCTTATTCATATCGATCAGTTTGCTCCAATAATCCAGATAACAGATCAGATCATAATACTTCGTCTCACTGCCTGCGATTTTTCCCTCTTTCCGATCGTATTGAATCTCCAGCGTATCCCCAATCCAATACCCACTTTCCGTCAGAAAAAGAAGTCTGTATGTTCCATTTTTCGGCAGATATTCATCCAGAATCAACCGCTCCCCTTTTTCTTCCAACATCGCCTGAAAAGACTCCCGAAGTTCTTCCAGCATCCTTCTCCCCCTTTACAGATATCTGTAATTCATAAAACCACTTCCACGGCTGCATCGTTCTCCCGCTCCCGTCCCCAACGCCATATACAAAAGCTGCTGACTTCTCGGGTCCTGTGTTGCCGTCAGACTGATTTTATCGCCCAACAATGTAATTCCTTTATACGGGACTTTTACCGGCTTCGTGTTTGAAAACTCCAGCATCTGATATAGCTCAAAATCCTCGTCCAGTTTTTCCCCCGTCAGGCTGTAATACTTTTTCAGCAAATTCTCTTTCAGCTGTCTTTCAAACGCATCTACGGAATGATTCCACCGCCAGTATTCCCCTTCTGTCCGTATAATCACCGGCGTCAAACTGTAGATCCTTTCTAACATTTTCTGGACAACTACACGGATCTCACCGTTTAAAATATGCAGTTTATCCGTCCTGCTTCCCGGAAGCTGATTCAAAAAATACTCCGCCAACTCCGGTTTCACCGTCCTGATCCGTATCGTGTAAAGCTTTCCCGGCAGATAACTTTTATCCGGTTCCGGCTGATACGGTCGATCGAACACATAGAACTTAAATTCCTGCTTTTCATGGAAAACCGCATATTTCTCAGTTTTGCACAGCGCCCGATCGATTACCTGAGCAATCATTTCGGAACTCTTTTCATATGCAGTCTTTTCAAAAAACTGCATTTTGAATGCCAATTCAAATACCAGCATCGCATTCCCCCCATTTCATTTTTAAATCCGGATTTTACACCTTGTGTTTGTGTTCAATTTAAACATTGAAATTAAACTTTATTTACATTTCAAAACCACTCTAACAATGCAATTCTGCAATCACCTGGTTTTTATTCATCATTTTTATACCATAATTATAATTCTTCTTTTTTTGTTGTCAATACTTTTATACTTTTTTTACTGATATAAATACAAAGTTTCCAATTAAACAGGGTATCATCAATCGAATGGATTGTCATTGAACTGATAGTTTAAAATCAAGAAGGTCACCGCATCCATCCAATTCAGCTTTTTACCCAATTCAGCTTTTTAGCTTTTTAGGTTGCTTCTATTTTCGTTTTATATATATTTTTTGTAAATTTATTTTCTAATATTTAATATAAAACTTGATATTCGTTTTTTTATAGGATAGACTATATAAGATAAAGATATTACAAAGAAAGTGGGGGTCCTATTATGTTATGTCAGTTTACGTTCCAAAATTTTAAATCCTATAAATCTGAAACCACTCTCGATTTTCAGGCTACTGCCCTTCCAGAATTCAAAGATACCCTGATTACCGAAGCGCCCGCATCCGATCTTCTCCCTGTCAGTGTCGTGTATGGTCCAAACGGCGGTGGAAAATCAAATTTACTTCAGGCACTCTCATGTCTCATCTTTACCGTTGTAAATCCGGTAAAGGAATTAGGAAAAAACAGACAAGATCTTATTCTTCAACAAGAGGTTGCCTCTTTCCCATTTCTTTTTGACGAAACCTCTCGATATGAGCCCACAGAATTCCGCATCTTCTTTCGAATTGATAAAAACGAATACTGTTACTATCTTTCTCTGAAAAAAGACGAAGTTATATTTGAATCTCTTTACCGTAAAGCTATTACAGGGAAAAAAGCTGCTAAAATTTTTGAACGGGATACAAATGAGATTTCTCTTGGATACACAATTGCCAGAAAAAGTATCAACACCAATGTTAACCCTAAAATGCCGTATCTTTCTTTCCTGGCTATCAATTATGATATTTCCGTCATCACTGAAGTCATGACCTGGTTTGAAAGCTGCATTATTCGCAGCTATGCAAATCCCATGGTCGAACGCCAGCTTATGCTTTCCAACAACACTTCATATAAAAAAGCATTTATTCATGCGCTCAATGATATGAATATCGATATCACCGATTATCGCTACGACGAGGATAACCATCAGCTATTCATGAAACGAATTTTGGATGCTCATGAGTACGAACTTCCTTTTTCGCAGGAATCGGATGGAACAAAAAAACTTATTTCTGCTCTTCCGGTCCTTTTGCTTGCGCTTCAGGAAGGTCGCCTGGTAATTATCGATGAATTGGATGCCAAACTTCATCCAAAACTTTTACGCTATGTAATTTCCTTGTTTAAAAATAAGGAAATCAATAAATACGGTGCCCAGATTTTATTCACATCCCATGATATGTATACCTTAAAAAATACGGTCTTTCGACGTGATGAAATCTGGTTCGCGGCTGAAACGCCCTCACATGAAAGCGAAATCTATTCCCTTCACGAAATTCGCGGAGAAGATAACGATCGAATAAAAAATACGGCCGCTTATGATAAACAATACCTCGAGGGGCGCTATGGAGCAGATCCTTATCTCTCCAATATGCTTGGAGGTGATTTTTCATGAGTCTGAAACCGCCGAAAAAGAGTGATCTCGATAAAAACTGGATGAAAGCCCGTCAAGACAGGCCAAAGAAAATCCAACCAGAATATCATTTAATTGTTACCGAAGGAACCGAGACGGAACCTGCATATTTTGGCGCAATAAGAGATATCATTAACAGTTCCTATCCCGACAAAATACAACTTAACATTCATGGTATCGGGAATAATACATTAACATTGTTTCAAAAAGCTAAGCAGCTCTCAGACGCATCTGCCAATGGCTACCGACATGTCTGGATCGTTTATGATACAGATGATTTTCCAGCTGAACACATTAACAAAACTGCCCAGCTTTGTGTATCCGAATCAACAGACGATACTACTTACCATGCCATCTGGTCTAACCAATGCATTGAATTATGGTTTCTTCTTCACTTCAGTTTTCTGCAAGCTGACCTGCACAGAAGCTCCTACTGGCCTAAATTAACTGAAATCCTTTCTTTCCAAGGGCTTGGAAGCTATGAAAAAAATCGAATGGACATGTATCAAATTTTATATCCATACCTGGATACTGCCATTACAAATGCTGAAAAACTTGAAAAAATCAATACCGGAAAATTTCCTTCGGATGCCGCCCCCGGAACTCAAGTTCATATCCTGTTAAAAAAACTAAAGTCATATCTTTAATCAGTTGCCTTCCGTCCTCAAAATTCTCGTTCTTTCACAACAGACCGCCCCTCCCGCAGCAATTTTCCCATTACTGCAGAAGGGGCGGTCTGTTCTGTTTCTTTTTATTCATGACAATAGAATGCTCGCAGAGCGTGCATTCTATTGTTTGATATACGGCATTTCCGTCATACGCAGGTTCGTGCATCCGTAGGGCTGCAGCAGCACGTCTTTTGCCTCCCCAAGCGCTTTTCTTTCTATCGGGGAAATAGCGCAAATACCGCCTTTTTCTTCCCACGGAACCGGAACCATCTTCGCTTTGATCCTGATAGGTGGGTTCTCAATAGAAAACGGAGTGTCTGTGACAGGCTCGAACATCACTTCAAACTCTTCACTGTAAAAGCCATAATTCCACTCAGAATCCGGGAACATCTCATAATCGCAGTACGGGAACCTGCGCTCTACGCCGTCCCTCACATATTCGATACGGTTCACCTTTGCCTTTACCGGCAGGGAGAATAGGAGCGGTCCTCGAACCAGCACCTTTGCGTCGTAAGGGCGGTCCTGTAAAATAGCTTCAAAGGTCAGCTCCACCGTAACGCATGTTACGCCGTCAACCAAAATGTTCTGCTCGAAATAAGTGCCGGGGCAGGCTTCTTTTCCGTTGACTGTCGCTTTCTTTGCAAAGCCGGGAATACGGATCTGCAGACAGATTTCGGCAGGCTTCTCCGAGCTCAGTTCAATCACTGCATTGTCACGGAACGGGTACATAGAAACAATATGTACCTGAACAGTTCCGTTGGGTGTTTCCACCTGTGCACAGCAGGGCACAAGGCTCTGTACAACCGGACCGCGTTCATTTTTCATCACTGCGGAAATTGCAAATTTTGGCCATGCCTGATTGAAGTTTGCGGTACAGCAGCCAAAGTGAGGCTCCAGCCCGAACATGTTCGCTTCGTTATTATTGGAATTATACGGATTCTCTGCATCCGGGATTCGCGCTGCCGAAATCTGGTTTGTCATCTGAAGATACTGATGCGCCCACATATCCGGCGTCGTCGTTGCAGGCATGGAATTGAATGCCTCACGCTCCAGTAAATCCCCCCAGAAGGGATTTCCTCCAATAGAAAGCAGGGTTTCACAGGAATACATCATCTCCGCAACGCTGCAGCACTCGCTGCCCTGGATCGGCGCATCACCGGACAGGCACTCGTCACCGGTAAAATGTCCGGTCGCCATACTGTTGTATTTCATCACCTTTTGATACATGGAAAGAGCGAACTCATCCGGATCTTCCTCTGTCAGACAGGACATCAGTGCACGGCACTTAAATGCCATGGCGGTATTTACCACATGGTTTGTCTGCGTCCAGTATTTCTTCGAAGCAGGCTTTTGGAAATCAAAATAGGTATAAAGCTTTTCGTAATCGATACCATCTGCATCCAGCAGCTCCATCAGCTGCAAAAGCCAGGGCTCCGGTCTGCGCTCATACATCCACAAAATCGGGATCAGACATTCATACCAGCGTGCTGCCGACCAGTTAAACAGCGTATTTCTTGCAATATGAGGAAGAAGCTGCTTTAACGCGCGGTATACCGCTTCCTCAATCCTTTCATCCCCGCTGCAGTCCTGGTACAGCACCAGAACCTTACAGATCAAAAATGCCGCCCAGAGGTCGTAGCGGTCGCGCTCTTCCGGCTCACAGGGGCAGATCCAACCGTCTTCCTTCTGGGCTGCCAGAATCGCATCGATATATCTTTTTGCACGCTTTTTCAGATCTTCATCGTCCAGCAGATATGCCAGCGGGATAAAACCGTCCAGCCAGTACGGTACGCGCTCCCAGCCTTCCTTGTCTCCGCCGATCCATTTACTCTCCCGTATATCCGGCCATACCAGATCCAGATGTCCGCTCAGCCCCTCCGCCTGAATTTCCAGCTGCCGCAAAAGCCAGCCCTCCGGTTTGATCTGCTGCGCAGTAAGCGCACGATATTTTGCACCTCTCATTTTCTTTTCCTCCCTTTGTATTCTTTTCTTTTTCCTCCGTTATGCTATACTGTCAGTAGAATTCTACCCCCTAACTAGCATGCGCCGTTTTTGTATTTTTGAATTGGCAGGCTGCCTGCGCAATCTTTCGCTTCGGAGGATTTCCTTGATGAATACGGATTACATTTTTCTAAATCCTGCTCCCATGCCTTATCTGACTGACTGCGACTATAAAAAATTTGAACCGAACGAATATCACATCTCCCGAATCGTGGACTTTTTCGTTCTGATTTTTATGCTCCGGGGCAGTCTGCATTTTATCGAAGACGACGTTTCAGTCAGTGTCCAGGAAGGCGAGTGATATATTCAACGTAAAAATCTGCTGCAGAGCGCGGATCGTCCCAGCCCCGGTGCAGAGTATTATTACTTCCATTTCAAGGCGGATTATACGCAGGATCTGCTCCATCGAATCAAGCTGCCGATCCGCGGAACCTTTTCTGCCTCGCTGCTGCTTCCTTCTTTCAAAAAACTCTGCAGCCTGTTTCACCAGGCGCCGCAGAACCCTTTTGAAATCCAGAGTGAATTTCTGAGCCTTTCCAACGCGCTGTATGAACAAGAACACGCTTATACGTCCCTGACATCCTCAGTCATGCATTTTCTGACCGAGCATGCATCGGAATCCGTCACCGCGCAGACGCTGACAGAACAGTTCCATTATTCCGCCGCCTACATCAATCGACGGCTGAAAGCGGAAATCGGCGTTACCGCCCATACCTATCTGACGATCACTCGACTGCAAAAAGCTTCCCGTCTTCTGGTGCTCACGGAGCGCCCGATCCAGGAAATTGCACAGGACTGCGGATACAGCGACCCATCCCTGTTTTACAAGGCATTTACCCAGTATAACGGTCAAAATCCGTCCCAGTATCGGAAAGAACATCGCTTCCGCAATTAAAATGCAGCTGCAGGATTTATGCTTTTATTATATAAGATTCCTCTTCATTTCCAAAGTTCAAAATCAGCCTTATACATTGCAAAATTGAAACATGCACAACAATAGTGTTCCGAAAAACAAAAACAGACGGACTGCATCGCTATATTTCTATAGCTGTGCAATTCGCCTGCTTTCCATTTTGTCTATAAAAAACGATACCGCTCTTTATTCGTAACTCTGTCCGCCCATTTCTGTGCCGCAGCTACTGCAGTCCGCTTACTCCTGTGCCGCTGCCGCGCTGTCCAGATCCTTCTGTGCAAGCTCCAGATCCCTGCGGATGGAGAGATGCTGAGGACAGACTTTTTCACACTTGCCGCACTTCACGCAGCATTTCGCCTTTTCTTCGTCCTTCAAATCCTTTTCCCATGCCTTTTTTACATGGTCGTAGGTTCCGTAAATGTGGTATTTGTTCCACAGTGCGAAGTTCTGCGGAATGTTTACGCCAGCCGGGCACGGCATACAATACCGACAGCCGGTACAGCCATTCTGTACTCTGCTCTGCAGATCTGATACGATTTCAGAAATCATCTTTTCTTCTGCTTCATCCAGCGGCTTAAAGTTCGAGAAGGTCTTCAGGTTATCCTCAACCTGCTCTTCATTCGACATACCGCTCAGGATCACCTTTGCATTGGAATGGCTGCCAACCCAGCGAAATGCCCAGGATGCGATGCTGGCATCTTTATCCATCGCTTTGAACTTTGCATTGATATCATCAGAGAAGTTTGCAAGGCTGCCGCCCTTTACAGGCTCCATGATCACCAGCGGAATTCCAAGCTCTTCTGCCAAAGCGTAGCCTTTATCCCCTGCCTGCTCCTCGGTGTCCATGTAGTTATACTGAATCTGGCAGAAATCCCAGTCACGGCCGCGCAGCACTTCTTCAAATGCCTCGTAGGTATCGTGGAAGGAAAAGCCCAGATAACGGATTTTGCCCTCTGCCTTTAACTGCTCGCAGAACTCCACAATTCCGAGTTCTTTCACTTTATCCCATCTCTCTTTGCTCATTGCGTGCATCAGATAAAAATCGATATGATCTGTGCGCAGACGCTCCAGCTGTTCTGCAAAAATGCGTTTTGCATCGTCTACACTCTCAATTGCCCAGACAGGCAGCTTTGTTGCCAGATAAAAGGAATTGCGGTCATATTTCTGCAGCACTTTACCAACAAACGGTTCACTGTAACCATTATGGTACGGATACGCGGTGTCGATGTAATTGACGCCTGCCGCGATGGCACGATCCAAAAGCTTCTCTGCTCTCGGCTCATCAATTTTGCCGTCCGGTGTGGCCGGAAAACGCATACAGCCAAAGCCAAGCAGTGATGTTTCGATTCCGAGCTTTCCAAATTTTCTTTTTTCCATGTCTGTTCTCCTTTTCGTTATGAAATGATTGGACTGTCCGTATTCTCCGGCTCTGACATATCTTTTTCCATCTTCTCCGGTTCTTTTAATTTGCCGATCTCATTATGGCTCTCGAAGCTCTTTTCGATCTCCTGCAGCTGGTTTGCGTAGCCTAACAGCTCTGTTGTCAGCTCCTCCTTATCCGCCCGTTCTTTTTTATAAGAAATGCGGTGTTCCATACTTGCCCAGAAATCCATCGATAATGTCCGCAGCTGTACTTCTACCGGGAAATACTCCATCCCATCCATACAATAGACCGGAACGCCGACAATCAGATGATAGCTGCGATATCCATTTGGTTTCGGCGCTTTGATGTAGTCCTGTTCGCGGATCACGATCAGGTCAGCCTGCCGCTTTAAGCTTTTGGCAAGGTTATAAATATCGTCCACAAAGTAACAAATAATACGGACACCGGCGATATCCTGCAGATAGTCCTTAGCGTTGTCTACGGTCGGTTCTTTTCCGCGCCGGATCAACTTTTCTTCCAGACTCTTTTTCTTCTTGATCCGGTTCTGGATGTAATGAATCGGACGGCTGTCTGACTTACCGTAAAGGTTGTGGTTAAGCACATCCAGCCGGGTCAGGAGCATCTGCATCGCATCCGCATAAGGCCTCACAAAATTGTAGTATTCTTCGTCGTTCATAAAACTCCTCATTTCTGAGTGATCTGTTTTTCTGCGTTTCACAATCATCAGTATACAACAATTTTGTCAAAAAATCATGGATTTCAGAAAAGTATTTGTTAAATTTTTATAACGTCAGGCGCATCTGATACCAAACGACATTTCCGTGTACCGATTTTGAAACGCCCTCGTTAACAAAACCAAATTCCCCATAATAATGGAGCAGTTTGTCCTTACAGGTCAGGACGAGCCCTTTGCGCCCTTCTTTTTTTGCCTGCTCAATGGCACAGCGAATCAACTGACCCGCGTAGCCTTTTTTGCGGCATTCGGGAATCGTATTGACGCCAAAAATCATCTGCCACGCACCGTTTTCGTCATGCAGCGCTGCATTTTCATACATTTCATCCGCCAAATCCGGCGTATCCGTTACCATACCGTCCACAAAGGACACCAGCTTGCCATTTTCAAACAGCAGCCAGAAATGATTGCCATATGCCGCGATCCGCTCTGCTAATTCTTTCTTCGAGGCCGCCTCTGCCGCCGGGAAGCATTCCGCCTCCACCGCTGCAACACAGTCCAGATCAGACGACGTGGCCGTCCTGATATTCTGATTTGTTTCCATAAAAATCTCCATTCCGCAGGCGCTTTGCGCCGAAGGAATCGCGGGGCGAACGTCCAGTTCGGCTCTGCGATCATAGCTACTTTGTGACGCCTGCGGCACAAACAATAGAATGCACGCTCTGCGAGCATTCTATTGTCATGAATAGCTATGTGAAAAATAAGCGCCCACGGTTTCCTTACAGAATGTATTTTCTCAACGCGCCGGTGAACTCTGCGATTCTCTGCTCCGCCAGTTCCTTCACCGTCACATTTTTCATGCTTTCGACATAGCCCTGCTCCTGCCGATACAGCCATCTGGCGTCCTCCGAGCGGATTAAGCCGTAGTGGTTTGCTGCAATCCAGTCCTCATAGCTGATCGGCAGCTCATAGCCGAGCTTTTCTTCCAGAAGCTTCGGAAAATCGATCTGGTCTGCGCGTTCCCGGATACCCTCCCAGAATTCCAGCACCTCTTCCACGTGCTCGTGGATCTCATAGCGTCTTGCGCCGCCGTCATAAATGATGCACTTTTCAAACAGCGGGCTGCACATGGACAGCGTCTCCCGGCGAAATTCCGGCGCAACGATGCCGCCCTTCCAGTAAAAGTCCACATCCGGCAGATTGATGCCGGAAACGCCTTTGTCCTGGTAGGTTGCAAAAATTCCTTCATAATATACCGTAATAAAGCCTTCAAATTCCGGCCAGAACTCGCGGATATCGCGGGTCAGGTCTTCTAAAATATCGATTCCCTTTGTACCGCCGATTGTAAAGATGATGATGTTGCGCAGCTTTGCGCCGTGCTCGCGGTAAAAATCTGTCACATAGCGCAGGCAGTGGATCAGCGTCTCGCCGCTTGCGATGATATCACCGATCATCAGCGTGCTGTCCGGCACCATCGTCAGCTTGCTGTATTTGATTTCCAATCCGGCGATTTCTTCGTTTTCAAACACGCGCTCACTGGATAAAAAGCTGATGTCATGCACACGGATATGCTCCCGGTAGCAGCTTTCTTCCAACGGATAGTTCAACGCACCCCTAAGAATGGAGAGGATATTTGCCGTCGTCACTTTTTTCTGCTCCTTCAGATAATACAGCATCTGGGAGGTAGAAGAAATCAGGCAGTTATAGACCTCATAGCCTACGATTTCCGGCGTGTTGAGCAGTTTTCTCGTCTCCGCCTCCGAAATAATATAGTATTCATTCAAAAAATCAGCTCCGGTCAGCCGATAACAGGCTACGCCCTGTTCATTAAATTCCGGTGCAATTTTTACATCTTTCCAGTTATTCATCGGTTCTTCCTCTTCTACATGTATTTGAAACAGTCACGGACATTTCTTTCTTTGAATATATTAACGGGATTCCCATATACCGTCAAGGCAATTGGACGGATTCCTTTGAAAAACGACAACACAAAACGGCAGCCAGGATAGGAGGGCTGCCGTTTTGTGTTTATATGAGGGGGGAGATAGTGAGTCATTCATCTATCCGTAAAATAGAATACCGAATAAATGTGTCCTCGTTATGTCCAGTTCCTAAAAATGTCCTAAAATTTATAAAGGAAAAATAAAATCCGGATGATGAAATTCTTAAGGTTGCAAAAAAACTAAATTTCAACCATTTCCCGAATCGTTCCATCCAATTCTTTCCAGACCGCCTGATTTATTTCCAGAATCATATATCCGCGCCAGCTGTCCTGCTTTGGCAACGACACCGATCCCGGATTCATGCAGCGAATCCCGTTTTTTACCTCATTCATCGGCACATGCGTGTGCCCTTGCAAAAACAGATCGCCCTCCCGAAGCGGCGGCAATTGCTCTGCCGATGTCAAATGCCCATGTGTGGCATACACCAGTTTCGTTCCAAGATCGAGCATACAGTAATCCGCCAGAATCGGGAATTCCAACACCATCTGATCCACTTCCGCATCGCAGTTTCCGCGGACGCACAAAATGTTCTTCTTTTTCGCATTGAGCATGGTGATCACCACCTTCGGGGCATATTCCTCCGGCAGATCGTTGCGCGGACCATGATACAAAAGATCTCCCAGCAAAAGCAGCCGATCTGCCTCTTCCCGTTCATATGCGTCAAGCAGCTCCCTGCAATACTTTGCAGAACCGTGTATATCTGATGCAACCATCCATTTCATCTTTCAGATTCCTCATTTCGTAAAAATTCAAATGCGAGCCGCGCTCAGCCCTCGAACAGCCCGGTCGTATCCAGACTGATATCGCAGGTTTTTTCCACGCCGGCTTTCCAGAAATAACGCTCTTCCAACGGAATCCAGATCCGTTCAAACATTTCCTCCCGCTCTTCTCCGTTTCTTTTCCGAATCCGTTCCAGCTGTTCCTGTCGGTCAACCGTCAGAAAAATGCGCAGGTCATAGCTTCTGCGCAGCCTTGGATGACAGGCATAGGAACCCTCAATGATCGTCACCTTTTTCGGAGAAACTATTACCTCGGGCAAAAAGCAGACCGCGTGCGCGTCATAGGGGCGATAGGAGAATGCCTCTCCTGTGAGCATTGGCTGCAGCACCTTTGTTTCAAACCGCTCATAGTCCACATTTCCACCAGGCTCCCGCAGGCGCTTGGTCGTGCGCTGATGGGGCTGAAGATAAAAATCATCCATGTGGATCACGTTGCAGTCCAGCTGCTTTTGCAGATCTTTTGCCAGTGTACTTTTTCCGGAAGCACAGCGTCCGTCGATCGCCACAAGCAGCGGCTTGTCCTGCCTCACCTGCTGCCGCAGTTTTTCTTCCAGCAGCACCATTACCGTCGTTATAGGGGTAGTTGTTCTGGTTTCCATAGGTCTCCTCGTTTCCGGGTCATCGTTGAAATCACAATTGAAATTACGTTTCCCTTTTGATTGTATCACAAACAGAATCTCTCACGCAATCTGAATCGCGATCTTAATCACGCCGTACCTGCTGCAATCGTGCCCCACCGTTCTTTATTATGCAAAAAATTGAAAACCTAGGACCACGATCCCCAAAACGACTAAAATCACACCGGTCGCACGGTTTAAGGTCTTCGGCGTTGCCTTGTTGGCAAAAACAGCCGCAATCCGTGCCCACAGCAGCGTAAATACCATACACAGGATCAGCACCGTCCAGTCAGGCGCACCGCCGATGGCGAAATGCGAAACCGATCCGGTAAATGCCGTAAACGCCATGATAAATACGCTGGTTCCAACTGCAGTTTTTAATTCATAACCCAGCACGGAGGTCAGAATCAACAGCATCATCATGCCGCCGCCAGCGCCGACAAAGCCGCAGATAAAGCCGATCAGCAGCCCGCAGACGATCGATTGTACCGCACGTTTTTTCGCAGAAACGCCCTGCATTGCCTCCTTGGTTGTCATAACCGGGCGTACAATGAATTTAATTCCGAGCAAAAGCGTCATAAACACAGAAAAGCTGCCCATCGTCCGGGAAGGAACCAGACTGGAAACATAGCTGCCAACCACGGTAAATGTCAGCACGCTTACCATCATAATCAGTCCGTTTCGGATATCCAGATTTTTATTTTTTCCATAGGTATAAGCGGAAACCGCGCTCGCAAGCACGTCCGACGCCAGCGCGATGCCGACCGCCATATACGGATCCATCCCAAGAAACGTAATCAGAACCGGGCTGATGACCGCCGCTGCGCTCATCCCCGCAAAGCCGGTACCAAGCCCTGCGCCCATTCCCGCAAAAAATGTAACCAATATTGTGATCAGTAACTGCATCTTATCTTTCGTCTCCTTTTATAATCTGATCCAGATTTTTTTCCATCTGTGAAAAAGATATCTCCAGCTTTTTCTGGTCTTCGTCACTCAAGCCCATCATCAGCCGCTCTGTAAACTCCTGCTGCAGCTCTTTGCCCCGTTTCTGAATCGGCAGCGCCTTTTGCGTACAGATCAGCTCCGTTTTGCGGCGGTCCTTTTCCACCGCCTGCCGCTTAATATAGCCGTCCTGCACCAGCTTTTCCACATTTACCGAAACCAGGTTCGCCTTGAGGTTACGGATTTCCACAATATCGCGTGCCGTTTTATACTCCGGGTTGTTGTACAAAAACATCAGGATATCAAAGGCGGTCTGCGGCAGCTTCATTTCCTGGCACAGCGGTCTGCATACCGCCGCATAGGCAAGGGCCATTTTTCTGGCAAACTCGATTTTCAGATTCATCCGTCGACTCTCCTCCCTTAATTATTTCATTTTTGAACTATTCACTTTTGAAGTAATTATACTTCTTTTTCCAGAAACGTCAAGGGGGTTTTGGAAGAAAGGCGGAAAAAAGAACTGCCGGAAATCGTTTTCCGGCAGTTCCCGTTTTTCTTATGAAGTTTTCACCTGAAGTCTTTGCAAAGACCGGGCAGCGCTTATCCAGTCCTCACACTACCCTGAAATCCGCCCTCAGCGGCAGATCCCCGGCATTCGCCCCGGCGAGCACTGTGAAGTCGCCCGGTTCCACCACCCAGTGATAGGAAGCGTCCAACAGGCGCAGCTCATCAAATCCGAGCGTAAAGTGCAGCGTCTTTGTCTCTCCTGCTTCCAGCTCCACGCGCTGAAATCCTTTCAGTTCCATAATCGGGCGCACCACGGATGTATAATGGTCATCGACATAAATCTGTGCCACCGTTGCTCCGGCACGGCTGCCTGTGTTCGTTATGTCTAACAGTACCTCCAGAGATTCGTCCCCATGGATTTCGGAAGCGGACAGCCTCAGATTCTCAAAGGAAAATGTCGTGTAGGACAGCCCATATCCGAAGGGATACAGCGGGTTCCAGTCCATCTCAACGTATTTTCGCCCGCCTGCAGGTTTACGGGAATAGTGGCACGGGATCTGGCCTGCACTGCGCGGATAGCTCATTGTCAGATGTCCGGATGGATTCACATCCCCGAACAGAACCTGTGCCGTTGCCAGTCCACCCTTTTCCCCGTTAAAGCCTGCCTGTAGAATCGCAGGGATATGCTCCTGCTCCCAGGTACAGGAAACCGGACGTCCCGTATTCATGACCAGCACCACCGGGGTACCCGTTTCATACACTGCTTTCAGAAAATCCAGCTGCTTTCCGGGCAGGTTAAGCGTCGTCCGGTCAAAATTTTCTCCGGAGGTTTCTGTCGAATCCCCAAGTGCCACGATCGCCAAATCGCTTTCTTTTGCGAACCGGATCGCACGGTCGATGGTTTCTTCTCCGTGGTCGTAGCCGAAAATCACCCGCACGCCTCTCGCATCATTTCTAAATTCCACACGCACATCATATTTTCTGCCGCTCTCAAAGAAAAACGGAACCATCTGGCTTGCTTCCTTATCTTCTCCCCAGCCATCAATAACAAGTTCTCCGTCAATATACAGCCGCATACTGTCCGGACTGGATAACCCGATCCTTCCTTCAAAGCTCTTCGGGCTGCACATCGTTGCCGTCCAGCGGACGCAGAACTGTCTGGAATCTACTTTATCATCCGGAGCATGGTAGATCCAGTTGAAGTTGATCTGCGGATCGAGTCTCGTCAGAACCGGTTCTCCCGAAAAATCTGCACCGTTGAAATACTCCGCTGTAAAACCGTAATCGATCTCCGTGATACCCACCGCCGGACGCGGCTTTGCATTGAACCACCATCGCTCCAGCGGCTTGATCTCTGCACCCAGAATATTGCAGCCCTTGTCGTAGACAATTTCCGGATGTGAGGCATTGGCAGCTGTCTCTACATTCTCCGCCGGAACGCCCAGCACCTCCCGGATCCCCTCCAGCAGTGTTACTGCATGGTAATCCGGCTCCATACAATAATCGCCCATAACCGGAAGATTTGCGTTGGGTCCAAGCACCGCTATTTTCCGGATGCCCCTGGACAGCGGCAGCATATTATTTTCATTTTTTAACAGGACAACGGTTTTCTGTGCGATTTCCAATGCCTTGTCCTGATGCTCCTTGCAGTGTACCACCTTAGATTCCAGCGTTTCATCCACATAAGGATTTTCAAACAGTCCAAGCATGTCCTTCACACGCAGCACCCGGGCAGTCGAGGTATCCAGATCCTCCATCGTAATGCTGCCGTCTGCAAGCATTTCTTTCATCAGTCTCCGATATTCTTCGTGAGAATAATCCGCAAACTGCACGTCAACGCCGGCCTTGACCGCCTTTTGCAGTGCCTCCTTCGGCGTTGCTGCACTGTGATGCGCCGTATGCTGCATGATGATCGCCGTCATATCAGAGCGTACAAAGCCTGGCATTTTATAGGTTCCCCGCAGCACGTCTGTCAGAATTTCATGATCCGATACAACCGGAAAACCATCGATCGAATTGTACGAGCACATCGTATCCGTTGCACCCGCCTTTACAAATGCTTCCTCAAAGACCGGCATGCAATAGGAAAATACATCATGCCGTCCCATTGTAGTCGGTGCACAGTTTAATCCGCCGATCGGATTTCCGTAGCCGGTATAATGCTTCAGTTCTGACGCTACTGTATGGTCGGTTGCAAGATCCTCTCCCTGCAATCCCCGCACAACCGCGGCACCAAGCTTCGAGGAAAGATAGGTATCTTCTCCGTAGGTTTCCTCCGTCCGCCCCCACCTTGGGTCGCGGGCAAGATCCAGCACCGGAGCCAGAACCTCATGTATATTTTTCGCGCGGGTCTCTGCCGCAACCATCCGCCCCATATCCTCACACAGTGCCGGTTCAAATGCACCGGCAAGAGTCAGCTGCTGTGGAAAGATCGTTGCGTCACGGCGATGCAGCCCGTGCAGGGTCTCCTCATGGAACAAAAACGGAATTCCCAGACGTGTTTGTTCTTTTGCATATTTCTGCAGTGCATTATAAACTCTTGCATCTGCCCGCCGTTTTTCCAGTTTTTCCAGGCATTCCCTGCGCATCGGTTCTTCGATTTTTTCCCACTCGATCCCCATAATATTCGGATCCAGCTCATCCAGCTTTTCTTCCACTGTCATCTCTGACAATAGCTCTTTGATATGTCTCTCTATCGCTTCTTTGCTTTTCATTTGCACCTTCCTCCAGACTGCAGTCCGCTATACAACAAAAAGAGCCTTTGAAGGCGTTCTTATCCCAAGAACATTTTCAAAGGCCTTTTGTTCATGACAATAGAATGCTCGCAGAGCGTGCATTCTATTGTTTGTGCTTAAATCATCATATTTCTGAAATACCGGATTGTATAATCAACGCCTCTGTCGGAAAGCTCACCATGCCAGTATGCAGATTCCGGCTCGATGCTCAGGCCGCCGTCATACCCCAAGCCGTACAGAATACCCATAAAGGAGGTCCAATCGGTCTGATCCATGCCTGCGGGCGGGTTGTCATATACCTTGCCTTCGATTTTTACAGCGCCCTTTAAGTGCACATGTATAAATCTCTTGCCCCAGTCTCTTGTCTCCTGCAGATAATCGCCGCCTGCATTGATGCAGTGGGAGGTATCATATTTGATATACAGGTCTTTTAAATAACCATGAATGATCTTATATGCTTCCGCATTGCACACAAAGTTATTCCAGCGGCAGTTGTAGGTTGCAATTTTTATATTCTTTTCTTTGCCGTATGCGATGAGCTTTTCAAAATATGCAATGGCAAAGGAGCAGTTTTCATAATAAGAAAGGCTGTCTACATAGTTGCAGCCGGTGATATAAATACCAGTGCCAAGCTCTGCTGCCGCATCGATCAGGCTGTATTCTATTGCAAGCTCTTCCTCACGGATGCCGTTTTCATCGATTCTGGCACTTCCCCAACGTCCGATGGCCGCTACCGGAAGATCGTACTTTTTGCTATATTCCTTTGTCTGCTCCAATGCATCCAAAAATTCCTTCACTCTGTCATTAACATCCAGTTCTACGAAGGACAGTCCTTTTGCTTTTACCCGCTGAAAATCCTCTTCATGGATCCAGCTAATCATCCCCAATGTCATATCCAGTTCTCCTTTTTATTCAGGAATCCACCAGTCAGACCTTCTAATACAGCCTGGTAATTCCTTTTCCCCAAAAATCCTGCCCGACCGTCTTGCAACCGGGCAGGATCTACATTTTTATTCATGACAATAGAATGCTCGCAGAGCGTGCATTCTATTGTTTACTTCTAGAATCAGTCAAAGTAAATGGTCTTGCCAGTCTTTGCAGATTCATAAATTGCTTCCAGCAGCTGTGTAACAACCAGAGCCTGCTCCGGTTCTACAGTCAGAGGAGTGCCCTTGGTTACTGCATTGTAGAAAACTTCTGCTTCGATATCTGCGGGTTTTTCTTCTGTGCCATCGTAGAAAGCAACACCGCCTGCACCTAAGTCGGGTTTTTCTACACACTGACGTCCGTGATGTACGCGGTTGATGCGAAGACCATCCTTCATATCAGCGCCTGCTTTGGTACCGCACAGGCTGGTCTTTGCTTCATCTACATCCAACGAATTTAATGCCCAGGAAGCTTCCAGAACGATGGTCGCGCCATTCTTCATCTTGATGAAGCCGAATGCAGAATCTTCTACAGTGAACTTCTTAGGATCCCAGTCTCCCCAAGCATTGCCGGTCTGAGTCTGGTCTGCCAGCTTACGGTAGGTAGAACCGGTTACGCTTGCGGGCTCGTAGTTGTTCATCATCCACAGTGTCAGGTCAAGTGCATGAGTACCGATATCGATCAGGGGACCGCCGCCCTGCTTTTCTTCATCAATAAATACGCCCCAGGTCGGAACGGCTCTTCTGCGAATCGCATGAGCCTTTGCATAGTAAATCTCACCCAGCTCGTCTGCTTCGCAGGCACTCTTTAAATACTGGGAGTCTGCACGATAACGGTTCTGGTAGCCGATGGTCAGGATCTTACCTGTCTCTTTTGCGGTTTTTACCATTTCCTTTGCCTCTGCGTAGGTCTTTGCCATAGGCTTTTCACACATAACGTGCTTGCCGGCTTTCATTGCTGCAATGCTGACCGGTGCATGTGCGTTATTGGGAGTCAGAACGTAGACAACGTCCACATCCTCTTTCACCAGCTCTGTATAATCGGTATAAACTCTTGCGTCGGGTGTGCCGTATTCTTCTTTTGCTTTCTCCGCCCGCTCTTTGATCAGGTCACAAAATGCAACCAGCTCGATCTTTCCGTTTTTCTTGATTGCGGGAAAATGCTTTCCGTTTGCAATTCCGCCGCAGCCTACTACGCCTGCTTTAATAATTTTTGTCATGTCAGACTCCTTTCCAAGTTCTTTTAAATAATTAAGGCTCTTTTTCATATCTCCCATGGGTGTCCCGTAGGGATGATCATCCTGTTCAATAACCAGCCACTGTGCACCGCACTCTTTTGCGGTCTTTACCAGAGTCGGAAAATCCTGTTCTCCTTCGCCCAGTGCCAGCAGATCTACGCCATCTGCTTTGCGACGAAAATCCTTTACATGTACCAGCGGGCAGCGTCCGCTGTATTTTTTCAACCATTCGCTGGGATCCGGTCCGCCAACCTTGATCCAGCAGGTGTCCGGCTCTGCACCCAGCACATCCGCAGGAACCTCTGCATACAGCTGATCCAGCGCATAGGTACCGTCCGGTGTCTTTGCAAATTCAAAATCGTGATTGTGATACAGAAGCGTCATGCCGTGTTTTTTACAGCCCTCTGAAATCACCGGGATTCCCTTTATTGTTTCCTCATATAAAGCTGCTCCAAATCTACGGTCTTCCCCCAGCCATGGAATTACGATATAGCGGCAGCCGATGGTTTCATAGTCCTGCAGAGTCTTTTCCAAATCTCCAGCCAGCTCGTCATAGGAAACATGTGCACTGATCGCAGTCAGTCCCGCCGCTTTGATGCTGTCACGGATCTCTTCCGCACTTTTTCCATATAATCCTGCCAGTTCTACACCGTCGTAGACCATCTCACTCAGCTTTTTCATTGTGCCGGCAAAATCACGCTCCGCCTCTTCCCTTACCGAATAAACCTGCACAGCAATCGGTAATGTTTTACTCATGGATCCCTCTCCTTCTATCTATGCTGTCGGAACGCCCGTTTTGTGGGCACTCCGACTGTTCCCCTGTTTTCAGGCTTCGAACTTAATAACCTGTTCCTTTTCTGCGGATTCAAAAATTGCTTCCATCAGGCGCATAACCCTTGCAACCTCATCCAGCTTGATCCTGCTCTCTGCTTTTCCTTCGATTACTGCCATTACATTGCGGTAGAAATCGCGGATGTCACTATCTGCCCAGGGCAGATCCTCTGTGCGGATGGTATCCTCTCTTCTCGGAGCCATGGTCTTTGTCAGGCCTGCTGCCGTGATGACCGGAACAACGTCACCTTCATTGACGCCGGTTGCGCATACCATCTTGCCGTCTCTGCCAAAATCCTGAATGACAGCCGTTCCGTCAGCGCCCAATACATACCAGCGGGGCAGGGATACAAAGTTGCTTGTACCAACCTCAACCAGCACATGCACTCCGTTTTCAAAACCCAGGTCTGCGGAAAAGCCGTCGTCAACCAGCTGGTTGGTTACGTTGGTCAGAGTTGCGTAAACAGTGTTTAACTTCACGCCGGGATATAATAACAGGACCTGATCCAGAAGATGTACGCCCCAGTCGAGCACCATGCCGCCGCCATGCTCTTTTTCCTGTCTCCAGTCACCCGGGATACCTCTGGAGCCGTGTACTCTGGATTCAATTCTGAAAATCTCGCCCAGTTTGCCTTCTGCCATGATATTCTTTACTGTCAGGAAATCTTCATCCCAACGACGATTCTGATGTACGGTAAAGAATTTGCCGGTCTTTTCCGCAGCCGCGCGCATTTCTGCAAGATCCGCAGAGCAAAGAGTTACAGGCTTCTCGGAAACGGCGTTCTTGCCAGCTTCCAGGGCACGGATGACAACACCTTTATGAACATCATTCGGAGTTGCTACCAGTACGATATCAACAGTCGGATCTGCCATCAGATCTTCTTCGCTTTTATATACATGGATGCCCTTGCCTTCTGCATAGGTTCTGCGTTCTTCCTTAATATCCCAGATACCTGCAACTTCCAGGTCGTCAATTCTCTGAATCAAATCATAATGCCAGCCTGCCATTCCGCCAAAGCCGACCATCGCAAGTCTGTGTTTCATGTCTTTTCCTCTTTTCTGTTCTGTCGCAGCAGGACGCTTCTGCGTCCCTGCCTATATGCCGAGTTGCAAAAGCAACTCGGTAAAACCATCCGGAACTGTTTTCGCAAACACGCCGGGTTACGCAGTAACTCGCTGGAACTTCCGCCGGAGGTTCCAGGTTATGCCCAATACATATTTCCTCTGTCCTCAAAGATCAGGGAATTCTTCAGGCATCCGATTGCCTTTAACAGTCCTTCCTTACCAGACATCAGGCTGTCTTCATGCTCGATGCTGATCGCATAGTCATAACCTGCAAGACGAAGTTCGGAAGCGATCGCTTTCCAGTAATCTTCGCCATGACCGTAGCCTACGGAGCGGAAGATCCAGGAACGGGTCAGTTCTTCGCTGTAATGCTGAGTATCCAGTACGCCGTTTACTGCAGTGTTGATTGCATCCACTTTGGTATCTTTTGCATGGAAATGGAAAATCGCATTTGCCTTGCCAAGCTCTCGGATTACTGCGATCAAATCCATTCCCTGCCAGATCAGGTGGCTGGGATCCAGGTTCGCGCCGATTTCCGGACCAACTGCCTCACGCAGCTTTAACAGACTTCTTGTATTGTATACGCAGAAGCCGGGATGCAGCTCCAGTGCGATTTTATGTACGTTATGCGCTTTTGCAAAAGCAACCTTTTCTTTCCAGTAAGGAATCAGAACATCGTTCCACTGATATTCCAGAATCTCGGAAAAATCATCCGGCCAAGGACAGGTAACCCAGTTGGGTGTCTTGTCCTCCGGAGATCCGCCAGGGCAACCGGAAAACGTATTTACAACCGGAACACCAAGCTTTTCTGCCAACAGGATCGCATTGGTCAGATCCTCATCGAATTTCTTTGCAATCGCTTTATCAGGATGTACTGCATTCCCGTGTGCACTCAGTGCACTGATCTCCAAGCCATATTTGTGAATTGTGTCTAAAAACTCTTTCTGCTTATTTTCATCCGCCAGAAGCTCTGCCGCGTTGCAGTGCGCCGTTCCAGGGAAGCCGCCGCAACCGATCTCCACCATCTGTACGCCCTGTTCAGACAAAAATTTACATGCCGCATCCAGGGACATATCGCCCAAGGCAACCGTCAATACTCCTAATTTCATGTGCATTTTCCTCCTTTAGCATTGATTAGGTTCGTCATTTTGTATTCATTTCCAACAATCACTGTTTTTATTTTGTTTCTATGCTACACATTTTAATGAATAAATCGAAAGAAAGATAGACCTCCTTTGCTACTCTCTCATACGATTCTGCTATTTCTTCTTTTGTTTTTCTGATTTTACATCCACTGGATCTTCTTTTTTTATGGATCCGATTTCGAAGGTTTTGATTCCTGCACTTCTACCCGGACGCTTTGCACTCTTGCCCTCGGATTCCCGCACCGCTTCCATCGGTGTACATTGATAATACCGCCGGAACAATCTTCCGAAATGATTGTAATCCGAAAATCCGACCGCATCCGCAACCTCTGCCGCAGAATAATTTCCGCTTTTTAACAGATGCATGGCTTTCTTTAGACGCACCTCATTCATATACTGCAGCGGTGCCATCCCCATGCTTTCCCGAAACAGATGGTTAAACCTGTCTTCGCTGACATGGATCAGTTCCGCCAGCTGTGCATTTGATATGCTGTCCGTATAATTTTCCTCAATGTAATGGACGACCGTGTTCAGGCGCTCCAGATTTTTCCGACGCTTTAAGCTCTCTTTATCTGTCAGCATCTGCTCTGCATAGCGGCGCACCAGATAAGCGATCAGCTGCAGCAATGCTCCCTTGCAGGCAAGCTTCCAGCCAAGGCTTCTTTCATTCTGTTCCTGATAGATCAGGCCCATGAGCTCCTGTATCTTTGTATCCGCACAGATCATTGACTGAAACAGAATATTTTTCTCCGCTACCTGCGCAGACAGCTCGTCCAGCTCAAAAATAACAACCAGCACCTCTACCGGCGTTCCGTTGCAAAAACCGGCATGCAGAACATTACTGTTAATGACAGCAAGATCGCCTTGTCGAAAGGTATACCTCGTCTGATTGAGCAAAATATCCGTCTCCCCATGTACAACGTAATGCAGCTCAATATGCTCATGCCAGTGTGTGTGGAAATACTGGCATTTGTCCTGAATCCGGTTCATAAATACTTCGATTGGAAACTCTTTATCGCTGATAATTTTCTGTTCATAAAACTGCAACTGCTGCGATGACATTGAAATTCTCCTTTTTGTACTTTCTCCCACTCTGTACTCATGCTACAATATATCGATGATACTGATATCCATCGGTCAAACTACACACTCGTTTAAAAATCTTTACAGAAATGGAGAACCTATGAATCCACTTTGTAACCCCTCTGGCAAAACAGCTTGCCAACCGCTCCTGATCGGCTCCCATGTGGGCATGAGCGGAACATCTATGATGGACGGTTCCGTCCAGGAAGCGCTTTCCTACGGAGCCAACACCTTTATGCTTTATACCGGCGCGCCGCAGAACACCCGACGTAAACCGGTGGATGAGCTCTGCATCCCACAGGCACAGGAACGGATGCGCCAGAACAATATTACCCGCTTCGTCGTCCACGCCCCTTATATCATCAATCTCGCCAATACCGTAAAACCGGAGGTCTTTTCCCTCGCGGTTGAATTTCTCGCAAAGGAAATCGAGCGGACAGAAGCGATGGGCAGCGACGTGCTCATCCTGCATCCCGGTTCCCACGTCGGCGCTGGAACGGACGCTGGAATCCATCAGATCATCGAAGGCTTAAACGAAGTGCTTTCCCAGCCTTCTCCGGTCCGCATTGCACTGGAAACAATGGCAGGCAAAGGCTCCGAAATCGGCAAACGCTTTGAAGAACTGGCTGCAATCTATGACGGTGTCCGTTTTCCTGACCGGCTGCGCGTCTGCTTCGACACCTGCCACGTCCACGACGCAGGATATGATCTCACAGCAAATCCTGATCTCGTCCTGGATGAGTTTGACAAAACCCTCGGCAAGGATCAGATCGCAGTTTTCCATATCAACGACAGCAAGAACGAAAAGGGAGCCGCCAAAGACCGACATGCCAATCTCGGTGTCGGTCAGATCGGGTTTGCACCGCTGTACCATATCGTCCATCATCCTGATTTTTTGACTATCCCCAAAATCCTCGAAACGCCCTGGTATCCTGACCCGCAGAATCCCAAAAAGCTGCTGCCGCCCTACCGCCGGGAAATCGCGTGGCTGCGCGCCGGACGGATAGACGCATAGTCCTATAACCAGTCGTTCCAGAACTTCTCCACCCGGCTGCCGATGCTCTCTCCCCGGACGACCTCAAACTGCTCCCACTCCCGTGGAAACAGCCTGCGGTAGCCCGGCGTCAGGAACCGGTCGTCCAAAAGCGCCACGATTCCGACATCATCCGCTGTCCGGATGACCCTGCCTGCCGCCTGAAGCACTTTGTTCATGCCAGGGTACCGGTAGGCATAGTCAAAACCATTTTCTCCGTTTTCTTCGAAATATCCCCGAATAATCTCCCGTTCCGTGCAGACCTGCGGCAGTCCGGTTCCTACAATCAGCGCGCCGATCAGGCTGTCCTCCTTTAAATCGATCCCCTCGGAAAAAATCCCACCCAGCACGCAAAAGCCAACCAGACTGCTTTCTTCCTCCACTTCGATTTCCATATGGATAATATCGGACAGGTCCATTCCGGGATTTCCCTCAAAGCGCTGCAAAAACGCCTCCCGCTCAGCCTCATCCATATGCTCGGTCTGTACCAGACACTCTGTATCGTCTTTTACCGCATAACACCTCAGATAACGCTCATACACCTGCTGCAAAAAGACGTGTGATGGGAAAAAAACCATATAATTTCCATGCCGCTGCGACACGGTTTGATGAATGTAATTCGCGATTTTATCGTATTCCCGGTCGGAACGCCTCGTATAACGGCTGGTCACATCCTCCGCCAGAAACAGCCCCTTTTTCTCCGGCGAAAAAACGGACTTCGCGTAGACCTCATAATCCTCTGCCTCTCCGCCCAGAAGCTTTTTATAATACTGGATCGGAAGCAGAGTCGCGGAAAACAACACACTGCTGACGGAACGCTGCAGACACTCCCTGAGGTTCGTCGACGGGTCAACATTGAACAGTCGCAACAAAAAGCGTCCATCTTCATCCAGCTTTGTATACACAACATATTTCTGATCCAGCAGCTCATAAATCTGCAGAAAATGACTGATTTCAAAATAGAAGTCCAGAATCTCCCGCCGAACCGGGCTGTCATCGTGATTTTCGAGATAGTCTTCCATACAGGGCGACAACCGCAAAAGTGCCTGTACGAACGCATCTATCTCCTCCACGATACACCAGTCCCCGCATTCACGTTTCAGAAAAAGCAGCTCACGATTGCACTTATCCAAAAGCTTCTCCATGCGAGGAGAAAATGCCTTCACAGTCTTTTTCAAGGTCAAGAAATCTTCTTTATATAACTGAGCGCTGTACATTTCCCGACCACGCTCCAAAAGATTATGCGCCTCATCAATCAGAAACAGATACTGCTCTCTGCCTGCACCTTCTCCGAAAAAGCGCCGCAGATAGACATGCGGATCAAAGACATAATTGTAATCGCACAAAATACCATCGGAAAACAGGCTCATATCCAGCCCCAGCTCAAATGGGCAAACCTTATATTTCTGAGCACAGGCCTCGATTTCTTCCCGGCTGTAATGCTCCTTTGTCGTCATCAATTCAAAAATCGCATCGTTGATCCGGTCAAAATGTCCCTTTGCATAAGGACAGGAGTCCGGATTGCATTCCGATTCTTCCATAAAGCAGATTTTATCCCGTGCCGTCAGCACCACCGTCTTAAAATGTAATCCGCGCTCCCGTAAAAGGTCGAACGTACGATCCGCGACTGTCCTGGCAATCGTCTTCGCTGTCAAATAAAAAATCCGGTCCGCCTTTCCTTCCCCGACTGCCTTGACTGCCGGAAACACCGTCGAAATCGTCTTACCCGCCCCGGTCGGTGCTTCGATAAACAGTTTTCTGCTGTGGCAGATCGTATGATAAACATGCGTGACCAGCTCTTTTTGTCCCTCCCGGTACGGGAACGGAAAGGACAGGCTGTGAATGGAATCCTGACGAAGTTTCTTCCAGGCAATGTCTGCATCTGACCACTTCCGATATTCCTGCAGCAAACTGTCAAACCATTCTTCCAGGTCTGACATCTCATACACAAACTTGAAATAGCGGATTTCTTCTGTCTCTATGTTGCAGTAGGTCATACTGACCTCCATCCGCTCTTTTCCATGCTCCTGCCCATACATCCAGGCATAGCATTTTGCCTGGGCCAAATGCACCGGATTCGGCTCCTTCATCCGGGACAAATCCCGATACGTCCCCTTGATCTCGTCAACTGCAACGGGATCGGAATCAATAATCCCATCTGCCCTGCCCTCTACGACAAGATCATATTCCCCGCAGTCTCTGCGATAACGCAGCATAACCTCTGCATGGTAACTGGAACCCATCTTTTTCTGGATCATGCGGTGAATTCGGCTTCCCTCCGCCATAGCGTCGTCCGGGGCAGATTTTTTGCGATTGTCAATATCCCCTGTGCGAAGCAAAAACTCCACCAGTCCTCTTACTGAAACCTTGATCTCCACGACACTGTATCCTCCACATGCTTTTGCCTTATTTTTTCTGAAATTCCGTCATGTGCATCCGATACTTTAACGGCACCAGCTGTTGCTGCAGGGGTTGATTTTGCCGCTCAAGGATTGAAAGGGACCGACAAAAGCTCTGAAACAGCACTGCGATCTCCTGTTCGTTCTCATCCTTCTGCTGTCCGGCCTGCTGCAGTGTATCCAACTCCTGCTTTGAAAGCTTTGTCAAAAACCACGCCTTTCCAGCCGGATGGATTCCTGCTGCTGCCCTGCGTTCATCCAGAATCACAAAATTCTCCAACGGGAAACGGTCTGCAAAATGCGGCATAACAAATGCAAGAACGTCTGCATCCGGCGCAATCTCCCCATATAAAATCCCGCCGGTGATTTCCTGAAACCGAAGAAACTGAAGCACTCTTTCCCGCACCCTGTGTACACTCCGGCTCAGTGCAAACACCCGATGGATACATGGCTCTGCAAGTGCCTGCAAAAGCGATCCCCGGATTCGACCGGACAGACCAGCTGCAACCGTCTCATAAACTGCCTGACTCTTGTCGGCTTCCTCTGACGCCAGCGCATAGCTGATCGCTTCCCATGCCTGCTCTCCGAAACGTCTCCGCAGGGTTCGTGCTACCTTCGCCGCGCACTCTGCATCCGGCATTACCTCCCGGTACTGGGCAAACAGACATAAATCCGATGCACCTGTTTGAATTTTAACACGTTTGCCGCAAAGCTTCCATTCATAAATCCGATAAATTGCAGTAAGTATCCCTTCGACCGAGTCCTCGCATATCAGAATCAGCTCTTCCATTTCGTTTTCTCCCACATCAGATTCGGTCAGACTATCGTCTCCTTCCCCATACAGGACTTTTTTGGCTCGCCGCGCTTCTCTCCCCAGTTCTCGGTCTCACCCCGCTGCGCCCCTCCAGGCGCTTTCCGGCTGTACCAGCTGCTTCCCATCGTAGCCGAAGTTCCGATCATCAAATAAAGACAGCTGCTGATACGTTACACCATCCTTTTCAAACGGGAGATTTTCCCGGATGCCGAGAAGCTGCCGCGTAATAAAGTTTTCCTCAATTCGAAGTGGATACATCTGTCTGCCGTTGCAGGTGATAAAATAAATCGCACGCTTCAAAACGACACCAATCTTTTTCAGATGCTGATACTCCAGACGGCTGCTTCTGCGCGCCTGAACAATCCTGCGGGCGCTTTTGACCCCGATCCCGGGCACGCGCAAAAGCTCTTCATAGGAAGCGCAGTTGACCTCCACAGGGAACTGCTCCAGATGCCGCAGCGCCCAGTCTGCCTTCGGGTCTAAAAACAGATTAAAGTCCGGATTCTTCTCGCTTAAAAGCTCTCCTGCCTCAAAGCCGTAAAAACGAAGCAGCCAATCTGCCTGATACAGCCGGTGTTCCCGCAGAAGCGGCGGACCTCCCTGCAGCGCCGGGAGGTCTTTATCCTCATTGACTTTTACAAATGCGGAATAGAATACTCGTTTTAAATCAAATTTGCGATACAGGCTCTCTGCCACAGACAAAATTTCATAATCATGCTCCGGTGTCGCGCCGATAATCATCTGCGTAGACTGTCCAGCCGGAACAAATTCCGGGGCGTGCCGGTAAAGCGCCACCTCCTGTTTGCTCACAGAAATCCCGTTCTGAATCTGCCGCATCGGCGTCAGGATCGTCTTGCGGTGCTTGTTCGGCGCAAGGCGCGATAAGCCCTCCGCCGTCGGGAGCTCCAGATTGATACTCATGCGGTCCGCCAAAAATCCCGTCAGCCGGATCAGCTCCGGATCCGCCCCCGGAATCGCTTTGACATGGATATAGCCCTGGAAATGATACTGCGTGCGCAGCTTATAAATCGTCTGATACAAAAGCCCCATCGTCACATTCGGATTCTGTATAATCCCGGAGCTTAGGAAAAGTCCTTCGATATAATTACGGCGATAAAACTCGATCGTCAGGCGACAGACTTCATCCGGCGTAAACGACGTCCGCGGCACGTCGTTGGAACGCCGGTTCTGACAGTATTTGCAATCATAAATACATTCGTTGGTAAACAGAATCTTCAGCAGGCTGATGCATCTGCCATCCGCTGAAAAGCTGTGACAGATTCCCGCGTTTACCGTGTTGCCGATCCCTTTTCCATCACCCCGGCGATTACTCCCGCTGCTCGTACAGGCAACGTCATATTTCGCCGCATCGCTCAGAATATTCAGCTTCTCCATCAGGGACATTTCCTGCATGATCCTCATCCTGTACTCCATTCCGCAGACAGAGGTTCCTGAATTTGTTCGATTTGTTCGAACATTTGTTCTGTCTGTGGTTTTATAATAGTACGTATGTTCGATTTATGCAAGCACTTTTTGTGCTTTTTTTAGCCGTTCTGAGAACTGATCGTAAAAATTCTGTTCTGCATCCCAGCCCCGGAAATAAAATTCCTGCAAAATGTAGCGATTGATCCTCTGCGCTGCCTCCATATCGGACTGCTGCATCAGGCGATCCTGCAGCCTACGCACAAAAAAATGCCAGTCCGCCACAAACGTCTCATAACGACCAAATTCCGGCATATCGATCCATTTGCGGATTTTCTGCTTTGTGCGGTTTTCCCTGCTGCACTCTTTTGTCTGTAAAAAATATCGGAAGCTCCCGTTTTCATAAAAACGTCCCAGCGGAAACAGCCGGCAAATGCCCGGGCGGAACGGATGGATGCTGCAGCGTCCTTTTTCGTTCAAATACACGCACTGCTCCTTTTCCCCCGCCATTTTCAGGTTCGGCAAAATTACACCGTCCTGTACATGCAGATCCAGACTTTCGTCCAGAAGCTGTTCAAAGCTTTTGCCGCGTCCCTGCATCAGCTGCCAGACGTCCAGCGGGTCTAAAATAATCGTATCCCCCATCTGACAGCAGCAATCGCAGCACCCCTCGCAGTCCTGACAGCCGACCTTCGCAAGATCTCCCGCTGTATACAGTTTTCCATCCGAAATTTCATCCAGATCGATATTGCGCAGCATAATGATTTCCTCCCAAATAGATGTTTCCATACGACTTGAAAAACTTGTGCCCTGACACATGCTCCGCCGCTTATGCGTCCCCGTAGAGCGTTTTTTACCGTATAGAAACGAAGTTTCCTATACAACAAAAAAGAGACCTGACTCTTCAGGTCTCTTTGGAGTGAAGCACGGGGGATTCGAACCCCCGACAACCTGATTAAAAGTCAGGTGCTCTACCGACTGAGCTAGTGCTCCATATCCCATATTTAATTTGTGACAGTAAGAAATGCCCAGAACCGGAATCGAACCAGTGACACGAGGATTTTCAGTCCTCTGCTC